>Ga0183260_10004554_pt1 | contig 10986 bp, 11 predicted proteins | sample AntDrymUQ4972206_2_FD_129768 | JGI IMG/M metagenome (GOLD analysis project Ga0183260, IMG submission 129768) | Polar desert sand microbial communities from Dry Valleys, Antarctica - metaG UQ497 (22.06) (version 2) (version 2) | ecosystem: Environmental > Terrestrial > Soil > Desert | place...
AATCGTTGCGATGCTGAAGGCCTGAATGTTCCGTCCAAAGCCACCAGGAGGTGCAAACTCCGCATATCTAAGCGGGAGGGTCTGCTTCCGAGCTTCCTCGCAAATCTCACGTAGCCGGCGATGATCTAAGCTTCTGTAGACAAGCGCATACCGCTTTGTGGCGCGATCGGCTGCGCGTACAACCTCATTTGCTGCGGCAGTAGCTACAAAGTGAAATACAGCGTAGTAAGCAGCAGAGACAGCGCGCCTGAGATCGACCTGCCGAGGCCGCCCGCTTTGTCGGAGGAATCGCCAGCCGTTCCGCTTGCTCCAAAAGGTGCTCAGGATTCGGGACTGTCACCTACGTCTAGCTCAGCCTGAGTCGCATATCGCACAAGTGGATAGCGTTCCTCGCCCGCTTCGCCCAACTTGTTGTGGATCCCGACCAAAGTGTCGAGAACCGGATCTCCTTTCAGCTTCTCCATCCCATCGGGCTTGATGACGATCGTAATTCGAACGGCCTCCTCACCTTCCGAATCGATAGTCGGCTCGCTCATCACCCGTTCGACTATCTCGCGGGTGAGATACGCCGTGGCGACTTCGGCCACGATCTCGTCGATTTTCGCTTGCGGCAGCATAAGTCGACCTATAGCGCAACCGAGCCAATCTGCGAAGCGCCGTCATCCGCCTTTCGCAGCGTCACGGGCTTGTTCGCCTGTACGGAGTCCACGGGCTCGGGTCGCGGGTGAAGGAGAACACCAGGCGCTTTACCTGCAGGTTGGCGGTCGCTTCGGCGCCTGCGAGACCTTGCTCCGGAGCGTGAAATCGCCACCATGCAGATGACGAGGGCCAGGATGTTCGGGAATGCCCAGCCGGATACCTTACCGCGCCATGGCGCCCTTCAGAGCCGCGAAGCAGATCGGGTCGATTGCCGGTCCCACGCTCTCCGCCATGATGTCGAACGCTTTCGAGATCGGAATGGGGCCGCGATAGGGTCGGTCCGCGGTCAGGGCATCGAACACATCGGCGGTCGTGATGATTCGTGTCTCGAAGCGGATTTCATCGCCACGGAGCCTTCTCGGATAACCATTTCCGTCCAGCCGTTCATGGTGCGCGCCAACGACGCGCGCCATGTCGCGGAACGGCCCGATGCGTTCCAGGATGGTTTCGCTCAACTCGGCGTGACGCTGCATGGCCGCCCATTCGCGTGAATCGAGCTTGTCCGGCTTGTCGAGGATTTGATTGGAGACGCCAAGCTTTCCGATGTCGTGCAGCAACGCCGCCCGTCTCATCCAGCGGCGCTGGTCCGGCGACATGCCCAACTCACCGGTGATGAGGTCGGTGAACAAGGCCACGCGCTCGCTATGCCCGTGCGTGTAGGGGCTCTTGGCGTCGATGATCTTGGCGAAGGCGAAGGCGATGTCGTCGAAGTAATCGTCGTCCACCAGTTCGACGCGGCGCCCCGGGTCGAGTGCATAGACGGCCTCTTCGATCCGGTCCGATCGCAGCGTTTCCCAAAAGTCCGGCCGGGTGGCGACCCGTTCGAAGCTGGCCACGAGCGCAGGATCGAACCAGGTTCCGGATCGGTGCAGTGTCTCCTGAAGCGCCTGTTCGCGACCCCCGCCTGTTTGAAAAACATCGATGACCTGCGCCAGGAGGGCGATGCGCGCAAAGATGGAGATGTCCTCCCCGCGCAGGTTACTCGGCTTGCCGTTGCCGTCCCAATGCTCGTCAAGGTCCCTGATGCCATCCGCGACAGCTTCGGAGAACCGCAGCTGGCGGGCGATCTGCGCGCCGCGCTGGCATCGCGTTTCGATGAGCCCCTTGGCGATCTGGCCGCCATTCTGGACGATGTTCACCATGGCCATGAAGCGCTCGGCTAGACCTGTCTGCAAGCCGGTATGCGAAAGAACGAAGCGGAGAACCTGCGGCAGCCCGTCGCCGATAGTCTTGAAGTCGTGCTTGAATTCGATATCATCGGTCAGATAAAGCTGAGGGCCCGAGACGAAACAAACGATTCGTGAGGGATGCCGGGTGCTCTTGAGGCTCTGGGATCGGGAATGGTGAGCGACCTGACCGAAATGCTGGACGCATCGGGATCCGTCTGATTCATTGTCCGGATGAGACTTGGGCTCCCTGGATGATTGATGTCGTCGCTATCAAGGCTCGCTTCGAGATGCTTTCGCCTTATCTCGATGAGCGTGCGCGTCGGCTAATGGTAGCAACCGAGGCCCGCGCCGCAGGCCGGGGTGGAGTGGTGGCGGTGTCCCAGGCGACAGGTGTGGCGCGCAGTACGATCGGGCGTGGGCTTGCGGAGTTGGGGAGCGCGAATGCGCGCCTGGAACGCCGCATTCGTCGGCCTGGCGGCGGCCGGAGGCCAAAGACCGAGACAGAGCCTGGTCTTTTGGCCGCGCTGGAAGATCTGGTGCAGTCGGCGACCCGAGGTGATCCCGAAGCGGCATTGCTGTGGGTGAGCAGAAGTCAGCGCCACCTCGCTGGTGCGTTGGCTGAACGCGGGTTCACGGCCAGTCAGAAATTGGTTGGCCGGTTGCTGCGCAGGCTTGGCTTCAGTCTCCAAGCCAACAGGAAAACCTTGGAAGGTGCTTCGCACCCTGACCGCGACGCTCAATTCGAGCACATCAATCAGAAGATCAAGCAGTTCCAGACTGCCGGGCAACCCGCCATCTCGGTTGATACGAAAAAGAAGGAGTTGGTCGGCGACTTCAAGAACGGTGGGCGTGAGCTTCGGCCCAGAGGCGCCCCCGAGCCCGTGCGCGTTCATGACTTCAAGATACCCGAACTCGGCAAGGTTGCTCCTTACGGCGTCTACGACATTACCGACAACTCGGGGTGGGTGAATGTTGGCATCGATCACGATACCGCCGCCTTCGCCGTCGAGAGCATCCGGCGCTGGTGGAACGCCTTGGGAAAGAGCCGCTATCTCGGCTCTACCAGCCTGCTTATCACCGCCGATTGCGGCGGCAGCAACGGCGCTCGTGTCCGGTTGTGGAAGCGCGAACTCCAGGTGTTCGCCAATGAAACCGGACTATCCATTACGGTCGCCCACCACCCGCCTGGGACCAGCAAATGGAACCGTATAGAGCATCGGCTTTTTGCATTCATCACGCAGAACTGGCGCGGCAAGCCCCTCGTCAGCCATGAGGTCATCGTCCAACTGATCGGAGCCACCACGACGGCCAAGGGGCTCGACGTACAGTGCCGCCTGGACGAAAACGACTATCCCAAGGCCATCAAGATCTCCGATGCAGAAATGAACGCGATCAATATCGACCGCGATCATTTCCATGGTGAGTGGAACTACACGATCTCACCTATGCCCGCTTCGTCCGATCATTCCGACGGCGCCATCTCCGAGAGCGTTTTCTGATGATCGATGATCCTGAGAAAACCGATCGGCTTGTTGCAGGGCTGAAGGCATCACTTCCCGTTGAAACGAGACTGTCTCAAATGCTCATAGGGACTTTGATCAAGCAAACTCTGGATCTCGATATCCCCGACCGCTGTAACGTGACAAGCATCTTCTACATGGGGGAAGAAGGGGGGATCATGTGCGGACTGGATATCGGCGGACCGGAAACCAAAACCCCGCACATCGTCTCCATCACGCATCTGAACTTTGAGAGAAGGATGCCGCTCTTCCGACAAGTCGACGCTTATCAACGCCACCGTATCAAGAAGCTCAAACAGCAGCACGGCCGCAACTACTGACACCGTCCCCATCACATGCCCGACATCCGCTCACGCACGCTGTGGAGCGTTTATCATGCGTCAGGCCCTGACAGATCCGGGCGGCATTGCTGCTGCAGCCTAGATCCTTCAGCAGCAGAGTGTAGTAAAGCGTCGTCTGGTCCGCGTCGGGCAATCCGAGCTGCCGGCCGATGTTGACGCCGATCCAGCAGCAACGCACGCAATGGCCGGCCGGCTGGCCCTCGGTCATGTCGAGGGCATAGCTGAGCGCGCCCAGCAACTCGGCGAGGCGGATTTTCGGCCGGTCGGAGGGCCGCAAATCGACCTTGGGCGACGCCGCCGCGGAAACGGTTTCACGCCCTGCCGGGTTCTGATCTCCCATTCTTGCCAGGTCGATCGCGGCCCGGTTCACGTTCGGCTCACCCCGCCTTGCGCAGCGTCGCGGGCTTCTTCGCCTGCATCAGCGTCCACGTGCTCCGGTCGCGGGTGAAGGCGGAGACGACGCGCTTGGCGGGCAGGGTGGCGATCGCTTCCGTGCCGACGCCGAGCTTGCTGCGGAGCGTGAAGTTGCCGCCGTGCAGGTGGATGAGCGCCTGGACGATCGGGATGCCGAGCCCGGTTCCCTGCTCGGCGGTCTTGATCGAGATGGAGCCCTGGCCGAAGGCCGACAGCACGATCGGCAGCTCGTTCTCCGGTATGCCCGGTCCGTTGTCGATGACCGACACGTATTGACCGCCGGCCTGGGTGCGCCCGACCTTGACGGTGACCTCGCCGCCCGGCGGCGTGAATTTCAGCGCGTTGGAGACGAGGTTCAGGACCACCTGGCGCATCGCCTGCTCGTCCAGGACGATCTTCGGCAGATTGTCCTCGAAAACCTCGCTGACCGTGATCTCCTTCTGCCGCGCTTTCAGATCGAGGAGCGAACGGGCCTCGCGCGCGATTTCCGTGAGCGACGTGAGCTCCTCGCGGAGCTCGCGCTTGCCGGCCTCGATGCGCGACAGGTCGAGGATGTCGTTGATGATCCGCAAGAGGTGCTGACCGCTGGCGTTGATGTCGTCGAGATAGGTCTTGTAGGCCGGCGTGCCGATCGGCCCGAGCATCTCGCCGCGCATGAGCTCCGAGAAGCCGAGGATGGCGTTGAGCGGTGTGCGGAGCTCGTGGCTCATCGTGGCCAGGAACTGCGATTTGGCCATGTTGGCCGCCTCGGCGCGCCGCCGCGCCTCGTCGGAGACGGCCTTCGCCTGCTCGAGCTCGGCGAAGATGGCGTCCTTCTCGGCGCGGTAGCCGAGGTTCTGCGCGTGCTGGGCGTAGAGATGGCTGGTGAGGTGCAGGAACAGGATCTCCGCGCCCAGTGTGCACACCGCGACCGAGACGTTGAAGAAGGTCGGGTCCATGATGTGGACGGCCGCCATGCAGAGCGCGATCGGCAACGTGCTGGCGACCGCGGCGGCCGGTATCGGCGAGGCCAGGAGCGCCCCGACCGACAGCACCACGATGACCGCGGCAAGCCTGATGATGCCGATCCCGCCGGCTATCTCCAGATCGCCGCTTGCCGGGATGAGCAGCGGGAAGACGGCCCAGCACATGCCATAGACAAGGTCGCGATTGACGAAGCGCCGCTTCCAGACATAGAGGCTCGCATGCGTGAGGCCGTCGCGCAGGAACGAGCGGGACGCGCTCAGCGCGTAGATATGCAGGCAGAGCATGACGCCAACCCAGGCGATCGCCTGATAGAGGCCGCCGAGGAACCCGATCACTCCGCCCATGAAGAGCACGAGGGCAGGGATGGCGGCATAGGAGGAGAGGCGGTTCTTGGCGAACTGCTCGGCCATCTCCTGCTCGAAATGGAACAGGTTGCGGCGAGGCGCGCTGTCTTCCGGAAGGTTGCGGAGGAGGGCGCGGGTGATGAGCCGTCGCCGCGCGGCGCGAGACGTTTTTTCAACCGGGGAAGTGTGGATCGCCTCCGTCGCGGGGACCATAGCCCGAAGCCGCCATTCCATTGCCTGCGCAAGGCTTTGCATGCGCGCGGTTAAGATTGCGCGAGCCGTCTTGGTTAAGATTGTTCGGCGTTCGGCTGGGCCGGCGTGCGCCGGCGGGGATGCTGCATGATGGAAATGCCGGCGAAGGCCGGAGAGAGCCTGGAGGCGCTGGCGCGGGCCTTGCGCGCTTGCCGCATCTGCGTCGAGCGCCCCATCGGAGCGGGGTTGCCGCACGCACCAAATCCGATCGTCCGCGTCTCGGACACGGCGCGGCTCTGCATCGCCAGTCAGGCGGCCGGCACGCTGGCCCATGCCTCGTCGATTCCCTTCAACGACCGCTCAGGCGACCGATTGAGGGGCTGGCTCGATCTTTCGCGCGAGGAATTCTACGATTTCTCGCGCGTGGCGATCGTGCCGATGGGCTTCTGCTTTCCCGGCCAGGACGCGACAGGCGGCGACCTGCCGCCCCGCCGGGAATGCGCGCCGGCCTGGCGGAGCCGCATCTTCGCCGCCATGCCGCGGATCGAGCTCATTCTGGCGATCGGCCAATATGCGCAAGCCTGGCACATCGGGCCGGCTCGAAAGCGCGGGCTGACGGCGACCGTCGCGGCATGGCGGGAATCGTTGTCGGAGGCGCGCCGGCCCATGATCCTGCCGCTGCCGCACCCGTCCTGGCGCAATAATGGCTGGCTTAAACGCAATCCCTGGTTCGAGGCGGAATTTCTGCCTGAGCTGAGGCAGCAGGTGCGGCGGCTGACCAAAACCTGAATGTTCTCGCGGGGAATGATGTTCCGATATGCCCGGTGAAAAAGCGCGAAGGCGCAACGATTGACGGCGGTAGGCCCGATCAGATAGAAAATCGTTTCTGCCTTCGCTTAAGGACCGACCCGCCATGGACCGGCTCGACCGCATGATCCTGACCGTCTTGCAGGAGGACGCCACGATCCCCGTCGCGGAGATCGGCCGGCGTGTCGGCCTGTCCACGACACCCTGCTGGCGGCGCATCCAGAAGATGGAGGAGGACGGCGTCATCAAGGGGAAGGTGGCGGTGCTGGAGCCCGCCAAGGTCAACGCCAAGGTGACCGTCTTCGTGTTCATCACGACCAACCAGCACAACGAGGACTGGCTGACGCGCTTCTCCAGGATCATCGGCGAGTTCCCCGAAGTGGTGGAGTTCTACCGGATGAGCGGGCAGGTGGACTATCTCCTGAAAGTCGTCGTGCCGGACATTGAAGCCTACGATTCTCTCTACAAGAAGCTCGTCGCCAAGATCGACATCACCGACGTCTCCTCGGCTTTCGCTATGGAGCGCATCAAGAACACGACGTCCCTGCCGCTCGGCTACATGCAGCTGGAGCCGGTGGCGAAGCAGAAGGTGACGTAAAGGTCCTCGGCCCTCCCTTCCAACCTTCGGAAATTGTCATCCCGGATGCGCGCAGCGCAGTCCGGGATCCATAAACGCCGCAGCGAGCAGAACGGGGCGAATACGCGGAGTGTCGGACTTGGACAGGCGCTCCGCGCCTTCCGGGATGACAAACGTCGGAATTGGGCGCTCGTCTTCCAACGGCTTTCGATGCCACGATTCCCCTGCCCCCCCGCACCGACGGCGATGATCTCTTCCAGGTCGAACGCTTGCCTACTCTGTCGGACGGCTCTCCTGGAGAGACGCCCGGTACGTCAGCAGATCGGACCGCTCCGCCACCTGATCGTAAAGGCGCCGAGCGCGATAGTTCGTTTCGCTCGTGACCCATCGCACTTCGGTCCAGCCCTGCTTGCGCCCATGCGTCTCGACCGCGCCGATCAGCTGCCGCGCAAGGGATGAGCCCCGCGCTTCCGGCGCGACGAAGGGGTCGTCGAGAAAACCTGCCTCGTTGCCGTCGAGCGTTCTCGGGAACGCACGGAAATGAGCGAAGCCGACAGCAACAGCGGGATCGCCTTGCGAGAGAGCGATGACCCCGTTGACGGGATGACTTGCATCCACCAGCCAGCCAAAAACGATCCTAGCCACAGGGTCGCTCATCTCCGGGCCAAAGGTGAGTGCGTAGGCGCCATAGAGTGGGCGCCAGAGCGGAAAATGAGACCGCGATATCGGGACGATTTCCGCCATGTCCCGACTGGCGTTACCGCTCCAGCCGCTTCAGCAGGCTCGACGTGTCCCACCGACCGCCGCCCATCGCCTGGATCTCCGAATAGAACTGGTCGACGAGCGCCGCCACCGGCAGATGCGCCCCGGTCCCGCGCGCCGTATCGAGGCAGATGGACAAATCCTTGCGCATCCAGTTCACCGCGAAGCCGTGGTTGAACTGGTCCTGGTCCATCGTCTTCCAGCGGTTCTCCATCTGCCAGGATTGCGCCGCGCCCTTGGAGATGACGGCGATGACCTTCTCCACGTCGAGCCCGGCCTTCTTGGCGAAGTGGATGCCTTCCGAGAGGCCCTGGACGAGGCCGGCGATGCAGATCTGGTTGACCATCTTGGTGAGCTGGCCGGCGCCGGTCGGCCCCATCAGCCCGACCATGCGGGCGTAGCAGTCGATGACCGGCTTGGCCCTCTCGAACGTCTCGATGTCGCCGCCCACCATGACGGTGAGGAGGCCGTTCTCCGCCCCGGCCTGGCCGCCGGAGACCGGGGCGTCGAGGAAGCGGACGCGGCGTTCCGCGGCCGCCGCGGCAAGCTCGCCGGCGACCGCGGCGCTGGCCGTCGTATTGTCGATATAGACGGCGTCCGCCGCCATGCCGGCGATCGCGCCGTCGTCGCCCAGCGCGACCGCGCGGAGGTCGTCGTCGTTGCCGACGCAGGAGAAGACGAACTCGCAGTCCACCGCCGCTTCGCGGGGCGTGTCGGCGCGGCGGCCGCCATTCTCGGCCACCCATTTGTCCGCCTTTTCCGTCGTGCGGTTGTAGACGGAGAGATCGTGCCCGCCTTTCTGGGCGATGTGGCGGGCCATGGGATAACCCATCACCCCGAGCCCGATGAAGGCGACCTTGGCCATGCGTTGCATCCTTTGAAGTTGCGCCGCCGACGCGCCGGCGTTGCGATCCGCGCTTGCCCCGCAGCCTTATCAGCGGGAGCTTGGCTGAGGCAAGGCGACCTCCCGCCCATCGGTGGAAGCCAGCTCCAGGGCGGCGGAGACGTCGAGCCGTACCTGCTCGATCAGCACGGCGTCGACTGCCGCCAGCACGCGCGTATAGGCGTCGGTCACCTGGCCCTGACCGGACGAGACGGCGCCCACCAGCGCCAGGATGCTTGCGCTGGAAATGACGCGCGGTCCGCTCCAGCGATTGTTGATTTCCGGATGGGCGAGAAGCGCCGCTTCGATCGCGTCCTCGAACGCCTCTATGGCAACATCGAGTTGCAGCTGGGTCTGCTGCAAGCCGGACACCGCTCGTTGCATCGGCGAGACAGCTGTCTGCTCCGCATCGATCGTGGCGATATTGGCCGCCACGACCATGCTGGTGAGGAGCGTCAGCTTCCGGCTCACCTCGCCCAGCACCGCGACCACGTCCTCTCGCAGCGACAGGCCGCCGGCGTCGATCGCCCGCGACGCGTCGATGCGCGACAGCGCGTCCATCATGTTGGCGGCAAGCGCGTTCCGCTGCTCCTTGAGGAATTCCGAACGGATGGCGGTCACCGCCGCCAGGCTCGACCGCAGCATTTCCTGCTGCACGGAGCGGGCATCGATGTATTTCTGCAGCGCGTAGGTCCCGACGGTCAGGATGACCGTGAGCAGGATCTTGTCGAAGAGAACGGCCGCCACCGTCTTGCGCGTCTCCTCGGAGAGCCGCGGCCAGCGCCGCACCGGTGGTGCTTGTGAGGTGTCCGCCATCAAGATCGCCGCGCCGGTTGTGCCGGCCCAAGCTTTAGAGCGTCGACGCCGCGGCGTCAGCAGCCGTCTCTCCTCGCAGCAAGCCTGGCGCTCCGCTTCTTTACAAGGGTGACGATTTCGCCGAGACCGATCTCGCCTGATTGAAGATCGGATGAATCTCTCCCCGCAGCAGGACGATGCGCTGAAAGCGGTGTCGCGCTGGCTCAAGTCCGGCCGGCCGCAGGTGTTCCGCCTGTTCGGCTTCGCCGGCACCGGCAAGACGACGCTCGCCCGAAAAATCGCCGAGGAGGTCGACGGCGACGTGCTCTTCGCCGCCTTCACCGGCAAGGCGGCGCAGGTCATGCGCAACAAGGGCTGCGCCAACGCCCGCACGCTCCACTCGCTCATCTACCGCCCGCGCGGCGAGAAGCCGGAGAAGGAGACCGGCGAGCTGCAGCCGGCCTTCGCGCTGAACCGCGGGAGCTCGGTCGCCAAGGCCAAGCTCGTCGTCGTCGATGAATGCTCGATGGTGGACGAGAAGCTCGGCGGCGACCTCCTGTCCTTCGGCGCGCCGGTCCTGGTCCTGGGCGACCCCGGCCAGCTGCCGCCCGTATCCGGCGGCGGCTATTTCACCGAAGCCGCGCCCGACATCATGCTGACGGAGGTGCACCGCCAGGCGCGCGACAACCCCATCATCGCCCTGTCGCAAACGGTGCGCGAGGGCGGCCGGCCGGATTTTGGCCGCTACGGCGACAGCCGCGTCATCGGCCGCGACGACATCGACGCCGAGCAGGTGCTCGCCGCCGACCAGGTGCTGGTCGGCCGCAACCGCACGCGCCATTCCTTCAACCGCCGCATCCGCACGCTGAAAGGCTTCGACGGCGTCCTGCCCTCGGCCGGCGACAAGCTGGTCTGCCTCCGCAACAGCTCCGAGAAGGGACTCCTGAACGGCGGCCTCTGGCGCGTCTCCTCCGTCTCGGCGCGACCCGGCCCGGCGCTTGAGATGCTGGTCAAGTCGGAGGAGGAGGCGGGAGGCGGCTCGGCCAAGATCCGCGTCCTGAAGACCATGTTCGAGAACGGCCCCGAGGCGGTCAGCTGGGAGCAGCGCCGCCATTCCGACGAGTTCGACTACGGCTACGCGCTCACCGTCCACAAGGCCCAGGGCTCGCAATGGGACAACCTGGTGCTCTTCGACGAGAGCTTTGCGTTTCGCGAAACGCGGGATAGGTGGCTTTATACGGCGATCACGCGGGCGGCGGAGGCGATTACGATTGTGCGGTGATGGGGCGAGCAGATTTCTGCGATGGCCGATGACAATAGACGTCAGCCGACGCTTCATAGGTCTAGCTTTTCGTGGAAGACGTGCCAGCCCTGTGGTCGATGATCATTGTTTCGAGCAAAGAGACCATGGCCGTGCCCAGATCTTCAGCTGTCTTTACGGTCGCAGAATTGGGATAGTAACGGCTTACTTCGAAGCCGATCCCAATTGCTGCAACCTTGATGTTGGATTTTGCTGT
>Ga0183260_10004555_pt1 | contig 10983 bp, 11 predicted proteins | sample AntDrymUQ4972206_2_FD_129768 | JGI IMG/M metagenome (GOLD analysis project Ga0183260, IMG submission 129768) | Polar desert sand microbial communities from Dry Valleys, Antarctica - metaG UQ497 (22.06) (version 2) (version 2) | ecosystem: Environmental > Terrestrial > Soil > Desert | place...
AGGCGGCCGAGCGAAAGCTGATGGAGCTCGAGCGAAAGATGGAACAGCTTCGCGACATGCGGGCGACGTTGCGACGCCTGGTCGCCGCCTGCCAATCGGGTCACGAGCCGGCGTGTCCGATTTTGGAAGCGCTTCACGCAGGGACGAAGACCGGCCGCCCGAACGACCGAGGGACACTCGGGGAGCGCTCCCCGACACGCACGGCTGGCAGACAGCCTGCATCAACACGACAGCATAGGAGGACGACATGAGACGACACGCGAACACTTGGGTGGCCATCGGAGCAGCCCTCCTCATCGGCGGGTCGGCCTTCGCCCAGCAGGCTCAGCCGCAGAAGCCGCCGGTCTCGCAAGAGCAGAAGCCGCCGGTCACGCAAGAGAAGTCACCGATGGCCATGGGCGACATGATGAAAGGCTGCCGCGACCACTGTGAGCAGACGTCGGCATCGATCGACCGCGTGGTGCAAACGATCGACGAGGCGAAACAGTCGAACGATCCGGTGAAAACGCGCCAGGCGCTCGACCAAGCCCAGAAGCCGCTCGCCGACATGAAGCAGCACATGAGCATGTGCAGAAACATGATGAACATGATGGAAAAGACGCCCGGTATGGGCAGCCCGAAGTAGGCCGTCATTTCGACAGCACAAGGAGGACACATGCAGGTAAAGGACATCATGACCGGCGCCCCCGAGGAGTCGGTCGAGGACTGCTGCAAGACGATGGAAGGCCATCAGGTGCGCCGGGTTCCAGTCGTCGACGAGCTGGGCTCGTGCTGCGGCATGGTCGCGCAGGCGGATGTGGCCCGCCGAGCCTCGACCCAGGATGCCGCCGAAGTTGTCAAGGAAGTCTCGCGACCGACCGCCGCACCATCACGATCCGGATGTTGCTGAAGCGGAGGTCCGCGGACCGTGATTCACGACTCAGGAGGTCACGCGACGGGAGGCATGGCACTGCCTTGCGCTGTTCGCGCTCCTCGTTTTGACTTACCTCTGGCGGTAACCCTGGCGGTGATCGACTGATGGCCACGGAACAGGAGCGCGCATGACACGCCTATCGGGTTCTCGGCTCATGACCTGGGTCATCGTGATTCTCGCCATCCTCGTGCTCGTCCCGCTGCTGGGCATGATCGGCATGATGGCGATGGGCGGGACGATGATGGGCGGTCAGATGGGGGGTAGTGGCATGGGCGGCATGATGAGCATGTCCGGATGGGGGCTGCTGTGGATGGTTCTCCTGGCCGCCGCGCTAATCGCCTTGATCGTCCTGGTGGTCCGCGCCATCAGCCGGAGATAACGACTCTCGCGATGGCGTTGGCGACGGACGTGGCACCCGGGAAGCGCCACGTCCGGCTGTTTCAGCGCAGGGCCGCGCGCAAGGCGGTCTCCTCAGGACCCCGCTCGGCACAACAGCTCGCGAGCGTCCCGTCAATCACGACCGCCGGGACGCTCCGGATGCCGTACTTCGCGGCTCGGGTCGTGACCTCCCGCTGCTGCATGTCGTGCACCTGGACCTCTTGGTCGGGGCCTGCCAGCTGCTTCACCATCTCGATCGTTCCGGTGCACGCTGAGCACCCGGCGCTGAAGACTTCAATCGTGTGCTTCACAGTCATCTCCTCTCGATGTGTCCGTTTGTGTTCTGCGATAAACAGGCGGCGCAAGGCGGTGACTCGACCACGCTGCCCCGCGGCCAGCCATTCCAGACCGCTGCGGTCATCAGTATGCTGATCCCGGTGTACGTCGCGACCATCGAGTCGAGCTGAAATCGCCCCAGAAGAATGAGGACCGCGCCCACGGAACCGGTCCACGCGGGACCGTACCCGCGACGTTGACGCGCCCGAAACGCCAGCGTTCCTGCCGTCGTCGCAAGCAAGCCTGTGGTCAGTGGTAGCAGATACGTCGTGCCGATCAGAAACCCGAGACCGAGGGACGACACGACGCTGGCATATGCCGGCCAGCAGGCCGGGCAGATTAGTTTCGGCACCAGTGACATGCCGACCCCGGGAACCGCCACGAGCGTGTGCTTCCATGCTGATCCGTTCATGCCGCACCGTCCTGGTCGAGACAGGCCACGATCGGACAGTCGGTCGACGCTCCGCACCGCTCGCATCGGTCGACGAGAGCGTTCAGCGTGCGCTTCATGGCGCGGAGCGCGGCGATTCGTCCGTCGATGTCCTCAATCTTTGCTTTCGCCCGCGCCCGGATCGTGGAACGGTTCTGTCGGGGCGCAGCGCCGAGGGTCAGCAAGTCGCGGACCTCGTCGAGTGAGAACCCGAGCGTTTGAGCCCGCTTGATGAAGCGCACGCGGCGCGCCGAATCCGGCGGAAACTGTCGGTATCCAGCGGCCGTCCTCTCCGGCTTCGGCAACAACCCTCGGCGCTCGTAGTAGCGAATCGTTTCCAGATTCACGCCGGCGAGCTGGGCGAGCCGGCCGATAGTCAGATGCACCATTGTTCGCGTCGTCTCCACTCTCCGTGCAGTCTAGAGTCCGTAGTTGACTACAGGGTCAAGCGAAAAGTGCGGTCTCGCGAATCCGGGCCTCCCGCTGACGGTGAGCACGCCACGCTAGAGGCCAGAGTTCCCCCGGCTCGCGGCGCACGAGGTGGTGGCGACTACCGAAAGCGCTGCTGGACCGTGGCAGGATAGAACAACCCCCCCGGTGGTCAATGCCTGACTCAGCCGATCCATCGCCGCTCGTCTCCTTGAGAACTGATACACGAGCCGACCCTGCAGGGACGACGCGATGACACGTCGAACGGTGACCAGCGCCACTGCAGGCGCCGCGGAGTCAGCGCACGGCCGACGCAGACTCGGGATCGTGCCGCTGGCGGCTCACCGCCATCCGCGCGCAGACCCATATCGATCCCGCAGCACCATCTGGCCGACCGCGCCGGCGTCGCCCCCCCCACAAATCCCGGACACGGCAAGGGATGTATTGTGCGGCGCCGCATTCCCCGGGCATTCCTCATGACACCCTGGAGCCGCCCCCGCCTCACCACTGGCGCGCCGGCGCCCACAATGTCAATGCGCCCTGAACTCGATGCCCGCGATGTGGAGGACCACGACGATCAGCACAAGAACGATCATCGAGATGCCAGCGATGTAGGCCCACCGAGCTGTCATTCCCCTCAGCACTCTCCTGAGCAGAGCTCCTTCTGAGCGGGTGAGCCGAGCGGCCTCGTCACGCGACTGAAGCTCGTTCCGGCGGGCGAGTGTGGTCAGACCAAACGGCTTGTAGACACCGAGAACGGTTGCCGCCAGCAGCAGCACGAGCGCGAGAATCGCGTGGACCAGCGGCGACGCGTTGCGGACTGTTTCGATATCGACGATCGGATCTGCCGCCACGCCCGCCATCTGCTGGAAGGTCGCCATGTACATCAACAGGACGGCCGTCGAGAACACCGTGATGAGCAGCTTGAGGACCACCCAGTAATGCCGGAACAGCCCCCATGCCGTTCCAAGCGATAACGCGATCCCGCTGACCAGCGAGGCGTGCGCCAGCGGAACGAGGACGAACCAGGCCGCCGGCGCCATGACGAGATATGCGCCGCGAACCGTTCGTTCATCCTGACTGGTCAACCCGACTACCGCCAATGCGAGGAATACGAGGACGGCGCCGACCCACCCTGCTGAAGTGGCGACGTGCGCCGTGAACGTGGCCCGGCGAACACGGGGGAGACATTGTCAACACGGCACTCTGCTCCTCTCGGGTTGCCGGGGCTTATCGGTGTTTGCAGGTGCAGTTCAGGCACCCGTGCTCCGCGCACACCCCGCAGGACTGAGTCACTCGCCGCTTGAGCGCTTCACGGGCCCGGAAGACGCGCACGGCGGCATTGTTCGCCGACAACCCTTTTTGACTGGCAAACGCCTTGACCGGTGTGCCTCCTACGTCGATCGCTTGAAGCGCCTCCGCATACTCCGGCTTCAGCGTCGTGGCGAGCCGCGACACGCATGCGCAGATCTCGGCGTTCAGCTCCTCGCGCGGTGCTTCGTGCACTTCGAGCTCGCGCGCGAACGCCTCGTATGCGCGGGCGGCGGCACCGCGGCGCCGGAACTGGTCAACGGTGGCATTCCGCAGGGTCCGATAGAACCAGGGAACGACGCCTTCATCCCGGGGCGCCTGGTCGCGTCTTGCCACGACCCTGGCGAAGGCCTCCTGGAGGATGTCCTCGGCCAATGCTCGATCTCCGACGCGACCCTCCAGGTAGCGGAGAAAGGCGCGTTGGTTTTCGACGAGCACGGTGAGCGGAGCGTCGCCCTCTGCTTCCACCACCCTATTGTACGAGTGGTCGACGTTCGGTGCGATGGTTGCATCGGGAAACCCACGATATCGCCGCTCATCAACCGAGCGCCGACAGTCGAACTGGGGGTTCTCGATGCAGACCAAGGACATGATTGCCACTCACCCGGACGTCAAAGGTAACGTCAATCAGGATTTACTGCAGTTCATCGACGCGGCCTATGAATGTGCCCAGGCATGCACCTCGTGCGCCGACGCCTGCCTGGCCGAAGAAATGGTCGCAGAGTTGCGCCAGTGCATTCGGTTGAACCTCGATTGCGCTGACGTGTGCAGCGCAACGGCAACAGTGGCCAGTCGCATGACCGGTTCGAACGAAGAGGTCATCCGTAAGATGCTCGAGGCCTGCGCCAGAGCCTGCCGGCTCTGCGGCGATGAGTGTGAGCGCCATGCCTCGAAGCATGAGCACTGCCGAATCTGCGCCGAATCGTGTCGGCGGTGCGCGAAAGCGTGTCAGGCTGCGATGAAGACGTTCGAGAGCGTCGATTCAGCGGCAGCGCACTCCGGTGCCCGAACCTCCCGACTTGGCGCACACCGCGCGTGAGATGGAGCTGCGAGAGGTCTACTGGGTCCTTCACCACGGCATCCGCCACACCGGGATGCCGGCGTTCGGCGGCAGCCATTCCAAGGAAGACCTGTGGGCGATCGCCACGTTCGTCGAGCGCTTCGACGAGATGACGCCGCGCGGTACGAGCAGTGGATCAAGGAATCGGGCGCCGAATCCGGCTCGCACTCGCACTGAGATCCGACGCACATCAGTTCGACAGAGAAGGACGCCGGGGCGCTTCAGGTCGAGTGCCCCGTCACCCGCGCCCTAGGGGGTGTAATGGAATCGCAGACGATGCGTGATCGATGTGGAGGTTGACATGACAGCTCGGCCCGCCCATGCGAAATCCGCACCTGACGAGGTGGTAGACCCGGTCTGCGGCATGACCATCGCTCCGGCTGGCGCCGTTGGTCGCGCAAATCACAACGGTCAGACCTACTATTTCTGCAGCCAGAGCTGCCTCGAGCGTTTCCAAGCGGATCCGTCCGAATTCCTCGAGCCACGTCAAGCAACCGCTCCGGCCGCCACATCACCCAGCCGCGACGTCGACTACATCTGTCCGATGGATCCGGAGGTCCGGCAGAAGGGTCCGGGTGCCTGTCCCAAGTGCGGCATGGCCCTCGAGCCCGCGGTCCCGGTCACCCCGGCGACGCGCACCCAGTGGACCTGCCCGATGCACCCGGAGATCGTTCGCGACGAGCCGGGCAGCTGCCCCATCTGCGGCATGGCGCTCGAGCCGACCACGGTTGCCGCCGAGGAAGAGGAAAACCACGAGCTTCGCGACATGCGGCGGCGGTTCCGGGTCAGTACGGCACTCACCATTCCACTGGTCATCATCGCGATGGGCCACTTCATTCCTGGGCGACCGCTCGAATCCTGGCTGGCGCGCGGGCCGCTCGGCTGGATCGAGCTCCTCCTCGCCACGCCCGTCGTGCTCTGGGGTGGCTGGCCGTTCTTCGTGCGCGGCTGGTACTCGGTCGTCAATCGCAGCCTCAACATGTTCACGCTCATCGCGCTGGGCGTCGGCGTCGCCTACGTCTACAGCGTGATCGCCATCGTCCTCCCGGACATCTTTCCTCCGTCGTTCAGGGACGAGGCCAACCAGGTCGCGGTGTACTTCGAAGCCGCCGCGGTCATCGTGACGCTCGTGCTGCTCGGCCAGGTGCTCGAGCTGCGGGCCCGCAGCCAGACCGGCGCGGCGATCCGGGCCTTGCTGGGGCTCGCGCCGAAGACGGCACGACGGGTGCGCAACGACGGCCGTGAAGAGGACGTGCCGCTGGATCAGGTGCAGCCTGGCGATCGGCTGCGCATCCGGCCGGGCGAGAAGGTCCCGGTGGATGGCGTCGTGCTCGAGGGTGCCAGCGCCGTGGACGAATCGATGGTCACGGGCGAGCCGATGCCGGTGGAGAAGGGGGCGGGCGATCGGGTGATCGGCGCCACGGTCAACAACACCGGCTCGCTCATCATGCAGGCCGAGCGGGTTGGCGCCGACACGCTTCTCGCGCGCATCGTCCAGATGGTCGCCGAGGCGCAGCGCAGCCGTGCCCCGATCCAGAAGCTGGCGGATACCGTGTCTGGGTACTTCGTCCCTGCCGTAATCCTCATCGCCATCATTACCTTCATCGTGTGGGCGATGGTGGGTCCCGAGCCGGCGATGGCGTTCGCGATCATCAATGCCGTCGCCGTGCTGATCATCGCCTGCCCCTGCGCGCTCGGCCTCGCCACCCCGATGTCCATCATGGTCGCGACGGGCAAGGGCGCACAGGCAGGCGTCCTCTTCAGGAACGCCGAGGCGATCGAGGTGTTCCGCAAAGTCGACACGCTCGTCGTCGACAAGACCGGCACCCTGACGCTGGGCAAGCCGTCGCTGGTCCACGTGCAACCGGCGGCCGGCTGGAACGACGCGCGGCTGCTCCGCCTCGCGGGCAGCCTGGAGCGTGGCAGTGAGCACCCGCTGGCGGCCGCCATCGTCTCCGGGGCCGAATCGCGTGGCGTAGAGCTCACCGCCACCGAGTCCTTCCAGTCGGTGACCGGCAAGGGTGTGCAGGGCCGCATCGAGGGAGATGATGTCGCACTGGGCAACCGTGCGCTGATGGAGCAGCTGCGAGTCGATGTTACGGCCTTGGCGGAATCGGCGGAACGCTTGCGCCGCGAGGGGCAGACCGTGATGTTCGTGGCAGTCGACGGACGCCCCGCGGGGCTCATCGGCGTCGCTGACCCCATCAAGGAGACGACGCCGGAGGCGATCCGGCAGCTCCATGACGAAGGGCTCCGCGTCGTCATGTTGACCGGCGACAACAGGACGACCGCCGAAGCGGTCGCGAAGAAGCTGGGTATCGACGACGTGATTCCGGAGGTGCTGCCGGATCAGAAGGCGGATGTGATCAAGCGCCTGCAGCGCGAGGGCCGCGTGGTCGCGATGGCGGGTGACGGCATCAACGATGCGCCGGCCCTGGCCCAGGCGCAGGTCGGCATTGCGATGGGCACCGGGACCGACGTGGCGATGGAGAGCGCGGGCGTGACGCTGGTCAAAGGTGACCTGCGGGGCATCGTCCGGGCACGCCGGCTGAGCCGCATGACGTTGCGCAACATCAAGCAGAATCTGTTTTTTGCCTTCATCTACAACGCGGCGGGTGTGCCCCTTGCCGCGGGCGTGCTCTATCCGTTCTTCGGGCTGCTGTTGAGCCCGATGATTGCGGCGGCCGCAATGAGCTTCAGCTCTGTGTCGGTCATCGGCAACGCGCTGCGACTCCGACGGGTGACGCTATGACGATGGCGCCGGGTGGAGGCGGACTGGAGCGGCATCGTTCTGACGCGCCGAGGGCGTCGGGGTATACTCGATCCGTGAGCCGAATTGCGCAGCGGGCCATCGGGGCGCTCATGGTAGCCGTCGTCGCCGTGCTTCCGGTGAGTGGCACGGCCTGCGAAGCTCTCTGTGCACTGGCTGCGTCTTCCGCGGCAGCCCCAGTGGGCCACGGTGAACACGCGGCGGCGCCTGCCTGTCATGGCCCGACCGGCGAGAGTCTTGCCGTGAGAGACGCGTCAGGTCACGACTGCGGTGCGCATTCCGGCCCTGCTGGTGAGTCGCCCGCGGTGGTCTCCGCGAATCGCGTTGATGGTGGCGTGATCCCGGTTGCGCAGCAAATCGGTGCGTTGGTCTATCGGCTGTTTGCACCGACGCCTCTAACCGCGCATTCGCAATCGGGCACTCCGCCGGGTACCGCACCTCTCGCACGTCCTTCGCTCGTTCTCCGCATCTGATCCCCACGCCTTAGGCGCGTAATCGAGTCGCGCCTCGTCTCCTGACAAGTTCAACGACCGTGCTCGCGGCTCTGCTGCGTCCCGGAAAAGGAGTCTTTGGTGAAGGCGTTTCTTCGCGCATTTCTCGTTCTGCTGTTGATTCTGGTGGCGATCGCTGGGGTGACCGCGTACACGATCGCCCGCCGCGGGCTCAGTGCCCGAGAGGAACCGACGCGCGTCGAAGAACTGCTGGCGCGCGGCATGCGAAGCTTCGCGACGCCGACCGCCGTTCGCGACATGACGAATCCGGTGGCGCTCACCGATGCGATGCGCGAGGAAGGACTATCGCATTTTGCCGATCACTGCGCCGTCTGCCACGCTAACAACGGCAGCGGCGAGACCGAGATCGGGCGTGGACTGTATCCACCGGCGCCGGACATGAGAACCGCGGAGACCCAGGATCTCAGCGATGGCGAGCTGTTCTCGATCATCGAAAACGGTATCCGGTTGACCGGCATGCCGGCGTGGGGCACGGGCACGCCGGAAGGGGAGCATGCCAGCTGGGTGCTCGTGCACTTCATTCGCCGGCTGCCGTCCCTGTCGGATGACGAGCTCGCCCGCATGGAGGCGTTGAATCCGAAGACGTCTGAGCAGTGGCGGGAAGAAGAAGAGGCGCGACGGTTTCTCGCCGGCGACGACGTCCGGCTGCCCACCCCGGCGCCGCACAAGCACGACGGCGGACAGCAGTGAAGCAACCCGAACCGAGCAGTTACGCATCATGAGAGTCCAGAAGCAGCCACGGTATCCATCACTGTCACGGCCATCACGCCGGACGTTCGTCAAGGGATTGGCCATGGGCGGCGTCGCGGCCGGGCTCGGCCTGTGGGGCGAGCGCGCGTGGGCGCAAGGTGTGCCGCGCCGCGAGACAGGCGTGTTGTCGGGCACGGAGTTCGACCTGGATCTCGAGGAAACGCTGGTCAACTTCACCGGCGCACCACGGTTCGCGCACGCGGTGAATCGGTCGATTCCGGCGCCGCTCCTGCGCTGGCGAGAGGGCGATACGGTCACGTTACGCGTCTCCAACCGCCTGGCCGACGACTATGCCTCCATTCACTGGCACGGCATTCTGCTCCCCGCCAACATGGACGGCGTTCCCGGACTCAGCTTCAACGGCATCGCCCCTGGTGAAACGTACGTCTACCGCTTCGACGTCAGGCAAGGCGGCACCTACTGGTATCACAGCCACTCGGCGTTCCAGGAACAACTCGGACTGTACGGCGCGCTGATCATCGAACCGCGCGAGCCGGACCCGTTTCGCTACGACCGCGAGCACGCGATCTTGCTCTCCGACTGGACGGATGAGAACCCGGAGCGCGTGTTCGCGAAGCTGAAGAAACAAGCCGACTACTACAACTTCAACAAGCGCACCGTCGGCGACTTGTTCCGCCACATCCGGACGCGCGGCCCCGGCGAGACCCTGGCGGACCGCGCCGCGTGGGGCGAGATGCGCATGACGCCGACGGACCTCGCGGACGTGTCGGGCGCCACCTACACCTATCTGATGAACGGCACCGCGCCGGCTGGCAACTGGACCGGCCTGTTCAAGCCGGGTGAGCGTGTGCGCCTGCGCTTCATCAATGGCTCGTCGATGACCTATTTCGACGTCCGCATCCCGGGCCTGAAGATGACGGTGGTCGCCGCGGACGGTCTGAACGTGCATCCGGTGACGGTCGACGAGTTCCGCATCTCCGTCGCCGAAACCTTCGACGTCATCGTCGAGCCGAGCGGCCAGGACGCGTTCACGATCTTCGCGCAGTCGATGGACCGAACGGGCTACGCGCGGGGCACGCTGGCCACGCGCGAGGGGCTTAGCGCGCCGGTACCAGAGCCGGATCCACGCGTGCTGCTGTCGATGGCGGACATGGGGCACGGCGGCATGGGGCACGATATGGGCGCCATGGGCGGTGGCGCGGCCGCAACGGCCACGCCGGCCGACCCGCACGCGGGCCATGCGATGCCGCCGGGGAAGCCGACTGCTGCGGACCCGCACGCCGGCCACGGCATGCCGGCCCTGACCCCGAAACCGCCCGACCCGCACGCCGGGCACAGGATGCCGGCGCAGCCACCTCAGACGCCGGACCCGCACGCCGGTCACGACATGTCCTCGATGACGATGCAGTCCCACCCGCCCAGCGAAGAAGGCAATCCGCTGGTGGACATGCAGACGATGATGCCTACCTCGCGTCTGGACGATCCGGGCATCGGACTGCGGGACAACGGCCGCCGGGTCCTCACCTATGCCGATCTCAGGAGCCTGTTCGAGGACCCCGATGGACGCGAGCCTGGTCGAACGATCGAGCTGCATCTCACCGGCCACATGGAGCGCTTCGCCTGGTCGTTCGACGGCGTCAAGTTCTCGAACGCGGCGCCGATTCGCCTCACCTACGGCGAGCGGCTGCGCATCGTGCTGGTCAACGACACGATGATGACGCACCCGATTCACCTGCACGGCATGTGGAGCGACCTCGAAGGAGACGACGGCGAGTTCCTCGTGCGCAAGCACACGGTGGACATGCCGCCCGGCACGAAGCGGAGTTATCGCGTGCGCGCGGACGCGCTCGGCCGCTGGGCCTATCACTGCCACCTGCTCTACCACATGGAAGCGGGCATGTTCCGGGAAGTGAGGGTGGAGGAGTGACCGCGCACCTCGTCTTACGCGTGGTAACGGTCGCCGCGTTGGCGTTCCCCGCGGTTGTCATGGTCCAGGCTTCGGCGCAGGCTCAAGAGCATGCCGGGCACGCTCCCTCGCAGCAGAAGCCGCAACCGCCGGCACCGCCGGACCAGGGACATTCCTCGCACAAGCCGGCCGATCCGGCACCGTACCCCCCGGGCCAGCCTCCGCCG
>Ga0183260_10004558_pt1 | contig 10979 bp, 16 predicted proteins | sample AntDrymUQ4972206_2_FD_129768 | JGI IMG/M metagenome (GOLD analysis project Ga0183260, IMG submission 129768) | Polar desert sand microbial communities from Dry Valleys, Antarctica - metaG UQ497 (22.06) (version 2) (version 2) | ecosystem: Environmental > Terrestrial > Soil > Desert | place...
CCACTCGGTCGCGATCTCCTTGCGATCGCGCGTGATCCCGGCGCGCTCGTGCACGACCGCCTCGCGCGAGTTCGTCAGGCGGTTGACGAGCGAGGACTTGCCGACGTTCGGATACCCGACGACCGCGACCTTCATTGGGCGCATCGCGGGTCGCGCGTGTTCGGCACGCCGTTCAGTCTAGGAAACGGCCCGCCAGCTCCACGATCCGCGCGACGACGTCGTCGATGTCGAGGCCCGTCGTGTCGACCTCGACCGAGTCCGCCGCGGCCGTCAGCGGCGAGTGCTCGCGCGTGCTGTCGCGCTCGTCGCGCAGGGTCTGCTCGCGCAGCACGACGTTCGCGTCGGCGCCCATCTCGGCCGCGCGCCGCCGCGCGCGCTCCTCGGGCGACGCCGTGAGGAAGACCTTCAGCTCCGCGTCGGGCGCGACCACCGTCCCGATGTCACGGCCCTCCGCAACGTAGTTCCCACCGCCGATCAATCCGCGCTGCAGCTCGACGAGCTTCGCCCGCACCGGCGGCCGCGACGCGACCTCCGACGCCCGCTCGTTGACCTCCGGCGTGCGGATCAGCGCGCTCACGTCCTCCCCGTCGAGCGAGACATTTCCGCCGTCGAAGCCGATCGCGCAGGCGAGCGGGTCGCCCGCGCCGCGCAGTTCGGCGAGGGCGATGGCGCGGTACATCGCGCCGGAGTCGAGATACGTGAAGCCGAGCGCCTTGGCGACAGCGCGCGCGACGGTCGACTTGCCGGCGCCCGCGGGCCCGTCGATGGCGATCAGCATCGGCCTGAGGATAGGCGCGTGCGCGCACGGTCAGAGGCGATGAGCGTCGACAGACCGACCTGGTACTCGGCGGTTGCGCATAGCGCTGACGCCGCTAGGTGCGCGCCGGCATCTAGCTCATCCACCGCGGCGAGTCGGACCGCACAAGCCATGTGTGCGCCGGATCAGAAGCTGCATGACGAGCCGAGCGTAGTAGCTGTGGGCGAGCGCGAGCCAGGTGGGCGGGAGTCCGGCCGACTCGGACTCTAGAGTGACTCCATGATCGCGACGGCGTCGCTCAACGATTCGACGACCGCCGATGCTAACTCTCGCACGAAGAGGTGGTCATGTGGGTTGATTGGTCGGCAATTTGCTGAGTCTCGCCCACGGCCGTCGAGGACGACGACGAGAAAGGCCCCATGCGCGTGCGCGCATCCGAGCTCGATCATGCAGCCGATGCTGGTCGTCGTCGCACCGAGAAGGTTCATGAGCACGATGTCGGCTGCGCGAACATCCCAGAGGTCTCGCGCCACGATCGTGCTCGCGTTAGGCAGGCCTCGCCCTTGGCGGCTCCACGGGGGACCGTCGCCGGGCCGGTTGCCCCGCATAGGGTCGACGCACCGGATGTGCGGGGCGGAGCTCGCCAGCCGATCGGTCACCGTCTGCCGCCAGCCCGTCGCATCGTCGAATGTGAGTCCGTTGATCGGACCGGCCAAATACGCCTTGGTCTCGGACCTGTGCGCCACCTGCCGCGAAGGCTGAGAGGCCGGGAGTCGACGTGCCGCCAACACAGTCAAACGACCATAGTGCCGTCCGCGGACGGCGTGGCAGCATGACCGAGGAGCGTGGCCAGGCAGCTTGCACACCCTCGGCGCGTCCCGAATGGCGGTCCGGGAGCCTCGCCGTGAGCATCGAGGGTATCGACGGTTCGGGAAAGTCGACGCTCGTCAAGGCCGTCGAGCCACTTCTAAGGGCGGGTGGCATAGACGTCCTCGTGCTGCAGGAGTTCGCGAGCCCGATCGGACCCGGTCTGGAGTCGTGCCTGGCGAACATGCCGCCCTATGGTCGCGCGTACGCGTTCGCGGCCGAGCAGCAGTGGTTGCTCCAGGTGGCCATCGAGGCATCGGCGCAGGTAATCCTCTGGGACCGATATGTCGACTCCGCATGGGCGTGTCGCGCCACCGACGTCAGTCAGGGCAGGGCAGGGCAGGACCTCTTGGAGATGGTCGATCTGCTCAACCAGCGACTACCACTGCCCCATCTGACGTTCCGGCTCCGCGTGCCCATCGCGATTGCCGCAGCGCGTGCCCGGGACAGACAACGCCGCCTCAATCTCGAGCTCGTGTACGACGAGCTTCCGCTGAAATGGCAGGACGAGCATTTCGACACGCGCGTCCTTGCTGACCCAGCACGCTTCGTTCAGATCGACGGACGCGGTGACCCCGGTGGCCTTGCTCGTCAGGTCGTTACCGAGCTCATCCGGAGACTGCCCGACGGGTCCTCGAGTCCGGCGGCCTGATGAGCATGCATCCCGCGCTCGCTGCGCGGAGCGTCGCGGTAGTCGACCGCGGCGCCGCGGTACGCCGGTGGGTGCGGCATGCTACGCAGCCATCGAGTGGCACAAGTGGATGATCAAAGCGAGCGGGGAGGTGCGTGGTGGACGGCCGTCGAGGTGGTCGCGCCACGTCGGCCGCCGTCGCCAGTTCGGCGACCGCGCGGCGTTGCTGGCGCTATTTCCAGACGAGGTCTCTGACGTCGCCGTGTTCATCGCGCGGCGCGTGCTCGATGCGGAGATCGCCGCCGCGCTCGCTGGCGAGACATTCGCTCACGCCATGCTGCATCCGCGGCGAATCCGCGGTCGCACCCGGGAGGAAGCCGTCAGTCGGATCTACGCGATCGCGATCACGCAGATCCAGCGGTGTGTCGCGTCCGACGACCTCGAGCTTCCAGCCACGACCCGTCTGCGGTTGGACGCTCCGCAGCTGAGCAGCGGGGACGTGAACCGGCTCGAGGACCTCGCTGGCATCACCGCCGTCCGCGGTCGAGCGCAGCGCTACATCGACCGCCTGGCACACGAGGAGCGCGATGCCCTGCGGATGCTGTTGATCGAAGCGCGATCCTACGACGATGTCGCCCGCGCGCTTGGCGTCACGGATCGCGCCGCGCGATCCGTCGCGGCGCGGGGATTGCGACGGGTGGCGCTGCAGCTGGACGCGCGCAGCGGCGCCGCGAGGCTCGCGTGATGGCTGACGAATCGTCGCCGAGCGTTGCCGGACTCGTGGGGTGGTGCGCCGATCTCGAGCAGGCGGTGAAGCGGCGGCGCAGCCGCATCATGCTCCGCGCGGTGGCGCTTTGCACGCTCGCCATCGCAGCCGCGGCGGTCGCCCACATCGCCGTCGGCGCGCTTGCGAACAGCGAAGGCGCCAAACATCCATGACCCTTCCGCGCACGTTCAGCGCGTCCACGCTCGGCCATGCGTGGGAGATCAGCGTCATGGGGCTGTTGCACGACCCGTCGGCTTTGCTCGTGGACAGCGTTACCGGCGGACCGGCGCGCGAGCTCGAGTGTGTCCAGCTCATCGTCGAGGATCCGCAGCGGGAACCGCGGGTGTCATCGCACTACGTGCTGCCCGAACTCATCGAGGACTACAGCAGCCTGTTCACGCCGTACGCGTCGACGCGACCGAAAGACGCCGCGACGATCGCGGACCGCATCTACGGCTGGCGGTCCGGCAAGCGCACGATCGACCAGGTGGATGCGGTCATCAGCGAGCTTCGCGATCGCCCACACTCTCGACGAGCCGTGATGAGCTTCTGGGATCCGGCGGAGGATCTCGTGGCGCTCGACGGCACCCCGCTCGGGCACTGCATGGCATGGATGTCCGTGCGCGAAGAGGCGCTAAACATGGCGCTCGTGAGTCGGAGCGTCGATGCCTGGTTGGGCGCGGTACCGAATATGATCGCCTTCACGGGGTTGATGCACACGGTGGCTGCGAAGCTGGATCTGGCCATCGGCAGCTACACCCAGTTCATCTTCAGCTACCACATCTACGTGCGTGACCTGCCGTCCGCGCGTCGAGCGCTTGGATGATGGCCAAGGCGCATACGTTCGTGCTGTACGACGATCGCATCGAGATCGGCTTCGAGCAGCTCGAGAAGATCGTCCAGGCACTGGTCTGGCTGGGCGATGCGGTTATCGTCCCGTCGAGTCTGCGTGCGGATCCCCGCCTCAGTCCGGAGCACGCTCGAATGATCGAACGCCACCTGGCCGCGTTCGCCGAGGCCAACTACGTCGAGCTCTGGGATCTCGAGGGCACGGACGCCATCGCGTCACCCGCGTGGTTGCCCTCGTCCCCTGTGCTGCTGATTCCTGAGCCGGCTCACATCGACCTCGCTGCCGCCGTCGACGACGCCACGCGGAGCTACCGGCGCGACATCCTCCGCGGGGTCGGCAAGAAGCCCGGGGTCGGACTGGACGGCATCACGGAGTTCGTGACGCTGCGATGCGCTATCTGGTCGCACGGAATCGCCGACACGCTCGGTGCAGATCACGTGTTGCAGATTCCCCAGCGATCGCCGGCCGTGCCGCTGCGGAAGCTCTCCCACGTCCGCCGGGCGGTTCCACTGACCCAGGAGCTGATGGAGCTCAACGGGATCCCACCGCTGTGTCATCTGGGGCCCGGCGACATCGATCGCCTTCGCAGCCGGATGCCCGGGGCCCGCAGCTTCGTCAGCGAGATCGTCGAGCGCAGCCCGTCGGAAGCGGTCTTCCGAGACGAGGAGGCCTTGATCGAAGACGCGCGGCGAGAGGGACGAGCAGCCTTCGTGGATCTGGTGACGCCGGCCAGCAATGCGGCCTTCAGGAACATCGCCGTCGGCTGGACGGTCAATCTGCTCGGAGTCGTGCATCCGCTGCTGACCGCCCTGGGCTTTGCCCAGCCCGTGGTCGAGTGGCGGATGCGAGAGCGTAGGAACCGCCAGATCGTGACGTTCACCGCACTCCTGAAGGACCTCGCCCAAAAGGCTGAGAAGCGCGACGATCTCGGGGTGGCTCAGAAGAGACTCGTCTGACCGCCGATGATCTCGCGCAGCTCGCCGAAGGCATGAATCGTCCGCCACGGCTCTTCGGCGGCGGCCGCCGAACGGATCTGCGTGGGTGCCGCGGTATCGCTTGGAAAGATCCGATTGATCGTCTCCCGGTTTGCGGAGTCGATCTGCGTGCCGTAGTACGCCCACACGCTGGATGCTCCGGCGGCGTTCGCGACGGCGACGTCGCGCGTGAGGCTGTCGCCCACGACGTACGAGTCGCACGGCTCCACCCCGACGTGACGGAGTGCCTGACGCAGGCCATCGGGATTCGGCTTGCGAGCGTGCTCCGACAACGTCACGCGCTTGGCGATTCGCGGCGTGTACGTACGCGCGGCTGCTTTGAGTCGTGGCGAGGCCGCTATCCCCTCCCAGGAGAAGAGCGCGTCGAAGTAACCATCGAGCTTGAAATGCCGCAAGCGCCCCTCAGCCTGAAATGCGGGAGCATCCGAGAGCGCGATGAGCGACAGACCGCTGTCCTTCGCCCACTTCAGCGTGTCGCGGACACCGGGGAACAGCGCGAGGTTGTGGGAGCGCACGCGCCGAAAGGCGCCGACGGCGATGCGCCGCAGTCGTTCCTGCTCGTCCGTCGACGTGTCCGGAGCACACAGCGTCTCGAGCTCGTCGATGAGGTTCGGGTACTCCAGGCTCCCGTGCGCGACGAGAACCCTGCGAATGTCCGCCTCGATCGCGTCCTCCGCGAAGCCGGTCTCGCGAGAAATCGCGTGCACGAGCCCGCGGATGCTGCGGGCGAACGCGTCGTCGAAGTTGTACAGCGTGTTGTCGAGGTCGACGACGAGCGCTCGCGCGGGGGGCGACTCGCTCATAGCGGCGGCTCGAGCACGGCTGCCGTCAACGCGGCGGCCCCGCTGCGACACGGTCCCGCATCTGCTCGAACGACCCACGAAATCCGTGCACGTTCTCCACCCACCAAGTCACGCCGATGCGATCGTAGCGGGCGATCGTCTCGTGGTCACCCGCCTCGTCGGTGCCGGTCGTGTATCCGCCGACCACGAAGTCGTAGGGCGCGGTGCTCGACCGGTGTTGTCGAACGTAGGCCTCGATCTCTGCGTAGGTCTGCGGATCGAAGAGCTCAGGCGTCCAGCTCTTGCGGCGCTCGAGCGTCAGCCGCCCTGGAAACACCCCGTCCCAGCGGGCAGCGCGCCGGAACGGCCGGCGGTTGGGCCAGTAGCCGCCCACCCAGATGGGAATCCGTGGGCTCTGCACCGGTCGAGGGAGGAAGGTGCATCGCTTGACTTGGTGATGGCTGCCGTCGAACGAGAACGGCTCGCCCGACCAGAGTCCTGTCACGATCTCGAGAGCCTCGTCCAGCCGGTCTGCACGAGTGCGCGCGTCGCCGTCCTCCCCGAACTGCTCGAACTCCGAGTCGGCCGGGTAGCCGAGCCCAACACCGAGGATGACTCTTCCGCCCGAAAGGTGGTCGAGGGTCACGGTCTCACGTGCGACCTTCCACGGCCGTCTGCGCGCGAGCGGTGTCACCATCGGACCGATCTGAACGCGTTCGGTCTTGACCGCGATCGCAGCCAGGAGGATCCACGGGTCCGCGATCGGACCGATGAAGTCCTTCGCGAAGAGCAGGTGATCCCAGACGAAGACCCCGTCCCACCCCGCGTGCTCGGCGATGACGGCGAGCTCGCACGCTCGCCGCGGATGCGCGTACTCCCCGTGGGGTGGAAACGAGATCGCGAATCGCACGGGCGAGCGGCTACCGAATACGCTCTTGTGCGGCGAGATCGGCAAGGATCAGCCGATCGACAGCCGACGACCGGTCGGCATCGGCCGAAGTCAACCAGACCACCTCGGCGATCTCGCTGGACGCCTCGAACTCGCCGTCGACCTCGGCTTCGTAGCAGCGCATGACGACGTCGATGCCTGGCTTGTGACCGTGGGCCTGCGCGCGGTACGTGCCGATGTGTCTGGCCGTGTCACGCCGGATCGCCACCGTCAGCTCCTCGCGGATCTCGCGCTCCAGCGTGTCGAGGTCGCTTTCCCCGCCCTCACGCTTGCCGCCCGGGATGTAGAAGACCTCCTTGCCGTGCGATCGGGTGCTGAGGACGCGCCCGTCTCTCACGCATACAAAGGCGACCTTGTCGATCGATCGCGGCGGCCCGGATGCACCCGTCACCGACGGCGGGGCCTCGCCCGGCGCGAGCTCGCAAAAGCGCGGCCACAGCACCTGCGAGACGAACCGCGCGAACGCCTCTTGCGGTGCGTCCGGGTCGCCGGCCCATCGTCCAAAGGCATGCAGCGGCGACAAACCCGGTCCACACCGATCGTTCGCCGCAGATAGGGGCGTCAGGCAAGCCAGCCAGCGCCAATGCGAGGCCATCTCATCCTCGTGCCGTGTCGGCTCGAATGCGCGCCTGCCACCGTCATACACCGCGCAGCGTTCGAACCAGCTTCGTGGTGATTCGAGCCAGCGCTGCGCGTACTCCGGACACACCGGTCCCCGTTGACGCAAGAAGTCCTGTCGGCCGATGCGGCGATCGCTGTCGGGCGTCGCGGGGAGGTCGAAGATCGCTTCCAGCGCGACCACGGTCAGGTGCTCGGCACCCAGCGCGGGCGCCAGGCGGCGAAACGCCTCGACGACGGCGATGAGGCCTTCGCGCGCGACGACGCCGACGATGACGATCTCCGGGAGCTTGGCGCCAGGGGCAAGGGCGCTCGCGAGAAGCTCCATGGCAGTGCACATGGTGCCGCCCGTCGCGACGATGTCAGAGATGACGCAGGGCACGTCCGCGACGAGGTTGAGTCGCTCGTAGTCGACCTCGAGTCGATCCTCCAGGCGGCTCATGCCGATGAACGAGATCGTCGAGGTCGGGGCGGCCGGGAGCGCCCAGGGAAGGAAGCTGAGCCCGCCGCGCATGATGCAAGTCCAGTTGAACAGGTCGGGCTTGCCGCGCTGCGTGGTTGCTGCGTCCCATGCGCTGAGAGCGGCTTCCTGCAACCGTGAGCTGAAGGCCGCACCGACGCGGCCTGCATCGAGCAAGACCGACGTGCTCGCCGGGCTGGAATGCAGGAGGACGGTGACATCGTCCGCCGCGTACTCGTCGACGGCATATGTCCGGCGTGCGACGGCTCGAATGCCGGGCGGGACGCTCATGGCTTGATCGCCGGACACGGCTGAGGACGCCCTGTCTCGCGGGCGAGCGCCGATCGGAATCGAACGGCGGCCTCGCGACCGGTGACGTCGCTTGGCTGCAACGGCTCCGATTCGCCGCGATTGTCGACGGTCGCAATGAGGACATCGTTGTCACGCAACGCGCGGACCAGCGCCTCCGCCGAGCCGCACTCGAAGATCGCCGCTCGAAGCGCGAAGGACGCGACGAGCTGGACCCAGTCGATCTTTGCCGGCGCGCGCGGCATGGCGCCACTCGCCTCGAGGATCGCGTTGTCGACCACAACGACACACAGCCGCTCGGAAGCCAGTTCGAGGACGGCGGGGAGGACGGCGAGTGCCGACAGCTCCATCAACAAGCTCCCATCGGTATCGAGCGCGACGACAAAGCTCGGCTCGTCCACTGCGAGCGCGACGCCCGCCGCGACCGGCGTCACGCATCCCATGGCGTCCAAGCGAAGCGAGTCCGGAAACGCCTTGGCGCATTCGACTGCCGTGCGCCCCAGCGAGGCGACCACGAGCGCATCGGGAACCGCCTCTCGCAGGAGCTCGAGAAACGAGCGTGTCGTCAACCTATCCATCGAGCGCCTCGCGGTGGACAACGAGCGCGACGCTCGTCTCGCGCGTCTGGAACATCGAGTAGGCCTCGGGCAGACGACGCGCGAGCTCGTCGGCGGTCCGAACCTCGGCGCTCCGCAAGCCGAGTGCGTCGAGCAGCGGCGCCATCGTAGCGTGGTGCCCGATCCCCCACCAGTTCGCCTCTCCGAACGCGCCGCGATAGGAGATGAGCGCGACCACATGAATGCCGTGCGTGAGACCGAGCCGAGCCAACGCCTCGCACCCGCGCCGCAGCCCTGAGTTCTCCATGATTACGATGCTCCGACGCCCCGCGAGTGCGAATCCCGCGGCCAAACACACGGCGGATGACTCGTCCGCTGCCTGGATATAGGTGAGCGCCTCGCATGACCCGACGTCGTGAAGTGCAGACGCCGTGAGTGAGTCGGGCACAGCCGTCACGAGCTCGACGCCGCTATGGACGAGTGTCGAAACGAACCTCGACCCGCCTGGCGTCATTTGATGGTGAACGATGTGGTTGTCTCGGCGCTGGTCGCCAGCGGTCCTCGATAGCACATGCACAGATGGCGGGCGCGCATCTCCACGGTGACGAAGCGGGCCGATGCGACCTCGTGCAACGTCGTCGCGATCGCGCGCGTAAGATCCTCTTGCACATGCAGGCGCCGTGACAGGGCGAACACGAGCCGCGGTAGCTTCCCGATGCCCACGATCATCGCTCCCGGCTCGTAGGTCACCCGGGCGACACCGAAGTACGGCAGGAAATGATGCGGGCACATCGAGATGAAGTCGATGCCTTCCACGTTGACGATCCCGACCGACTCACCGGGCGCCAACATACGTGTGACTTTGATGACGCTCGGCGGATCGATCGAGTAGCCCGCCAGGATATCGGAGAACGCGCGCGTGATCCGGCCCGGCTCGTGCTCGATGACCTCCTTGAGCTCGCGCATCGCGTCGGAGTCTGGTCCGAGGATCCCCGCGATCCAGTCTGCGAGCCGTAGATCCGGATTCATTCGGGCCGCGTGGTCAGCAACTCGACGACGACGTTGACATATGGCGTGCCACCGGTGTTTACCAGGCGGTGACGTTGGTCGCGCCTCACGTACGTGGCGTCACCCACGGCATCCTCTTTCTCGCTTAAGGCCGAGTCCTCATACTCGGTGCGATGCCGACCGGGCTGCACGACGACGTACGTGTAGTCGCACGAATGCTGGTGCCAGTCCGTCGCCTCGCCCGGCTGCAGCTCGAGCAGCCAGACGCGGGTCTCACGTGATTCGTACAGCAGTCGCGTGCCGACGGCGTCGTCCGTCATGCCGGAGTTCGCTCCATGATGCTGAACGATAGGGGATCAAGTCGACATTCCCGGGCTCCTCGGCGCCGTGAGCGGCTGGTCGGCAGCCGTGACCAGTTGGCCTTCCGTACTTGTCGCGGCCACCGCGATACGTTGGGCGCGACCCTCGACTTGCCGGCCCAGGCGGGGCCGTCGACGGCGATGCGCATTGGTAGTCAGGGGCGCAGTGTCCGCGCGTGGCGGCTCTGGTTCCCCGTTCCCCTTTCAATTCCGTGCGTGCGGTTTTCCCGCACACGGCTTACCGATGATCTTCCTGGCATGGCCTACGCGGCCCTGGGGTAGCGGATCGTGCCCCCGAGCCGGTAAAGGCCCTGAGAGCGCAACCAGTCAGCAGTCCACTGAGCGGCATCTCCGGCGCGCAGGTTGCGGCCCTCGCGCTTGACCAGCAGGCGCTTGAGCCGCCACGCGACGTAGCGGTCAATCTCATCGAACGTGTCGGCGGCGTTGCCGGTGCGGAAGTAGTTGCCCCCGCCGCGCAGGATCGGGTTCAGTTCCGCGATCAGCTCGCGGACATCACCGATCCCGACACGGTTGCGGCCAGTCCTGGCCTTGACCTTCGCCCGGATGCGCTCCGCCCGCTTTCGCCATCGGCTTATACGAGCGGTCTGTGCTGACGAGGCTGGACAGACGGGTCTCTCCTGTTCCGCGATCAGACCTTGCGCGCGTGCAAGTCTCTCTACCCCGCAGGAACCCGCCGCACCCGATTCCGGAACCAGGACTGGCGGACATGGCCTTCGCCGTGAAATGAGCGGCTCGGCTCCCCGATGTGACTCTGACGAGGCTGCAATCCCAGCCCACGCGCTTGCTCCCAAAGAGGCTCTCGACTCCCCTCTCAGCCGCAAGGATCTCTCCCAACGACCGGGGCCTGCTACCCGGCGCTCCGGGGCCTACCGGGACGGGACTCCCACCCGCCGGCCTGATCGAGCTTGCAGGACGCACCATCGTCTGAGCATAGGACGGTCCGACGCAGCGGCTCGGATGCGTCCGAGCCGGCGGGTTGTGAGACGCTCGTGCCGTGACACGGTTCTGCGAGGGCGCGTGAATCCCGCCGATGACCTCGCGGCGGAGTCG
>Ga0183260_10004559_pt1 | contig 10978 bp, 6 predicted proteins | sample AntDrymUQ4972206_2_FD_129768 | JGI IMG/M metagenome (GOLD analysis project Ga0183260, IMG submission 129768) | Polar desert sand microbial communities from Dry Valleys, Antarctica - metaG UQ497 (22.06) (version 2) (version 2) | ecosystem: Environmental > Terrestrial > Soil > Desert | place...
CGGCGCTATCCTCGACCCGTGGCCCGACTCCTTTCTCGAAAGATCCCGCTGGCCGAGCTTCACTGCCACCTCGGCGGCGCGGTAACTCCCGCGATCATGTGGGGCATCGCCCACGCCCAAGGGATCAAGCTGCCCACGAAGGACTACTGGGAGTTCCGGGCGATGATCACCGTGTCGTCCCGGTCCCGGTCGTTCGACGGCTACCTCCAGCTGTTCCACTGGACCGAGCTCATCCAGAGCTCGCCGCTGGCCGTGGAGCGGAGCGTCTACGAGGTCGTGGGCGGGGCGTACCGCAAGAACAACGTGACGACGATGGAGCTCCGCTTCAACCCGATGAAGCGGAACAGGGGCGGCGAGCAGGACCTCGACCACATCATCGCGGCAGCGGTCCGGGGCATGGACCGCGCCAACCTGGAGTACCCGGTCAAGCCCGGCCTCATCTTCTGCCTCGACCGGGCATTCCCCTACGAGCTCAACGAGATCATCGCGGAGAAGGCGATCAGCTGGCGCGACCGCGGCGTCGTCGGCGTCGACATCGCCGGCCCCGAGTCGGCGACCTTCCGCGTGGCCGACTACCGGCGGCTCTTCCGCCGAGTCCGGCAGTACGGCCTCGGGATCACCGTGCACACCGGCGAGTCCGGCCCCGTCGATGAGGTTGCCCGGGTGGTCGAGCTGCTCGAGCCGGACCGGATCGGGCACGGTGTCAAGGCGGCCTACGACCCGCGCGCAATGGCGATGATCCGCGAGCGGGGGATCGTCCTCGAGATCTGCCCCACATCCAACCTCAACACCCGGGTCGTGTCGGGCTGGGAGGAGTTCCGCTGGATCTTCGACACGTTCCGGCGCAACGAGGTCCGCTTCACGATCAACACCGACGGCCCGGAGCTGCTCAAGACCTACATCCGCGACGAGCTCGCCCAGCTGGGGCGGCTGGGGATCCTCTCGATCGAGGACCAGAAGATCGCCGCCGAGACGTCGATCGCGTCCTCCTTCGTGCCCAACGTCTCGGACGTGCCCGCGCCGACGCGCGAGCCGGCTCGCCGCGAGGTAGTGGAGCGCGAGGAGGCCTGACCGACCCGGGCCGAAGGAGCCTTTCTCGCGCCCGGAGGCTAGCACCTCATCCGTGCCTGCAGCCGCGCTGGGCGGCCGTGTAGATTCGGGCCATGGACCTCGATCTTTCCCCCGAGCAGCTTCTCCTCCGCGACACCGTCCGCGACTTCATGGTCAACGAGGTGGCGCCGGTCGTCGACGAGCACGAGCGCGAACGTCGCTTCCCCTCGGAGATCGTCCGGCGGCTGGGCGAGATGGGCTGGCTGGGCATACCGATTCCCGAGGACGAGGGGGGCGCCGGTCTCGACAGCCTGGCCTACGCGATCGCCATCGAGGAGATCGGGCGCGTGTGGGGGTCGCTGGGGCTGATCGTCGCTGCCCACACGAGCCTGGGCTGCGGGCCGATCCACATTGCCGGCACGCCCGAGCAGAAGGAGCGCTTTCTCCGTCCGCTCGCGTCCGGCCAGGTGCTCGGCGCCTACGGGCTCACCGAGTCCGGTGCCGGCTCCGATGCCGGCGGTACGCGCACCACGGCCAGTCGCGAGGATGGCCCGAACGGCGGCCAATGGGTCCTGGACGGCACGAAGCGCTTCATCACCAACGCCGGGCAGGCCGGCACGTACATCATCACGGCGCGCACGGCCACGACCGACAGGGACGAGGCGGAGATCAGCGCGTTCATCGTCCCGTCCGACACGCGCGGCTTCAGCATCGGACGGCTCGAGGAGAAGATGGGGCTCCACGCCTCGGCCACCGGCGAGCTGATCTTCCAGAACGCCTGCGTGCCCGCCGGGAACATGCTGGGCGAGCAGGGGACCGGGTTCCGGACGTTCCTCAAGATCCTCGACGGCGGTCGGATCTCGATCGGCGCGCTGGCGGTGGGTCTGGCGCAGGCCGCGCTCGATGCGTCGGTGCCCTATGCGCAGCAGCGGAAGCAATTCGGCCGGCCGATCGGCAGCTTCCAGGGCGTCGCATTCATGATCGCCGACATGGCCACCGAGATCGAGGCCGCTCGCCAGATGGTCTGGCGCGCGGCGTGGCTCAAGGACCGGGGCCGGGACTACAGCCTCGCGGCGGCGCAGGCGAAGCTCTTCGCGTCCGAGGTCAGCTCGCGTGCGACCAACGCCGGCGTCCAGATCCATGGCGGCTACGGCTACATCGAGGAGTACAAGGTCGAGCGCTTCCTGCGCGACGCCAAGCTCACCGAGATCGGCGAGGGGACCAGCCAGGTGCAGCGGCTCGTGATCGCGCGCCGGATCCTAGGCCTGCGCTCGGTCCTCTAGCCTGCTCGTTCAGCCGCCGTTCCCGGCGGCCGCTGTCAGACCCCGTCGCAGCTCCGCGGCGAAGTCCGGCGCCCACGGACCGGGACCCACCAGGACGAACGGCGGCGCCTCGATCAGCCCGAACGAGTCGGGATCGTGGACGTACGATGCGAGGCACCTGTCCACGTCGGGGCGGCGGCGCTGGAACGTCTCGCGGTTGCGAAAGATGTACAGGTACAGGGGCGTGGCCTGGGCCTGATCGAAACCGCTCGCGGTGAACCGGATCGCCGTGCGCGCAAGGTCCTCGTCCGGGCAGCCGGCATTGCCGCTCACGATGTCGTCGACGAGGATGCCCCGCCTGGAGAGCTCCGACGCGATGCCCGGAAAGTCGGCCGGGGTTGCCGGGGGCGCGGTCGTCGAGACCAGCCCGCAGCCGATCACTCCTGCGAGCATGATCGCGAGGCCGGCCAGCCGGGCGTAGCGCGGGATCACGAGGCCCGAGGCTAGCACGGCGCGCCGCGTCCACGGCGCTACGATGAGCACCCCGTGAGACCCAGTTGAGCGCCTCCGCCCGCCGTCCCGCCTGGCCCACGTTCGGCCGCGACGTCCCCGATGCCGCGTGGCGGCCGTCCCGTGACGATCTCGGCGACAGCCGTCTGGCCCGCTTCGTCCATGCGGCCAGGATGCCCGACCTCGAGACGCTCCAGCGCCGCGCCGAGGCAGACCCGGCGTGGTTCTGGGGCGCGGCGGCGGACGACCTCGGCATCGCGTGGCAGCGCCCGCCGTCGGCGGTTCTGGACGCGACCGAGGGTCCGGAGTGGACGCGCTGGTGGATCGGTGGCGGCTTCAACTACGCGGAGGCTGCGACCGGTCCCCGGGCTCGTCGGGATCCTGACGCGCCGGCGCTCGCCTGGGAGGGTGAGGACGGCGAGACCCTGTCGTTCACGGCCTCGCAGCTTCATGAAGCGGTCCACCGCGCCGCGCGGGCGTTCCAGGCATTGGGCGTGCGGGAGGGTGACCGCGTCGGCGTCCTACTGCCGATGCTCTCCGAGACGGTGATCACGGTTCTCGCCCTCGGGCTCCTCCGTGCGATCTACACGCCGATCTTCTCGGGCTACGGTCCTGCCGCGGTCGCCTCGCGCCTGGCGGACGCCGGCGCGAAGCTCCTGGTCACGGCGGACGGCTTTCTCCGCCGCGGCAAGCCGGTCGCCCTGAAGGCCGTCGCCGACGAGGCGGTTGCGGGAGCGCCGTCGGTCGAACGCGTCGTCGTCGTCCGGCGGCTCGGCGAGGCGCGCCTCGACACCCCATGGACCAATGGCCGCGACGTCGACTGGGCAGCGGCGCTCGCGCAGGCCGACGGCGCGCCGATCGACATCCCGCTCACGGATCCCGAGACGCCGTACATGGTGATCTACACCTCCGGCACCACCGGCCGACCCAAGGGCGCGGTCCACGTGCACGGCGGCTTCCCGGTCAAGGGCGCGCAGGACCTGGCTCACGGCTTCGATCTCCGTGCGGGCGACACGTTGTTCTGGTTCACCGACCTCGGCTGGATGATGGGCCCCTGGGCGATCTCGGGGGCGCTCCTGCTCGACGCCCGGCTCGTGATCTACGAGGGCACCCCGGATCATCCCGGCCCGGACCGGCTCTGGTCGATCGTGGAACGACACCGCGTCACGCACATGGGGCTCAGTCCCACCGTCATCCGGGCGCTGATGGCGCACGGCGAGGAGCCGGTTCGTTCGCACGACCGTTCCTCGCTGCGCGTTCTGGGCTCCACGGGCGAGCCATGGAACCCGGATCCCTGGTGGTGGTTCTTCCGCGAGGCAGGGGAGGGACGGTGCCCCATCGTCAACTACTCGGGCGGCACCGAGGTGAGCGGCGGGATACTGAGCGGCAACCCCTTGACGCCGATCCGGCCGTGCTCGTTTGCCGGTCCGAACGTGGGCGTGGCCGCCGACGTCGTCGACGCGGAGGGCCGACCGGTCCGGGGTCGCGTGGGCGAGCTGGTCATCCGCCAGCCGCTGCCCGGCATGACCCGGGGCTTCTGGAACGACCGCGAGCGCTACCTCGACGCGTACTGGCGGCGTCTGCCCGGCGTCTGGGTCCACGGCGACTGGGCGCTCGTCGACGAGGACGGCTACTGGTTCATCCAGGGTCGCTCGGACGACACGCTCAAGATCGCCGGCAAGCGCGTCGGCCCCGCCGAGGTCGAGTCGGCGGCGGTGGCCCACCCGGCGGTCGTCGAGGCGGCGGCGGTGGGTCTGCCGCACGACGTCAAGGGCGAGTCGATCGCGGTCTTCGTGGTGCTCGGCCGGGGCGAGACAGACGGCCCGGACCTCCGCGCCGCGATCGCGGCCCAGGTCGTGCGCGAGCTGGGCAAGGCGCTCAAGCCCGATCTCGTGGCGGTACTGCCGGCATTGCCGAAGACCCGCTCTGGCAAGGTGATGCGCCGGGTGATCCGGGCCGCATGGCTGGGGCTCGACCCTGGCGACGTCTCGGCGCTCGACGATCCCACGGCGATCGAGGCGATCCGGGCGCTTCGGTCGGGTCCCTGATCCTCAGCCCGGCGGCCGGCTCGCGTCCCGCGGAGGGAAGACGCCCGCGTCCAGCAGCGCCCGTGCGCCGAGCGGCTCGGACAGCTCGATCTCCATCGGAAACTCGGGGTTGCCCTGGCAGTCCTGGGCTCCCGGGCGCTGCCGCACGAACAGCACGATCCGCAGCTCGGTCGGCGTCGAGGAGATGACCGGTCCCAGGACCCGGCCGACCGGCGGGCTCCCGCTCGCGCAGGCGCTCTCGACGAGGACGACATTGATGGTCCGTGCCTCGGGCGCGGGTCGCGGAAACGCCGGGTCGAGCCACCAGCCCGCGAGGCTGCTCCCGGCCGGCGCCGCGACCTGGGGCCTGCATTCGCCGGCGAGGTCGAGCACCCAGGCGCCATCGCCGACCATGAGCCCGACCACCCACCAGGTGGCGCCACCGGGGGACGGGGCGACGAACTGGACGCGGTCCGCGGTCTGGGCGACGCGGATCCAGCCCGTCGGCGGGATGGTCCCGCCGCCGGTGGCGATCTCCGCGCGCAGGGCGCCGGCGGCGGGGTCCGGATCGGTCTCTGCACGCCCGGTCTGCTCGAGCAGCGACGGACGGAAGGCGGGCCCCTCGCCGCAGGTCACGCCCAGCTGTTCGGAGAGCGGCGGGCTTGCGGACGGCTCCGGCGCCGACGTCGGCGGCGGCGGCACGCCGGGGCCACAGCCGGCGACCGTCAGGACAAGGAGCGCGCCGACGAGCGGCACTGCAGTTCGCATCAGCCGCCTCGCCCGGCACGTCGCTTCGCGTCGCGAAGCCGGGTGAGCGTGTCCGGGGCCTCAGGCGGGGGCGGCTCCGAGGGGGCAGGACCCGAGACGGCAGTACTCGGCGCGGCCGGACCCAGTGTGGCAGCCGGCAAGGTCGCCCTTGGCGTCGTGCTGGGCGCGGGCGTGTCGGTCGGCGTCGCCGGAGCGGCGCCGGCCGTCTCAGCCGGCGGGCTGTCCGAACGCAGGAGCGCGGCTCGCGCGCTCGCGCCGGCTGCTCGCTCGCGGGCCGCGAGCATGCCCTGGACCCCGGCGGGCCGGGCGGCGACCCGCCGCCAGCGTCGTTCGCGCACCCAGCGTCGGGCATCGGCCATCTCGCGCCTGCCGACCGATACGCGCCGAAGCGCGATGTCCAGCGGCCAGAGCAGCAGCGCCAGCACGAGCAGGAGCGGCCAGAGCGGCGTGAACGACGACGTCGTCTCGAGATCGTGGACCCACGGCTGGAGCGGGCTGTCGACGACCCGCCCGCCGGTGGCCGCCCGAAGCGTGGCGAGGAACGCCTCGTTCGGCCCCAGCAACCGGTACTCCGACGCCGTGGGCGCGACGAGCCCCACCGTGCGCCCCAGCGCCGGGGACCCCGCCCGCGTCTGCGAGATCCGCACCGCATACGCGCCCGGGTCGATCTCGCCGAGCTCGCGCTCGTAGACCCCCGGTGCTACCTGCACGAAGTCCACGTCGGTGGGCTCCAGATCGGGGCCCACGACCACTGCCCGCGTCGTGTAGAAGTCGCGCGGCGAGCCGTCGTCGCCCACGCTCTCGACCCGCAGCGTTGTGCGCTCGCCCCGGGTCACGAACTCCGCCTGGATGCCGCCGGTCTCCTCGCCCGGGAACGTCCACCCCACCAGCTGGCTGAAGAACCGGGTGAAGCCCTGCCAGCCAATCCAGTTGCGGGCCCAGCGGCCGGTCGAGTCCGAGGTCCACGCGACCGACCGGCCGAGGCCGTACTGCCACTGGGCGAGGATCGGGTCGTCGCGCGTGCTCACGAGCACCGTCTGGGCCGCGGGCTTGGCCGTGGTGCCGTTGTAGCCCAGCAGCTGGGGCAGCTCGTCGATGCCGCGCAGGATCGGCGAGCTCGACGTCAGGATCGGGAAGAACGCCTCCTCGACGATCTGCTGGCCGGAGACCTGCTGGGTTTCCTTGAGGAAGATGTCGGGGATGCTCGCGGGGTTGGCCGCGTCGTAGAAGCGACCGCCGGCATCCTTGGCGAGCGTCTCGAGGAAGGGGTTCGAGCCACCGCCCGCGCCGACCGTCGAGAGCGTGATCCCGGCTGCCTTCATCCGGGCGATCAGGTCCCGGTATTGCCCCGATGAGGACCAGCCGTCGGTGAGCAGGATGATGTGGCGTCGAGTGGAGCGCGCCTGCTCGAGCGAGTCGACCGCGTTCTCGAGCCCCGCGAAGATGTTGGTGGTGCCCTCCGGCTGGATCCCGGCGATCTGGCCCTGGAGGTTGCCGACCGTCCCGAGCGGCTGGGTGCGCACGATCCACTGCGCGTCGTCGTCGAACGCGACGACCCCCAGCTCGTCCTGCGCGGTCAGCGCCGCGGCCGCGCGCAGGATCGCCTCCTTGCCGATGTCGACCTTGCGGGTGCCCTCGAGCTGCGAGCCGCCGCCCATCCCGCCGTTGAACGAGTTGCAGTGGCAGGCGTCCATCGAGCCGGACTTGTCGATGACCACGACCAGCGCCACGTCCGGCTGCTTCTCCCGGTCACGGACGCCCATGTCGACGGGCAGCGTCTCCTCGATCGGCGTCTTTTCGTAGCCGCCCGCACCGTAGCTCTTCGGCCCGCCGATCATCACCAGCCCGCGCCCGAGGTCGCGCACGTAGACCTGCAGCGCGGCCAGCTGCCGGTCCGACATACGGAGCCGCGCGACATCGACCATGACGATGCTGTCGTAGGTGGCGAGGCCGGCAAGGTCGCTCGGGAGCTCCTCGGGGACGATCGTGTCGACCACCTGCCGCTCGGCCTCGAGCGCGCCGACCAGCTCGGCCGCGACCTTCTGGTCGCCCGCCAGGACGAGGATCCGCGGCTCGCCCTTGACGATCGTGTTCGAGTCGCCCCGATTGTTCTGCCCGAACGTGTCCTGGGCGGTCTCGACGACGATCCGGAAGGTGTGGAACCCGGGCTCCGTGGGTTTGACCCGGAACGTGACCCGGTTGAGTCCCACCTCGAGGTCGAACCGCTCGGTGGCCGCGAGGACGCCGTCGGCGAACAGGCGCACGGTGGCGGGCTGGGCGACCGTCGATCGGATCTCCGCGATCGCCTCGATCTCCTCGCCGAGCCGCGCCGTCGACGGCGTGCGCAGCCGCTCGACCAGCACCTCGGCGCGACCCTCGAGGCCGACGAGGCGCGTCTCGACCTGGACGCCGCGCTCCGAGGCGAGCGACGCCTCCTTCTGGCCCTCGCCGGTCGTGTCGTTCCCGTCCGAGAGCAGGACGATCCGTTTCTGGGCGTCGTCGGGGAAGAGCGCGGCCGCCAGCCGAAGTGCCCCACCCACGTCAGACGCCGACCGGACCGGCGTCGAGGCGATCCGGTCCAGCCCCGCGAGCTCCGATGGCAGCCGCTCGACGAGCGCTTCCTTGCCGAAGGCGACGATCCCGGCGAGGTCGCCCTCGGGCATCTCGCGCAGGCTCTCCTGCACGAACTCGAGGGCCTCCTGTCGCCCGGCCGTGCCGACCGAATCGGACAGGTCGACGACGAAGACGGTGGCCAGCCGGTCAACCGGCAGCACCAGCTGGAAGCCGGCCAGCGCAAGGACCAGCGCGGCGAGGAGGAGGCCGCGCACGACGAGCGCCGCCCGCCTCCGCGCGGCGCCCAGCCGGCGTCGAGCGGCGAGATGGAGTGCGACCGTGAACGCGAGCAGCGGGACGAGCAGGGCCAGCGCGAGCGGGCTGTCGAACGCGACGCCCATCAGGCGCCTCCGCCCGCCGGCCGCCCGAACCGGGCGCCGATCCCGCGCCACAGACGGGTCAGCGCATCGCGCTGGTAGACCGACCACTCCACGATCAGGACGGCGAGCACGAGCAGCACGATCGGCACCCAGAGCTCGTCGCGGGCGGGCGGCCGGTCGGCTGCCCCAGCTGCCCCCGGAGTGGCCGACGGCGATGCGGCCGGCGGCGTCGCAGCGCCCGGGCTCGGGGTCGCACCTGCGCCCGTGCCGCTGGGTGTCGGTTCGGGGCCGCCCCCGCCCAGGGCCGTCAGCGCGCCGACCGCGCCGGGCGCAATGTTCGACTCGGCGACGTCGAAGAGGTCGACGGCGAAGCGGATCGGCTCCGACGGGTCGGTTGCGCGAGGGGTCGGTGAGGGCGCGGCGGTGGCCGGGGTCGAGCCGCTCGGCCGGGGCGTGGCGCCCGGCGATGGCGACACGGTCCCGGAGGGGGACGCAGCTGGCGATGTGCTCGGCGACGCAGACGGATCGGGCAACCCGATCGGCGTGACCGTGTAGACGCCCAGCTGATCGGTCTGGGTAAAGGTCACGGAGGCACCGCCGAGCGTCCCCGGGGCGATCTCGACTATCGTGCCGTCCGGTCGCTGGACGCTGAGCCCGGTCGCCCCGGCCGGAACGGGGAGCGGCACGGGATCGCCCGGCCGGACGGCCTCACCCGGTGCACCGGAGCCGCCCAACAGCTCGCCCGTCAGGTTCGCGAGGAGGATCGGGAACGCGACCTGGAGCGGCAGGTCCGAGCGGCGCGGCTCGAAGGCCATGACGGCCGTCCGCAGGCCCCCGCCCCGGTCGCCGGCGTACAGGAGCGGGGACCCGGCAGGCCCCGGGATGACCGTCCGCGCCCAGTCGGGCAGCACCAGCTTCTTCGCGGTCGCGATGTGGGTCGTCGAGAGGTCGACGTAGCGAAGGATCGGCTCGTCCGGGCTCAACGCCCCGATGCCGGGCTCCTTCAGGTTGCCCTTCACCTCGCCGAGGGGACTCGTCCGGGGCGGTGCGATCGCGAGCACCGCGGTCTGCGGGAGGGTCGGCGGCACGTAGCCCTCGAAGATGATCAGCTCGAACTCGTCCAGCCCGGTGGTGCTGGGATAGTCGGCCGGGGCCCGTCCGTAGAGCTCCACGTTGGGCAGATAGCTGAGCGCCGTCTCGAGGTACGGGTCGCCGTCGCCGACGAGCAGGACCTGGCGCAGCTCCTCGGACGGAACGATCGCCCACGCCCGGTCGTCCGCCGCGAGCTGGTCCGGGCGGCCAGCATCGCCCGCCGCGACGAGACGCACCTCGATCACGTCGACCCGGCGCGAACCCTGCTGGGTGATGTCGTCGACGACGACATCGGCGCGCGCCTGGGGCTCGAGCCGCACATCCCGCGAATCGATCAGGATGCCTTCGGCGTAGACCTCGAGCCGCCGCTCAGCGACCTCGATGTCGAGATTCGCCACGCTGATGAACGCCGACTTCGTCAGCCCCGACGGCGCGATCCGGATCGCGAGCGCCACGATTGCCTGGTTGCGCCGCTCGCGTCCCACCTGGAGCACCCGGATCGGTGCGTCGACCCGGGTGGTGGGCACCTGGGCGAGCGCGGCGTCGGTCGCGACAAGGATCTCCGCGTCGCCCGAGCGGGCCGCCAGCGCATCGGCGAGCCGCAGGGCGTCGCCCAGGTCGCCCGTGGCCGTCGTGGGCTCGATCGAGGCGATCGCCTGGCGGATGCGTCCCATGTCGGTGGAGCCGGAGGCCACGATCCGGGCCGTCCGTCCGGCCGCGATCACGCTGACCTTGCCACCCGCGGGCAGGTCGCGCAGGGCCTCGAGCGCCGCATCCCGCGCGGCCGCGATCCTGTTGGGCGCGATGTCCGTGGCGGCCATGCTGGCCGACGCGTCCACGATCAGGACGATGTCGCGGGCGAGCCCGGCAGGGCGCTCGAGGAAGGGGCGCGCGGCCAGCAGCGCGAGGATCAGCACCAGCAGCAGCTGGAGCAGCAGGAGGAGGCTGCGGCGCAGCCGTTGCCACGGGGCGTTGGCCTCCACATCGGCCACGAGCCGGCTCCAGAGGAGCGTGGATGGGACGACCGTCTCCTCGCGTCGCAGCTTCAGCAGGTACATCGCGACGACGATCGGCAGGAAGAGGAGTCCCAGGAGCGCCAGCGGCGTGGCGAACGGCATCGGCCGGCCCTAACCCAGCACGCGACGGCGCCGCAGCTCGGCAAACACCAGGTCGACCAGCGGCAGATCGCTGGGGACGGTGACGTAGCTCGCGCGCCGCTTCGCCGCGAGATCCGCGAAGCCGGCCTGCCACGCCGCCAGTCGCGCCTTGTACCCGTCGATGGTAGCCAGGTCCACGGTGACGTCGATCCCGTCGCCGGTCTCGGCGTCGACCAGCC
>Ga0183260_10004560_pt1 | contig 10978 bp, 11 predicted proteins | sample AntDrymUQ4972206_2_FD_129768 | JGI IMG/M metagenome (GOLD analysis project Ga0183260, IMG submission 129768) | Polar desert sand microbial communities from Dry Valleys, Antarctica - metaG UQ497 (22.06) (version 2) (version 2) | ecosystem: Environmental > Terrestrial > Soil > Desert | place...
CGGGTCGACAACGACGCCACGCTCGAGCGGTACCGGCGCATCGCGATCGCGCAGGCCGCCGCCGGCGCCCACGTGATCGGGCCGAGCGGCATGATGGACGGTCAGGTCGCCGCGATCCGCGAGGCGCTGGAGCGAGCCGGCCATCGCGACATCGTGATCATGGCGTATGCGGCGAAGTTCGCCAGCGCCCTGTACGGACCGTTCCGCGACGCCGCCGAGGGAGCGCCGAGCTTCGGCGATCGCGCCGGCTATCAGCAGGACACCGCCAACGCCGACGAGGCCATGCGTGAGATCCGCGCGGACATCGATGAAGGCGCCGACATCGTCATGGTCAAGCCGGCCGTGCCCTGCCTCGACATCGTGCGCCGCGCGAAGACGGGAACCGGGTTCCCCCTGGCCGCCTACCACGTGAGCGGCGAGTACGCGATGGTGAAAGCGGCGGCTGCGAACCGATGGATCGACGAACGGCGCACGGTGCTCGAGATCCTCACGTCGATCCGTCGAGCGGGCGCCGACATGATCCTCACCTATCACGCGAAGGATGCCGCAGGCTGGCTCGGGCCGGGAAACTGACGGATGTCCCGGGCTCCATCCGCGATGCGTGCGGCCGCTACCATCTGCGTGATGTCGCGCTCCCAGATGCTCTTCGAACGCGCATGCGCGGTGATCCCGGGCGGTGTTGATTCCCCCGTGAGGGCGTTCGGCGCGGTCGGTGGCACACCGGTGTTCATCGACCGGGGTGAGGGCGCGTACGTGATCGACGTCGACGGCAACCGCTACGTCGACCTGGTGCAGTCATGGGGCGCTCTGCTGTTCGGACACGCCCGGCCCGAGATCGTCGAGGCGGCGTCGCGAGCGGCGGCCCGTGGCACCTCGTTCGGCGCGCCCACGATCGGCGAGGTGGAGCTCGCCGAGCGCATCGTCGAGGCCGTGCCGAGCGTCGAGCGCGTGCGCCTCGTGAACAGTGGCACCGAGGCGGCGATGAGCGCGATCCGGCTGGCCCGCGGCGCGACCGGACGCGACCTGATCGTGAAGTTCGAGGGCTGCTACCACGGTCATTCCGACTCCTTGCTCGCCAAGGGCGCGGGAAGCGGGCTCGCGACGCTCGGTATCCCGTCGTCACCGGGCGTGACCGAGGGTTCGGCGCGCGACACGCTCACCGCCCCGTTCAACGACCTCGATGCGGCGCGGGCGATCTTCGCCGAGCGCGGCAGCGACGTGGCGGTGGTGGTGGTCGAGCCGGTTGCCGCGAACATGGGTGTCGTGGCCCCCGAGCGGGGCTTCCTCGAAGGGCTTCGCGAGCTCTGTGACGAGCACAGTGCCCTGCTGCTGTTCGACGAGGTGATCACGGGGTTCCGCATCGCCTACGCGGGGGCGCAGTCCTTCTACGGCGTCACGCCCGACCTGACCGCGCTCGGCAAGGTCATGGGGGGCGGGTTCCCGTGCGCGGCCTTCGGAGGGCGAGCCGACCTCATGGCGCACCTCGCGCCCGAGGGTCCCGTGTACCAGGCGGGCACCCTGAGCGGGAACCCGGTGGCGGTCGCCGCCGGCATCGCCGCCCTCGACCTCGCCCGCACCACCGACCCCTATCCCGGGCTCGAAGCCACAGCCGACGTTCTGACCGCGGGCATCGCCGAGGCGTTCGCGGCAGCCGGCATCGCGGCCACCATCAACCGGGCGGGCTCGCTGTTCAGCGTCTTCTTCACCCAGGGGCCGGTCCGCGAGCTCGCAGGGGCTCGCGCCGCCGATCACGCGCGGTACGGGCGCTTGTTCCACCACATGCTCGCGAACGGCGTTTCCCTGCCGCCGTCGGGCTATGAGCTGTGGACGCTGAGCACGACGCACGGCCCCGAGGAGACGGAGAGGACCCTCGAGGCCGTGGCGTCGTTCCGGGACTGACGCGGCAGGTTGGCCATCCCGGTTCCGTCCCCGGCGCTGGACGGGCAGTCGAACGCCGGGGACGATCCTGGGTGTTGCTACGCGACCGCGGCGGGCTGAAGCGCCTCGCGCAGGTCTACTTCTTCCACCTTGGTCGCCAGGCAGAAGGTGCCGATCACCCGGTCGAGCGCGTCGTGTGTCGGCGCGACCCGGCAGCGGACCGTCGCGTGCTCACCTTCGAGGGTGAACGAGGCGGTCTCACCGTTCAGGGCGGCCACGTGCGCGTCGAGCAGCGCGAGGTTCGGCCCTTCCATGCCGAAGACCGCGATCAGGTCGCGACCTTCGACCTTCGAGCGCGGCATGCCGACCACTTCGGATGCGGCGCCCGTCACCGTGCGAACCCGCAGCGCGGTGTCGGTGCTCCAGAAGAACACTGGACGCCCCTGCGCCGCCGCGCCGATCGTCTCCGCGTTCGCGAACCGCGATCGCGGTGGCGGTGCCTGCGGGATCGTCACCGTGTCGGTGATGCCGATCAATTCCCACTGTCGCATGACTCTCACCCCTCCCGAGGTTCGGGGACGCTTCGTTACCTTGTTTCGGGTAGCGCGGGGTGATTCCGAATAGGTCCTTCGTCGGTTCTTCGTGCATCGGCCGAACGACCTAAGGAGTGGGGCGACGCCGAGCGAAGGGACGCCGAGGTGCGCGGCCTGCATCGCGCGCGTGCCGCGCCGGCGATCCTTCATGATCTCTCGCACGCAATGGTGGCCGGGAAGCCCGGTCACCCCGGTCGATCAGGCGATCGGCGTAGGCGTCGAGCTCGGCCGTGTGATCGTTTTCGTCGTCTGCCCACGCGGCCGGCGCCCACTGCGTGAACATCGAGACGGTGTGGGTGCCCTCGAGGGCGAGCGTCGTGTCGACGACCGTCGGGATCTCGGTGTCGCTGAACGGACGGGTCGCGGCCTTGCCGAACCGGGCTTCCTGGAAGGCTTCCTCGAGCTGATCGACGTCGTCGAGCAGCTGGATCGCGCCTCCGTGGATCTCGGGATCGAACTCGGGGTCGGCGGTGAACGTCGGCAGCCGGTCGATCGCGAGGTTCACCTTCACGGTGCCGCTGCGTGTCTTCCAGTGTTCGATGTCGTTCACGAACGACGAGGGAAGCTCCCGGCGGTCGAGCTGCTCCAGGAACGTGATCTTCGGGTGGATGGCGGTGATGACGATCGGCGCGTGGACCTCCTCGCCGCTCTCGAGCACCACACCGCGTGCGCGCCCGTTGACGGTCAGGATCTTCGACACGGGAGCGTTGACTCGAACCTGCGCGCCGAAGAACCTCGCCGACTCCTCGCAGGCCTTCGACTCGACGCAGCGACGGAGGCATCAGCGACATCGTGTAGCTGAGCGTGTTGACCTTCACGCCCGGAAGCTCGTCGGGCCACGGTTCGCTCGTGTCGGCGGCGCCACCCGTCTTGTGTCGCTTCTCGAGCACGAGCGTGCGCGCGCCCCGTTTCGCGAGGAGCGCCGCGGCGACGAGACCGTTGTGTCCGCCTCCGATCACGACCGCGTCATATCGACTCGCCGGCCGGCCCTTCAGCCCATCTCCTTGCTGCTGCGCCATCTTGAATCTCCGTTCAACCGTGTCGGCGAAGCCTACACCCGGCCCGTGAAGTCCCGATAACGGGACTTCCGAGGTCGGGCCTACCGATACGGGCGAGGCGCGTAACGGAACGCCGGCGCACTGAGACCATGGTGGTGTTCACTTCCACACGATCAGGAGGTCAAGGCAACATGCATGAGATCGCGACGTTCGGCGCCGGCTGCTTCTGGGGGGTCGAGTGGGTGTTCCGCAAGGTGCCCGGCGTGATCGAGGCGATCTCGGGCTACGCCGGAGGGTTCGTCGAGGACCCCGACTACCGCATGGTCTGCACCGGCACCACCGGGCACGCCGAGGTGGTGCAGGTCGAGTTCGACCAGGCGATCGTGAGCTACGAGCAGTTGCTCGAGGTGTTCTGGGCGATGCACGATCCGACCCAGGTGGACCGCCAGGGACCCGACAGAGGCTCGCAGTATCGCAGCGCGGTCTACACGCATTCCCCGGAGCAGCACATCGCGGCCGAGGCTTCACGCGATCGCGCCCAGGCAGCCTTCAAGCGACCGATCGCGACCGAGATCACCGACGCGGGCGCCTTCTATGCCGCCGAGGCATACCACCAGCGCTACTACGAGAACACGGGCCACGAGCCCTACTGCCACGTGCTGCCGGCGGGGCTGCTCGAGCGACTGGGCCTCGTGGGAACCGACGCCTGACCCGAGCACGGGCGGGCGAGTCGGCTGATCTGGTTCACCCGTCGCGGAACCCCACGTGCGTGTGGGTACCGTCGCAGAACGGCTTCGTCTCCGACTGGCCGCAACGGCATAGCGTGACACGGTTGCGGACCTCGTACGTCTCCCCGTCCGCGGCTCGAACGGGCACCCCGCCACGCACCCAGAGCGGGCCGTCGCGCACCACCCCGATGCTGACGGGCAACGCCGGCTCCAACTGATCGCCGTCGGCCTCGAGCCGCATCTCGAGCGCGCCGGACGGACACAGGCGCACCATCTGCGCCAGTCGCTCCCGCGCCACGGGGTCGTCGCCCTGGCGAGCCAGCCTCCGCCAGTTCGTGAACCGGTCGCCGCAGTAGCCCGCATGCTCACAAGTGGCCAGGTCGAAGCTCACCGAGCCCTCACCCGCGGGGTAGTCGAAGCGACGATCGGCGATCGCGCTTCGCTCAGCCGTCTCGGATCCGTCGAACCCAGCCGTCTCGTGGCTGCCGTCGCAGAACGGCTTGTCGTTGGACCGACCACATCGGCACAGGGAATACCGCGAATCGGCCTCGTCGAGCATCTCGTCGGGCACCCACCCCACCGGCTCGCCGAACTCCGTCTCCACCTGGGCAGTGCGCCCGAGAGGCACGCTTCCACGCACGAGGTACGGACCATCTTCGCTCACCCGGATCTCGGGGTGCTCCGCATCATCGCGCTCGGTCATGTCCCCATCGTCGCCGCGTGGCGGTGCTCGTGTCACATCGGGGCCCTGGGCACTCAGCAGCCATGCAGGGTGTACCATCCTCGAACGCATGTTCGAGATCGATCTGAATCCCGCGCAACGCGAAGCGGTGACCCACGCCGGGGGCCCGCTGCTGATCGTGGCCGGGGCGGGCACCGGCAAGACGACCACGCTCGCCTCGCGCGTCGCGTGGCTGCTCAGCGAAGGCGTGCGTCCCGAGCGCATGCTGCTGCTCACGTTCAGCCGGCGAGCCGCCAGGGAGATGACCTCGCGGGCCGAGCGCATCGCCTGCGCGGCCGACGCGGGTGTCGACGCCTCGCGCGTGTGGAGCGGCACGTTCCACGCGATCGGGAATCGTCTGCTTCGCCTGCACGGCCGAGCGCTCGGCCTCGACCCGTCGTTCACCGTGCTCGACCAGGCCGACGCGGCCGACGTGATGAACCTGCTTCGCGACGAGCTCGGGTTCAGCGGGCGCGAGCGCCGCTTCCCTCGCAAGGAGACCATCGCCGCCATCTACTCCCGCACCGTGAACGCGGGCGAGAAGCTCGGCGAGGTGCTCGAGCGCCACTATCCGTGGTGCTCCGACGAAGCCGACGGGCTGCGCGACATCTTCGGCGCGTACACCGAGCGCAAGCGCGCCCAGCACGTGCTCGACTACGACGACCTGCTCCTGTTCTGGAAAGCGCTCGCGACGTCGCCCGCGACGCGCTCGCAGCTCGCCGAGTCCTTCGACCACGTGCTCGTCGACGAGTACCAGGACACGAACGCGCTGCAGGCCGACATCCTCGAGGGTCTTCGCCCCGAGGGCACGGCGCAGAACCTCACCGTGGTCGGTGACGACGCTCAGTCGATCTACGGGTTCCGGGCCGCGACGGTGCGCAACATCCTCGAGTTCCCCTCGCGGTTCCCCGGGGCCGCAGTCGTGCGACTCGAGCAGAACTACCGGTCGACGCCTCCGCTGCTCGACACGTCGAACGCCGTGATCGCACTCAGTCCCCAGCGCCACGAGAAGACCCTCTGGTCGGCCCGCCGCGGCGAGCTCGCACCGTCGCTGCGCACCTGCCTCGACGAGGCGGAGCAGTGCGATGCCGTGTGCGAGACCGTGCTTGCCCACCGTGAGGAAGGGGTGCCGCTCAAGGAGCAGGCGGTGCTGTTCCGCGCCGCCCATCACAGCGATCACCTCGAGGTGGAGCTCACACGGCGGAACATCCCCTTCGTGAAGTACGGCGGCCTCAAGTTCATGGAAGCCGCGCACGTCAAGGACACGCTCGCGATCATGCGCGTGCTCGAGAACCCTCACGACGAGGTGGCGTGGTTCCGTGTGCTGCAGCTTCCCGAAGGCATGGGCCCCGCGACTGCGCGGCGCCTCATGCACGCGATCGGGGTCCGGAGTACCACCGACGATGCGTCGCCGCTCGCACGCCTGCTCGACGAGGTCGTGGACGTGCCCAAATCGGCGTTCGAGGGCATGCGTGAGCTGCGCTCGGCGCTGCGCGGGTGCAGCGACGAGACGGTGCTATCTCCCGCGGCGCAGATCGAACGCCTGCGCGCGTTCCTGGCGCCTGTGTTCGCCCGGCGCTATGACGCGTCGGCGGCTCGCCTGCGTGACCTCGACCAACTCGCCGCGCTCGCAAGCGGATACGGATCCCGCGGCAGGTTCCTCGCGGAGCTCACGCTCGATCCCCCGTCGTCGACCGGCGACCTGGCGGGGGAACCGCTGCTCGACGAAGACTGGCTGGTGCTCTCGACGATCCACGCGGCCAAGGGCCTCGAATTCGACGTCGTGCACGTGATCCACGCAGCCGACGGCATGATCCCGAGCGACATGGCCACCGGCGACGACGACGAGATCGAGGAGGAGCGCCGCTTGCTCTACGTCGCGCTCACGCGGGCGCGCGACGCGCTGCACGTCTATCGCCCGATGCGGTACTACCGAAAGCCCAAGGGCGACCCGCATTCCTATTCGCAGCTCTCCCGGTTCCTCGAACCCGCGGCGGTACGAGCGACGTTCGAGGAGATCGGCCCGCGCGTCGAGCCGGCGAACGAGGTCGTCGACATCAGGGGCAGCGTCGATGTCGACGCCTACCTCGCCGGCCTCTGGTCGGAGTGAGGCCACCGGGGCGCTGGTAGCGTCGAGCCGTGGATATCCGTATCCAATGCATCGTCGTCGACGCGAGCGATTGTGAGCTGCTCGCTCGCTTCTGGTCGAGCGTGCTCGGGTGGCGCATCACGTACGAGAGTGACGCCGAGTGGTGCCTGGAGCCCCCCGAGGGCGATCCCGCCAACGATGTCGCAGACGTTCGCTGGGTGGTCCTGGCCGACCCTGAAGGCAACGAGTTCTGCGTGCTCCCGCCTCTGCCACCCGAGTCCGACTGAACCCCATCTCGATGGCGTACGACGCGGTGCTGCTCGACCTGTACGACACGCTCGTGTGGAGCGACTGGCACTCGTGGCAGGGCCGCATGTCCGATCTCCTCGGCATCTCCGACGAGGACATGGGGAGGGCGTTCAGCCTGACGAGACCCGCGCGCAGCGTCGGCGCCAACCCCGACGTCGAAGCGGACATGCGAGCGGTGCTGACCGCCGCCGAGGTCGAGCCCACCGATGAGATGCTCGCCCAGGTCCTCACTTTGGAACGCGACATGGCAGCCTCGGTGCGGCTCTACGACGATTCCCTCGAGGTGGTCCGGACGTTGCGGCAGCGCGGCGTGCCGACCGCACTCGTGAGCAACTGCTCGCACAACACGCGCCCGATCGTGGACCGCCTCGGGCTCGAGCGCGAGTTCGATGCCGTGATCCTGTCGTTCGAGGTCGGCGCCATGAAGCCCGACCCCCGCATCTACCGGGAGGGGCTCGGTCGGATCGGCGACCCCGATCCGGCGCGTTCCGTGTTCGTCGACGACCAGGTGCGCTACTGCGACGGCGCCGGCGCGATCGGACTGCAGACCTACCTGATCCTTCGACCGGAGGAGGCACTGGAGGGACGTCCGCTCGACTTGAACGGCCATCGCCCGATCGAGACGCTGGAATCGCTGCTCGACTAGCGCAGGCCGAGCACCAGCAGCAGGATCGACAGGTATTGGCACACCGCGGCGGCGATCGTCGCGGCGTGCCATACCTCGTGGTAGCCGAACGTGCGCGGCCACGGGTTGGGCTTGTTCGTGGCGAGCGCGAGCGCGCCGATCGAGTAGAGCGCGCCACCGACGACCAGCCACGCCGTTTCGGCAGCGTCGAGACCGCGCATCAGCGCCGGCAGACTAACCACCACGAGCCACCCGAGCCCGATGTACATGAACCCCGAGAGCACGTGCAGGTCGACCCGGTAGAGCTTCGTGGCGACCCCCGCGGCGGCACCCGCCCAGACCAGGACGAGCAAGGAGGTCGCGAGCGCGCCCTGCAGGGCCAGCAGGCAGAAGGGCGTGTACGTGCCGGCGATCAGCACGAAGATCATCGAGTGATCGAGCCGGCGCATGCGCGCGTACGCAGGCTCGGTCCATGCACCCAGGTGGTAGGCGGCACTGACGCCGAACAGCCCCGTGAGGGTGAGCGCGTAGATCAGGGTGGCCACGCGCGAGCGCGCGTCGGGCGCCAGCAGCACGAGCAGACCCCCCGCGGGGATCGACGCGACGAACGCTGCCTGGTGCAGCCGCCCACGCAAGCGCGGCTTCGGACGCTCGTGGATCGGGATCGATCGCAGCGCCGCCTTGTCGGCGAGCACGTCCGGGTCGATGTTCGACGGGGGCATCTCCACGAGGGTATGACACCTAGACTCCGGGCACGACGACGAGCGAGGGGAGCCCCGATGTCCGAGGCGATGGAGCGCGAGGGGTCCGGGAAGAAGAAGTTCCCCAACAAGGTGTACGAGCGGGAGCTGTTCCGACTGCAGGAAGAGCTCGTGAAGATGGAGCAGTGGGCGACCGACACGGGAACGCGGATCGTCGCGATCTTCGAGGGGCGCGATGCGGCCGGCAAGGGGGGCGCGATCAAGCGCATCACCGAGCACACGAACCCGCGCATCACCCGGCACGTGGCGCTGCCGAAGCCATCGGATCGCGAGCGTTCGCAGTGGTACTTCCAGCGGTACATCGAAGAACTGCCTGCGGCCGGGGAGATCGTGCTGTTCGATCGCAGCTGGTACAACCGCGCCGGCGTCGAGCGTGTGCTCGGGTTCTGCACACAGGCCGAGTACTACCGCTTCCTGCGGCAGACTCCGATCTTCGAGCGGCTGCTCGTCGAGGACGGCATCATCCTGATCAAGTACTGGTTCTCGGTGAGCGACGAGGAGCAGGAGCGCCGTTTCGCCAAGCGCATCGACGACCCCTTGCGCCGCTGGAAGCTCTCCGAGACCGACCTCTACTCGCGCACGAAGTGGGTGGACTACTCACGCGCCAAGGACGAGATGTTCGTGCACACCGACATCCCCGAAGCGCCGTGGCACGTGGTCGACGCCGACAACAAGAAGAAGGCGCGCATCAACTGCATCGCCCACCTGCTGTCGATGATCCCCTATGAAGCGAAGCCCGTGCCCGAGATCGTGGTGCCCGATCGCCAGCGCGACGAAGGCTACGTTCGCCCGCCGCGCGAGCTCTACACCTACGTGCCCGACCACGCCGACGACGTGCGGCGTGCCTCGAAAACCTAGTCGCGGCCGGTGGGCGACACCGTTATCGGTGTCATCGAGAGAACGGCCGACGGCAAGCGGCGATCGACACCGCTATCGGTGTCAGCCACTAGCGCCCGCCGCTTCACACCAGGTCGTCCAAGGCTTCCGCGACCGGCTTGCGGATGCCCGTCACGAACGGGATCTCGACCTTCGTGTAGAGCCGCGCTTTCGTGTTCCGGAGCTGGCGGATCACGTCGACGAGCGTGTCGGCGCGCGCGGCCTCGAAGGCGAGGATCCACTCCCAGTCGCCGAGACCGAACCCGCTCGTCGTGTTGGCCAGCACCTGCGGATACTCGCGCCCCACGATGCCGTGCTCGCGCAGCAGCTCGCCGCGTTCGTCGCGGGGAAGCAGGTACCACTCAGGCGTTCGCACGAACGGGTAGACACACAGGAACGTCTCGGGGGGAGTTCCTTTGACGAAAGCGGGCTGGTGATCGGGCGTGAACTCGGCGGGCTTGACCGCGCCCATGAACGTCCAGGTGAGCTCCATCAACCTGCCCGCGCGCGTGCGCCGGAACTCGACCAGGAAGCGCTGCAATTCCTGGGGCGAGTGCCCGACGAGCCAGAGCATCAGGTCGGCGTCGGCCCGGAACCCGACGGTCGAGTACGTGCCGCGCACGTCGACGCGGCCCTGCCAGGTCTTGTAGAGGTTCTCGATCTCCTGCGCGGCATCGCGTAGGTCGTCGGGGTCAGCCATTTCGAGGCGGAGCTCCGGCAACGCAAGGAACACCGGGTACAGCGTGTAGATCGTCTCGGTCTCGGCACTCATGCAACGGTCTCCTCGTGATCGGTCAGAACACCGGCTCGCCCGGCGACGATCCGCTCGGCCGTCTGGGTCGCGGCGCGCACGCAGTCGGGCACGCCCACGCCGTCGTAGGCCTGACCCACGACGACGATACCGGCAGGCAGCGCAGCGCGGATGCGCGCCACCCGCTCGAGGTGCCCCACCTCGTACTGGGGCATGGACCCCGGCCACCGCACCACCGAAGTGTGCTCGGGCTCGGCCGGCAGTCGCACGACCGCGGCGAGATGCCGCGCACAGGCCTCGACGAGGTCAGCGTCGTCGGCCTCGAGGATGTCCTCCTCGCCGACCGCGCCGACGTAGCACCGCACCACGGCCCGCGACCCGAACGCGTCGCTCGGCCACTTGCTGCTGAGCCACGTGGCGGCGGTCATCGGTGCCTTGCCTCGCGGCACGACGAAGCCGGTGCCGTCGGGAAGCCCGGGCTGCGTGCCGTCGGCGTACACCATGAGCACCACCCCCGTCGACACCGATGGGATGCCGCCGAGATCCGCCACGGCGCCGGGTGCGACCCCGGCGAGCAGGCGTGCGGCCTCGTGCGCGGGGGCGGCGACCACCACCGTCTCGGCATCGATCGACTCGCCGCTCTCGAGCC
>Ga0183260_10004564_pt1 | contig 10975 bp, 8 predicted proteins | sample AntDrymUQ4972206_2_FD_129768 | JGI IMG/M metagenome (GOLD analysis project Ga0183260, IMG submission 129768) | Polar desert sand microbial communities from Dry Valleys, Antarctica - metaG UQ497 (22.06) (version 2) (version 2) | ecosystem: Environmental > Terrestrial > Soil > Desert | place...
GTCCGGATGAACCGGTCGGCGGTGATGAGCAGAGCGTCCTCGGCGTCGCGGAACAGGCCGACCATCTCGTCCACGAAGTCGCGGGGCTCGCGCCCCAGCTCGGCGGCCCGCTGCGCGATGTTGACCGAGTGCTCGTCGGTGCCGGTGAGGAAGCGCGTCTCGTCGCCGTTCATCCGATGCCAGCGGGCGATGGCGTCCGCCCCGACGACCTCGTAGAGCGTGTGGAGGCCGGGCCGGTTGTTCGGATACGCGATGGCCGTGGTCAGGTAGAAGCGGGGTCGGTCGGGCATGGGCCGCGATGGTAGCAAGCGACGAACCGCGGAGGGTCAACGCGCCTCGATCCGCCACACCTCCGCCAGATCCGAGCGAACCAGCCAGGTCATTTCGCCAATCACGAGGATCTGTGCCAGTCGCGGCGCGTACAGGGTCCGGTCGTCCGCGAGATCGACCGCCTCGAGCGCCGGCAGCGACCAGGCCAGCTCCCCGCGGCCGCTCGTGGCGATGTCGGCCCGCTCCACGACCCGGCCGGTCGCCTCGTCGATGGCCACGAGCGCCGGACCGACCGCGCCAGGCGAACGGGCCCAGACGGTCGCGCCACGCAGGCCGATCGGACCGCCCCCGCCAGTGACCTCGCCGAGCGATCGGCCGTCGACCGGGTCGTGCCGCACGACCCGTCCGGCGGTCGACACCCACAATGCGGTGGGTCCGAGCGCGGCGTAGACCGGCAGGCGGCCGACGACGATCGACGAGGTCGCCCTGTTCGTTGCGGGATCGATGCGAACGAGCGTCCCGGCGTCCGTCACCACCCAGAGCGCGCCCCCATTCCCGAGGAGGCCCGCGACGCCGCCGCCGATCGCGAACTGGGCAAGGACGCGCCCGGTTCCGGGGTCGACGCGGACGAGATCGGTTCGCCGGGGTACTCCCGCTGCCCAGACGCTGCCGGCCGCGACGGCGAGAACCGGTGGGCCGTTGTCGGGTCGCGCGACGGGATAGGCAGCGCGGTCCGGCTCGTGATCGTTGGTGGGCGCCATGCGGCCGGTGATCTCGACGCGCCCCGTCAGCGGGTCGAGCCCACGAACCGTCGCGTCCGACGACGAGGCGACCCAGATCCGGCCGTGCCCGGCCACGAGCACCATCGGCCCGGGTGCGATGCCGGTGGCAGTGACGTGGCCGCCGCGGGGGGTTGCCGCCGGCCGACTCGACGCGGCGGGCGGGGCGGGCGGGGCGGCGGTTGCCGGCCCGTCGAGTGCGGCCGGGATCGCCGTCTCCCGGCTCCCGACGAGCGCGACAGCGACGACCACACCCAGGGCCAGCGGCCACGCGGCCAGCCACAGCCAGCTCCGGGTCCGACGTCCGAGGCGCTCCGGCTGCTGGATCATCGCCCGACGATACCCCGCGGGGCCGATCGCGATCGGCGACCAGGCGAGGATCAGGGCGGCGGGCGTCCGTTATCCGTCGCGGACGACGGAGAGACGGCGTGTCGAGGCCCGGGCATTGAGATCTATCCGCCACGGACCGATCGTCTCGGTGCCGCCGCCGGGATGGGCCTCGACCCATTGCGCAAGGAAGGGGGTGCTCCCGCCGAGGGCCGGCAGCCCACCGAGAATCGAGGCGAAGACCCGCAGCCGTTCATCGGTCGCATCGTCGGGAACGTCGTCGAGGACCGCCTGCACTCGCTCGAGGCCCGCGGGACCGGACACGAGCTCGACCCGGCCGACGGCCCCGTGCTCAGGCTCGACCTGGCACGTCGTGGAGATCTTCTCAGCCCCGGCGGCCCGCGTTGCTCCGCCGCAGACGAGGCCGATGTCCAGGAGCCCGCGATGCGCCTGCACGGCATCGACCACCCATGGCGGCTCAGTCGGGCTCGCCGCGGGCCCGAACGGCGGGCCGACCTCGCCGCAGCCGGCGGCGCCCAGCGCCATCGCAACGGCCAGGAGCAGATGTCCGACGCGCATCGTCAGTGGCGGAAGTGGCGCCGGCCGGTGCAGAGCATGGTCGCGCCGGCGCGTTCGACCGCCGCCACCGCCTCCGCATCGCGCACCGAGCCACCCGGCTGGACGATCGCACTGACCCCCGCCTCGAGCAGCACCTCGATGCCGTCGGCGAACGGGAAGAAGGCGTCCGAGGCGGCACTCGCGCCGCGTAGCGCGCCGTCCCCGTGTATCGCCCGGGCCCGGGCCACCGCCTGGCGGGCGGCATCCACGCGGCTCGTCTGTCCGGATCCCAGGCCGATCTCCATCCCGTCGCGGACGATCACAATGGCGTTCGAGGTCACGGCTCGCACCAGCCGCCAGGCGAGGTCGAGATCGCGAAGCTCGCCGGCGGTCGGTGGTCGCGAGGATGGATTGACCCATTCGGCCGGGTCGTCCTGGAGGACGTCCGGCACGCCGACCAGCACCGCGCCGCCGGCGGAGCGGATCGAGGTCCAGCCCGGCTGGCCGGGCGGCTCATCGGCCGCGATGGTTGGGTCGACCACCAGGCGAAGGTTCGGCCTGCCGGCGAGGACGTGACGGCTCTCGTCGTCGAAGCCGGGCGCCACGACGACCTCGAGGAACTGCTCGATGACCGCCTCGGCCAGCGCGCGATCGATCACCCGGGTCAGCGCCACCACCCCGCCGAATGCCGATACGGGGTCGCCCGCGAGCGCCGCTCGCCAGGCCTCGAGGAGCGTCGGGCGCTCCGCGGCGCCGCACGGGTTGTTGTGCTTGACGACAACTACCGCGGGACCGGACAGCAGCCGGGCGATCGCCGCGGCAGCTGACGCGTCGAGGACGTTGTTGTACGAGAGGGGCTTGCCCTGCAGCGGCGGCTCCCCGGTCGCGAACGGGCCGTCGGCGCTCGTGGAGCCGGCCCGACGGTAGCGAGCGGCCGGCTGGTGCGGGTTCTCGCCGTAGCGCAGCCGCTCGACACGCTCGAGGACGAGCGGGAGCAACGGCGGGAAGGGATCGCCGGAGCCGGGCAACCCGGGCTCGGATGGCAGCGCGACGCCGGCCTCGTGCATCCGGCTCGGCAGCTCCTGGGCGATGCGCGCGTCGTAGGCCGCCGTGTGCGCGAACGCCTCGACGGCGAGCGCGGCCCGGAGGCCCTGGGTGGCGGCGCCCGTCTCGAGCGCCTCGAGCACCGCTCCGTAGCGCGCGGGCGAGGAGACGATCACGACCGAGGCGTGGTTCTTGGCGGCGGCTCGAACGAGCGCGGGTCCGCCGATGTCGATCTCCTCGACGAGGTCGTCGAACCCGATGCCGGGTCGCGCGGCCGCCTCCGCGAACGGATAGAGGTTGACGACGACCAGCTCGAAGGGGTCGATGCCGGCATCTTCCAGCTGGCGGCGGTGGTCGTCCGAGCCGAGGTCGGCGAGGATCCCGGCATGGATCGCGGGATGCAGCGTCTTGACCCGGCCATCGAGCATCTCCGGGAAGCCGGTCACGGCCGCGACGTCGGTGACCGGCAGACCCTCGGCCCGGAGCGTCCGCGCCGTCCCGCCGGTGGACACAAGCTCGAACCCGAGGGCGTGGAGGCCGCGGGCGAGCTGACCGAGCCCGCGCTTGTCGGACACCGAGAGGAGCGCCCGGCGCGGGCGGGGCGCCTCGGCCGCCGGCGCGGCGAGAAGTGATGCCACGGTCCGTGGCAGGAGCCGGTGCTCGACGGCCTTGAGCCGATCGCGGAGCGTCGACTCGTCTTCGCCGGGCAGGACCGGGACAGCCGCCTGCGCGAGGATCGGTCCGCCGTCGAGCGTCGCGTCGACGCGGTGGATCGTGACGCCGGTGACGCGGACTCCGGCGACCAGTGCGTCGCGCACGGCATGCGCCCCGGGAAACGCCGGCAGCAGCGACGGATGGGTATTGACGATGCGGCCCTCGAACGCCGCCAGCACCCGCGGGCCGACGAGCCGCATATAGCCCGCCAGCACGACGAGGTCCGGGCGCGCCGCGTCGAGCGTCGGGAGGAGCACGTCGTCCCGACCACCGGGCACGAGCGCCGTGTCGATCCCCTGCTCCAGCGCCCAGGCAAGGGCAAGGCAGTCGCGATCGGCGAAGACGAGCACGACCTCCGCGCGCAGGGCGCCACGTCGCGCCGCCTCGACGAGCGCCCGGAGGTTCGACCCCGCGCCGGACACGCCCACGGCGATCCGCGCGCTCAGACCCGGCCCTCCACGTAGCGCGGCTGGCCGCCGTCGAGACCGCCCACGCGTCCGACGGGCCAGGCCTCGACGCCGGACCCGGCGAGCGAGGCCAGCACGGCGTCGACACCATCCTGGGGAACCGCGACCACCATCCCGAGCCCGCCGTTGAACGTCGCCCTCGCCTCGGCATCGTCGAGGCCGCCGAGCGCGGCGAACAACCGGATCACCGAAGGGACCGGCCAGCGGGACGGGTCCAGCCGCGCGCCCAGCCCCTCCGGCAGCATCCGCGGCACGTTCCCCGGCAACCCGCCGCCGGTCACGTGGGCCACGCCGCGCAGCTCGCTGCCGGAGGCGTCGAGGGCATCGCGCAGGGCAAGGATCGCCGGCGCGTAGATCGTCGTCGGCGTGAGCAGCACCTCGCCGAGCGTCGCCAGCGCGTGCTCGGGCTCAGCCTCGACGGTCCGATCCGCCTCGCCCGTGCCCAGCGACAGCTTGAGCTGCTCCTGGTAGGGCCGGGCGAGATCCAACTGCCAGGATTCGAGGAGCGTCCGGACGAGCGAGAATCCGTTGGCGTGGAGACCGCTCGACGCGAGCCCCACGATCGCATCGCCCTCGCGCGCGCGCTGCCCGTCGAGCAGCCGCTCGCGCTCGACCACTCCCACGCAGCAGCCTGCGAGATCGAAGGCGTCGCCGGGCATCAACCCAGGGTGCTCGGCGGTCTCCCCGCCCACGAGCGCGCAGCCGGCCAGCGAGCAGCCGGCCGCGATGCCGCCGACGAGCTCGGCGACGCCGAGCGGGTCGAGCCGCCCCACCGCGACGTAGTCGAGGAAGAAGAGCGGCGCCGCACCCGTGCACACCACGTCGTCCGCGCACATCGCGACGAGGTCGCGACCCACGGTCTCGAACCGTCCCAGGGCGGCCGCGATCGCCGTCTTGGTCCCGACGCCGTCGGTCGCGCTGATCAGCACCGGCTCCCGGAACCCGGACGGCAGCGCGACGGCGGCCGCGAAGCCCCCGATGCTGCTGAGGACGTGCGGCCCATGGGTCGCCTCGATCGCGCCGCGCATCAGCTCGACTGCCCGCTCGCCGGCGGCGACGTCAACCCCGGCCGCGGTGTACGCCAGCCGTTCAGCCACGGGCGCCGACCGTCTCCTCGAGCATGAACTTGCGGCTGGCTGCGTCGTACGGGACGGGCTCGGGGTAGCGGCCGTCGAAGCAGGCGAAGCAGAACTGGTCGTACGGCAGGTCGAGCGCCGCGAGCACGCCTTTGATCGAGAGGTAGCCGAGCGAGTCGGCGCCGATGAACGCCCGGATCTCCTCCTCTGAATGGGTTGCCGCGATCAGCTCGGTCTCGATCTGGGTGTCGATCCCGTAGAAGCAGGGGTGGTAGATTGGCGGCGCGCTGATCCGGACGTGCACCTCGGCCGCGCCGGCGCGGCGCAGGATCGCGACGATCTGCTTGGTCGTCGTGCCGCGCACGATCGAGTCGTCGACGACCGTGAGCCGCTTGCCGCGGACCACCTCACGCAGCGGGTTCAGCTTGATCGTGACGCCGCGCTGGCGCATCGTCTGGCTCGGCTGGATGAAGGTTCGCCCTGTATAGCGGTTGCGGACGAGCCCCTCGCGGTAGGGCAGCCCTGACGCCTCGGCATAGCCCGCCGCAGCCGGTCCCCCCGTGTCGGGCACGGGCATGACGAGGTCCGTCTCGACAGGATGCTCCCCGGCGAGCTCCATGCCCATTCGGCGGCGCGCCTCGTACAGGCTGCGGCCCTCGAGGTACGAGTCCGGGCGGGCGAAGTAGATCAGCTCGAACACGCACAGCGCCGGCGTCGCGGCGGCAAACCGGATCGAGCGCGGCTCGCGTCCGGGCTCGAGGACGACCATCTCACCGGGCTCGACGTCCCGGATGGGCTCGGCGCCGACGATGTCGAGGCCTGCCGTCTCCGAGGAGAGCACCCAACCAGTTCCGGCCTGGGCGGACCACAGGCCTTCGGCCGGGTCGTCGGTCCGCAGCCGCCCCAGCACGAGCGGCCGGAAGCCGAACGGGTCGCGCACGCCGATGACGCGGTGCTGGTCGAGGACGACGAGGCTGTACGCGCCGCGGACCCGTGGCAGCACCCGGCACAGCGCGTCGACCGTGTCCTCAGCCGGCTCGTCGGCGAGCAGCGCGGTCAGCAGCTCGGTGTCGGTCGATGCCGGCAGGCGGGCGCGACCGCCGGGCAGCTGGTCGAGCAGCTCCCGGGTGTTCACCAGGTTGCCGTTGTGGCCGATGGCGATGGCGCGCCTGGGTCCCAGCCGGAACGTGGGCTGGGCGTTCTCCCAGACCGTGCTGCCGGTCGTGGAATAGCGGCAGTGGGCAATCGCGAGATCGCCGCGCAGCGAGGGGATGCGCCGCTCGTCGAGGACGGACGAGATGAGGCCGAGGTCCTTGTAGAGCATCAGCTGATCGCCGTCGCTGACTGCGAGGCCGGCCGATTCCTGGCCGCGGTGCTGGAGCGCGAACAGCCCGAGGGCAGCCACCTCCGCCGCGGATGTCGCGCTCCCCGACGGCACGACGGCGCCGAACACGCCGCACACGTCAGCAGCCCTCCCAGCCGAGGGCGCGGGCCAGCCCGCTATCCCAGGCATGACGGAGGTCGGCCACGCGGACGTCGATGGCGTCGGCGACCCGAGCGCCGCGCTCCTCGGCGGCCCCGGCGGCTCCTGCCCGCGCCAGCTCGACGACCAGCCGCTCGCCACCGATGACGCCGATCTCGTTCGCGGGCACGCCCCGTTCCGCGGCCAGGCGGAGCAGGGCGCCTGTGTCTGCCGGCCGGACCGAGACCACGACACGCGACGGGCTCTCCCCGAACAGCTCGACCGCCGGGGCGTGTGTGACCGGGATCCGCAGCAGCGCGCCGATGCCGCCCGAACCGCCCCACATCGCGCATTCGGCCAGGGCGACGGCGAGCCCGCCACCGGCGACATCCTGAGCGGATGCCAGGAGGCGCCTCGCCGCGGCCTCGCGCACGAGCGCCTGGAGCGCGCGCTCGCCCTCGAGATCGAGCCCGGGCGGCCCGTCCTCGGCGGCGGCGCCCGCGAGCGTTGCGTACGCGCTCCCGGCCAGCCCCGGCGTCGCCCGGCCCAGGAGGACCACGGCATCGCCCTCGGCGCTGAAGCCCGGGCGGACGAGCGTTGCGACATCGTCGAGCAGGCCCACGACCCCGATCTCCGGGGTGGGCGCGATCGCCCCGGCCGGCGACTCGTTGTACAGCGACACGTTGCCACCCGTGACCGGCAGGCCAAGCGCGCGACACGCGTCACCGAGCCCGCGAACGGCCTCCGAGAGCTGCCAGAACGCCTCGGGCCGGGTGGGGTCGCCGAAGTTGAGGCAGTTGGTCACCCCGAGCGGGCGCGCGCCGGTGATCGACACGTTGCGGGTCGCCTCGGCGACGCTCATCGCCGCCCCGAGCCAGGGGTCGTGCATGCCCACCGCCTGGTTCGCGTCGGTGGAGGCCACGAGCGCCTTCGTCGTGCCCTTGATCCGCAGCACCGCGGCGCCCCGCCCAGGGCCTGCGACCGTGTTCGCCTGGACGTGCCAGTCGTATTGCTCCCAGACCGGCCGGCGGGACGCGAGGTTGGGCGAGCCGATCAGCGCGAGCAGCACCGCGCCCGGGTCCATCCCGCGCTCCGGAAGCTGATCCCCGACGATGTCCGGGACGCCCGGCGCCGGTGCGGCGCGGAGACGTGGGGGCGGTGCGGCGAGCCGCTCGTGGACGATCGCATCGCTGGTCAGCGCGCGGGCCGGCACGCGCGCGACCTCGCGGCCACGCGCGATCCCACCCTCGACCACCGCGATGTCGCCGTCGGCGGTAACCGTGCCGATCACGGCGGCAGGGAGCCCCCATCGCGCGCACACGCCGAGCACCGCGTCGGCATGACCCGGCCGCACGATCGCCAGCATCCGCTCCTGGGACTCGGAGATGAGCACCTCCCACGCCGCCATGCCGGGCTCGCGTCGGGGCACGGCGTCGAGGTCGACTTGCATCCCCGTGCCGGCGCGGTCGGCCGTCTCGGACGTCGCGCACGTGATCCCACCCGCCCCCAGATCCTGCAGCCCCTCCAGGAGGCCCGACTCGATCAGCTCGAGCGAGGCCTCGATCAGCAGCTTCTCGGCGAACGGGTCACCCACCTGTACGCTTGGCCGCTTTGACTTCCCGAGGTCTGGTTGCTCGCTCACCGAGGATCGAGGCGACGCTCCTGTGAGCCCTCGGTCCGAGGTTTCGTCATGGGTGAACGTCGCGCTGGCGAGGACCGATGCGCCGCCGATCCCGTCGCGGCCGGTCGCCGAGCCGAACAGCACGACGAGGTTGCCCGGGCCAGGCGCGGCCGCTCGGGTCAGCAGCCGCTCCTCGAGCAGCCCGATGGCCAAGACGTTGACCAGCGGGTTGCCCTGGTACGACGGGTCGAAGACGAGCTCACCGCCGACCGTCGGGACGCCAACGCAGTTGCCATAGCCGCCGACGCCCCGGACGACCCCGTCGACCAGGCGGCGGGTGCGGGCCGAGCTCGGCTCGCCGAAACGGAGCGCGTCGAGCACCGCGATCGGGCGGGCGCCCATCGTGAAGATGTCGCGCAGGATCCCGCCGACCCCCGTGGCGGCGCCCTGGTACGGCTCGACGGCCGACGGGTGGTTGTGCGACTCGATCTTGAACGCGACGGCGAGCCCGTCGCCGATCGAGATGACGCCGGCGTTCTCGCCCGGCCCGGCCACGACGCCGGGGCCGGCCGTCGGGAGCGTCCGGAGCAGCGGCCGGGAGCTCTTGTACGAGCAGTGCTCGCTCCACATGACGCTGAACATCGCGAGCTCCACGTGGTTCGGCTCCCGGCTGAGCCGGTCGCGGATCGCATCGAGCTCGTCGTCGGTGAGGCCCAGCCGGAGGTGCACGGGCTCCTCGACGGGCGTGGCCGGCCGCTCGGCGACGGTCATCGAACGCCCACCTCGACTGGTGCATGGCCGGCGACCCGCTCGCGTGCGCTGTCCACGAGCGAGCGGATGATCCCCAGCCCGTCGTCCGAGCCCAGCACGACCTCGACCGCCGTCTCCGGGTGCGGCATCAGGCCCGCAACGTTGCCGGCGACGTTCGACACGCCGGCGATCGCGCGCAGCGAGCCGTTCGGGTTCGCCCGGTCCTCCTCGCCGCCGGCGACCGAGCCGTCGTCACGCGCGTACCGGAACAGGACCTGCCCGTCCCGCTCGACCGCGTCGGCGGTCGTCTCGTCGGCGTACCAGCAGCCCTCGCCGTGCGCGACCGGCATCCGCAGCGGCCGGCGGGCGTCGATCGAGCGGGTGAACGGCGAATCGAGACGCTCGGGGAGGATCGCGATCTCGCGGGCGACGAAGCGCAGGCCGCGGTTGCGCATCAGCACCCCTGGGACCAGCCGCGCCTCGGCGAGCACCTGGAAGCCATTGCAGATCCCGAGAACAAGGCCGCCGTCGGCGGCGAACGCCGTGACGCCACGCATGACCGGGCTGAACCGGGCGATGACCCCCGCGCGCAGATAGTCGCCGTATGCGAAGCCGCCCGGCAGCACGACGGCCGCGACGCCGTCCAGCGAGGCCTGCTCGTGCCACAGCCGGACCGGCTCGGCACCCGCGACCTCGAGGGCGTTGACAGCATCGATGTCGCGGTTGGAGCCCGGAAAGACCACCACCCCGATCCGGACGGTCATCGAGCACCTGCCGTGCCGACCGCGGCCGATGACGCGCCGAGCGCCTCGACCGAGGCCTGCTCGATCAGCGGGTTCGAGAAGAGGTCGCCGGCCAGGCGCTCGACGATCGCTCGTGCCGCCAGCTCGTCGGGCGCCTCGACGGTGAGCTCGATCCGGCGCCCCACCCGCACGGCCGAGACGCCCTGGACGTCGAGGAGGCCGAGGCTCTGCTCGACCGCGCGGCCCTGCGGGTCGAGGATCCCGTCCTTGGGCAGTACGTTGACCGCGAAGCGAAGCGTCGTCATGCGCCGATCTCGTCGTACTCGAGGTAGTGGGCGAAGCTCGCCCCGGTGATCCGCTCGAACGCCTCGATGTACCGGTCCCGCGTGCCCTCGACGATGTCGGCCGGAAGCTCCGGGCCCGGCGGCGTCCGGTCCCAGCCACGCGAATCCAGCCAGTCGCGGAGGAACTGCTTGTCGTAGCTGGGCTGCGGGCCGCCAGGCGACCATGCCGTCGCGTCCCAGAAGCGCGAGGAGTCCGGAGTCAGCACCTCGTCCACGAGGACGAGGTCTTCGGGGTTCGGCCACGTCCCGAACTCGAGCTTCGTGTCGGCGAGAAGGGTTCCGGCGCGCTCGGTGACCGCCGCGGCATGCCGGTAGATCCGCAGGGCCGTCTCGCGCAGCCGCTCCGCGAGCGATCCGCCCACGAGCGCCACCAGCCGGTCGAAGTCGATCGCTTCGTCATGGAACCCCAGGTCTGCCTTGGTCGACGGCGTCAGGATCGGCTCGGGCAGCCGGTCGCCCTCGCGCAGGCCGGTGGGGAGGCGGATCCCCGAGACGGTGCCGTCGCGCCGGTAGTCCTTCCAGCCCGAGCCGGCCAGGTAGCCGCGGACGATGATCTCGACGGGCAGGACGTCGACGCGGCGACAGAGCATGACCCGGCCACGGAGGTCGCCGCCCCGCACCTCCCGGGGCAGGTCCAGGGGATCCACGTCGCCGAGGTCGGTCGCGAGGAGGTGGTTCGCGACAAGCTCTTCCGTCGCGCCGAACCAGAAACGCGACAGCCCGGTCAGCACCCGGCCCTTGTCGGGGATCGGCGTTGGCAGGACGACGTCGAACGCGCTGATCCGATCCGAGGCGACCAGCAGCAGCCGGTCGGCACCCA
>Ga0183260_10004565_pt1 | contig 10974 bp, 12 predicted proteins | sample AntDrymUQ4972206_2_FD_129768 | JGI IMG/M metagenome (GOLD analysis project Ga0183260, IMG submission 129768) | Polar desert sand microbial communities from Dry Valleys, Antarctica - metaG UQ497 (22.06) (version 2) (version 2) | ecosystem: Environmental > Terrestrial > Soil > Desert | place...
GCGCTAGCGCTTGGAGAACTGCGGCTTCTTGCGGGCCTTCTTCAGGCCGGCCTTCTTGCGTTCCTTCACGCGCGGGTCGCGCGTCAGGAAGCCGCGGCGCTTGAGCTCGCCGCGCAGGTTCGGGTCGGCCTCCAGCAGCGCGCGGGAGATCCCGTGGCGCAGCGCGCCGGCCTGCGCGCTGACGCCGCCGCCGTGCACGCGCACGACGACGTCCATCCGGTCCTCGTAGCCGACGGCCTCCAGCGGCTGGCGGATGTTGCGACCCAGCGAGGGGCGCGGGAAGAAGTCGTCCAGCGGCTTGCCGTTGACGGTGTAGGCGCCGTTGCCGGGCCGCAGGATCACGCGAGCGACGGCGGTCTTGCGCTTGCCGGTCGCGCGGTAGCGCGCGCCCGCGGCGAGGTCGATGACGGCGGCGACGGGCCGCTCGTCCTGGCGATCCTCCTCGGCGGCGAGCGCCTCGGCGAGCTCGTACTCGTCCATCTCCTCGCGAGCCAGCGGGTCGGCGCCCTCGGCGACGATGTCGACCTCGAGGTCGGCGCCGGGGATCGCGGGCTTGACGCGGGGAGCTGCGTCGTCGTCCTCGTCATCGGGGCTCGCGGCGGCGGGCGCAGGCTCGGGCTCGGCGGGAGCGGCGACGGCGGGCTCTTCGGAGGGAGTGGAGGCCTCGGCCTCCGGCGTGGGCGCCGCGGGCTCTTCGGGCTCGGGCGGCTCGACGCTCTCGTCAATCACGAGGACAGCTCCATCGGTTGCGGTTTCTGGGCCTGGTGGGGGTGCTCGGGCCCGGCGTAGATCTTGAGCTTCGTGAGCTGCTTGCGGGCGAGGCGGTTGCGCGGCAGCATGCCCTTGACGGCGAGGCGCAGCACCTCCTCGGGGCGGCGCTCGAGCATGTCGTTGAGCGTGCGCGTCTTCAGCCCGCCGGGATAGCCCGAGTGGCGGTAGTACATCTTCGCGGCGCGCTTGTTGCCCGTGACCGAGATCTTCTCCGCGTTGACGACGACGACGAAGTCGCCCGTGTCGACGTGCGGCGTGTAGGTCGGCTTGCGCTTGCCGCGCAGGGCGTCGGCGATCTGGGTCGCCAGACGGCCGAGCGTCTGCCCGGTGGCGTCGACGACGAGCCAGTTGCGCTCGCGATCGTTGGCGTTGGCTACGTAGGTCTTCATGGCGTGAAAACGCCACGCGGATCTCCGCGCGGCGAGGACAAGGATAGGACATCGGCAACGAGCGTGGAATTGAGGGGTATGTGCTCCCGTTCGCGCCGTCGGATCGTGTACGGTTCCCCCCAGCAGGTCGCTGAATTCGCCGCGCATGGCGGCGGAGCGGGGGAACCATCGGCACACGTGCTCGGGCGCGTGCGCTGTGGGGCGAATCCAGGTGGATATCACCGGTAGCGCGGACCTTGGCCGCGCGAGCCCGTCAGCTAACCCCGTAAGCAGCACACAAGGGGGTTGGTTGAGCTGAAGCGCATCGTCGTCGCGGTGGTATCGGGGATCTGTCTCACGGCGCCTGCCGGCGCGTTCGCGACCGCATCCGGCGGCGCGTATGCCTCCGAGCCGGCCCGCATCACCGGCGCCTCCTGCGTCGCCGGCTGCGCGCCCGCGGACGCCGCGAAGCCCGGCAGCGTGCTGCGCGTGCGCGGCAGAGCGATGGAGGACGTCACGAGCATCGTGTTCCTCGGAGCCAAGGGCAACGGCGACAACCTCATCGCGCGGGTGCTCAAGGCCCGCCCCGGGAGCGTCGACGTCGCCGTCCCCGAGCGGGCCGCGAGCGGCCGGCTGCGGGCGGTCAGCCGGGGCGGCGCCCGTTCGAAGCCCAGCCGCGTGGTCGTCTCGGTACAGCGTGCCTCGGCAAGCGCCGCGCTCGACGTCCGTGTCGTTGGGCGCCGCGTCTTCTACGACGCCGCGCGGCCCGCGCGCGTCGACCTGCTGGCGCGTGCTCCGATGACGCTGACCGTCGCGCTCGTGCGCGTGGTCGACGGCGTCACCGTCCACGGCTGGCCCGTGGCGCTCGCGCCCGGCGTCGTCAGCAGCGTCCTGTGGGACGGCCGCATCGAGGGCGCGCCGCAGCCGCCCGGCCGCTACGAGTTTCGCGTGTTCGCGGGCGCGCCCGCGGCTGGCCTGGTCGCGGCGGCCGCGGCGCCGGTAGCCCTCGCCACCGCCCCGTTCGACCTCGTCGACCACAAGTTCCCCGTGCGCGGCAGCCACAGCTACGGCGAGGGCCAGGCTGCCTTCGGCGCCGGCCGCGACGGCCATACGCATGAGGGCCATGACGTCTTCGCGCCCTGCGGCACGCCACTGGTCGCCGCACGCGGCGGCGTCGTGAAGCTCAACCGCTTCCAGAGCGCGGCCGGCAACTACCTCGTCATCGACGGGGAGGGCACCGACGCCGACTACGCCTACATGCACCTGCGCGACCCATCGCCGCTGGCGAAGGGCGCGCGCGTGCTGACCGGTCAGCCGATCGGCCATGTCGGCGACACCGGCGACGCCAACGGCTGTCACCTGCACTTCGAGGTGTGGAGCGGCCCCGGCTGGTACACGGGCGGCAAGCCGATCGACCCGCTGCCGTTCCTGAAGGCCTGGGACGCCTACAGCTGACAGCGCCGCTGCCGCCCGGCGAAGCCGGCGGCGAGCGCCTGCGTGTTGAAGCGAAGGGCCCCGATGTACGTCTCCCCCGCGCTGCCGTCGGGCCCCAGCGTATCGGCGTACAGCGCCGGGCCGACGCGCACGCCGGCGTCACGGGCGATCGCCCGCGTGAGCTTGGGGTTGGCAGAGCCTTCGGGGAAGATCGTCGTCACCCCGGCCGCGCGGATCGTGCGCACAAGCCGCGCGACCTCGCCGGCGGATGCCTGCGCCTGCGTCGACAGGGCCGGGATCACGGTCCCGATGACGTCGATCGCGTAGCGGTCGGCGTAGTAGCCGAGCGCGTCGTGGTCGGTGACGAGCCGGCGGCGGGCGGACGGGATTGCATCCATGCAGTCGGCGATGGCACGGTCGAGCGCTCGTAGCCGCGCGATGTAGGAGGCGGCGTTGGCGCTGTACGCGGTGCGGCCGCCGGGATCTGCGCGCGTCAGCGCGTCCCGGATCGCCTGCATCGCGCGGATCGCGTTGCGCGGGTTCTGCCACCAGTGCGGGTCGACCCCGTCGCCCTCGCGGCGCGGCGTCATGACGTCGATCAGCGTGAGGACGTCGGCGTCCGAGCCGGCGTTCTCGAGGACGCCGTCAAGCCACTCGTCGAGGTCACCGCCGGAGCGCAGGACGACGTCCGCCGCCGTGACCGCGCGGACGTCGCTCGGGCGCGGCTCGTACTCGTGCGGATCGGAGTTGGGCTGCAGGATCTGACGCACATCGGCGCGGTCGCCCGCCACGGCGCGGGCGAGGTCGCCGACCTGCGATGTCGTGGCTACGGCTGTGGTCTCCCCCGAGCTGTCGGTGGTGTCGGTGTTGCCGCAGGCGGTGAGGAAGGCGGTGGCGAGGGTGGCCAAGAGGGTGAGGGCGGCGCCGCGTGTCATCCGGAGAGGACGGTAGCAAGAATGATTCTTGTTTTCGTTTGAGTGGGTGGTGCGGCGTGTATGGCGTTTCGCGCGGGGCGCTCTTGCGAGCGCTTTGGGGCGCCCGGCCCCGCCCGCCCGCCGAGGCCCGGCGACTCGACACGCCCGGCCGGCGCGTGGTGTTCGCCCCGCTCCGCGTTACGCCGCCGAGGGAACGCCGCGCTCGGGCTTCTTGCGGTCGGCGGCATCGTCGCCGCCGACCGCGACGGACGCCGTCGCCGTCACCAGGTGGTAGAGGATCAGCACCTGCGTGATCGCCAGCGACTCCGAGCGGTGCCCCGCGTCGGCCCCGACCGTGAAGACGCCGAGGCGCTCGGTGCGCATGTGGCGCGCGAAGTGCATCTTCTCCCAGATCGCCTCCTCGATCTCGGCGCCGCGCTCGCGCTCGACGTTGCCGGGGATCGTCAGGCAGCGCTCGGCCGCGCGCTCCTCGAGCGTGATGCCGTCGCGGCCGTCCTCGTCGACGCCTCGGAGTCAGGCTCGCGGCGGTCGAGCTCCTCGAGCACCTGCTCCTCGGTGTAGCCGCGCTTGGTGCTGTCGCGCTTGAGCTTCCACTCACGGCGCAGATCCTCCGGCGGCGCGAGGTAGACGCGCACGTCGAACTGCGAGCTCAGCTCCGGGGTGTGGTAACCGAGCAGCCCCTCGACGACGACGAAGCCCTTGGGCTCGACGTACTCGGGACGACCGAACTTGCCGTCACCGTGTCCGTAGACGGGCTTGAGGATCGGCTCGCCCTGGCGCAGATGGCCGAGGTGCCGGCCGATGATGTCCATGTAGTTGCACTCGGGGTTCAGTGGGGTGATCCCGAGCTCGGCCCGCTCGTCGCGGTCGTAGCGGTGGTACTCGTCCATCCCGATGTGGGTGACGTTCTCGCGACCCGGGATCTCGACGAGGCCCTTCGTGATCGTCGTCTTCCCGGTCGTCGAGTCGCCGACGACGCCGAGGATGATCGGGCGTGCCATGTGCAGTTCTCCCTGTCCCTGTTCCGGTCTCGCCGAAGTCGCGGAACCTCAGCGTCTGCACGGCGCCCGGCATTGGCCCGCGGGATGACATCAGAGGGGTCGCATCTGCCGCCTGAGCGGTGCCGCGATCCACATCAGCGCAGCGAGCAGCGCGAGCGTTCCGAGCACGGCCGTCAGGACGCCCGCGGGTCCGAGCTCGCGCACGAGATTGGGCTGCCACGGCGCGAGATAGCGGCGGTAGTCGTCCCCCCGCGCGGTCCGGTCCGTCGCAGCGTCGATCGAACGCTCCGCCAGCCCCGGAAGCTCGCGGTACTGGCGCAGGATCTGCGGTCCGTCGGTGCCCGGCCGGCGGTCCAGCAGTTGCGTTCCGGCGGGGGCGAGCACCGCCGAGAACGAGAGCACGAAGCCCAGTGCGAACAGCGCGGCCGCGAGCCGCCAGCGCGTCGTGCTCGTACCGATCCACGGCCCCAGCGCGACGAGCACGAGCGCGACTCCGGGAACCAGCAGCCGCGGTCCCCAGCTCCAGCCGCCGGTCCACGACCACCACGTCGCCGCGAGCACGAACGTCACCGCGAAGAGCGCCGGCAGCAGTGCCGCGGTCGCGCGGTCGCGGCGCCACAGCGCGGCCAGCGCGAGCGGCACCAGGACGATCACCGGCGCGAACAGGACGACCGATTTCTCGGGCGAGAACAGCAGGCCGGCCGCACCGTCGAGCAGCGGCGTCGTGAAGCCCGGATCGGCGGGCGGCCGGTAGCCGAACTCGAGCGCGTCGTGGAAGCGGTAGAGGTTGTAGGCCACGGTCGCCAGCGCGGCCAGGGCGAGCGGCGGCAGCGTGCGCAGAACCGCAGCCAAACCGCCGCCGCGCAGCAGCAGGAAGCCGAACAGCAGCGGCGCGAACGCGGCCGACTGCGGGCGTGCGAGCACCGCAAGCGCGAGCGCGACGCCTGCCTGCAGCTCGCGGCCGGCGAGCGCGCGCTCGACCATGACCACGACGCCGAGCGCGACGAGCGGCTCCGTGAAGAAGTCGCGCCCGTAGGGCAGCAGGTACGTCCCGAGCACCGTGCCCGCCGCGACGAGCGCGGCGGCTGCCCGCGCCGCGCCGAGCCGGCGTCCCAGCAGGTACAGCGCGCCGACGAGGGCGCCGCCGATGAGCGGCATGAGCGAGGCCGCCGCTGCGGCCTCGACGAGATCCACGCGCCCGGTGACCACGCCGATCGGCTGGGCGAGGGCGACCGGCAACAGCGACAGCAGCGACAGCAGGATCCCGTACTTGGAGTAGTGCGCGACGCCGTCGTGGCCGGGCACGCCGAGCTCGGGCGGCACCGCCAGCGAGCCGTGATGGACGATCGATTGCGCGACGGCGAGCATCGAGCTGCCGTCGAGGACCGTCACCTGCGCCTGCCCGACCAGCAGGAGAAACAGCGCCACAGCGCCGCCAAGACGCACCGCGACGCCGCGGTCGTCGTGCGCAGCGTTCATCGCGGGCGAATGTACTCAACCGTGGTCAGGCGGGCAGCTCGTGACCACCGCGTCCGCTTGAATGAGCCGATCGGCGTCTCGTTTCTCATTCCCGCGTACAACGAGGCGGCGACGATCGGCGAGGTCCTCGCGCGCATCGACGCGCTGGACTTGGACGCCCAGATCGTCGTCGTGGACGACGGCTCGACGGACGCGACGGCGGCGATCGTGGAGGCGTACGCTGCGAGCCGCCCGCACGTCGAGCTGCTGCGCCAGCCCAATCGCGGCAAGGGCGCGGCCGTGCGGCTGGCGGCGACGCGGATCACGAAGGAGATCGCGGTCATCCAGGACGCCGACATGGAGTACGACCCCGCCGATGTCGTCAACCTGATCGCGCCGATCGAGCGCGGTGTCGCCGACGTCGTGTACGGCTCGCGGCTGAGCGGCGGCGCGCCGCAGCGCGCGTACCTGTTCTGGCATCTGATCGGCAACCGCTTCCTGTCGCTGCTGGCCGGCGTGCTGTTCAACACGACGCTCAGCGACATGGAGACCGGCTACAAGGCGTTTCGGTCCGACGTGCTGCGCTCGCTGCGCCTGACGCAGGACGACTTCGCGATCGAGCCGGAGATCACCGGCGAGGTCTGCCGCCGCAAGCTGCGCATCTATGAGATGCCGATCGCCTACTACGGCCGCACGTACGCCGAGGGCAAGAACATCACCTGGCGCGACGGATTCAAGGCGATCCGCGTGCTCTTCCAGGTGCGGCTGCGGCGACGGTGACCGAGCGGCGCGGCCTGCGGCCGTTGCTCGTCGCGGCGGGACTCGTCGTCACGGTCGCGTGCATGTACTTCGCCGTCCGCGGCGTCGCGCTGGCCGACGCGGTCGACGCGCTGCGCGACAGCGACCTCGTCTGGCTGGTGCCGGCCGTGCCGGTCTTCGCGCTGGCGATCGCCCTGCGCGCGCTGCGCTGGTGGGCGCTGTTCGCGGCGTCCCAGCGCCCGTCGCTGCGCGCGGTCACGTACGCGCTGATGATCGGCTACTTCTTCAACAACATCCTGCCCGCACGCGCGGGCGAGGCGGCGCGCGTCATCGCCCTGCACCGGCGCGCGGCGACGCCGAAGGCCGAGACGGTCGGGACCGTCGTGGTCGAGCGCCTGTTCGACGTGCTCGCGCTGCTGATCGTGCTGTTCGCGTCCTATCCGTGGCTGCCGGAGATCTCGTGGCTGCGCGCGGCGGCGATCTTCGGCGCGTTCGTGGTGGCGCTGCTCGTCGCGCTCGTCGTCGTGATGGTCCGCTACGACGAGCGTGCGGTGCACTGGCTGCTGTCACCGCTGCGGCGCATCAGGCGCGAGGGCGTGGCGGAGCGCCTGGAAGCGGCGGCCGTCAACGCCACGCGCGGGCTCGTGGCGCTGCGCAGCCCGCGGATCGCGCTGCGCGGGATGCTCCTGACGATCGCCTCGTGGGCGACGCTGGGCGCGTCGTACGCGATCCTTACCAACGCCTTCTCGCTCGACGTGCCGCTCGCCGCGGGGATGCTCGTGACGGTGGCGATCAACCTCTCGCTCGTGCTCCCCTCCTCGCCGGCGGCGCTGGGCGTGTTCGAGGCCGCCACGGTGGTCGCCCTGCGCGCCTTCGACGTGCCGCACGCCGAAGCACTGTCCTACGCGCTCGTGCTGCATCTGCTCAACCTCGTCCCGTTTCTCGTCATCGGAGCGGTGCTGCTGGGACCGGGCGCGCTGCGCCGGCGGAGCTAATACAGTGTCGTGAGGCGGAAGTTCGTGTGCAGCTGAGGGATGCCGGCAGACACGTTTCGGCGCCGTCAGATGCGTGCGAACGTCTGACTCACGACACTAGATGGTCTCGTTCGTACGGGCGCGCGCCGCCGCACTGCGACATCATCTTGTGATGGCCGACCATTCGGAGCGCACGCCCGCCACTCCCCCGACGAACTTCCAGGAGGCGGTCGGGGGGCCGCTCGGGATGGCCGAGACGTCGCTGCCCGCGGTCGCGTTCGTCATCGCCTACACCGCGTCGGGATCGGACACGAACACCGCGGCCATCGTCGCCGTCGGCCTCGCGCTTGTGCTGTCGCTCGCGCGGATCGTGAAGCGCGAGTCGCCGATGTACGCGGTGTCGGGACTGATCGGCGTCGGCTTCGCGGCGTTCGTCGCCACCCGCAGCGGGCGGGCAGAGGACTTCTTCCTGCCCGGGCTGCTGGCCAACGCGGCCTACGCGGCGGCGTTTCTCATCTCGCTGGTCGTGCGCCGGCCGCTCGTCGGCATCATCGTCACGAAGCTCGACGGCGAGGACGACGCCTGGCGCCGCGACCCGCTGCGCGTGCGCGCCTTCGTGCGCGCGACGTGGCTGTGGGCCGTGCTGTTCCTCGTGCGGCTCATCGTGCAGCTGCCGCTGTACCTCGGCGGCGCCGTCGTCGCGCTCGGCGTCGCCAAGACGGCGATGGGGCTGCCGCTGTTCGGCGTCGGGCTGTGGCTGACCTGGCTGCTCGTGCGGCGCCACCGCATCCCCGCGCCGGTCCAGGCGTAGGCGGCGCGGTCAGGCGTCGAGCCCGCGCAGGATCAGGCGCGCCACCGCGTCGGGCTGGTCGAGCGTGAGCAGGTGCCCCGCGTCGGCGACGGAGTACAGCGTCGCGTGCGCGAGCCCGGCCCTCAGACGCTCGGCGACGCGGGCGAAGTCGGCGACGTCGCGATCGCCGGTCGCGATCGTCGCCGGTGCCTGGACGTCGGCCAGCCGCACCGACACCGGAGGGTCGAGCTCCTCGTTGTCGACGCCCTCACGCAGCTGCAGCTCGAACGCGTTGCGTTGCATGTCGGCGACGAGCGCTTGGATCTCGGGCGTGCTCGCGCTCGCCCACATGCGGACGTTGAGGTCGACCGCGTCGTCGATCCGGTCCTCGTCGATCGCCCGCTCCTCCGCCTCGATGAACGCCTGCAGCTCCGGCGTCGGCGCGATGTCGGGCAGCGCCGCGGCGAGCAGCACGAGCGAGGCGACGCGCGCGGGCTGCGTGGCGGCGAGCTCGAGTGCCACCTGACCGCCGTAGGACGCGCCCACGACGTGCGCGCGCGTGATGCCGAGCGCGTCGAGCAGGCCGGCGAGATCGCGCGCGTCGGCGAACGTGCCCGGCGCCGAGCGCGTGCGGCCGAAGCCGCGCATGTCGTAGCGCACGACGCGGTGGGTGGCGGTCAGCACGGGCAGCAGCGGCTCCCACATGCGCGCGTCGGCGACGCCGGCGTGGACGAGCACGAGCGCTGGACCGTCGCCCTCCGCCCACCACGCGAACCGTCCTTGCTCGACCTCGGCGACCCCGCTGGCGGACATCGTGGCCAACCGTTAGCCCTAGGCGTGGAAGTCCGCGAGCCGGTCGGCGTCCGCGCGCAGGTCGCGCTGGGTCGCCCCGTCGAGCCGCTCGAACGGGTGCAGCTCGATCTTGCCGTCGCGGTGCTTCCACGTCCCGGCGACGGCGCCGTCGACGAGGAAGACCGCGTCGGAGTGGGGATTGCGGACGTGGAAGATCTTCGGCCGGTGCTCCTCGGGCAGGATCCGCGCGCGGCGCGCGTGGACGAGCAGCGTCGCGTCCCACGTCGGCAGGAAGCGCACGCCGGCCGGCTGCTGCGGATCGGGCAGCGGGGCGCGCGGGAGGTCGACCAGCTCGTCGCCGGTCTCGCTGCGAAACGTGCGCAGCCCCAGGCCCGCGCACGCTGGCGCAAGATCGCTTCGCGGCAGCCCGGTGTAGGACGCGATGTCGGCGTGCGAGGCCGGGCCGAAGCCCGCCAGGTAGCTGCGCACGAGCGCGGCGGCGGCCTCGCCGGCGGTCAGGTCCGGCGGCGGGCCGACCCAGTCCTCGGCGGCCGCGAAGAGGTCGGCGCGGCGGCGCTCCCAGGTGCCCGACGGTGGCACCCGGACGAGGTCGATCCATTGCCCGACGCCGATCGTGTGGGGCTTGCCGACGAGCGCGTCGAGCTCCTTGCGGCTGATCTGGCCGTGCTGCGCGAGGTGCTCGCGCACGCGCCCGGCGAGCTCCTCGAGCTCGGCCGCCGTCACGGTCTTGCGCATGTTGCGAAGCCACAGCTCGCGCCGCGCCTGCCGCGTGGCGAGGGCGAACGGCCGGCCGACGGCTCGAGCAGGCACTGGCGCGCGAGCACGGCCCGGTTGAGCTCGCTCGTGCTGAGGACGCGTTCGGTCACGCTCTACGGCGCGAGCGGCGCTACTCCCACTCGATCGTGCCAGGCGGCTTGGATGTGATGTCCAGCACCACGCGGTTGACGTCGCGCAGCTCGTTGATCATGCGCGACGCGATCTGCTCGAGCAGGTCGTAGGGCAGGCGTGCCCAGTCGGCGGTCATCGCATCGTCGGACGTCACCGCGCGGATGACGACGACGCTTCCGTACGTGCGCTCGTCGCCCTGCACGCCGACCGTGCGAATGTCGGGCAGCACGCAGAAGGACTGCCACAGGTCGCGGTACAGCCCGGCCTTGCGGATCTCGTCCTGCAGGATGTAGTCCGATTCGCGCAGGAGGTCCAGGCGCTCCTTCGTCGCCTCGCCGCCGATGATCCGGATCGCAAGGCCGGGACCGGGGAACGGCTGGCGCCACACGAGCCGCTCGGGCAGGCCGAGCTCGGCGCCGACGGCGCGGACCTCGTCCTTGAACAGCGCCCGCAGCGGCTCGACGAGCTCGAACTGCAGGTCGTCGGGCAGGCCGCCGACGTTGTGGTGGGACTTGATCGTCGCCGCGCCCGTGCCGCCACCGGACTCGATCACGTCGGAGTACAGCGTGCCCTGGACGAGGAACTTCGCGTCGCCGAGCTTCGCCGCCTCCTCCTCGAAGACGCGGATGAACTCGCGGCCGATCGCCTTGCGCTTGGTCTCGGGATCGCTGACGCCCTTGAGGCGATCGAGGAAGCGCGCCTCGGCGTCGACGGCGACCAGCGGAACCTTGAAGTGGTCGCGGAAGGCAGCGATGACCTGCTCGCCCTCGTTCTTGCGCATCA
>Ga0183260_10004566_pt1 | contig 10974 bp, 8 predicted proteins | sample AntDrymUQ4972206_2_FD_129768 | JGI IMG/M metagenome (GOLD analysis project Ga0183260, IMG submission 129768) | Polar desert sand microbial communities from Dry Valleys, Antarctica - metaG UQ497 (22.06) (version 2) (version 2) | ecosystem: Environmental > Terrestrial > Soil > Desert | place...
CGTCCACGCCAAGTCCAGTCCCGAGTGCGACGTCGACCTCCACGCCGACACCTGCCCCGAGTGCGACGTCGACGTCCACGCCAAGTCCAGTCCCGAGTGCGACGTCGACCTCCACGCCGACCCCCGCCCCAAGTCCGACCTCGACTTCTACGCCAAACCCGGCGCCGAGTGCGACGTCGACTTCCACGCCAAGTCCAGTCCCGAGTGCAACGTCGACCTCCACGCCGACCCCCACCCCGAGTCCGACCTCGACTTCCACGCCAACACCTGCGCCGAGTCCGACCTCGACTTCCACGCCGAGTCCTGCGCCGACGTCCACGCCAAGTCCAGCCCCGAGTGCAATGTCGACTTCAACGCCGAGTCCAACGCCGACGTCCACGCCAAGTCCAGCCCCGAGCGCAACGTCGACACCCACGGCAACCCCTGCACCGAGTGCAACGCCGACCTCCACGCCAGCGCCAACTCCATCCTCAACGCCGACCCCGTCTGGTCCTTCAATGGAACTCACGGCGTTCGGGGTCTCCTGCAACACTGGGGCGACGGTGGTTCGTGGCTCGATCACAATTGCCGGGGCGCCATTCGGAACGAGGGTCAACCTATGGCTGATCGCTGGACAAGATGTGTTTGCCATGGAGTCCGTCCTGGCGGAAGGCGCAGATCAGCCCATCGTCTTTGAGATCAGGCTGCCAGCAACGCTCGCCAGCCAGACCCAGTCGATCGCTGTACTCGCCGAGGCAGGATCGGATAGCGTGACGCCCGCGCCCGCAATCATTGGCTTGCCCAGGACATCCGAAGCGTTTGCGGTGAAGCCATCAGGCGGCGTGACTGTTTGCGGTGCCCCGGACGAACCGATCGCCACTTCGGTTGCCCCTTCGCCGACGCCAACGACCGTCGTCAACACACCGACGCCGAGCCTTTCGCCAACTCCAACTGTCGTGCCGGGCACACCGACGCCTGCTCCGACGCCAACGCCAACTCCATCCCCAACGCCGACCCCGCCTGGTCCTTCAATGGAACTCACGGCGTTCGGGGTCTCCTGCAACACGGGGGCGACGGTGGTTCGTGGCTCGATCACAATTGCCGGGGCGCCATTCGGAACGCGGGTCAACCTATGGCTGATCGCTGGACAAGATGTGTTTGGCATGGAGTCCGTCCTGGCGGAAGGCGCAGATCAGCCCATCGTATTTGAGATCAGGCTGCCAGCAACGCTCGCCGGCCAGACCCAGTCGATCGCGGTACTCGCTGAGGCAGGATCGGATGGCGTGACGCCCGCGCCCGCAATCATTGGCTTGCCCAGGACATCCGAAGCGTTTGCGGTGAAGCCATCAGGCGGCGTGACTGTTTGCGGTGTCCCGGACGAACCGACCGCCACCTCGGTTGCCCCATCGCCGACGCCTTCGCCCACCGCCACGTCGCCCTCGACACCGACCCCGACGGCAACACCATCTCCATCCCCTACTCCATCGCCCACGCCGACTTCAACAGCCACTGAAACGCCGGAAACACCTGCTCCAACGGCGACGATGTCGCCGACGTCTCCGACTGTCTCGCCCACGACAGGCACGGTCAGCAACACCAATGGCGCCACGTTGCGCTGTCGTGACCAACCGAACACCTCCTCATCGATCATCTTGTCTCTCCTGCCAGGCGCACAAATCGAAGTCAGGGGTCCGCCATCGAGTGGCTGGATCCCGGTAGTGTGCAACGGTGAAGCAGGATGGGTTTCGGCCCAGTATCTGACGGTGACAGCTGGCCCAACACCGACACCATCTCCGGGCGCCGAATCCCATGGAACAGTCGTTAACACCGGTGGCGCCACGCTTCGGTGCCGGATGGGTCCGGGAGTATCCTTCGCGATCCTCATGTCGTTGGCGCCAGCGGCCGTGGTTCAGGTTCGAGGCGACGCTGAAAATGGATGGTTCCCGGTGGTCTGCGGCAATCAAAACGGTTGGGTTTCGGCCGACTACCTGCGGGTGAGCGCATCGCCGTCGCCAACCGAAACACCACTCCCGCCAACGGCAGTGCCGACCGACGTGCCTGGGACTCCGACGGTCATTCCCCCAACCGATCCTACCCCCGTTGCGTTCGGAGTCGTTTCCAACACTGGCGGCGCCACGTTGCGTTGCCGCGCTGAAGCGGGATTGAACGGCGCGATCATCGCATCGTTGCTGCCTGGCGCACGGGTTGAGCTCAGAGGAAGTACGGCGAATGGGTGGATACCGGTGATCTGCGCCGGCCAGGTGGGTTGGGTTTCGACAGACTATTTATTGATCGACACCTCATCGCCGCCAGACAGCTCCCTTGCAACAGTCGTCACCAACGGATTGCGCGCCAATTGCCGCGCCCAGCCAAGCACATCAAGCACGGTGATCGCCTCCCTCGCCAATGGAACTCAGGTCACGATTCTGGGACCAGCCACGAACGGATGGTACCGGGTTCAATGCGCCAACCAGATCGGGTGGATATTCGGCGAGTTGATTGCCACTCCTCCGTTTGCGCTTGTGCACCCACGGCCGTCGGTCCGCGCCTACGCCAGTCAACGGTTCACACAACGTACAAGGTTGCACCGCCAGCGGAGACACGTCGTCAGGCGATAGCCCAATGCTTGCACGGCCTGTTCCAATACGGGCTACAGTAGGCACCGGAAATCGAGTTGGAGCAAAGAAGGGACGCTCGGTGGCAATAGCAATCACCCTGAGCGGTGGGGGAGCCGCCGGCGACTTCCAGGTTGGCGCGCTTCGTTTTCTCTACGACCACGGCATCGTTCCAGAGATCATTTGCGGCACATCGGTCGGCGCCATCAACGCGGTCAAGCTCGCCGAAGGCGAGAATCCCGCCGACCCGTCTCAGGGTCTGGCCGGTCTGGAGGCGCTGTGGGGAAGTCTCCGCTACAACTCGGACATGTATCTTCCCGAACCCTGGCTCTACGATCCGGACATGGACCATCGCGTCCGCGACTTCCTCCTCGGTCGCCGCTCCGACCTCGGCATCGACCCCCCGGTCGAAGCCGGCATCTGGGATGGCAAGCTCGCCCAGTTTCTCTGGCTTTGGGACGACGGGCGGGCGCTCCTCCAGTCGTTGACCATTTTTATGAGCCGCGCCCGCGCCCTCTACAACCTCGATCCAATCGCCGCGCGACTCGTCACAGACCTGGATCAGGGCAAGGTGCGCGAATGGGTCGCCACCGGCAATCGCCTCCGCATCGCAATGGTCGGCCTCGAAAGCGGACGCTTGCGATATGCCACTGAGGCGTACACCGTGGTCGAGCGGGACGGCGTCACGCCGGTGGACGTGCCGGGTGAGATCCCGGACTCGTGTCGCCAGATTCACGATGCGCTTGGGGTCGCGGAAGGCGTCGTCGACGATCTCCGCCAGTCACTGCTGGATGGTGACCAGGAATCGGTGCGCGAGTTGATCGTTCTTGCCAACAGCACGATCGAGAGCCTCTCCGTCGACCTCGATGCCTGCCTGCGCGAATCTCCCGGTGGACGGATTCCGCTCCACCTGCCGGACCTGATTCCCGCGGTGCTTGCGTCGGCCGCCGTTCCCGGCATCTTCCCGCCCGTCGTCTTCGGCGAGGAAACGTGGGTCGATGGCGGGGTTCGCGAGATTCTGCCGTTGCAGGCCGCGATCGACCTCGGGGGCGACCCGATCTACGCAATCAGCACGTCGCTGCCGGAAGAGGCGTGGCGCGATCCTCCGCCCCGGAGGACTCCGTATTACTGGAGCAAGTTGCCGACGATCGTCAATCGCGCGGTGCGCGGCATTATCCCCGACGAAATTGCGCGCGACGATGCTCGAGCCACGAACCCGAGAGGCGAACCGTTCACGTTGTACCTCATCCAGCCCGATTTCGAGCTGCACTCGCCGACCACGATCGATCCCGGCCTGATCCAGATCGGGCGGGACTACGGTTTCATGCGCGCCGCCGATGTCGTGGCCGGGGAGCCACGCGAAAGCAGCCTCCACCGGTCGAGTACGGAGATCGCCAGACGCCGTCTGCAGATCTGGGCGGCCGAAATCCAGGAAAGGGGACGCCGCGATCCACGATTTCCGGCCGACGCGCCGCGCCCGCTCGATGTCGACATCCCAAGACTCAAGTCAGAGCTTGGGGAGTTGATGGATCGTCGCGCGGCCCTCGGCGCGATCTGCAGTGAACACCTTGACACGCCGGTGACCTGGTTGCCGGCGGGCCTTCGCCGTTGGGTCGTGGAACCGGAGTTGCACTCGTCGCTGTTGTCGCCGGAGGAGGAGCCTGAGGAGTGCGGGGAGTTCCGGAGTCAGCTTCACGAAATCGCTGGCCGGATCGCGGGCGAACTGAAGGAGACGCAACGCAACCCGGCAAACCGCGGTGTCCACGCCGCCTCGATCGCTGCCCTCCGCCAGGAACAGGAACGCCTCTCCCACCAACTCGAATCGCGCGGCTGCGACCTCTTCTGACCGGAAAGCGCCGCCGAACCCGCGCATTGCGCAATACCGGCAACCGTCATTCTGAAGGAAGAATCCCTCGGCGAAGCCGGTACGCGTCAGCGTACGCATCATCTGATCGATGAGTCTGGCCGACCAGCTGGGTCTAGACGTTTGCCGTTTCCCGGCAACCAAGCGACATTGCTTGTGGACCAGCTCCCAACTCCGGCACGGCCGCCGCTGAAACTGCAGCCAAACTGCAGGTTAGCTGCAGGTTTTTGGGCTTGCCGACGGACTATAGTCGTGATTGAAGGGAGCATCTCGAAAGGGACTGCTCTACTTCGTGCTACGACGGGAACCTAACAACTTCGCGAAGCCAGCCAATTCCCGGTCGGAGACACAAATGAACCGACATCGCCCCGCACGACGTTCCGGAACGCTGGTCTCGTTGATGGCGATCGCGATGGTGGTTTCCGGCGCGTTCGGCTGGCTCCCTGCCGCCCTGCGTGATGAGTCCTTTCCGGCCTTGGCGCAAAGCGAACCCGAAGTCACCCCAACGCCGACTGAGCTTCCGCCTGCACCGACCTCTGTCACCCCGGCCGCAACGACAATTCCGCCAACTCAACCTGAACCCACGCCAATCCCGACCCAAGCCGAACCAACGTTCACGCCGGTCACTCCGACGGCGACCACGCAACTGACCGCCACAGCCACGTTGACTACGATTCCGGAGACTCCAACACTCGTTGTTACAGCAACGGCGACGAGTACAGAGATCGAAAACCAACCCAGGGGCCAGACGGTTCAGACTGGACCGATAGACATTGAGGAGAGTAGAACTGTTGAGGTACGGGTCGCGTATCTCGGCCAGCCCGCCGCCAATAGTGTGGGAGGCTGTGACTTCGTCGTCATTCTTCGCGTGGTCGATGAGGGCCAGGTGGAGACCAATGAAGCATGTCATGGTCACACGTTCACGAATGTCTCGCCGGGCGCCTACGTGCTTGAACTGCGGCACCGTGGGATAGCTGACAACGCTGCGGTGGTGACGGATGTGGTCCTGACGGTCGCATCGGGCGAAACCGTCAGCCACGTCTTCGAACTGTCCAGCACGATGGGCGTGGTGGGCGGAACGATGACGATCGATGGGCAGCAGCCTGGAACTGGCTATCGAGCCTGCGTAAGAACAAACCTTTTTTGTATGTCAGCCATCGCGAGCGACGGACAGTTCAAGCTGCTGGCGCCCGCGGGGAGTGGTTCAGGAAACGTGTACACGTTGAATCCGTCAACCACAGTCGGAACCTTCAACGTCGAAGTGGTCGCCGGAGAGACGACCATCGTGGATCCGTCCGCAATGCCTCCGACGCCTATACCATCGCCCACGCCCACACCTGTCGGCACGATCGAGATCGTGGACGGTGGGAGTGGCAGCGTCGAGGCGCGGGCTGAATACCTGGGGCAGCCGTTGTCGGCAGGGGAGTGCGGAACCTACCGGCTCTACATTAGTCCGGTAACGAGCACGTTTTTCGCGCCTGGGTTCCGTTCCGCCGATGGATGCGCCAGCCAATTGTGGAGTGACCTCCCTGCCGGTGACTATTCGGTTCGAGTGTCGTACGGCGACGATCCTACGCGAGGGGTCTCAGTCGGTCAGAGGGTGACTGTGGAGTCCGGCGAGACCGTCACCGCCACGCTTGACGTCTCGGCGATCGCGGGTTTGGTGATCGGGACGGTCACGGTCAATGGACAGCAGCCCATTGCTGGCCGATATGTCTTGTGCGTGTCGATGCCGACAGATAATGACCCGACGGTGTGTCAGGGGATTGGCGGCGACGGACAGTTCGCGCTGGTAGCGGTTGCAAAACAGTCCGGCGATGGTCCGGCTGCGGGGTATATCTACACGGGAGAACCGAGCAACGTGCTCGGCACGTTCGATCTCGAGGTGATCGCCGGGCAGACTGTTGAGCGCAACATCGCCATCACTTCCACCCGTGCGACGCCAACCGAAGTCCCACCGACGGCCATCACCGAACCGACTGCGACGACCGAACCGACCGCGACCACCGAGCCGACAGTCACGACTGAGCCGACTAGCTCCACCGATCCTACTGCGACCGCTACGTCCACCGACGTGCCGCCGACCGCCACGGCGACGGCGGAACCGACGGACACCACCGAACCGACCGAAGAACCGACGGTGGAACCGACCGCATCAACGCAACCTTCGGCGACCGCTACGCCCACCGACGTGCCGGCGACAGAAGTGCCGATGGAATCGGGCAGCGTCACCGTCGAGGTCGATCCGGATGACGTTCCGGAGAACTCTGAGGTATGCCTGGTCAACGACGATACCGGTGAGGAGATGTGCGAGCCGGTCGATGGTACTCAGGCGAGCGCCCGCGATGGTATGCTCGCCTTCCGCCAGGCATCCACGATCACCATCACATTCACCAACGTGCCGCCCGGCAACTGGACGCTGGTGCTGCGCGTGCCCGGCTTCCAGGATCTGGTGCTTGAACAGAACGTGATCGTCGCGGCCGATCAGGTCACAGACGCCGGCTCGGTTCCAGTCATCACCGAGCAGGATCTGACGCCGATCACGGAACCAACCAGTGTTCCGCCGACGGCCACGTCGACCCGCACAGATGATTCGACGGCGACCGCGCCCAGTTCGATGACGGCGACAACTGTCGATCCAGGGGCGATCCTGGATTCGATTTTGGCCACCGCACTGCCCACTCAATCCGAGGTTCTGATCAGCGGGCTTCCTTCCACTGGATCAAACAGCGGCGACCCTGGCAATACGTCGCTGCTGCTGCTGATCGCAGGCGCCTCGGCGATTTTCTTCGCCGTGGCTGCCGTGGCCCCCGTCGCGACACAGCGGAAGAAAGCCGAATCGGGTTAGCGGGCGTCGACGAGGCGCGACTCGGCGGTCCGGTCGAGAAGATGGTTGACAACGACATTGCGATCATGTGTCACGGTCCGGGTGGCCATCGCCTCATCGCGAACATCAGGAACCTGCGCGCCGCCGGGGTGCGCCTGATCAGCGGCAACGATGGCGTTCAAGATGCCTGGAACCCGTTGCAGCGGCTGGATATGCTGGAGCGCGCCTACATCATGGCCTACCGCAACAACCTCCGCCGCGACGACGACATCGAGGACGTTATCGACATCGTGACCTACGGCAACGCCACCGTGATCGGCGACAGGAAGTATGGGCTGCGTGAGGGTGGATCAGCCGACCTCGTGCTCGTCGATGCCGAAACCCACGTTGCCGCCGTCGTTCATCGCCCGCCGCGCTATCTCGTCATGAAGCGCGGTCGGATTACCGCCCGAAATGGCGAATGCCTGGTCTGAGAACGCTCGCCACCGGTGTCGCGCTGTCGAGAGCCGGGAAAGGAATGGGCTCGCATGAGGCATCGGCCCGCAAGCAGGAGATTTGCGCCGCGAAGAGGGTGTCCGCGAGTGGCATGCCTACCGATTGATCCGTGCCATATACCCTGACGCTTGCAACCGTCGAACCTTCCTGGGCCAGGAACCGGATCGCGGATACCTCGAGACTGCCTTCATCGGTGTTGATATTTGAATAGGACTCGGTCGCTGTCCATCCCGTGATCGCCCCATCGTGTTCGGGCAGCTCCTGAATCAGGACAGGGTTCTGGGTGGTTTCGGGAAATTCCTCGGCAAGCTCGACGACGAGATCGAAACTCTCGATCACGAACGACTCGGCCGACTCCGCGTCTGGAAAGGTGATGACCCGGATCTCGATCCCCACGGCGGAGTTGCCCTGATCGCTGGTCAGGTTGGTGTAGAAGATGTAGACATCCCGTACGCCGAGATCGCCATAGAACTGGTTCAGCACCGGCGGCAGTTCCCCGGTTTGGCTTTCTCCAGACCTGATTTGGTACAACTCGTCCTCCACCGGCTCGCCGGCGACGGTTTGAAGCACCTCGTAGTCATTTCCTTCAATAACGCGGAGGATCACCTGCTCCGCGTCGACTGACGAGGACTCGGGCGTCTGGGCCGCGCCCAAATAGACGGTGTTGACCATCGAAACGATCAGCAACAACGTCATGCCGACTACGAAAGTGCGCTTCTTCAAGACCGCCACGCCACTATGCCTTTCTGTTCGATCCAGCTACGTCGACGTGTCCAAAACACATCCCGATGGCGCCAACCGCACCACGATACTCGGCATATGAAGGTATGGGACCCGTAGATCGCATCATATGTCGTGCTTGCCGGGAATGCAACTCCCCGATCCGGCTTCGGATCTCAGCCAAACAGGACGCCCCCGCCGCCTCGATCGCCGCCCCGCGCCGCGACCAGGAACGCCTCTCCACCAACCTTGAAGTGTGCGGTTGCGATCACTTCGGAACAGGGAAACCAATGTTGCATGCGCGTCGTCGGATTTGGTTGTGACAAATCACTCTTGGCATCTTCCAGGTCGCGTCAGTCCGGCTGTCGCTAACTCATCGCGCGGAGCGCCGGACTCAACCAGCGAAAGGCGCGTTGGGTTGAGGTCCAAAGGAGTCGCGGCCGAAGAACGAAAGCGCCGCGCCGCAAAGCGCATCGATCCAACGCATCACGTTGCCAGTCGCGTGTCGGCGCCCGAGTGCGGTCAAACCGGCGAACAGAACGCCGCAAAGTGTTGAACCCACAATGAAACTTGTGAGAATCGCGACGACTTCCACGACCGCCTGCGTTGGTTGTGGCGCCGAACGTACCGCCACCGACACCAGACCAGAATGCGATTCCCGCCGGATTCGCCAGCGAGAACATGATCCCGACTTTCCAGTCGTTGCCTGGGACCGGCGTTAACGATCGATCAGTCTTGTCCAATGCCCCGCGAAACGCGGATCTGGCCAGCGCGAAGAGGAACCCGGCCACGATCTGCTCGGTTGTGACTGAGGAACCGGTTGAAAGCTTGACGAAATTCCGAGGTAGGACAAGGCAGTGAGTGAACTCCTCATGGCTGTCCGGGTCACCCACGAGCACGTGTTCGGTTACTCCAGCACGTTCACCTGGCCAATGTCCATGTCGTAGATCGCGCCGACAACCGCCACCGTGCCGGCCGCAAGCGCGGCATTGATCACTGGCGAGATCGTGCGCAAGCGGCGCACCTGGCGGCGCACATTCTCCTCGGTTGCGGCAACCAGCAGATCGGCCGGATTCGTGGCCTGGGCCCGCAAGACCGACGGTTCCAGCGCGTCAATCAACACGAATAGCCGGCCCGGCAGGTCCACCTTTTCCTCAACCACCCGGATCGCGCTGGTGACCGCGCCGCAATGGGTGTGCCCAAGCACCATCAGCAGCGGCGTGGCGAGGAACTCGACGCAGTACTCCATGCTGGCCAGTCCGTAATCGCTCAGGAAGTTGCCCGCCAGCCGGACCATGAACAAATCGCCCGGCCCACAATCGAAAATCAACTCGGCCCCAACCCGTGCGTCGCCGCAACCGAGAATTGCCGCGACCGGTGAGTGCTCGTCGACCAGCGCCGTGTGCGAGGCCGAATAGTCGCGCGGTGGCAGCGTCTCGTCGACGTATCGGCTGTTGCCCGCGAGCAACCGATCGAGCGCCTGGTTCGGCGTGAGGCCCTCGAGGTCGCCTCTGACTCGTGGCATGGACGATAGACTCCCACTTCCATACTCAAACGCGCCGCACACGATGTTTCTGAAGGGCAGTTTCCCACAACGTGGTCCTGAAATAGTCCTTGCGCGCACAAAAACCGGGTCCGTGACTGATCAGGCACTACACACGATGCCCGGAATCGGCAATAATGCCCATAGTTCGTTTGAACATGCACAAGAGTGGTACGGGGCGTCACGGCGTCGTGCATTGCGACTTCCCCGGCCGGTCCACGCAAGTCAATGAAGAGGTGAGCACTCCATGAGCAGGCAGCGAAGTCGTCACCAGGTGTTTCCGATCTCGGTCCTCAGTATTCTGATGGTGTTTGCCGGATTGCAGGGGACCGTGACCGCCGCGCAGGCGTCGTCGATCGAGATCGAGTCGATTTCGGCCGCGTGCGGTCCCGATGGGAACGCAATCACGGCCACGCTGTCGGTCGCCGATCCCGAACGGGGCCTGACGGTCCGCGTTGACCTCGTCGCCGATGGAACGGCGATCGACGAGTACTGGTTCCTGCTCAACGACGTGGAGACGGAGTACACCCACGATTTCTCGCTTGCCGAATCGATACCCGCCGATGCCGACGTGGTGATAGTCGAGGTCGCTGAAGCGGCGGAGTACCCATCGCAAGACCCTGTCGAGACGTCGCCATCGCTTCCCATCACTTCAGATGAAGTGGAGTTGCGACCACAGGGAGTTGGCGCCGGTGAGGCGAGATACTGCGATGCGCCCGCGACGGAAGCCTCGCCGGCCGCTTTGCCAGCCACGCCGGAAGCGTTCACTGAGGGCTCGCCAGTAACCCCGCCAGAGCCGACTGAGGAACCGACGGCCACCACCGAGCCGACCGAGGAACCGACGGCCACCGCCGAGCCGACTGAGGAGCCGACGGCCACCGCCGAACCGACTGAGGAGCCGACGGCCACCGCCGAACCGACTGAGGAGCCA
>Ga0183260_10004567_pt1 | contig 10974 bp, 7 predicted proteins | sample AntDrymUQ4972206_2_FD_129768 | JGI IMG/M metagenome (GOLD analysis project Ga0183260, IMG submission 129768) | Polar desert sand microbial communities from Dry Valleys, Antarctica - metaG UQ497 (22.06) (version 2) (version 2) | ecosystem: Environmental > Terrestrial > Soil > Desert | place...
CTCACCGGGAAAGCGCTGTCGAGCCTCCTCTACGGGGTCACACCCTCGGATCCCCTGACGATCGGGCTGGTTGCGTTCACTCTGGCGACCGTCTCGCTCATTGCCGGGTGGGTTCCGGCCTGGCGCGCCTCCAAAGTCAATCCGATTCAGGCTCTAAGGTACGAATGACTCAACTTCCAACCTCCAACTTCCAAAATTCAAAGGAACCTCCAATTGGGTTTTGGTGGTTGGAAGTTGGAGGTTGACGTGAGTCAGTTCGAGATTTTCTTCATCAGTATCGGGAGAAAATCTCGAATCTGCCGATCCCAATAGGCCCAGGTGTGGGCGCCGGCGACCTCGTGGTACTCGTAGGCGACGCCGCTCTTGTGGAGGGCGGCCACCACTTCGCGATTCGCCGCCACCAGGCCGTCCGCGATGCCGCAGTCGATGTAGAGGTACGGGGCACTGCCTGGCTTCACGGCGGCGGCTAACGAATAGAGATCGTTCTGCCGACGGGACACGGAATCGTCGTCGCCATAGATCCGGCGAAGCCGCGCTTCCTCGGACGGGATCATCTTCGCCAGCTCCGGCCGGGTGGCGGAGAACGCGCCGCTGAAACTCGCTGCGACGGCGAACGCGCCAGGGCGTCTGAGCGCCATCTTCAGCGCGCCATATCCGCCCATGGAAAGGCCCGCGATCGTCCGCCCGTGACGCGAGTTGATCGTGCGGTACTTGGCGGCAACGTCGGCCTGCAGGTCGGTGAGAATGTAATCCTCGAACCGTTCTTCCGGCGCGTTCGCGGCGTTGGTGTACCACGAGTTCTCCCCGTCGGGCATCACGATGATCAGCGGCAGCGTGCGGCTGTACTCGGCCAGGTTCGTCCTCGTCGTCCAATCCTTGTAGTCCCCGCCAAGTCCGTGGAGCAGGTAGAGGACCGTATAGCGGCGCTGCGAGGTCGCGTAGTCCGCCGGGAGCAGGACGCGATATTTCATAGTCCGGCCGAGTGCCGCGCTCTGCACCGACTCCTCGTGCAAACGCTGTGATGCGAGGCGTGGTTGGGTGCCGGTCTGCGCAGGAATGTGCAGCAGCAGCGCGGCCAGAAGGAGGAAGTGCATGCGGTAGGATTATAAGGATATGGGCACCTGGGAGGAATTCAGCGGTCTCAACCGCGGATACGTGCTCGAGCTGTACGAGAAGTACCGGCAGGACCCGGCTTCAGTCGACGCCGAGACGCGGGCGTTGTTCGAACAATGGACGCCGCCCGCTGATGAACCGGTCGAAATCGGCGGCGGGATGCCCGTGCTCAAGGCCGTTGGCGCTGTCAATCTCGCGCAGTCGATCCGCCGCTACGGACACCTGGCGGCGCAGCTCGATCCCCTCGGCTCCGCGCCTCCCGGCGACCCGACGCTGCTGCCCGAAACCCACGGCCTGACCAACGCGGACCTCCGGTCGATGCCAGCCTCCCTCATCTGGTCGGCACTGGCCGAAGGCGCTCAGAACGCGCACGAGGTCGTCGAAGCGTTCCGCAGCGTCTACTGCTCGACGACCGGCTACGACTTCGCGCACGTCTTCGTCCCGGAGGAACGCCGCTGGCTGCGGCAGGCGGTCGAGTCCGGGCGCTTCCGCTCGCCCGCCGACCCGATCAATCACGCGGCGCTTCTCGACCGGCTGACGCAGGTCGAAGTCTTCGAGCGCTTCCTTCACCGCACGTTCCCTGGCAAGACGCGGTTCTCGATCGAAGGGCTCGACATGCTCGTGCCGGTGCTCGACGAGATCATCGGCGACGCCGCCGAATTCGGCGTCCGCAACATCCTCATCGGCATGGCGCACCGCGGCCGCCTCAACGTCATGGCGCACGTGCTCAACAAGCCGTACGCGCAGATCCTCGCCGAGTTCAAGGATCCGGTCAGCAGCAAGGCCTTCCGCGAAGACATGGCGTGGACGGGCGACGTCAAGTACCACGCCGGGGCACGCCGCGCGCTCAAGGGTGGCGCCGAAATGGACGTCGTCGTATCGATGCCGCCGAATCCGAGCCACCTCGAAGCCGTCGACCCGGTTGTCCTTGGCATGGCGCGCGCGGCCGGTACGGCGGTGGATAAGCCGGGGCCGGCCAAGTTCGATCCGACCGGCAGCGTTCCCATTCTGATCCACGGCGACGCGGCGTTCCCCGGGCAGGGTGTGGTGGCCGAGACGCTGAACCTTGCGCGCCTCGAGGGCTACCACACCGGCGGCACGATCCACATCATCGTCAACAACCAGCTTGGGTTCACGACCGATGCGAGCGACATATACAGCACGTCGTATGCGAGCGGGCTCGCGCGTGGATTCAAGATCCCGATCATCCACGTCAACGCCGATGATCCCGAGGCCTGCGTCGAAGCCGCGCGCCTGGCTATCGCATTCCGGCGGCAGTTCCAGCGCGACTTCCTGATCGACCTGATTGGCTACCGACGCTACGGCCACAACGAGGGAGACGAGCCGGCGTTCACCCAGCCATTGATGTATCAGAAGATCAACGAGCACGCGACGGTCCGAAAGGTGTGGGCAGACACGCTCGTGTCGCGAGGGGCGATTCAGGCGGCGGACGCCGAGGCGCTCACCCGCAAGTACATGGACGAACTGCAGTCGACGATGGACACGCTCGAGCCGGAGCAGCACTTCGTCGAGCCGCAGCCGGAGGAGCCACCGCCAGGCGCTGCGGCACGCGCCGAGACGGCGGTCCCGATCGACACGCTGCGCGCGCTCAATGCGTCTCTCGTCAAGCTGCCGGAGACGTTCGTCATTCACCGCAAGCTCGAACGCGTCCGCGAGAAACGTCCGACGATGTTCGACAATCTGGATGAGCGGACGGTCGACTGGGCCGCCGCCGAGGAGCTGGCGTTTGCCTCGATTCTCGCTGAAGGCACCGCCGTCCGGCTGACCGGTGAGGACGTCGAGCGGGGAACCTTCAGTCACCGCCACGCGGTGTTCAATGACGTGAACACCGGCGCACAGCACGTTCCGCTGCAGCAGATCCCGCAGGCGCGCGCCGCCTTTGAGATCCACAACAGTCCGCTGACCGAGAACGCGCTCATCGGCTTTGAATTCGGCTACAACATCCAGGAGCCGTCGCGGCTGGTCGTCTGGGAAGCGCAGTATGGCGACTTCATCAATGGCGCCCAGACGATGATCGACGAGTACGTGGTGTCGGCGAGAGGGAAGTGGGGGCTGAGGCCGTCGCTGGTGCTCTTGCTGCCGCATGCGCACGAAGGGCAGGGTCCAGACCACGCCAGCGCCCGGCCCGAGCGGTTCCTTCAGCTGGCCGCCGACATCAACATCCGGATCGCGAACTGCACGACCGCGGCGCAGTACTTTCACCTGCTTCGCCGGCAGGCGGCGGTGTTGACGGTCGATCCGCTTCCGCTCGTCGTGCTCACGCCGAAGAGCCTGCTCCGCCACAACCTCGTTGCTTCGTCGCCGCGCGAGTTGGCGGAAGGTCGGTTCCAGCGAGTGATCGCGGACACGGAAGCCGCGCCGCGCACGGCTGACATCCGCCGGGTCCTGGTCTGCTCGGGCAAGGTCTACGTCGACCTGGTCTCGAGTGAGCACCGCAAGACGCGCACAGACGTTGCGATCTGCCGGCTCGAGCAGCTCTACCCGGTTCCATCGCAGCAGCTGAAGGCGATGCTGGACGAGTACAGCAATGCCGAAGAGATCACCTGGGTCCAGGAAGAGCCCGAGAACATGGGGGCGTGGGACTTCATTCGTCCGCACCTGATCGAGGCCTCGGGCGACCGGGCGGTGCGCCGCGTCGCGCGGCCGCGCAGCGCCAGCCCGGCCGAGGGTTCGGCCGTGCGTCACGCGACCAACCAGCAGATCCTCGTGGATAAGGCCTTCGGCGCCGTCCCCGGCAGCGGATCACAGACCGCCAAAAAGGCGAAGCAGGATGCCGCGCTCACCAGCGCGAAGGGGTAGTCGGACGGCGGAAGACCGCATTCCGGATGGAAAATGGTAGGTTCCATTCGAGCCGTTCTAATCGCCCTGGCTAGTTGGAGCGCCGGGGTAAAGAGAAACTCTTACTTATGGCTGTAGATATCGTCGTCCCTGAAGTTGGCGAGTCGATCGTCGATGCGCGCGTTGCGAAGTGGCTGAAGAAGGAAGGCGACGCCGTCGCCGCCGGTGATCCGCTCGTCGAGCTCGAGACCGACAAGATCGATCTCGAGGTTGCCGCCACCGCGTCGGGTGTGCTCGGCTCGATCACCCACAAGGACGGCGCGGACGTGAAAGTCGGGGACGTTCTTGGCACCATCGAGGAGGGAGGCGGTCGCGATGAGGCTGCGGCAACTGACGCTCGAGGTGCGGAGGGAGCACGCGCTGAGGGTGCGGGGGGCACACGGGCCGAGGGTGCCGGGAAGACGCGCGCCACGCCTGCGGCACGGAAGGCGGCGCAGCAGAATGATGTCGACCTCAAGAGCGTCAAGGGCAGCGGCGATGCCGGGCGCGTGATGCGGCGTGATGTAGAGGCCGCCTCCGCTCCTGCAGAATCAAGCGGAGCCAAGGCCGCTCCTGCACCACCGGCCGCTGCGCCGGCGCCGCCTGCACCCCGTCGGGCCGCGGGTGCGCGAACGGAAGAGCGGGTCCGCATGTCGAAGCGGCGCGCGACGATTGCGAAGCGCCTGATCGAGGCGCAGAGCACGGCGGCGATGCTGACCACTTTCAACGAGGTGGACATGTCGGCCGTCCAGGCGATGCGCGCCCGCCACAAGGAGACCTTCAAGGAACGCTTCGGCGTCAATCTCGGGATGACGGCCTTCTTCGTCAAAGCCGTCATCGGCGCCTTGCGCGCGTTCCCACGGATCAACGCCGAGATCCAGGGCGACGAGATGGTGATGAAGGGCTACTACGACATCGGCATCGCTGTCGGTGCCAGCGAGGGCCTGGTCGTCCCCGTGCTGCGGGACGCCGACCTGATGACGTTCTCGGAAATCGAAGCGCAGACCCGCGCCTTGGCCAGGAAGGCAGAAGACGGAACGCTGTCGCTCGCAGATCTGAAGGGCGGCACCTTCACCATCACCAACGGCGGAGTTTTTGGTTCGCTCCAGAGCACGCCGATCCTCAATCCGCCGCAGGTCGGGATCCTCGGGCTGCATGCGATCAAGGATCGTCCCGTCGCCGTGGCCGGACAGGTGGTGATCAGACCGATGATGTACACGGCGCTCACCTATGACCACCGCATCGTCGATGGATCCGAGGCGGTCCGGTTCCTGGTGAAAGTCAAGGAACTCATCGAGGATCCGGGCGCCCTTCTCCTGGAGTGACGCGGGTGAACGAGATTTCGCGAATCGTCGACCAGCTCGAACGGGAGCACGCGGGTGATGCGTGGCATGGATCGCCGCTGTCGTCGATCCTCGAGGGCGTTACGCACGCGCAGGCGGCGGCGCGACCGATTCCTTCAGCGCACAACATCTGGGAGCTCGTCCTTCACATCGCCGCGTGGAAGAACGAAGCGCGCCGTCGTCTGTCCGGTGCGCCGGCCGGAGAACCGCTCGAAGGGGACTGGCCGAAAACCGGGGAGCTCACGGTCGCGAAGTGGCAGGAAGCGCGCCAGCACCTCGAAGATGCCCACCGCCTCCTCGTATCAGCCGTAAAGGCATTCCCCGAAGCGAACCTGTTCACGCCCACCAACGACACCCGCCACTCCGACACCGCGATCGCGGCAAGCTACTACGAGCTCCTCCACGGGATCGCCCAGCACGACTGCTACCACGCCGGCCAGATCGCCCTGCTTAAGCGCGGCATCCTATAAGACAAACACGGACGAAACGGAGACACGGAATACGCTGAAAACACCAGGTGGATCCGTGTAATCCGAGAAGTTCCGTCTATTCGGTGTTACGTCTGGCCGTGTAATCCGTCGATCCGTGTGACGTGGTTAGCGGACGGTGAGCGGTACTGACAGCTTCTGCGTGAAGGGTCGGAGGCACAGCTCGGCGCCGCAGGCCTGGAACGTGACTTCGAGAGGGATGTCGACCTGGCCGGAGGCACTCTTCGATACCGTGACCGGCACTGTGAACTCCACGGCCTTATCGTAATACATCGAGTCGGTCCCGAAGTTCGCGTCCTTCATCGTCTTCGGTGCCGGCGCCACGATCCCCTTCTCCGTGATGGTGAACGGCGCGTCCTTCGCGACCGCAATTGAGAGCTTCTGCGGGCCGCCGGCGGGCTGCGTCAGCGCATACAACTTCCATCCGCTCTGGATCTGCGCCCGCAGGACGACCTTCGCCGTGTCACCGGCGGCGACAGCGGCCGAGACAGGTGTCGCCGACCACTGGACGACATCCGCGGGACGTTGCGGAACCACGCTGACAGCGGCCAGGACAAAAAGCAGGAGGAACATGCGGACATCGTATCGCAACCTCTCTGCTAACATCAGGTTCTCGAATGGGAACCTATACAGCTAAAGACATTACGGTCCTCGAAGGCCTCGAGCCGGTCCGCAAGCGCCCCGGTATGTACATCGGCGGGGTCAGTGCCGCGGGCCTGCATCATCTCGTCTGGGAGATTCTCGACAACTCCATCGACGAGGCGATGAACAGCCACGCCTCCAGCATCATCGTCACGCTCCACGAGGACGGATGCTCCATCACGATTGCGGACGATGGGCGCGGGATCCCGGTTGATAAGCATCCGAAGACGAAGAAGAGCGCGATCGAGGTGATCTTCACGACGCTGCATGCCGGCGGCAAATTCGAGCATGGGAACTACAAGACATCCGGAGGTCTGCACGGCGTCGGCGCGAGCGTCGTGAATGCGCTGTCCAAGGAGCTGATCGCGAGGGTTCGCCGTGACGGCGCCGAGTGGGAGATGGCCTTCAAGCAGGGCCACCCGGTTGGCAGCCTGAAGAAGATCGGACCTGCGCGCGGCACGGGGACGAGCGTCTTCTTTCGCCCCGACGCGACGATCTTCCCGAAGATCGAGTTCGACGCCGAGACGATCCGCCTGCGGCTCGAGGTGGCGAGTTATCTCCATCGCGGTGTGCGAATCACGTTCGAGGACCAGGCCAGCAATCAGAAGCACGTCTTCCAGCACGCGGAAGGTCTGTCCGACTATCTCAAGACGATTCTCAAGGAACGTAGCGCGACGCCGGTACACGAGGCCGGTTTCGCGCTGTCGCGCGATGGAGAGGACGGCGGTGTCCGGCTGGACGTGGCGCTCCAGTGGACGCAATCCACTGACGAGCACGTCCGCAGCTACGTCAACGGCATCCCGACCGGGTCAGGCGGCACCCACGAGAACGGATTCAGGTCCGGCATCGGCAAGGCGGTTCGCAACTTCATCGACACGCACAACCTGTCACCGAAGGGCGTAACGATCACAGCCGAAGACATCCGCGAGGGACTGGTCGCGGTGCTCAGCGTATTTCTCGCCGAGCCGCAGTTCCAGGGACAGACGAAGGACCGCCTCAACAATCCCGAAGCCATGGCGGTAGTCGATTCAGCGATCCGGCCGGCGCTCGAGCACTGGTTGAACACCAACATCAGCGTCGCGGAATCGATCGTCGCCCGCATCATTCTCGCGGCGCGCGCACGCGAGGCGAGCCGGGCCGCGCAACAGGAAGTCACCCGCAAGACGGCGATGTCATCGCGCCTGACGCTCCCCGGCAAGCTCAGTGACTGCTCGACCTCCAACCGCGAAGAATCCGAAATCTTCATCGTCGAGGGCGACTCCGCCGGTGGATCCGCCAAGCAGGGCCGCGATCGCACGCGGCAGGCGATCCTGCCGCTGCGCGGCAAGGTCCTCAATACTGAGAGCGCGTCGCTCGCGAAAGTGCTCGAGAACAAGGAACTGTCGGATCTCGTCACCGCGCTCGGGTGCGGGCTGGGGAAGAACTTCGATCCGACCCGGCTGCGTTACGGCAAGATCATCATCCTCGCCGACGCCGACTCCGACGGTCATCACATCGCGACGCTGCTCCTCACCTTCATCTATCGCCACATGCCCGGCCTGATCACGCAGGGCAGCGTGTACCTCGCGCAGCCGCCGCTCTATCGGATCGATGTCGGCAAAGAGACTTACTGGGCACTCGACGACGGGCACAAGGAACGGATACTCAAGCTGCATGGCAACGGCCGCAGCAATCCCGAGATCACCCGCTTCAAAGGCCTCGGTGAAATGATGCCGAAGGTCCTCTGGGAGACGACGCTCAACCCGCGGACTCGCCGCCTCCTCAAGGTCGAGATCTCCGACCAGATCATCACCGACCGCGTGATCAACGAGCTGATGGGAAAGGACCCGTCGGCGCGGTTCCGCTTCATCATGGACCGCGCCGAAGAAGCGGTGGAACTCGACGTCTGACGCCCGACGTCCGACGAATGGAAGATGGAAGATGGAAGATGGAAAAGAGCAAGGGTTCACCGCCGCTGCCGGGTTACCAACGCTTCCCTCTACCTGAATCAGCTTGGGCGGCCAATTCCCTAATCTGTCGCGGAAGCGAAGCTCTTTACCATCTTCCATCTACCATCCGCGCCGCCAGAGCGCGGAGCGCCTGACGCGGCGCGGCCCATCCAAAATCGGCTCGCGCGTGTCTAAGTACACGGAGCGAGGGATGAACGGCCTGCCGCCCGCTCCGAAAGGAAGCTTTCCCATGCGTGTGCTTGCGCCGCTCCTGCTGCTTCTCACCGTGTTCGCTGTGCCAGACAACCTCGATTTTGGCTCTACCGCCGCTTCGGCTATCCAGGGCCGGACGCTCAGTGGCCTCGTCGTCGATCCGGCCGGTGGAGTAATCCCCGGCGTGGCGGTCGAGCTTCGGCAGGCCAACAAGATTCTGCAGCGGACGGTGTCCGATGCCTCGGGCGGGTGGAAGTTCGAGAACGTGCCCGCCGGGAATGTCCAGGTCCGGTTGAAGCTGGCCGGTTTCGTAACCACCGAGGCGCACCTGACGGTGGGAACGACGGATCCGCCCGCGTTGCGAGTAGTGCTGCAGGTCGGCGCGACGTCTGAAACGGTCTCAATCGTCGCGGGGTCGGAGATCGTTGCGGGGAAGGAGGCGGCGCGCACGGGAGGCGCCTCGGTTCCGTTTGGAAACGCCGGCGGAGTCGGGGGAGGCGTCTCTGCCCCAACGGCGGCGCCCGCGCCGCCGCCGATGGAGCAACGACGCTCGTCCGACTTGTCGTCACGCCACATCGGCATGATGGTCCAACCCGACACGGCCTCCTACAGCGCGATCGAAGAGAACAAATTCCGCGGCGTGAGCGAGTTTCCGCTCTCGACCTTTTCCGTGGACGTCGACACGGCGTCCTACGCGAACGTCCGTCGTTTCCTCAACGGCAGCCAGCTGCCGCCTGCCGACGCCGTACGCGTCGAAGAGTTGATCAACTACTTCAAGTACGACTATCCCGCGCCGAAGGGCGACGCGCCGGTCTCGATCACCACTGAAGTTGCAGCGTGCCCGTGGAACCCGAAGCACAAACTCGCGCTCGTTGGGCTGCGAGCCAGGCCGGTCGAACAGCGGAACACACCGCCGAGAAACCTGACGTTCCTGCTCGACGTCTCGGGATCGATGATGCCGGCCAATCGCCTGCCGCTGGTCAAGACCGCAATGCAGATGCTGGTCGACACGCTCCGCCCCGAGGACCGCGTCGCCATCGTCGTCTACGCCGGCAGCAGCGGGATGGCGCTGAAGCCGACGGCCGGAGATAAGAAGGCGACGATCAACGCGGCCATCGAGGAGCTGCGCGCGGGTGGATCCACCAACGGCGCGGCCGGTATCCAGCTCGCCTACGACCTGGCCAGCGAAAACTTCGTCAAGGACGGCGTCAACCGCGTCATTCTCGCCACCGACGGTGATTTCAACGTCGGCATCACGAGTCAGAACGAGTTGACCCGTCTGATTGAAAGCAAGCGCCAGAGCGGAATCTTCCTGTCGGTCCTCGGCGTCGGCGAGAGCAATCTCAAGGATTCGACCATGGAGATGCTGGCCGATAAGGGGAACGGGAACTACTCATACCTCGATTCGCTGCAGGAGGCCAGGCGCGTGCTGATCGCCGAAGCGGGAGCCACCTTCATGACCGTCGCGAAGGACGTCAAGCTGCAGATCGAGTTCAACCCCCGCTTCGCATCCGCGTATCGCCTGGTCGGCTATGAGAACCGGATGCTGCGGAAAGAGGATTTCAACAACGATCGTAAGGACGCCGGCGAGATGGGTGCGGGTCACACCGTGACGGCGCTTTACGAGATCGTTCCGGTGGGCGAACCGATGCCCAACGGTGGTGTCGACCCGCTGAAGTACCAGACGATGGTCGAGCCTCCCGCCAGAACGATCGCGACCAACTCCACCGAACTGATGCACGTGAAGGTCCGCTACAAGGCGCCCGATGGCGACGCGAGCAAGCTGCTCGAGTTCCCGGTGCGTGAAAACGGCAATCGGATGACCGCAAATCTCGGATTCGCCGCCTCGGTGGCGCAATTCGGATTGCTCCTGCGCAACTCGGATTTCCGCGGCGACGCCACCTGGGACAAGACCCTGTCGCTCGCCCGCGAGCACCGTGGCAACGATCCTGACGGCTACCGCGCCGAGTTCGCGCGCCTGGTGGACCTGGCCGCCGCGCTCGCGCACAGGCGAAGCACATCCGCGCCAGAACCACCGCGCTAAACTATTTGGGTGGTGCGAACGGCTGATTGGATTCGAACTACAGGGCGAGGACCAGGAGCAAGCCGCTGTCTATGCTCGGTGAGCAGCGCGCCCCGGATGCGCCCGGCGCGCTCCGACAGGAAGTCCCGGTCGAGGGTGATCACCTGGGAGACATTGGCGACGGGATCCTTCGGCAACCCCGATGCTTTCGCCCAACAGCACATTCCCCGGGCGTCCGCCAGGCGAAGGTCACCACGACGTCCACGATCGTACGGATCCGGCTTCGGTTGAATGCGTCGCTCTGTACGATGAGCACCGGACGACGGAAGCCGGGCCCAGAACCCACGGGGTCGTTGAGATCGACAAGCTGAGTCAACAGAAGGCCA
>Ga0183260_10004568_pt1 | contig 10973 bp, 10 predicted proteins | sample AntDrymUQ4972206_2_FD_129768 | JGI IMG/M metagenome (GOLD analysis project Ga0183260, IMG submission 129768) | Polar desert sand microbial communities from Dry Valleys, Antarctica - metaG UQ497 (22.06) (version 2) (version 2) | ecosystem: Environmental > Terrestrial > Soil > Desert | place...
CCCGGGCCTGATGGCCGGCAGCACGATGTGCCAGTAGACCTGCCAGGGCGATGCGTCGTCGACCCGCGCCGCGTCCTCGAGCTCCTCCGGTATCCCGCGGATGAACGCCCGCAGGATGAAGACTCCGACGGGGTTCGCCAGCGCCGGGAGGATCAGCGCCCAGTAGGTGTCCAGCAGGCCGGCGTCGCGCACGAGGAAGAACAGGGGGATGATCAGCAGCGCGGGCGGGATCATGATCGCCGCGGCCATCAGCCCGAGCACGAGCTTGCGGCCGGTGAACTCCATCCGCGCCAGCGCGTAGGCCGCCATGGAGTCGATGAGCAGCTTGACCGCGGTGACGACCGAGGCGACGAACAGCGTGTTCGCCACCCACCGCACGAACGGGTAGTTGCTCACCAGGTTCGTGTAGTTGCCGACGTAGGGCTCGCTCGGGATCCAGTCGGGCGGATAGTCGAAGAGCACCTTCGACTCCTTCAGCGACGTCGAGACGACGTAGAGGAACGGCGCCACCGCGACGAGGACGAATAGGGCTAAGGCGGCGGGGCGGCCGAGCCGCGGCAGCGACGGCAGCCCGCTCACGCCGCCGCTCCGAGCCGGCGCGCGACCCTGGCGATGGCGAACGTCAGGAGCACGATCACGACCAGCAGGATCAGGCTGAGCACCGCGCCATAGCCCGGGTTGCCGGTCTCGAAGATGCTCGTGTAGATGTAGAAGACCGCCGTCTGGGTCGCGCCGGCGGGCCCGCCGTTGGTGAGGACGTAGACCGAGTCGAAGACCTGCATGCTGGTCACCGTCACCAGCAGGGTGGCCACGGCCAGGACCGGGCGGATCGACGGCAGCGTCACGTGCCAGAAGCGGCGCACGGGCGACGCCCCGTCGAGGGCCGCCGCGTCGTAGAGCTCGGGCGGGACGGCGAGCAGGCCGGCGAGCAGGAGGATGCCCCAGAACCCCACGCCGCGCCACACGTCCAGCCCCGCGATCGTCGGCAGCGCGAGACGCTCGTCGCCGAGCAGGTTCAGCGGCTGCAGCCCGAGCGCCCGGTTGGCGAGGTTCAGCAGGCCGAAGTCCGGCTGCACCATGAACACCCAGACCAGCGCCGCGAGCACGATCGGCGCGAGCGACGGCAGGTAGAGCACAGTGCGCAGCGCGGCCCCGCCGCGGCGGACGCCCCGCAGCAGGACCGCCAGCACCAGCCCGAGGCCGATCGTCGCCGGCACGACCATCGCGGTGTAGACGGCGGTGTTGCGCAGGGCGCCGGTCAGCGCCGGGTCGCCCACGGCCTCCCGCCAGTTGTCGAGCCCGGTCCAGGTGGAAGCGCCGAGCACGCCGCCTTCGAGGAAGGACTGGCGCACCACCCAGGCCACCGGAAGGAGCAGGAACACGGCGAACAGGCAGAACCCCGGGGCCAGGAACGCGTAGGCGGTGGCGTTGCGGCGCAGCGCCTGCCGGCGCCGCGCGCGCGACCGCCCCCCGTGGCCGGCTCGCGGCAGCGATGTACCCGCGACGGTCACGCCGCCAGTGCGTCGATCTTGGCGTTGGTGTCGCGCACCATCGTGGCGCCGTCCTTGCCGCCGCGCACCATCGACTCGAACTCCGTCGTGAAGATCCGGAGGGCGTCGATCATCTTCGGCACGCCGCGGACGGCCCGGCCCTTGGGATGGAACTCGTCCATCAGCTTCTGCGGGACGCGGAACTCCGGCGCATCCGGGTAGATGCGCGCCTTGACGTCCTGGCGGCAGGGCTGCAGCACGCCGTCGAGCGCACGGTCGTACGCGACGATCTGGTCCGGGCTGGTGAGGTACTTCGCGTACTCGAAGGCCTCGGCCGGCCGCTTGGACCGCGAGGCGATGTGCAGCGACTCGAGGCCGACGACGACGTAGTTGCCCTTCGGCCCCGGCGGCAGCGGGTAGACGTCCCACTCGAACGGCAGCGTCTTGCCGTCCACCGCCCCGGTGATGAGGGCCGCGTTGCCGCCGCTGTGGTACATCGCGACGCGGCCGGCGCGGAACAGCGCCTCCTGGCCGGCCCGGTCGTACTGCCCCGGGTTCGGGGTGCTCTTGTCCTCGACATGGACCACCCGCAAGAGCTCCATCGCCGCGGCGCACTCCGGCGTGTCGAACGCCCCGCGCGTGCCTGCCTCGTCGAGGAAGTCGGCCCCGGCGTTGAACACGTAGTTCATCAGCTCCTGGTAGGCGAAGTCCGAGAAGGACGTCGCCGCGGCGTAGCCGTAGTTCTTGCCGCCCGTCGTGGCCTGCGCCGCGCTGCGGAACGCGTCGTAGGAGGAGCTCCAGTCCTTCACGCCGGCCTCGCGCATCAGGTCCTTGTTGACGTACAGGCAGGAGTAGACGCCCGTCAGCCACGGGATCCCGAAGACCTTGTCCTGGTAGGTGAGCGCGTCCCAGTACCGCTGCGGCACGGCCGCGCGGGTGGAGGCGTATCCCTCGCCGTCGACCATCTCGGTCAGGTCCAGGAACGCGCCCTGGCTGGCCAGCTTCGCCCAGAACGAGTCGCTCATGTGCAGCAGGTCCGGCGGCTTGCCGCCCGCGTACGCCGTCGTCAGCTGGGGGATCATGCTGCCCCAGTCGAAGAGGCTGACGTTCACGTCGATCTTCGGCTGCCGGGCCTGGAACGCCTCCGCGTAGGAGCGCTGGAGCTTCAGGTCGTCCGAGGTGAGCGGACCGGTGAGGAACCTGATCACCCCGCCCTGCAGCGCGACCGGGGTGGCCGCCTCGTCGCCGCAGGCGGCCAGCAGGCCGCCCGAGCCGAGCGCCAGCCCGGCCGCCGCCGAGCGCCGGACGAACTCGCGTCTGTTGTGGATCATGGTGCCTCTCCCCTCATCTGGCTCACCGTGAGCCGGCCGTGTCATGGAGTCCCTCCACCGCGTCCTGTAGCGCGATCGCCGACGACAGGAGCAGGCCCCCGTCGGCGACGATCGACGCGCCGGTGACGTACGCCGCCGGATCCGAGGCCAGCCAGGCGATGAGCGAGGCGATCTCCTCCGGACCGCCCGGGCGGCCGAGCGGGATCTGTGGCAACGCAACCGACTCCGGCGCCAGCCCGTCCTTGCCGGTCATCGGCGTGGCGATGTGACCCGGGGCGACGGCGTTGACGGTGATGCGGGCGGCGGCCAGCTCGAGCGCCATGACCTTGGCCACCATCCCGCCCGCCGCCTTGGCCGCCGAGTAGGCGGCGGCCCAGCGCAGCGGCCCGTGCTCGTGCACGGACGTCACGAACACGATCCGCCCGCCCCTCCCCTGCTCCAGCATCAGGCGGGCCGCCGCCTGCGCGCAGAACACCGGCCCGGTCAGGTTGACCTCGAGCGCGCGCCGCCAGCCGGCGAGCGTCTCCTCGACGATCGCGGCGCGGTGGTTCGCGCCCGCGTTGTTGACGAGCACGTCCAGGCCGCCGAGCTCGTGCGCCAGGGCCTCCACCGTCGCCGCCGCCCCCTCCGGGTCCTCGAGCTCGAGCCGGCGAACGGCGGCGCGGCGACCCAGCGACCGGACCCCGGCAGCGGTCGCGTCGGCGCCGGCCGCGTCCGTGCGCCAGGTGACGCCGACGTCATGGCCGTCGCCGGCGAGCGCCAGCGCAGTGGCGCGCCCGATGCCCGAGTCGGAGCCCGTGACGATCGCGGCGCGCGTCACGCCGGCACCGCGAGCGTGGCGTCGTGCAGCTCGCGCAGGAGCGCGACGTCGGCGCGGGCCTGCTCCGGCGGCGTCCGGCACGGGACGCTCCCGAGCACGCAGTCGTGGAAGTGCTCCAGCTGGCGGGCGTAGCTCTCACGCCAGGACCGGAACGTCCGGACCCGGCTCGCGCCCGAGCCGCCGCTGGTCCACGAGTAGGTGGTCGGCGCGTGGCGCAGATAGGGCGCCGGGAACGCCAGCGCGCGGACGCCCTCGGACCCGAACAGCTCGATCCGCTCGGCGAACGTGCCGGCCTGCGGGAGCCGGATCCAGGCCATCGACCAGCGCAGGCCCCCCGCGAGGGCGACCGTTCCGCCGGCGAGCGATCCGTTCCGCCGCCCGAAGCCGTCCACCACCGCGGCGCCGCTGACGTCGACGCCGAGCGCGTCGAGGATCCCGTGGACCGCGTTGACGTCGTGGACCAGCGCGCCCACGAACCCCTCGAGGCGCCGATCGGCGCCCTCCGGCTCGGCGGTCCGCCCGGATCCCGCGACGTGACCGAAGTGCTCCGCCATGCCCGGGTCGTACGTCAGTCTGGCCAGGTGGACCAGCTCGTCGCCCGCCGTGCGCAGGTCGGCGACCAGCGCCTCGTAGGCCGGGTCGAAGCGCTTCATGTAGCCCACCTGGACCACGACGCCGGCCGCGTTGCGCTCCGCGACGATGCGGTCCGCGTCGGCGACCGTCAGGCACAGCGGCTTCTCGACCAGGACGTGGACCCCGGAGGCGAGCGCGTCCAGCACCACCTCCGCGTGCGTGGCGTCGGGGCTGCAGATCAGGACCGCGTCGAGTGAGGTCCCGGCCAGCATCTCCTCGTGCCGCGCGAAGGCGGCCGGGATGCCGTGCCGCCGCGCCACGGCGCGCCTGACGGCCTCGTCCGGCTCGGCGAGGGCGGCCACGGCGAAGCGGGCGCGCTCGTCGGCCAGGCAGGGCAGGTGGACGACCTGGGCCACGAACCCGGCACCCACGACGCCGAGGCGCACCGGATCATGGGGGATGGATGCTCCGCTCGGCAGCACGCAGAGATTGGATCACCGAGTCTCTGGCCACTCAAGGACCAGTCCTGTCCCTCGCGGGGTCGCGGACGCTATTGCGCCTCGACCGCAGGCGTGCCCGGTGATCCAATCACCGCATGTCTCGGCTTCACCAGCACCTCATGCGGTTCCTCATCGGGGACATCGTGAGCGGCGCCTTCCCGGGCGGGTCCGCGCTCCCGCGTGAGGCCGACCTCGCCTCCCGCTTCGGCGTGAGCCGCGGCGTCGCCCGCGAGTCGGTGCGCGGCCTCGAGGAGCGCGGGCTCGTCACGGTCAAGCACGGACGGGGCGCCACGGTCACCCCCGGCGACTGCTGGGACGTGTTCGACCCCGACGTGCTCAGCGCCCTGCTCGAGTGCGAGCAGGGGGCCGGCATCCTGAGCGAGTACCTGGAATGCCGGCGGATCCTCGAGATCGAGGCGGCCGGGCTCGCCGCCGAGCGGGCGAGCGAGGACGACCTGGCGAGCCTGTCGAACGCGTTCGCCCGCATGTCCGCCGGCGCCGAGCGCGTGCGCGGCAACCCCGCCGCCGAGGACCTCTACCACGAGGCGGACGTCGCGTTCCACCGGCCGCTGATCTCCGCGACCGGCAACCGCGCGCTCGGCACATGACCGGTCCGGTCCACCGGGCGCTGGCCGCCGCGCGCCGGCCGCTCGCCCGTCCCGAGCACCGCCTCGAGCGGGGCCTGCCCGAGCACCGCAGGATCCTCGCCGCGATCGCCAGTCGCGATCCCGCCGAGGCGCGCGCCGCGATGCGCGCTCATCTCGACACGGTCGAGGTCTACCTGCGGGAGTACAAGGAGTCCGCGGTCGCCGAGCGCACGGAGCGTCATGCCGACGGCGCATGAGCTCGCCGCGGGCGACCGCGTCCTCGTCACCTGGATGGACTACGACCCGGACGGCATCCGGACGGGCGCGCGCCTGCGCGCCGCCGGCCTGGCGGTCGACTGCGCGCCGAAGCTCGGTGCACGCTCCAGTCACGAGGTGCGCCGGCTGGCGGCCGGCGCCGTGGCCGCGATCGTGAGCACGGACCCCTTCGACCGCTCCGTGTTCGCCGCCGCGCCGGGCCTGCGGGTCATCGCACGGGTGGGCGTGGGCACCGACTCCATCGACCTGGTCGCGGCCACGGAGGCCGGTGTCGCCGTCATGGTCACGCCCGGCGGCAACCGCGAGACCGTCGCCGACCACACGGTCGCGCTGATCCTCGCGGCGCTGCGACGGGTGGTGGAGCACGACGGCTCGATGCGGCGCGGCGAGTGGCGGCGCGGCGGCGCGCTGATGCCCTGGGAGCTGCACGGAGCGACGGTCGGCCTGATCGGCTACGGGCAGATCGGCCGCGCGGTCGCCCGGCGCCTCGAGGGCTTCGGGGTCCGGCTGCTGGTCTGCGATCCCGCCCTGCGGGCCGCGGACCACCTCCGGCGCGTGGAGCTCGAGGAGCTGCTGCGGTGCGCCGACGTCGTCTCACTGCACCTGCCGCTCTCGGAAGCGACGCGGCATGTCCTGGGCCGCGAGCAGCTCGAGCTGATGGCGCCCCACGCCGTCCTCGTCAACACCTCGCGCGGGGGTCTCGTCGACGAGGCCGCGCTCGCCGCGCGACTGCGCTCGGGCCGCCTCCGGGCGGCCGCGCTCGACGTCTTCGAGGAGGAGCCTCCGGCCTCCGCGGAGCTGGGAGAGCTCGAGAACGTCGTGCTCTCGCCACACGTCGGCGGCCTCAGCGAGCGCTCGGTCGAGCACATGACCGAGCAGGCCACGGGTCACGTGCTGGACGTCCTCGCCGGCCGGCCCCAGCTCGCGGCGCTCGCCAATCCCGACGTGCTGGAACGGCCGCCGGCACGGAGGGCGGTCTCGTGACGGCGACCTCGAGACCCGGGCACATGGAGGTCCACTCGCCCTATTCGGGCGAGGTGGTCGGGGAGGTCCCGCTCACGGACGCGGCAGCCCTCGAGGCCGCGCTCGGCGCGGCCGCCGACGGCGCGAGGGCGATGGCCGCCATGCCCGCCTTCGAGCGCTCGGACATCCTGGCCGGCGCGGCGGCGGCGATCGAGGCCGACGCCGGCGAGCTGGCGCGGATCATCACCGCCGAGCAGGGCAAGCACCTGGCCGAGGCGACCGCCGAGGCGGAGCGGATCGCGGGAATCGTCCGGCTCTGCGCGGAGGAGGCGCGCCGGATCTCGGGCGAGGTGCTGCCGATGGACGCCGCCCCAGTGGGGGCCAGCGCGACGCCGCTGACGGCGGCGTTCCTCGTCGAGCGGCTCACGGCCGCGGGCCTCCCGGACGGCGCCCTGCAGCTCGTCATGGGCTCCGGCGCGGAGCTTGGACCGGCGCTGTGCACCGACGCGCGCGTGCGCAAGATCTCGTTCACCGGGAGCTTCGAGGCCGGCGCCGCGATCGCCCGTGCCGCCGGCGTCAAGCGGATCACGTGCGAGCTCGGCTCCAACGCCGCGCTCGTGGTGCTCGCCGACGCCGACCTCGACCGCGCGGCCGCCGCGATCGCCTTCAGCGGCTTCACCAACGCGGGCCAGAACTGCGTCTCCACGCAGCGGGTCCTCGTCCACGAGAGCCGCACGGACGAGGTGCTCCAGCGCCTGCTCGACCGCGTCGACGCGTTCGTGACCGGCGATCCCGCGGCACCCGCCACCTCCCTCTCCCCCGTCATCGACGAGCGCGCCGCCGAGCGGGTGGTGGCGTGGATCCAGGAGGCCGGCAGCACCGGTGCGACGGTGCTGCGCGGCGGGGAGCGCGACGGAACGGTCGTCGCTCCGGCCGTCGTCCTCGAACCGACGGCCGGAGCGCGGCTCTGGCACGAGGAGGTCTTCGGGCCCGCGGTGGCAGTGCGGTCCTTCGCCGGCGACGACGAGGCGCTGGCGGGGGCGAACTCCACGCGCTACGGCCTCGCCATGAGTGTCATGACCGCCGACCTCGACCGGGCCATGCGCTTCGCGGGCGGGCTCCGGGCCGGGATCGTGAACGTCAACCCTCCGCGCGGAGCGACGTGGCGTGCCGACCACATGCCCTGGGGCGGCCTGGCCGACAGCGGCTTCGGCAAGGAGGGCGTCCGCTACGCGGTGCGCGACATGGTCGAGGACCGGCTCGTCGTGATCCACCCCGGGGGCGGCGCGTGACCCGGATCGGGACCGTGCTCTCGATCGGCGACCCCGTGATGGCCGAGCTGACCAGCCAGGCGCTCGACTTCGTCTGGATCGACATGGAGCACGGCGCGCTCTCCGCCCGGGACGCGCAGGTCCTCGCCCTCGCGGTCCAGAGCACCGGCGCCATGGCCTACGTCCGCCTCCCCTCCGGCCGCTCCGAGGCGCTTCCGGCGATCCTGGACGCGGGCGTGGACGGCGTCGTCGTCCCGGCGGTCGAGTCCGCCGGCGAGGCGCGGGCGGTCGTGAGGCGGCTCGACTACCCGCCGGCCGGCTCCCGCGGCTACGGCCCGCGCCGGGCCGGTCGCTTCGGGCGCGCGGCGGACTTCGCGTCGTCGCCCGCGGCGAGGGCGCAGTGCGTCCTGCAGATCGAGTCCGCGACGGGCCTGGCCGCCGTTCGCGAGATCGCCTCGGTCGACGGCGTCGACGCGCTGGTCCTCGGCTGCGCGGACCTGGCGATGGGCCTCGGGATCTCGGGCGGGCTCGACGCCGCCGAGCTGGCCCTCGCGGCGGATCGGGTGGCCGGCGCCGCCGCGAGCGCCGGACGGGCCTTCGGGATCGCGGGATCGGGGGACCCGTGCGAGCTGGCCGCGCTGGCCGCGGGACGGGCCGAGATGGTGGTCCTCAGCGCCGACGTGCGGCTCTACTCGGCCGGAGTGGACCTGCGCGCCGAGGCGCTCAGGGCGGCGCTGGAGGACGTCCGTGCGCCTGCCTGAGTCCCACTTCGTGGCGCGCACCATGCAGGCGCTCGAGCTGCTGGCGCTGCACCCGCTGTCGGCGCCCCAGGTCGCGGAGGCCCTGGAGATCCATCCCCGGACGGCGCGGCGCCTGCTCACGCGGCTGACCGACGACGGATGGCTCAGCCGCTCCGACGACGCGAAGCGCGTGTACTCGCCCACCCTGCGGATCGCGTCGCTCGCCGGCCACGTGCTGGAGCGCTGCCGCGTCGCCGAGGCGGCCTGCCCCTACGTCCACGCGCTGGGTCGGGAGTTCGGAGCCGCGGCCCATCTCATGGTGCCCAGCTACCGCTGGGTGCTCTGCATCCTGCACGGCTCCGACCAGGATCCGCCGCGTCCGGGCCTGCGCGAGCTCGTCCCCTGCCATGCGACGGCGATGGGCAAGGCGCTGCTCGCGCACCGGGACGCGTGGCGGGAGAGCGTGCTCGGCGCGCCACTCGAGCGCGTCACGCTCCGCACCGAGACCGATCCCGACACGATCCGCGAGGCGGCCCGAGCCACGCGCGCGCGCGGGTATGCCACGGAAGACGGCGAGTGGCGGGCCGGTGTGCGCACCGTGGCGGCGCCCGTCTTCGCTCGCGCCGGCGAGGCGGTCGCGGCGCTCGGCGCCTCGGTGCCGGCCGGCCGCGACCTCGAGCAGGCGGGCACGCACGTCGCCGAGAGCGCACGCGAGCTGAGCGAGCAGATGGCGACCGCCCATGGCTGAGCTGCTCAAGCGGGCCGCCGAGAGCGCGGACACCGCCTCGGCTCGCATCCGGCACGACGTCTCCGAGATGCTCCTGCGGATCGAGCGCGGCGGGGACCGCGCCGTCCGCGAGTACTCGGCCACGCTCGACGACTGGAGCCCGCCGTCCTTCCTCGTCGACGCTCCCTCGTCCGAGGACGGCCGCGTCGGCGACGAGCTCCGCTCGCACATCGGCTTCGCGCTCGAGCAGGTGCGCGGCTTCGCCCGGGCGCAGCGGGCGACCTTGACCGACCTCCGGGTGGAGACCATGCGGGGGATCGTCCTCGGTCACCGCCACCTGCCCGTGGGGTCCGTGGGCGCCTACGTGCCCGGCGGGCGATATCCCATGCTCGCCTCCTCCTTCATGACCGTGGCCGTCGCCAAGGAGGCCGGCGTCGCACGCGTGGTCGGCTGCGCACCGCCTCGGGGCGGCCGCGGGGTCGATCCGGTCATGCTCTACGCGATCGGCGCGTCGGGTGCCGACGAGGTGCTCTGCCTCGGCGGGGTGCAGGGGCTCGCGGCGCTCGCCTTCGGCCTCTGCGGCGTGGAGCCGGTCGACATGCTCGTGGGGGCCGGGAACGCCTACGTCGCAGAGGCCAAGCGGCAGCTGTTCGGCCGGGTCGGCATCGACCTGCTGGCCGGTCCGACCGAAGTGCTGGTGATCGCCGACGAGACCGCCGACTGCGAGTTCGCCGCGGCCGACCTCCTCGGACAGGCGGAGCACGGGCCCACGTCCCCGGCGGTCCTCGTCACCACCTCGAGGGCGACCGGGCGCGAGGTGCTCGCGGCCGTCGAACGGCTGCTGGCGTCCTGGCCGACCGCCGAGGTCGCCGGCCGCGCGTGGCGCGATCGCGGCGAGATCGTCGTCGTCGGCGATCGCGAGGAGGCGGTCGCCGTCTCGGACGCCCGCGCCCCGGAGCACCTCGAGGTGCACGCCGCCGACCCGGCGTGGTGGAAGGCGCGACTGCGCAACTACGGCTCGCTGTTCCTCGGCGACTCGACCGTGGCCTACGGCGACAAGGCCGTCGGGACGAACCACGTGCTGCCCACCGAGCGCGCCGCGCGCTACACGGGCGGCCTGTGGGTCGGGAAGTTCCTCAAGACCGTCACCTTCCAGGAGCTCACCCGCGAGGGAAGCCTGCGCGTCGCGCCGGCCGCGGCCGCCATCTCGGACGCCGAAGGCTTCGGCGGCCACGCCATCACGGCCCGCATGCGCCTCGAGCGCGCGGAGGCCGGCCGGTGAGCGGCGTGTTCGACGGCGCGGTCGCCGTCATCACCGGCGCGACCGGCGGGATCGGCAGCGCCTGCGCTCGGATGCTCGCGCGCGGCGGCGCGCGCGTGGTGCTCATGGGCCGCTCGCAGCCGGCGCTCGCCCGGCTGGCCGAGGAGGTCGGCGCGCTGGACGCGCGGGCGTGCGACCTGACCGAGACGCCGGCGGCGCCCGGATCTTGCGGGAGCTCCCGGCGCCCGACATCCTCGTCAACTGCGCCGGCGGCAACCGCCCGAAGCCCTTCCTCGAGCTCGGCGACGAGCACCTGTCCTGGTCCTGGCAGGTGAACGTCGTGGCGGCGCTCACGGCCGCGCAGGAGGTCGCGAGGCGCATGGTGGCCGACGGGCGTGGAGGCGCCATCGTGACGGTGACCTCCCAGATGGGTC
>Ga0183260_10004570_pt1 | contig 10969 bp, 11 predicted proteins | sample AntDrymUQ4972206_2_FD_129768 | JGI IMG/M metagenome (GOLD analysis project Ga0183260, IMG submission 129768) | Polar desert sand microbial communities from Dry Valleys, Antarctica - metaG UQ497 (22.06) (version 2) (version 2) | ecosystem: Environmental > Terrestrial > Soil > Desert | place...
CAGGGCGAGGGCGCACATAATGCCCTCCATCGCACCGACCGCCCCAAACGAGTGCCCCGTCATGGACTTGGTAGCCGAGACCGCCGCGTGCGGCAAAAACCGTTTTATGGCTTTTGTCTCCGGCCCATCGCCGGTAGGCGTGGACGTCGCGTGCGCGTTGACGTGCCCGACCTGTTCAGGGCTCAGGTCCGCGTCTTCCAGTGCGAGGCGCATTGCCCGCTCCACGCCGCGTCCCTCGGCGTCCGGCGCCGTGACGTGATAGGCGTCCGTCGAGCGGCCGTAGCCCGCGACCCTCGCGATCGGCTCCGCCCCGCGGCGCTCGGCGTGCTCCGGGCTTTCAAGTACCACGGCGGCCGCGCCCTCGCTCATTACAAACCCGTCCCGATCCGCGTCGAAGGGCCGGCTCGCCCGGTGTGGCTCGTCGTTGCGCGTGCTGATCGCGCGTATAGCGCAAAAACCAGCCATGCTGAGCGGTGTGATCGAGGCCTCCGCGGACCCGGCTATCACCACGTCCGCGTCCCCACGCCTTATCAACTCCAGACCCTCCGCGATTGCCTCGCCGCCAGTGGCACAGGCGAGAACGGGGCACTGTGACGGTCCGGTGGCGCCAAGGGCTATGGCGAGCTGGCCCGCGGCCATATTTGGCACCATCATCGTAATGAGGAACGGGCTGACGCGGCCCGGGCCTCTCTCGTGGAGCACCTGGTACTCCCGCTCCCACGTCGACAGACCACCGATGCCGCTACCCATTACGATCGCGACGCGATGAGGTGTTCTCTGAATGGTTTCGAGTATCCCGGCGCTCTCGGCTGCCTGGATGCCCGCCGCCATGCCGAGCTGCGCGAAGCGGTCCATCCGGCGGGCCTCTTTCTTCGTCATAAAGTCCACGGGATCGAAGTCCGAGCACTCGCCCGCGATGTGTGAGGGGAAGGGCGTGGAGTCGAAGAGCGTTATCTCCCCGATGCCGCTCTTGCCATGTAGCGCCGCGTCCCAAAAGTTCTCCGTGCCTACGCCAAGGGGCGTTATAGCCCCAGTGCCGGTAACAAAGGCGTAGCCCGGGTTACCGCCGTTTGGCGCTCCTTCCGTCACGCCGTCTGGTGCTCCGTCACGTAACTCACGGCCTCATCGACCGTGGTGATCCTCTCGGCCTCCTCGTCGGGGATCTCCATCCCAAATTGCTCCTCTAGCTCCATGATCAACTCGACGAGGTCCAGCGAGTCGGCCTCCAGGTCCTCCCTGAAAGAGGCCTCCGGCGTCACCTCGCCCTCGTCCACCCCGAGCCTGTCGGCGGCTATCTCCCGGATCCTCTCCAGTATCTCGTCCCGTCCCATTCATTGCCTCCTTACCGCGAATATATAACCTTCCAAAACGGCCTTCCCCGCAAGCTCCCGCCCGCGAGATAGCGCGTAGTGTAGCGCAAATTACCCCTTGTCACCCTATTGCATAACCATCCCACCATCCACCGCAATAGTCTGCCCCGTTACGTACGCGGCGCCGTCGCCCGCGAGGAACGCCACAACCTCCGCGATCTCCCCCGGCTCCCCAAACCTGCCCACCGGAACTTGTCCCAGGATCTGCTCCTTGATGCTCTCCGGCAACCCCGCGGTAAGCTCCGTCTCCACGTACCCTGGCGCCACCACGTTGGCCGTAATACCCCGGCCCGCGACCTCCCGCGCCACACTCTTGGTAAAGCCGATCATGCCCGCCTTGGACGCCGCATAGTTCGCCTGACCCGCGTTTCCGAGAAGACCCACCACCGAACTGATGTTCACGATCCTGCCCCACCGCCCCCGAACCATCCCTCGCAACACCGCCCGCGTACATAGATACGTCCCCTTGAGGTTCGTCGCAATGACCTCGTCGAACTCCGCGTCCTTCATACGCATGAGCAGGTTATCCTGCGTCGTCCCGGCATTGTTTACGAGTATCTCCACCGGCCCAAACGCCTCGCCCACACCCTTCACAAGAGTCTCGACGTCCTCCTGGGAAGCCACGTCACCCTTGAAAATCTCGCATTCAGCACCCGCCGCCCGCACCATCTCCGCCGTCTCCCGCGCCGACGCGTCATTCGAGCGGTAGGAGATCGCCACCCTGGCGCCCCCTTCGGCGAGCCTCACGGCGATAGCGCGCCCGATGCCACGGCCGCCACCGGTCACGAGCGCGACCCGTCCCTCCACTACTCCCCCTCCACCCTGTCGGCGAAGGCGAACATCAACTCGGCCTCGCAGGCGCGCTCGCCGTTCACCGTCGCGGCGCCCTTCCCACGGCCGATTCTGCCTTTGAGGCGCGAGATCTCGACCTCCATCCTCAGCACGTCCCCCGGTATGACCTGCCGCCGAAACCTCACGCCATCTATTCCCGCAAAGAGCACCAGCTTGCCCCGAAACTCCTCCAGCGCCATCACCCCAACCGCCCCGACCTGCGCCATCGCCTCGACGATGAGGACCCCCGGCATCACCGGGTAGTCCGGAAAATGCCCCTCGAAGAACGGTTCGTTCTGCGTCACGTTCTTTATCCCGACCGCCCGGACACCAGGTTCTAACTCCTCGATCCTATCCACCAGTAAGAACGGGTAACGGTGTGGTATGAGCTCCCGGATAGTCGCCGGGCCCATTGGTAATTTCGGCGCCGTCATCCCAGGATCTCCTTCGCCGCCCGGCCTCTCATCTCCACGTCCTCGAAGTCCCGCAGCATCCTCACGAGCGTCCCCCCTCCGGCCTCCACGACCTCCTCGACGCCCAGAGCCGCGAGCCGCTCGATGACCGCGACCCACCGCACCGGGGAGAGCATCTGATTCCTAAGCGCGAGCCGAACGTCATCCGCCCTGGCGAGTATGGCGCCGTCCATGCCGCTGATCATTGGTATCTCCGGGTCTCGTAACGGCACCTCCGCCACGAATGCCTCCATACTTATCGCCGCTTCCTGTATCAAGGGAGAATGGAACGCGCCCACGACGTCTAACTTGCGCTTCTTCCCGCCGACGCACCCGGCCACGTCCTCCATCGCTTCTTCTTGCCCGGAGATTACGGTCTGGCGCGGGGTGTTGTAATTCGCCGCCACCACAACTCCCTCCGCAGCATCCACGGCATCGACTACCTCCCGCGCCCCGGCGCCGATGATGGCGGTCATCCCCCCGGGGTTTCGCCGGGACTCCTCCGTCATCAACCGATCCCTCTCCGCCACCAACCGCACCCCGTCTTCCAAACCCAAAGCCCCCGCTGCGTAAGCGGCGGCGTACTCACCCAGAGAGTGCCCGGCGGCGACGTCCGGCTCTACACCGTTTCCTTTGAGCTTGTGAAAGGTTTCCACGGAGCTTGCAAAGACGGAGAGCTGGTACGAGATCTCGCCGTTCCCGATCACGCGCCGCACGGCCTCCCGCACCTCGCCGGACACCTCCCCGCCTGCCGTGCCCTGTCCCGGGAATACAACGGCTAATCGTAGCGCCATGAACCTCCCCCCTAGATCCTGTACAAGTTCGCCGCCCACGTCAACCCGAACCCGAACCCAACCGTCACGACGTAACGACCCGGCTCGAAGCTCTCGAAGATGTCCGGGTAAGAGATCGGGATGCTCCCCGCCGACGTGTTCCCAAACCGGTCGAGGTTCACTACCACACTCCCCTCCGGTACGTCCATCTTCCTCATCGCTGCGTGTATTATGCGTGCATTGGCTTGGTGGGGGATGACGTATTGGACTTCTTCGGGGGAGACGTTATTGCGGGCGAGGAGTTTCTCGACCATCTCCGGGAAGATCCTGACGGCGAACTTGAAGACTTCGCGGCCGTTCTGGTAGAGCTTGTTCTCTGTGCCGGGGTGTCCGGCGCGGCCCATGGGCGCCATCCGGCCGTCGGCGCCGAGGATGTGATCCACGAACCCGGACTCGCCGGAGCCGCGGTCGAGGATGACGGCGCCCGCGCCGTCGGCGAAGATCACCGCCGTCGAGCGGTCTCTCTGGTCTACGATCCGCGTCATCGCATCCGCCCCGATGAGCAGTACACGCCGCGCCGCGCCGCTCTTCAACATCGAGTGCGCGACACTCGCCGCGTACGAGTAGCCGGTGCATGCCGCCGACACGTCGAAAGCGCCCACGCCCGTGGCGCCTATCGCTTCGCCCACGAGGCAGGCGACGGATGGCATTGACTCGGGGGCGGTCGAGGTGGCGCAGACTATGAGGTCGATAGAGTCGGCCTGAAGGCCGGCGTGCGTGAGCGCCGCCTTCGAGGCGCTCACGGCCAGAGTAGCGCAGTCTTCATCGTCGGCGGCGAAGCGGCGCTCCTTTATGCCAGTGCGCTCCACAACCCAGGCTTCGTCGGTGTCGAGCACCTCCGCGAGGTCGCGGTTGGTGACTACGCGACTGCCCAGGGCGCGGCCCACGCCGATGATCTTGCCGGCTGCGTCGCTCAAACCGCGTCTCCCGTCGCTTGTTTTCGTGCCGCTGCCAGGGCTCTTTCGGAGCTTTCGGCGAGTCCGGATCCGGAGCGAGAGAGACCGAGGAGGGCGTTTTCGACGCCTCTGGCGCGGGCGTTGCCGTGCCCGATCACGACCGGGCCGCGTACGCCGAGTAGGAACGAGCCGCCGTAGCTCTCGGGATCGACGCGGTCGCGGATGGCTACGAGCCGGGGACGCAAGATGCTCGCGGCGAGCTTCGTGGCTGCGTTGGAGGTCATCGCACCACGGACCATACCCAGGATCTCGCGTGCGACACCTTCGGCGGTCTTGAGGACAACGTTGCCGGTGAAGCCGTCCGTGACGAGCACGTCAGCCACGCCCTGGCTGATCTCCCGTCCTTCGACGTTGCCGACGAAGCGCACGGCGTCTGACCCGGCGAGCAGGCGGTGGGCCTCCCTTGCGAGATCGTTGCCCTTACCCGACTCTTCGCCTACGTTGATCAGACCGACCCTCGGGTCGCCTTGTACAGATAAGTATCTCCGCGCGAACACGCTCCCAAGGATAGCGAAATTCAGCAGGTCCTGCGGCCGGCACGACACCGTGGCGCCCGCGTCCAACAGCAACACCGGCTCGTCGAAAGGAAGCATGGTGGCGATACCCGGCCTCCGGCAGCCTGCGAGACGCCCCACCCTCAATAGCGCTGCCGCGACCGTAGCCCCCGTACTCCCCGCCGAGAAAAACGCATCGGCCTCACCCGCCCGAACCATCCCAGCCGCAACCGCCACGCTGGAGTCTGGACGGCGACGCAAGGCAACCGCCGGCTCTTCCCCCATGCTCACCACCCCGCTAGCATGCCGCGAAAAGATGTTGGCAGGAGCGTTGTTTAACAGCGGCGCGAGCGCGGCCTCATCCCCGACGAGAAAGAACTCATCGTCCGGTAGCCTCGTCGCTGCTGCTATAGAGCCGGCAACAATCTCCCCTGGCGCGTTATCACCACCGAGAGAGTCCACCGCTACGCGCACGCTCTTCTAAATTCGTGAAGCGGAAGGTAAGGTTGGGTTTACTCGTTGATCTCCACGGCGACCACGGTGCGGCCTTTATAGTAGCCGCAATTGGAACAGACCCGGTGAGGTACGTGCGGCTCGTTACAGTTCGGGCACGTCGCGAGGCTAGGTCCCTTCAGAGCGTGGTGCGCCCGGCGCTGGTCCCTGCGAGCCTGTGATGTCTTCTTCTTCGGTACAGCCATGACATTGCCTCCTTGTAATAGTTATCGAGTTGTTGTTGCTCGGATTGGGAGCCCGACGCGAATATGCCTGCGAGGCCCTGCCAGCGGGGATCTATATCGTCCCCATCCGACTCCGGCTCCACGGGTTGCGTACCCGTGCAAAACACCTGTAGGGGCACTTCGCTAGGCAAGGCCTCCAGAGCGTAGGCCGACACGTTCAACTCCCAGTCCTCTACGTACATCTCCGGGGAGTTCGGCCCGGAAAGGAACTCCGAATCCTTGAACGAGAGCGTTAGCTCCGTGGGCTCAAGCGTCCGGTCGCAGCTCGTCAGGAGATGACAGGTCACTTTCAGGTCGAGGTGCAGGCCCTCCGCTAGCCGGGTCACGCGGACACGCGCTTCCGCTCTCGTAACCTCGTGCCGGCGGCCGTAGAGGTCAAAGGGAGCGAGGTCGAAAGAGGCCGAGAACTCGCGTGAGTCCGCTATACCCATGCCCGGGCGCTTTAGTTTGATCAGCTTGTCCATGCTCGTATCTTACTACGTGAAACTACTCATCAGGGACACCCTGGAGCTTTGATCGGCCGCGTTGAACGGCCTCCAAAAGCCGGGCGAGGTTCTCTTCGAGGTTGGCGAGGACCTCGTCCGCATAGTCTTCGGCGCCGAGGCGTATCTCGCGTTCGCGGCGCCGGGAGTCTTCCATGATCTCCGCGCTGCGCTTCTCGGCGCGCTTGAGGACCTCTTCTTCCGAGGTGATCTTCTCGGCCTCTTCCTGAGCCTGACGAATGATACGGTCGCTCTCGCTGCGCGCCTCGTCGAGCATCGACTGGCGCTCCTTGACGATCCAACGCGCCTGCTTGAGCTCCTCGGGGATGGTCTGGCGCATCTGGTCGATCACGTCGAAGGCGGCGTCGCGGTCGACCATCGCCGTGTTGCCAAAGCCCGGGAAGCTCCGGGCCTCCTCGACCAACTCCTCCAACCTGTCTATCAATACCAGTACGTCCATTAAATCATTCTACCCTTTGTCGCTTTCCTCTGCCTGCCCGTCCGCGTAGAGCCGTTGGACGATCTCCAGTATCTCCTCTGGAACGAGCCCGCGCACGTTTCCACCGTAGCTCGCGATCTCACGCACCGCGCTCGACGAGAGGAAGCTATGCTCCGCCGCCGCCATGATAAACACCGTCTCGAACTCCGGGTAGAGCGTCCGGTTGAGCTGCGACTGCTGGAACTCCGACTCGAAGTCCGAGCCCGCCCGCAGACCCTTTATAACCACCGTGGCTCCGTGCTCCCGGGCGAACTCCACGAGCAGTCCGTCCATGATCTCGACGGAGACGTTCTCCATCAATCCCGTCACCTTCCCGATGAGCCGCGCCCTCTCCTCGACCGTAAGCCTCGGACCCTTGCGAACGTTCTTGCCTACCGCCACGATAACGTGGTCGTATATGTGGGCGGCCCGGTTGATGACGTCGACGTGTCCTACGGTAATGGGGTCGAAGCTGCCAGGGCAGATCGCAAGCTTCATCGAGTGTTCTTCTGATCTCTCAAGGAAAGTTACGAAGGTGCCGCCATACCGGCGGCTCTCCCCTTTCATAATGTCCGCATCCCATACAGGAGGATGGCCACTCTCGATCACGGCGCGTCCGCCGGGCGCGAGCAAGGCCGCCAAACGCTCCACGACGTCCCCGATCTCCCTCGGCGGAATTCTATATGGAGGGTCGGCAAAGATCAAATGGAATTTGCGTCCTGAAGATACTAACCTGCCAAGCTCCCCCTCGACGACGCCGCGCAGCACCTCTCCTCTCTCCGCGAACCCCGCCCGCGCCAGATTTTCGCGTACGACTGCAGCCGCCCGGCTATTGTTCTCGACGAACATTGCTCTCTCGCAACCGCGGCTTAGAGCCTCGATACCCAGAGCGCCAGTCCCAGCGTAGAGGTCCAGAACCTCACCGCTGTCAAAGAACTGCCCCAAAGAGTTGAAGACCGCCTCGCGTACCCGGTCGGACGTCGGGCGCACCCCGTTGGGGACCGGGCCGAGCCGGACGCCGCGGGCAGTGCCGGCAATAATCCTCATGTATCTGTCCTCAACAGGCAGCTACTCCCGGAAGAGCCACTCGACGTCCTTGCCCAGCAGGTCCCGGACTTCGCGCCGGAGCGGCCGGTGTTGTGGTTTCTTGAGGGTTGGGTCGGCGGCGACGAGCTCGAATGCGGTGCGGCGGGCCTCGACGAGAATCTCTATGTCCCGCAGGAGCTTGGCGATCTTGAGGTCCGGCATCCCGCTCTGTCGGCTCCCGAAGAGCGTCCCCTCACCGCGTATCCGCAGGTCTACCTCGGAGAGCTTGAAGCCGTCCTGGTGCTCGCACAACGCCTGTAGCCGCTTCAGGGAGTCCTCCGTCTTCGGGTCGCTGACGAGGAAGCATTTGGGGGGATGGAGGCCCCGGCAGACCCGGCCGCGTAGCTGGTGCAGTTGGGAGAGCCCGAATCGCTCCGCGCCCTCTATCACGATCGCGCTCGCGTTCGGTACGTCCACCCCGACTTCGACGACCACGGTGGCGACGAGGACCTCTACCTCCCGCTCCCGGAACGCGCGCATGACCTCGCGCTTCTCGGTAGCCTTCATGCGGCCGTGCAGCAGGCCTACTCTTCGTTCCGGGAAGACTTCTTCGACAAGCTCTTCGTGGAGTTCCTCCGCCGCCCGGACGTCCTCCAGAGCCTCCGACTCCTCGACGAGCGGGCAGATCACGTACGCTTGCCGGCCCTCCTGGAGCTCGGCACGCACGGCTTCATAAGCTCCGACCCGTTCCGCAACCTCGACCATACTCGTCTCCACCGGCTTGCGGCCGGGCGGCAACTCGTCGAGCAGGGAGACCTCTAGGTCGCCGTACAGCGTGAGGGAGAGCGTGCGCGGAATAGGTGTAGCGGTCATGACCAGCGTATCCGGGGTCGCGCCTTTCTCCTTGAAGACAGTACGTTGTCCGACTCCGAAGCGGTGCTGCTCGTCGACGACCACGAGCGAGAGGTCTTCGAACTCGACGGCTTTCTGGATCAGGGCGTGCGTCCCAACCACGACGTGCGCCTCGCCGCTCTTCACCGCCTCCAGCGCCACTCGCCGCTCCGCCGCTCCTTGCGAGCCCGTGAGAAGCACGACGTTCACGGGAAGGTCTTTCAAGGATGCCGAGATGGAGATGAAGTGCTGCTCGGCCAGGACTTCGGTCGGGGCCATGAGGGCGCCCTGCCCACCGGACTCGACGGCCGACAGAAGGGCCGCGACGGCGACCACAGTCTTGCCGCTCCCGACGTCACCCTGGAGGAGGCGGCGCATCGGCTTCTCCGGGCGCATCCCTTCGAGGACCTCCCCGATCACACGCTCCTGCGCACCCGTCAGCCCGAACGGCAGACCTTTTAGAAAAGGGTTCAGGAGACGCCCGTCCCCCGTGTGGCTCCTTCCGGACTCAGTCTTCTCCAGACGAGCCTTACGAGCCGCGAGCCCGGTCTGGATAAGGAATAGCTCGTGAAATACCAGACGTCTCGTCGCTGCCTTGAGGCGTTCCTTGTCGGTGGGGAAGTGAATGCCGTGTATCGCGTCGTGGAGGTTCGGTAGACTGTGGCGGGCGAGGATTTCCGCCGGCAACGGGTCCAGGATACGTCCGGCTTCATCGAGGGCGCGATGAATGAGGGTACGCATCCTGCGTGCGTTTATGCCCTTGTTCACCGGATAGACCGGGACAAACCGGCCGGCGTGCGCGTTGTCTCCAATCGTCGCCGGGTCATCTATGAGCTCGATGTTCTTGGCGGAGATTTGTAGTTCGTGCTTGCGCTGCGCCTCGCCCGAGACGACGACCCAGGAGTAGTCCGGGACGATCTGGTTGAGCAGCCAGCCCCGGCCCCAGATGGTCGCCGGTATGTAACCCGTGCCGTCGTAGATCTGGACCGAGAACCCCGGTGTCCTCCCCCGCACCGGGCGGCCGACCTTCTTCACGCCCACCACACGCCCCACGACCGTCACCCTCTCCCCTACGCGCAGGTCCGCGATCTTTTTTACGTTGGACAGATCTTCGTGGCGAGAGGGGTAGTGCGAGACGAGATCCGCCACGGAAGTTACCTTCAAGTCTTCGAGCGCCGCGGCTATTTTGGGCCCCACACCGGGGAGGCTTGTGACCGGCACCGAACGCAGCTCGGGCAACGCAGTCCTCGTGGGTAGATCGAGGAGCGGGCGCCGGGTGGTAGCGTCCCCGGCGAGCATGCTCGTGGCGGGAGGTCTCTCCTTAGAGGAAGGCCACGCCATAGGCCCCCGGGCCGACGTGGGAACCGACGACCCCGCCGATCTCCGCGACGAAGTCACCCTTCACGCCGAGCCCTGCCCTTAGCTCGGCAAGTGGCTCCCAGGCGTTGACGTGACCATAGGCCAGAGGACGTCCGGCCTTCGCGGCGGGCCGCGCCTCTTCGAGAAGCGCAGCCGTCTGACGTTTACGGCCGCGAGTCCGCTTGTGCGGCACCACCTCGCCGTCCTCGACGCTCAGGACCGGCCGGATGTCCAGCGCCGTCCCCAGGAGACGCTGGGCGCGTCCGATGCGACCGTTCTTCTCCAGATACTCCAGAGTGCCGACGGCAAAGAGGACCCTGCAACGCCTGACCGCATCCTCGACAGCCTGCCGAATCTCCTCGAACGAGCCCCCTTCGTCTAGAACACTCAGGGCCTCCAGCATAATAAGTCCCGACCCCATCTCCACACTCTTCATATCCACGACCTCGACCGGCCTCTCAACCATCCCGGCAGCCGTCAAAGCGGATTCGTAAGTACCACTGAGCTTGCTGGAGATCGTCAACACCAGGACGTCATCGTATGCGCGTAGAGACTCGTACGCCCTGACGAACGCCCCGGCCGGCGGCTGCGAAGTCCTTGGCGGAGAGGGCGTCTCTCCGAGCTTCTTGTAGAACTGCGCGTTGGAGAGATCCACCTTGTCCGTATACGATTCCTCCGGCCCAAAAGAGAAAGACAGCGGAACTACTCGAACATTCGGGCGGTCCAGCGCCTCGTCAGGCAGGCTCGTAGTCGAGTCCGTAACTATTGCAGTCGTCATTCGGCCACCACCTGCAGCGGGTACAGAGGCTGGCCTCCATCCCTCACCTCGACCTCCACAGCACCGTCCAGGAGCTTTATTCTCTCCGCAACCTTGCCCGCCGATCTCTCGTCCATTCCGTGACCGCGGAGCAGGGTTACGATGTCCGCACCCTGCTCGAGTATCTTCTCGACGAGCCCGATCGCCGCGTCCTCCACCCCGTCTTCCACCGCCATCAGCTCACCGTCCAGAAGCCCAATGTAGGCGCCCTCTGGCACCTCGCGGCCCGCTATCGTCGCCGTA
>Ga0183260_10004571_pt1 | contig 10969 bp, 9 predicted proteins | sample AntDrymUQ4972206_2_FD_129768 | JGI IMG/M metagenome (GOLD analysis project Ga0183260, IMG submission 129768) | Polar desert sand microbial communities from Dry Valleys, Antarctica - metaG UQ497 (22.06) (version 2) (version 2) | ecosystem: Environmental > Terrestrial > Soil > Desert | place...
CCTTAGAAATTTTCGGGCGCTCGGCGAGCGCGGCAGAGTCGGCGGAAGGAGAAATTGCCGGAGCCCTGCTCGAAGGCGGCGTGCGTGGCTCATCTTTAATACTCGCGGTGTCCTTTCTTGTGATGTTGCGCGCGGGGGTGGTGCTGGGGGCCGGCGACGGCGCGATGAGCGCAACGTCCTTTGAGACTGATTTGTTGCCGGACGGTGTGAACATCGGCGAAGCGTGTACTCCGCTGACAATACTATCCGACATTGCCGGTTCGGGGGCGGGAACCTCGATGGCCGAATCTGCGATGCCAGGCGGCGGTGCGACGTTCCTTTGTGTTTGTCCGGTGAACGCGAAGAATGCGGCGGCAACAATCACGAGCGGCACGACGGCGCTCGCCATCAAGATCGTCCGCCGCCCATAAGAAACAGCGTGCGGCGTTTCCCTGAATAACTCTCGCAGATTAAATATGTCCGGCGATGGTTCTTCGATAACGACGGGCGGTGGTGCAACAGGATCGGGAATCGGCGGGTCGTTAACTGCTTCAATGTTCGCCTTTACCGGGATGAGTGCCGGCAGTATAGCCACAGAAGCGAGCGCCTCCGGCCCCTGCACGCTTTCGTCTTCACGCACCGACGGGCGCGACGCGGCGAGTGGCCCGATGATCGGCGCGCTCATCTCTTCGGCAGTGTGGTGCGGCTGACTCGCAGAAGGTTTGAGCAGAAAATCGAAAATTAAGTCCTGCGATGATTCGGTGATGGTTTGACGTTGCGACTCGATGAGCGGCTCGAAGTCGAACGACGCGGCGGGAAGCGACATCGCCATGTGGACAGCTTGGAAGCCGAAGAGCGCGCCGATCTGCGCGTCCAGCAGTTTGCCGTTTTTGAAGTGGAAAGCGCCCGGCGTTTTCGGGTAGTTGACCGTCAAGCGCCCGGTCGCGCCCTGATGGTGCAACATGCCGACTGCATCCGACAAAGTGTATCCGTTAAGATTTCCCGACAGCATCATGGGGTGATTCTGCTGCACTCTGACACCTCCCGATTTCGCGCGCAGTAATAGTGAGGCTGAACAACCGAAGAAAGAAAGTTAAGGCTTCATCTACTTCACATACGTGAACGAATAATTAATGATTCCAACCACGTTTGTCGGTTGGCCGGCGACGAGTGTGGGTGAAAAGACGGCTTGCCGCGCGGCTTCAACTGCCGCGCTGCGCAATTGGGCGTGGCCGCTGACGGCGCGCGCCGCGATGACGTTACCTTTTCCGTCAACGACCACCTCAACGGCCACCGCCCCGGTCAGACGCGACTGCCGGGCGGCGTCCGGGTAGACGGGCTTCGGAAGGCTGAGCGGCGTGCCGAGCAAAAGTTTGCCGTCGGCTCGCCCCGGCGCTATGTTGAGAGCCGGGGCGTCGGTGGCGATGCGAACCGGAACCTTCGGATCAGTTGTTCTCTGTGCGTTGTCGTCGCGGAGTGCGGGGACGACAGGGTCGAGCCACGGAGCGCCCTCATTTGCGTAAGCCAGATTCGGCATCGTCCGTGACGACACGGAAGTGCCTCGCGCCGCGCGCTCTTGCGGTGCGCCTGTTTGATCTTCCGTCGAAGTCGGAGCCGCTTCGGTTTCGCCGGCGGAATCGAGCGTGGGCGGCGTTGGACGCGACGCGGATGCCGGTTGAGTAGCGGGGGCCGTATTGTGGTCGAAGAAGTATGTGATCGTGCGGCGAGTTACTTCGGTCGGCTCAAAGCTGACCTTCCCGTCCTCAACTACCGCGATCAACGTGGTCATTTTCGTCCAGTTGCCCACCGCGTCAAATTCGTATGTGTATTCTTCCTTGCCAATCACCGAGCCGGAATCATCGCGCAGGATTTTCTCGGTCACGTTGCCTTTGTCGTCATACGTGTATTCTTCCTTGCCAATCACCGAGCCTTCGTCAATTGGGTAAAAGGCGTTCTCGACTCTGCGACCTTTCAAATCATACGCGGTCGTTTCGAGCAGAATACGCTCGCCCTCGACGCGTTGGCCGGACTTGACGACGATCTTTGCCAACTCGGTTCGCACCCGACGCACCGGCCCCGTTAAGCCGTCGCGCTCTCGCGTGCTGTCGGTTATTGAAAGCGGTGTGGTCGCGGCGGGCCGGACACTGATGCGTTCCTGCGCGAGTGCGGCGGAGCAAACAATCAGGGAGAGAAGAAACAGGTTAAAAGATTTCCGGGCACGGACTCGGTGAAGCATTGCACATCTCGTTTCGGATGAAATGATCGCTGATAAGTAACGTGCGCGGCGGAAGGAAATCAGGGCGAGTAAGGAGCGATAAAATGTCGCAAAGGCTTGCTTCGGGATTTACTCGGTATGCCTCACGGGTAGTACCGGCGAAGAGCTTTCCCCTTGATATGCGTCCTGATGTCATTTTACGCCGGCGCTTCCGCACTCATCAGCCGGCTTTTTCACTAGCCTGCGCCCGCCGCACTTTCAAGAATTAACTTACATTCGGCTAATATCTTAGCGCGAGTGAGATGAAAACTTACAGATGGGCACAGTATTCACCCTCAAAAATTCATTGTCAACACAAATGAAGTAAGAGGAACGAAGAAAGGGGAAATGGGGAAAGGCGTAAAGGGAAAAAGGTGGAGAAGCGCAGGCACGCTTACCTTTCATCGCTTTCCGCCAATGTTTTCCATTCTTTCGGATTTCGATTTAGGATAGTGTGACGCTCAGGCCGCAGAGCTTGGGGTTCAATCCGCACGCCCGAACAATTAACAAATATGAAAATCACGAAAGCGGTTATCACCGCCGCCGCGAGAAATCAGCGGACGCTGCCTCTACAGACTTTGGTGGATCGGGACGGCGACCAAAAGCCGCTGCTCAACATCATCGTCGAAGAGGCGATAGGTGCCGGGATTGAAGACATCTGTGTGGTCGTCGCCCCCGGCGACGAGGACGCCTACCGGCAGGCGGCGGGGGGGCACGCCGGGCGACTCTCGTTCGTCGCGCAGAATGAGCCGCGCGGTTACGGCCACGCCGTTTCCTGCGCGCGCGAATTTGTCGGTGAAGAATCGTTTCTCCACATGATCGGCGATCACGTCTATATCAGCGGCAACACGAAGAGTTGCGCCGAGCAAATAATCGAGGTCGCGCGCCGCGAGTCGTGCGCCGTGTCGGGCGTGCAGCCGACGCGCGAAAATCTTCTGCCGTACTTCGGCGCGGTCGGCGGTCAGCGCCTCAAGGGTAAAAGCGGGCTTTACCAGATCGAGCGGGTCGTCGAAAAGCCGACGCCGACGGAGGCCGAGCAAACGCTGATGATCGCCGGTTTGCGCAGCGGACACTATCTCTGTTTCTTTGGCATGCACGTCCTCACGCCGACGGCGATGGAGATTCTCGGCACTCACGTCGCGGCGCATCGCGGCGACGCTAATATCCAACTCTCCCCGGTGCTCGACCAACTGGCGAAGCGCGAGCGCTACCTCGCGCTCGAAACAAGGGGGCGCCGCTACCCGGTTGACGTTCGCTACGGACTGCTCACCGCGCAACTCGCCCTCGCGCTCAGCGGACGGGATCGCGACGAAGTGTTGACCGGCCTTTGTGAATTGCTGGCGCAGCGTGAGATGAGCGGGGCGGCGGATGAGTAGGAAAAAGCGCATGCCTGAGCACCTGACTGACATCATCACCGCCGCCGATTCCGAAGTTCGCAACCGCTCGCTCGACTCATACTGCGCGTCGGCCTCGGTCGCTCAACTGCTCGAAGAGTGTACGCGTCTGGAATCGTTTCGGCACGAAAGCGAGAACCTCTACGAGCGCGTGCGGGCGTGCTTTTTTCTCTACGCGATCAACCGCTTTCACCTGCCCGACAAACGGGAATTGCCAGCCAACGGACGCATTCCGTTTGAAGGATACACGCACCTTCTTGAGCGCCGCTTCGAGGAGGCGATAGACCTGTTTCTGAAAACCCAAGCTCACGATGGCCCCAGCGACGCACTGTCGAGCGCGCTCGCCGCCGCTTACCACCGCGTCGCGTTTCAGACCTTAGCTAATCAAGTGCGACGCAGCGTGCGCTCGGTTCGCGGCAACCAGTGGATGTTCCGCGTCGGGCATCCGGGCGACCAACCGTTGCGCGTGCGCCCGGAACTCAAGTTGCGGCTCTCAGAAGAATCGTCGTTCCCCGTCCTCAAAGAATCAACGTCGGTGCGGATGGACTTAACGCACAGCGCGTGGAGCGACATCTTTTTTCTCGGCATGGATTTCCCGGAAGGCGCGCGCGTCCTCAACGTCTCGATTGATTTGGGCGTGCGTGGGCGCGACGCTGTTCCGCGCCCGCCCGTCGAGGCTTACCTGCGAGTGATTGATGAACCTGTCCTCCGGCTCGTCAGCGTTGATCTCAAAACGCAGGCCGACATCACAGACCTCGGCGAAGTGTTCGACTTCGCCCGCGATTATCTTGGACTACTCAAAGCGGCGCTCATCGCGTCGGGTTTAGTCCCGCCCGGCGTCGAAGGCTCCGGGCAGAGTCTCAGCGATTTGCTCGCCCGGTTAGTCGGCGCGGGTCACGGCCTTGAGCTAATTAGCAACGTCAACAACATCCCAAAAGGCTCGCGCCTCGCCGTCTCAACGAATCTGCTGGCCGCGCTCATTTCCGTCTGCATGCGCGCGACCGGGCAGGCGCGTAACCTCGTCGGGCCTCTCGAAGAGAATGAACGTCGGCTCGTCGCGGCGCGGGCGATTTTGGGCGAGTGGCTGGCGGGTTCTGGCGGCGGGTGGCAGGATTCGGGCGGAGTGTGGCCCGGCATCAAGTTGATTCAGGGACAAAATGCCGAAGAAGGCGACCCGGAATACGGAATAAGTCGCGGGCGTCTGCTTCCGACTCATCGCATTCTGGATTCATCGGAAGCCTCCCTTGAGACTCGCCGGCAATTACAGGACAGCCTCGTGCTTGTTCACGGCGGGATGGCGCAGAACGTCGGCCCCGTCCTTGAGATGGTCACGGAGAAATACCTGCTGCGCTCCGAAGCCGAGTGGAATGCACGTCAAGACGCCAACCACATTCTAGACGACATTCTCCTGCACCTCAGAGAGGGAGACATTGCGGGCATCGGTGCGGCGACGACGCGAAACTTTTTCGGCCCGCTCCAAACAATCGTTCCGTGGGCGAGCAATCTCTACACCGAGACGCTGATTGACAAGGTGCGGAAAGAGTTCGGCCAAGACTTTCAAGGCTTCTGGATGCTCGGCGGAATGTCCGGCGGCGGCATGGGTTTTATCTTCAGCCCCGAACGAAAGCGTGAAGCGCAGGACAGCTTGGGGCGCATCATGGCGGACGCGCGCCGACGCTTCGAGCACGCGTTGCCGTTCGCGATGGAGCCGGTCGTCTACGACTTTGCGATCAACGAGCGCGGGACGTTTGCCGGATTGCTATCGTCCGACGCCGCCCCGCTCCCGCCGGGCTACTATGTGATGACGGTGCCGCGTTTGATGCGACAAGACCCGCGCCACCTCAGCATCTCGCGCCGCTCGGAACTCGACGCCTTCGGCTCCGCATGCCGCACGCGCCCCGAACTGGCCGGCATGGTGCAGACGCTCTTCGATCAACTCATTCCGCGCGTCAAGCTCGAAGACGAAGGCGGGCGCGACCTCAGTTCAATTCTCGAAGCGAACGGCTTTGACAACGTGCAGCATGAGCAGATTCGCGGCGACCTCCGCAACGGGCGCATCGGACTCGCGCAAAATCGTCTGCCCGTCAGCAGCCGTATCCGCGATGTCGAGCCGGGCGATGTTTACGACGGCGTGCGTGAATTGCCGGAAAGTTTGAGCGAGGTCGGAAGGCGGGCGTTGAGCGAAGGCCGAATCGCGGTCGTCTCGCTCGCGGCGGGCGTCGGGAGTCGCTGGACGCAAGGCGCGGGCGTGGTGAAAGCTCTTCACCCGTTCGCCAAGCTCGCGGGCAGACATCGCAGTTTCATCGAGGCGCATCTTGCCAAGAGTCGGCGCACCGCGCGACTCGCGGGGCGAGAGTTGCCGCACATCTTCACCACGAGTTACCTGACGCACGCGCCCATCGAATCGTACCTGCGAGCGGAAAACAACTACGGCTACGCGGGGCCGTTGATTCTTTCACCGGGGCGCGCGATTGGATTGCGGCTCGTGCCGACGGAGCGCGATTTGCGCTTCGCGTGGGAGGAGATGCCGCAGCAGATTCTCGACGAGCAAGCGCAGAAGGTGCGCGCCAGCCTTCACGCCGCGTTGATCGCGTGGGCAAAGAGCGCGGGCGAGGCGAGCGACTACACCGGCAACGTGCCGAGCCAGTGTCTCCACCCGGTCGGCCACTGGTACGAAGTCCCGAACATGCTGCGAAATGGCACGCTCGCGTGCTTGCTCGCAGAACGACCACAACTTGATTACCTAATGGTTCACAACATTGACACGCTCGGCGCGAACGTCGAACCGGCTCTTCTCGGACTGCACATCGAGCGCGGCGCGGCGATGACAGTCGAGGTGATTCCGCGCCGCTTGGAGGATCGCGGCGGCGGACTCGCGCGCGTGGACGGGCGCCTCAGATTGGTCGAGGGCTTGGCGATGCCGAAGGAGGAGTTGGAGTTTGACCTTTCCTACTACAACTCTCTGACCACGTGGGTGAGCATTGACGCGCTCCTGAACGCGTTCGGCCTGACGCGCGATTCACTCAACAACGAAGCGGCGGTCACGACGGCGATCCGAACGCTTGCCGCGCGCATGCCGACTTACATCACACTGAAAGACGTGAAGCGGCGCTGGGGTCATGGACATGAAGACGTGTTTCCCGTCGCGCAGTTCGAGAAACTCTGGGGCGACATGACGGCGCTCCCCGAACTCAACTGCCAGTACGTCGCGGTGCCGCGACTGCGCGGACAACAACTCAAGGAGCAGGCGCAACTCGACGGCTGGCTGCGCGACGGCTCCGCTGCTTATGTTGAATCTTTGTGTGAGTGGTAGATGATAATGCGTCGGGTTCTTAGGGGGGCGGCGGTGGCAGTGTCTGGCTGCCCCAACGCGGAGCAGATTTAGTTACACCTCGCAACGACATCCGCACAATAAATCAATCTTCACGGGCGATAGATGCCGCGCTACCTCATCTCGCCTTACGTGTAGAACAAAAAGCGTGTAAGGGTTGAACACGACCACGTCTTTGACACCTTGCGACAGATAGAACTGCGGCCCGATCTCCAAATCTTTTGCCTCATAGCCCTTGCTGATTACTTCGATCACTGCTTCGGGAACAAGCGTGATAGCCTCTTCCTCTTCCGCCGGCTCACGGCAAAAGATAGAAATATCAGGCCTCTTCAGAGACTTGTCGGGAAAGCTGATGTAGACATCGGCCGCATGAATACACAAACATCTCTTTGGCGATTCCCCAGATGTTTCGACGGGTTCGATGGTGGCGCGAATGCGATCAACTTCCTTCTGATGCTTATAGACGGGATACGGCTCCCAAATCGCTAACCCCCGCACAATCTCCAGCCGCACTCCGAACTCTTCGGCCTTCAGAAGCTTGGAATCCATTATCGCCCTCCGAACGCGCTGCCACTAACGCTCAGCCAAGAACTTCATCAACAGAAAGCACAACGCCGGGAACGCCAACGATCTCTACAAATTCGCCACGCCTGATCTGCGCTATCCTTTGGTACACGCCGCCGACAGGCTCGGCATAGCTTTCGATCAAGTCAGCCGGGATGTTCACGATCAACATCTGCGGAATACCTGCCTCTGCATAAAGAGGCAACTTTACCTCTTGATCATATTCGACTGACGTATCTGCGACCTCGATGATCAACAACACATCCACGGGCGTTGGATGAGCCTCCGCATAAAAGTCCTCACGCGGTCTGAGCAACGCTACGTCCGGCTGCGGCTCTGAAAATTCGTTAAGCCGGATCGGGCTTTGGACACTCACAAGAGAAAGCTGAGCGGCTTCACGGTTCAAGAGCGTATCTAAGCGTCTGACACAGGCCGCATGGCGGCTGCCAATCGGACTCATCTCAACGACCTCACCTTCAAGCAACTCAACATGGTCATCCCCGGAGAGAATGCCAGCCTCAGCCATGCGGTAGTATTCATCCACAGTAAAACAATGCCTTGCAATTTGGACTGGCATAGAACCTCCTAGCACCTCGTTGTACTCTTCGACAATTGCAGGTAAGACAATCCATTTCAAAGTCTTCTTGCCCAGCGATAAACAAAATGACTTCTTCAGGCGTCCGGTTTTTGAGAGCAGCAGAAACGACCACGTTCGTGTCATTAACGACTCTCACTTGCCACTCCGGTAAGCCTCGACTTCGCGTGAAATATCGTCTTCACTTAAGGTCTGTGCTTGCGGCAGCGATTGAGTCTCTTTGAACAACTCTTGCAATTGGCTAACGCGCTCAGCACGATTGTTATCCTCTGTGGCAAGCACAACGATTTCAACCTTTTCTCCAACGCGAAAAGGCATGTTAGACAGAACAATTTGCTTCGGGTCTGTGATGGTCAAATAAGTTCGATACGCTTTCATTTCCTGCTTCGACTCCTTTCAACGTGACGATTATATGCCAAAGCATAATCGAGGGCTTACCGGGTTGATTTCAAAACGTGAGTGTGAATGCTTACCCTAACTTGGCCGTTGAAGAAATGCGGAGCCGCCCAACGTCTAAGTTGAACTGCCCGCGACCACCGACGCTTAGATGAAGAAACTGCGGACCGGCGGGTTCGCTCAAACGCAGGGTTAGGGCGCAGATGGCAGATCATAGGAAATCTTCTTTCCCTGGACTTTGACAATTCCTCGTTTGCACAACAACGCGAACAGGGCAGAAAGCTGCTGTGTCGACAACTCTTTCTTGAACAGAGCATGCAGCGTGCTTATGAGCGTTTCTTTCGCTCGTGGCTTCGCCGCCTTCAACTTCGCCAGATGGCTAACAACCACTTCGACTTGGGCATCACACGGCGACGGTAGCGCTCGTTTGAAATAGGGAATCTATGATATGGAAACTGAGCGCTGAACAAATACCCCCTTGGCCTTTAGGTGCTTGATCAGGGGATCGAATCCGGCATCTTTCGAGATAATGTGAAAGAACGCCGACGAGTCCTGCCCTGAGAGAAAACCAACGTAGTAGGCGATGTGGAAATCCAGGGCGTTAGGACCTGGAGACTCCAACAGTACATATTCAGCGTTCGCGCCGAGACCTTGTAGCGCTGCCGCCAGCGCCACAGGAATTTTCGCTTGGTTCGCTCCGAGAAACACTCTCACCTTGAACGGGCCATCGCGAAGCATCGCAATGTCCGTTGGTTGGACGTTTTCGTAATCAATGAGTACGTAATTGGTTCTTACCGCCATATATGGGGCTGGACCTTAACGCTCGGCATAATCGGCGCGCTCGAATCTTGCAGAACAAAAGAGCCGCTGAGGGCGCGTCCGGTTGATGCCGTTGTTAGGTGCGGACTCGTTGATAAGCACCCGTCATGTGATGTCACGCCATTCCCTAGCATCAACGAATTGATCCAGATGCTTGACGTTTGTTGTCGCGATCACCGACGCGTCCCCACCTCTCATCACCACTGCTGCTTGCGCTGCCAAGATTACATCCCCATCGAGCGCTGCATCCCTTGCCGTTGGCTGACCTCTTTGGCGAGCTTCCGCCCAAAACTCCGCAGCTTGGCGTATCGTCTCCGTATTCAGCGGGAGATACATCAAACTCTCGCAGAGTCCGTTCAAGCGAGCTAAACCTGCTGATTTGTCGGCACGCAGCAACTCGCGCCGCACCTCATAATCACTGATTTCAGGAACCGCAACTTTTATGCCTTTCAGCAACAAGCTTCTCAGCCATGCTGTGCATTCCAATGTTAACGCTGTCGCTTTCGGATTCGTGACCATTCCCAGAGGGCCGGCATCTAACAACACAATCACGCTCATGGAAACAGCTTCCGATCAGATAACCGATCTTCATCGAGCGCGGCTTTGAGGAATTGCCAAGTCTCTTGCTGTTCCTCCTCATCGCCTTGTGACCAAGCCTCAAGCAAGCGGATTGCATCTGCATTCTTCGCTTGTTGATCGGCATCTACATCATCAACAATGTCGTCTTGTGATTCTTCCAAAGGAAGACGTTCTACACTCATAAATTCCGTATACCTCCTATCTGCTTGCGCAATCTTAGCAGTAGAACGGGCGGAGAATGAAGCACCTTAACTATCCCGGGTGAGCGTGTTATGCGGAGTGAATCCGCATAATACCCTTATCTGCGCGGAGCGATTTGCGAAATCGCTTCATTCCTTAGACGTGATGCCGGTCAACTTGAATACGTAGGCGGGTTGGCCGGAAAGTTCGTCAACTGGGAACTCTGGCAGCGTGACGGCGACGCTCCCGTTCTCAATCTCCCACTTGAGCGGCTGCGCGGTTCCGAGCAGTGTGATTGAACTGTTCTTGGGCGGCACTACATTCTTCAGAATCATCTTCCTGCCGGGCCACGCGGGCGTGATCGCGTAGAGGTTGTTTCCTTTGACCGTGAAAAACGCTTCGATAACGGCGGAGTTGCCCGCCGGCTTGCCGATTAGTTTGGAGATGTCGTAGCCGGTCATGTACTCGCCGTACTTAATCTCCGGGACTTTGCCGGCGCTCCATTGTCGGGTCTGTCGCCACGGCTGGGTTTCGTAAATCGCCTCGCCGTTTATCTTCAGCCAGTCGCCGATTTGGAGGAGGCGTTCTTCCATGATGACGGGGATGCGCCCGTCGGCAGTCGGGCCGATGTCGAGCAGAAGATTGCCGCCGCGACTCACGGTGTCAACCAGCATCAGAATCAATTCTTTCGCCGGGCGATAGTCGCGCAAAGTCTCGATGCGGTTGTAGCCGTATGAATACGCCATGCCGCGACTCTCTTCCCACGGGTGGCTGGCGTCGGGGAGGCCGGAGCCGTATTCGGTGGTGTAGTAGCCGCCGTGCTTGTGGCGCGTGTCTTTGCCCCAGCGGTCGTTGATGACCACTTCATCGCGCACCGA
>Ga0183260_10004572_pt1 | contig 10966 bp, 12 predicted proteins | sample AntDrymUQ4972206_2_FD_129768 | JGI IMG/M metagenome (GOLD analysis project Ga0183260, IMG submission 129768) | Polar desert sand microbial communities from Dry Valleys, Antarctica - metaG UQ497 (22.06) (version 2) (version 2) | ecosystem: Environmental > Terrestrial > Soil > Desert | place...
AGCCGCGGGAAAAGCGGCGATCACCGTCCGGGAGCTGATGAGCCATCGCGCCGGGCTCTACGACGTCCAGGCCGTCGCCGAGGGCCCGGACGACCTGCTCGATCACATCGGGATGGAGCAGCGCCTGGCGGCGGCGCCGGCCCAGGGCCCGCCGGGCCGGCCCGCCTACCACGCCATCACCTACGGCTGGCTGGCGTCCGGCCTCGCCCGCTCGATCACCGGGAAGGGCATGCGCGACCTGGCCTGCGACGAGCTGGCCGTCCCGCTCGAGGCGCCCGGGCTCGAGATCGGCTTTCCCAGCCGTGAGCCGGCCGAGATCGTCGGAAGGTCGCTGCGGCTCTACAGCTCGCTCGGGGTCGCCTTCACCCCGATCCTCGGATGGCTGCCGGTGACGAAGGCGGGCTTCCGCGCCCTGCACGCGCATGGGTTCGAGAGCCTCTGCCGCGGGCCCGCTCCGCGGATCTGGCGGACCGAGATGCCGGCGGTGAATGGAGCCCTCTCGGCCGACTCCCTCTCCCGCCTCTACGTGCCCCTCGCGACCGGGGGCCTCTCCCCCTCAGGCGAGCGCTTCCTCTCGCCCGAAACCGTCGATCGCCTGGGCAGGGTGCAGACCCGAGGCCTCGACCGCGTGCTCGGCGTCAGGATGCGATGGCGCCTCGGCTTCCACCACGGCTTCGGGACCGGGCCGCGGGCGCCCAGGGCCCTGGGCCACTTCGGCTTCGGCGGCAGCGGCGGCTGGGGGGACCCCGACACGGGCATCTCGTTCGGGTTCGTCTCCAACCACATCGGCTCCATCACGACTGCGCTCGGCGACCTCGCGATCCTCCGCCTCAGCGGCGTCGCGCGGACCTGCGCCGCCCGGGCCTAGGAGCCCGGCTGGAGGTCGCGGGTCTCCCACCACTCCTCGCCGTAGTCGATCGTGATCTCCTCGCCCTCGGCGATGTCGCGGAGCGCGACGAACACCATCGAGTCGTCGCCGTTGTCCATGTACTCGGCGCACGGCGAGTCGGAGTGGTTGTAGAGGCTGCCGAAGCCGAGTATGAAGACGTTGAGCTTGGGATCGCGGTTCGAGCTGATGACGTAGTCGCCCAGGACACCGCCCGCGTCGGATTCGCCGATCTCGATCGTCGGGCAGATCTCGATCGTCTCGTCGGAGGCGAAGTCACGAGCCGCGAAGACACCGCGACCGCGCGAGCCCTCCCTGACCTCGACACCGGCCGGCGGAACGATCTTCTCTTCATCGGCGGCCCCGCTCACGAAACGAAACATTAGGACCGGCTCAGGGCCGGCGCCGCTACTACCGCGAGTCGCGAGAGACGAAGCGGCTCATCCTGGCGCCGTCTTGGGGGAACCCGCCGGCACCGGGGTGGAGGGCGGGATCGGCGATGCATCAGGCATCGGCGATGCGGCCGGGATCGGCGACGCTGGTGGGACCGGCTGCAGCTCGGAGGCCATGCAAAAGACTGTACCAGTATTCCTGTAATCTTTTTCTAGCAATATGGACCATGAGTCGCGACAAACGGCCCCGCGGTGGGGCTTTCTGACCAACCACGCGCACGTACTGGTATGCGTGACTCGTGATCCCGGCATCCGCCTTCGCGACCTCGCCGAGGCCGTCGGCATCACCGAGCGCGCCGCCCACCGGATCCTCACCGAGCTCGTCGGTGAGGGATACGTGCTGCGCGAGCGGCAGGGCCGGCGCAACCGCTACGAGGTCAACTCGGAGCTCCCCCTGCGCCACCCACTTGCCGAGGACCGCGAGGTCGGCGACCTGCTCCGGCTGCTGGTGAAGTAGTCAAGGGCCGTCGCACCGCCCCCGAGCTTGCGGGGTCTTCATGAAACACTCGAACCGATCAAGGCGCCGAGAGAGATCGACACCGTCGTGGACATGCCTCCGCTGGAGGGCGTCCAGCACCGGTTTGTCGACGTCGACGGGCAGCAGGTACATCTCGCCGAGGCTGGCGACGGCGAGCCGCTTGTCCTTCTCCACACCTCGTTCGAGCATTGGTGGGCATGGCGGCACCTGATCCCGCGGCTGGCCGAGCACCGGCGCGTGATCTGCCCCGACCTGCGTGGCTGCGGCTGGTCGTCCGCCCCGCCTGCGGGCTACGAGAAGGAATCGCTGGCCGGCGACCTCGTCCAGTTGTTGGACGCGCTCGAGCTCGAGCGGGTCGCACTCGGTGGGCACGGGATCGGCGGGATGGTCGGCTTCCTGGCGGCGCTGCGGGCACCGGAACGCATCAGCTCATACCTGGCGATCGGCGTCGTCCACCCCTGGTTGCGGGTAGATCCGAAGCTGCTCGCGACTCTTTGGCGGAGCTGGTACCAGCCGCTGGTGGCAGCGCCTGGGGCCGGCCCGCGCGTGGTCCGCACCCGCCGTTTTCTCACCTGGATGTTCCGCGGCACCAGCCCCAACCCCGAAACGTGGAGCGACGCCGATGTCGAGATCTACGCTCGGGTCCTCGACGACCCGGCGCGGGCCCGGGCGCAGTCCCTGATCTACCGGACCTTCCTCGCACGCGAGCTCCTCGCGATCGCTCGGGGCCACTACCGCGACCAGCGCCTCACCGTGCCGACCCTGCTCTTGTTCGGAAGCCGTGACGCGTTTCTCTCTCCCCTTGGGCTGCGCGGCTACCAGGAGCATGCCGAGCAGATGAGCGTCGAGATCCTCGAGGGAGAGGGGCACTTCGTCCACGAGGAACGTCCGCAGCTGGTGGCCGAGCGCGCCGAGCGGTTCTTCGGCGAGGGACCATGAGCGAGCGTCCGCTGATCTGGCCGATGCGGGCGATCCTCTGGGTCGGCGGCGGCTTTGTGCTGGTGGCCGGCGTCCAGCTCTTCCTCTTCCCCACCCGCACCGACGAGATCTTCGCCTGGACGATCGATTCGCGGATGAGCGTCACCCTGCTCGGTTCGTTCTACGGCGGGGCGGCGGTACTGGCGCTGCTCTCCGCTCGCGAGCCGGTCTGGTCGCGGGCGCGACTGGGCGTCCCCGGCGTACTCGCCTTCGTCTGGCTCACCCTCGCGGCGACGCTCCTCCATCTCGACCTCTTCCACCTGGACGAGGGTGACGCCCGGGCGCAGATGGCGGCCTGGACTTGGCTCGTGATCTACGTGGCCGAGCCGCTGCTGCTGACGCTCGCCTTCATCCTCCAACTCCGGGCGCCGGGTGGGAACCCGCCGCGGAGCGACCCGCTGCCCGGCTCCTACCGCGTCCTGCTCCTGTCCCAGGCGGCCTTGCTCGGAGCCCTCGGAGCGGTGCTGTTCGCGGTGCCGCTCGAGGTCGCAGAGATCTGGCCGTGGCAGCTGACGGAGCTGACCGGTCGCGCGATCGCCGCGTGGATGATCGCGCTCGGCGGGCTGCTGGCCGCGATCGCTTGGGAGGGAGACAGGAGCCGGATACGCCTCGGCACCTACATGGTCGGCACCTTGGTCTCGCTGCAGGCCATCGCGCTCGCGCGGTTCGGCGGGGAGCTCGACTCATCGTCCGTCGAGGCGATGATCTACGTGGCATCGCTCGCGAGCCTCGGCCTCACCGGAGTGTGGGGCTGGCGAATCTCGACCGGCTGAGGCTGCCACGGTGTCAGAGTCCGTCGCGACAGGGTGGGGGCCCGATCCGTTTCTCGCTACCACCCACGGATAGTCGAGCGGCTAGCTGTCTGACTCCGACAGCCCGGCGGCTTCGAGGGCGTCGGCGTGCTCGAGGTAATTCCGGACCCGGATCACGCGTCCATCTTCAAGCTCTTGGACCTGGCCCAAATGTAATTCGACGGGCACGCCGCTCCCCTTTCCGGTTGCCGTCTGGTGCGCCAGAACGACGACCTGGTCATCGCCGGCATCGATCAGCCGTTCGATCCGAAACGACCAGTCCGCGAAGGACCCAATCCAGGTGCGCATGAACTCGACGAAGCCTTCGCGGCCCCGATAAACCGCAGGACCAGGGAACCGTGCGGTGGGTATCCACTCGAGGTCTTCAGCAAGGGCTCCCGAGTCGAATGCCGCTCCGGGGTCGCCACGCTCCATCCCCGCCTGGAAATCCTCGACCCATCGCCTCACGATCTCCACGTTCTCCTCCGACATCGCCCTCAGGCGTCCGCCTCGACCTTCACCTCGCCCATGTCAACCGAGGCGCGAGTCCCCGGCGTCTCGGAGGGATCCATCTGCTCGAGGACCTCGGCCGACTTCCTCATCTTCTCCTCGGAATCGAAGAGGGCGAAGAAGACCGCTGTCGATTGGTCCTCGTCGACCATCAGCCTCAAGCCGGCCGCCTCAACGCCGGGGGGCGGTCCCCCTCGCTCTTTGATCCGGTTGATGATCGCCTCAATCTTCTCCGGATCGACGTCCGTAAACCTGACCACACGTGCGTACATGCTCGCCTCCTGAGTCGGTTGAAGCCCACCCTACCTCCGGTCGCCGCTCCCGTCCTGCTGACGCTTGCTCGGACTAAACCGGCAGCGCCCGCGCCTTCTTCTTGCGCTTCTTGCGCGCCCTCTTTGACTTCTTGTTCTTGCACTTCTTGAGCGCGGCGGCGCGCTGGCCCGTCGGCCCGGGGACGCCCTGAGTGAGGACCGGGGACGTGATCGAGGACGGAGGCGGCGATGGCGGAGGCGCAGATCTTGGCCGCGAACGGCAGCTCGAAGGCTAGCGCGGGATTCGAACCGCGCTCGCCGCTACCCGCAGTGGGCGAATAGGTTGTCGGGCGCCGACCCCGAGTGCTGTCCCGAGACGAACCAGTTCTGCCCGAACCGTTGCGACTGGTTGACGATGAAGTACGAGTCGCCGAGACTCGTGGTCGCCTGGGCGAACCCGCCCTGTACCTGCCCCGCCCTGCGCGAGCAGGGGGCGGAGACCGTGCTGGCAGACCTGTTCATGGTCGACACGGGACCCGCCACCACGGTGTCGGGTGGAGCGTGCTTGACCTTCGCGCAGTAGGCGTAGGCGCTGAAGGAGTTGGGCCCGCCGCCGAGAGGCGGCGTGTTCCAGTAGCGCATCAGCCACGACCGTGGCCCGGCGCGATAGGAATCGAACACCTGCCCCAGGACGCCTGGGCCGGAGAGCGGCGGCGCCGCCCGGAAGCCGCCCGATACCGCCTTCCGCTTGCCGGTGCAGGTCGGCGTGAGCACGTGGTAGGTATTGCCAGGAGGGAGCGCGGTTCCGACCGTTTCGACCTCGCTGAGGGGCGGCACCCCCGAGCGGCAGTAGGCATACGCGACGAGGGTGAACGGCTCCGCGGGCGGGGCGTCGAAGTACTGGGACGACACCTGCCAGGCCCTGGCCCCGACCCTGCGCGACTCGAACACGTACCCCTGGGCGCCCGTCGCGCTCGGCCCTGTCGGCGGCGTCTCGTAGAACCCTCCGCCGACCACGCGTTCCTTCGGCGCGCAGTATGCGACGGCCGTCGCGATCGCCTCGTTGGCGCTGACCGAGGTGCGCGCCGACTCGGTGAAGACAGGTCCGGGCTTGAGAGCTCTCTTCTTCTTGGCATCGGCCGCGGAGGGCGCGATGCCCGTGAGCGCGATCGAGGCGGCGAGCGCCGAGGCGAGCACGATTCGTCCTCGCTGAGATCCCCTGCCTGAACCGGTCATGCCGCCCCTCCCCGAGCTCGTGTCTACTTGAAAGTCGGCAGGCTACCAGCGGGGGCGCCAAGATCAACCACGCCATCTCAGCCCCTGGCTAGACCGGCAGCAGCTTTGCCTTCTTCTTACAGCGCTTGCGTGCCTTCGCAGATCTCTTCTTCTTGCACTTCTTCAGCGCCGCGGCGCGCTGTCCAGTCGGTCCAGTCGTACTTCCCGCCGGAGGCAGTGAGGAGGTCGGCGGGTTGATCAACGGCTGGGGGTTGATCACCGGCTGGGGGCAGGTACCGCCCGGCGCGGTCTGCTCCGGACATGCTTTCTGAACCTCGAAGGCACCGATGTCAGTGCCGTTGCCGGCGTTCGCCAGGCCGGTGAAGTCGACCGGGCGCAGCAGGCCTCGCTGGTCGTCGTTCAAGACCGACTGGGAGGCGTTCGAGCCGGCGTCGATCGCGGGGCTGCCCGGCAGCAGGGCGATCGTCTCGGTCGGGCCGCCGGTAAAGCCGGCAGCGAGGAGCGGGTTCGAGGTCAGATCGGTGGGGCCGAAACCGCAGCTAGGCGTGTCGGCCGCGCTGTAGTCGACGTTGGTGCCGCCGGTGGTCTTGGGACCCGTGCCGCAGTTGACGCTACCGGCGCCGAGGGGGTCAGAGACGATTGTGTTCGCGAAGCTCGTCGCGCCGCCGCCGACGATGTTCGCCGCCACTCCCGGCGCGCTCGGGCCGTTGCGGGCGATCGTGTCGCTGACGAGGTCGAGCGTCCCGGCGCCGTTGTAGATCCCGCCGCCACTCTGCGTGATCACACTTCCTGCGCCGCCGGTCGCGGCAACCGTGTTGCCGGCGATCGTAGTCTGCTCAATCCTCCAGGCGCCCAAGGCCTTGGCGATGCCCGCCCCCTGGGCAGCGACGAATGCGTTGGTGCCCCCCGATGCGGCCGCGTCATTGCGGGTGATCTGGCTGTGGTCGATGTTGATGCTTCCCGGCTGTGAGTGGATGCCCGCGCCGAACGACTGCACATTGCTCGATACCGCGCCGGTGTCAGCGGCCAGCGTTTGGTTGCCGTCGACGACGCTGTAGTGGATTTGGACTGTCCCGCCATCGTTGAAGATGCCGCCGCCGTATGCCTCGGCGCCGCCGGAATCACCCTGTGTGTTGCTGGCGGAGGCGGCGTTGTCGCGGATCACGGACTCGTTCAGGGTCAGCGTCCCGGTCGGGCTGTTGTGGATGCCGCCGCCCTTTGCGGTGAGGAAGGAGGTAGGAGAGGCGATGCGGCGCACCTGATTTCCGGAAACCGTCACCTCGGTCAGGGTCAGGGTCGCTGCATTAAAGATCCCGCCGCCCGCCTCGTTGCCGGTCCCGGTTCGGTTGCCGCCGGTCACCGTCAACCCCGACAGCGTGATGACCTTGTCTTGGCCGGCGAAGATCGTCCGCTCCCCGGGCGCCCCGTCGATCAACAGCTCGGATGTGCCCGGCCCGGCGATCGTCACATCGGTGTTCAAGAAGAGTTGTTGGAAGCTCAGGTCGATTGTCGAGGGCGTCCCGCCGGGCACGAATACGGCTGGATCGAAGCTGACGACGTCCGGGCCCGATCCGTTGGCGCAGCCGTTGCCGCCGGCGGCGTCACCGGTCGCGGAAACTACCGCCTCGCGCAGGGTGCACGGGGCCCCAACATCCGATACGTCAGAGGTGGTGTCGACCACGATCGGCGCCGCGACGCACTCGCCGAAAACGCCAGCGATGCGAACACCGCTCCAACCAAAAAGATCAGCTTCCTCATCATGGCCTCCTAGGTGACGCCTTTTCCCTCGCAGCGAGCTGTCGACAGGCGGGAGGCCAATGAAAGCGAGTCGAGTGAAACGACGAACGGCAGGTCAGCCGTCAGCTCCCGTCCAACGCGATCGAGGCTCGTATAGCGATTCACGCCTTTACCGTAAGGCGGAGCGCTTATCGCACGGTTATCGCGGCGCCGCGTGTGCCGAATGCCGAATCGGCTACTTAGTCTCGACCTCGTCAGCTACTTAGTCTCGACCTCAGCGGAACCGTCGGCATCCGCACCGTGCGAGGCCTTGGGGCAGCTCTGCCCGACCTTGAGACCGCCTTGGCCCTTGACGTGCTTGGCATGGCCGCGACCGCAATGATTTCCGTTCTGACCGGCCTTGCCGTGCTGACCGGCCTTGCCGTGCTGACCGGCCTTGCCGTGCTGACCGGCCTGCCCGTGGGACCCCGCCTGGGAGTTGGACGCCGAGGCGATTCCGATCGGGATCAAGGCACAAGCCGCCACGCCGGCGATAGCTGTTGCTCTTCGAATCGTGTTCATCACCACTCCTCGCTCGCGGCGCCGAGTACCTGCCTCGTTCACCTTTTTCCGGTCCTGGGAACCATCGGCACCCGGTCGCCGATTCTGGAGCCCGTCGAAACAAGCCTCCCCCTTTCGTCCAGCCGGGATCATGGATAGCTGGCGGGTGTAGTCGGCGCCGCGGCATCGCGCGGCTCGCGCAGCTAGCAGCTGCTCAGAGCGTCTTGGCCCTTGCCGCCGCGACAGAGGTCATTGCCTGCGGCCCCGTCGAGCTTGTCGGCGCCACCTTCGCCGTAGAGCCTGTCCTTGCCCTTGCCGCCCTTCAGGGTGTCGTTGCCCTTCCCGCCGCAGATCCGATCGTTGCCCTGGCGTCCGTTGATCTTGTCCTTGCCCCCGAGGCCGACGATCACGTCGGAGTGGCGGGCTCCCCTGAGGACGTCGTTCCCGGCGGTGCCGACGATCGTCGCCCTCCTGCCCGCACAGATTGGCTGCTCAGCCGTGGCGCCGACCGGCTGCGCAGCCGTGGCGCCGCACTCGCTTGGCAGCGTCCGCTCAAACGGCAGCGTGGCGACGAACAAGCAGCCGTTCGGGGTCCGGATCTCCACCCTGCCCGCGCCCTGCCCGCGCAGGAGGTTGCCGTCGAGCGAGAAAGTGCTGACCTGCTCGGGCGCGGCGGCGAACGCGAATCCGAACCCCCACATCTCGCCGAGCTGCGCGACTGTCTTGTAGGTCCAGGTGGCCGGGGACTCGCCGACCGGCTCGAACAGCCCCCAATCTCCGATCGCGTAGGCGAGATGGCGGCGGCGCGAGGGCCAGTCGTGGGTCCCCACCTGCGGCCGGTAGGTGACCTCAATGCCCGCGTCGCGGGCCGCCGCGACGAAGTCCTCGGACTGCTGTCTGACCTCCAGCTCTGCGAGCTGGCCGGGGCCCGGCCTCTCGTCCTCGGCGGGAACTCCGTTGCCGACGGCGACATACAGCCGGGTGTGCGCAAGGTTCGCGACCAGCTTCGTCGGGTTGTGACCGGCCCAGTAGAACTCCTGGGCCTGCGGGTCGCCGAAGATCGCCTCGGGGTCCTGCTCGATGAAGGCTCTGAATGCCGGCTCAGCCTGAAACTCGGGCCGCTGCAGCGACAGGGTCCCCTGCGATGCTCCCGCGGCGCCGAAATAGCCCGGGCGCTGGGAGGCATAGAACATCGCGCCCATGCCGCCCATCGAGAAACCGTAGATCGAGTGCCAGCGGCGCCCGCGCCTGATCGGAAGCCGGTTCTCGACGAGCGGGATCAGCTCGTCGAGGTGGTAGCGCTCCCAGCCGGGGTCACCGCGCCGGCCGCCGTTCCACCAGTTCGTGTAGAAGCCCCGATCGGCCTCCGGCATCACGATGATGCCGTCAAAGCCGGCGGCGACGTTCGCGATCTCCCCTGCCCTCGCCCAGGAGTCATAGGCGTCGCCGACGCCATGCAGCAGGTACAGCACTGGATAGCCAACCGGAGAGTTGGGGTCGTAGCCGTCCGGCAGGTAGACGTTCACCCGCAATGCGTTCGGCCGAGGGGTGCCGGAGGGATTGTTGTAACCGGACTCAGCCGCCAGGGGATCGACGAAACGGCTGTCGGTGTTCCAGGTGATGATCTCCGCGCCGCTCGCGCTCGCCGGCAAGGCGATCGCGACCAGAGCTATGGCCAGTCCGGCGATCCACGTCCGCATAAGACCACCGTACCGGCGATGGCCCGTCCCGGTAGCACTAATCGGTCGCCGACCGCTCGAAGTGAGGGGCTTTCTTTAGGTAGCGGGGGGCCGATTCGTTTTTCGCTACCACCGCCTGAGGATTCGCGAGACCCAGTCGGCACCCCGGCTAGGGCCCTGCGGCCACTCCTAGTCAAAGCGAAGTCGGCGATTTGGAGTGCCACGACTCCTGGAAGCCGTGGCGCTGCTGCCGCGGGCAAGGCGCGATACTGCGCGGGCGATGTCGGAGGAGAACGTGGAGATCGTGCGACGGCTGTACGAGGCGGTGGGCCGCCACGACACCGAGGCAGTCCTGTCCGCCTACGATCCGAACGTGGAAATCGATTTCTCCGGGGGCCCGCTCGCGGGCCTGATGGGAGACAAGGTCTACCGCGGGCACGACGGAAAAGGGGTCACCCGATGTCAAAGCGCGCGCTCTGGTCGCCGATGCAGGTGTGCGAGTGGCCCCGGAAGTCCTCGTAGACGAACGGGGCCATGCGGAAGTAGTAGCGGCCCGGAGCCAGCGTGACCTGGAGCGACCATCGGCCGCGGCGGCCCGTGCGGGTGGAGCCGACGAACTGGGCCGTGGCGCTCGCCGGATTCTCCTGGACAAGCGAAAGCAATACCCGTCGCCGGCACAGCCGGTGCTTCGAGGTGACGGTGCCGGTGAACCCCGTGGCGGTCCGTAGAGCAGAGATGCGCGAGCCGGCCTCGAAACCGTGCGCCGCAGTGCCCGCAGGGGCCATCAGCGCAGCGGTGATCGCCACGAGGAATGCGGCGGCTGTCCCGGTCCGGAGGGTTCGCACGGGCGAAACATACCGGCTGGCCGACGAGCTCGAACCGGTCCGCGCTCGAAGGACTCCTCGACCGCCTCCCCTTGTATTTGACGTAAGCGGAGATGCCCATTGCGGAGGATTGATGCCCGATTGATGCCCGCCGGAGTACTGCGCCATACCCTTGGGCAAGAGAAAGGGCCGCGTTAGCGGCCCTTTCGTGAGGTAGCGGGGGCCCGATCCGTTCGTCGCTACCACCAACGGATAGTCCAGCGACTAGGTCTCGGCGCTGCCTGATTGAAGGCCGTCTGCTTCTCGTTCAGGGCGCGACAGCTGCTTTCACGCGAAAGCAGAAGCGGGCTCGATGCCCCGGCCAACTGTCGCTTTGCATGGAAAGCGCAACTACGCCCCCTCGGGCGCGTAGTGATCATCGTGGAGCACCTTCGCGGCCTGGCGAAGAAACAAAAGGCGGCCGGGCTAGGGCTCGAGCTTTCGAAGCGCCCAGAGCCACGTGGCGAGACCGATGGCTGGGAGCGCCACCCCGCCGACCGCTATCGGATCGCCGACACCCTTCTCGCGGACCTCGAAGCCGCCAGCCATCGCGTCGCAGAAATCG
>Ga0183260_10004574_pt1 | contig 10959 bp, 7 predicted proteins | sample AntDrymUQ4972206_2_FD_129768 | JGI IMG/M metagenome (GOLD analysis project Ga0183260, IMG submission 129768) | Polar desert sand microbial communities from Dry Valleys, Antarctica - metaG UQ497 (22.06) (version 2) (version 2) | ecosystem: Environmental > Terrestrial > Soil > Desert | place...
CCGCTGAGCGCGTGCAGCAGGTCCCAGCCCGACGTGAACGACCCGGTCAGCTCGAAGGCCCGGCGACCGATGCGCCCGGCCAGGTCGAGATCCCCGCCGTGGTAGCTCGCCGAGGCCGCCGCGACCAGCCGCGCCGGGTCGATGTCGACGTTGCCGTCGACGGCCAGGCGGCCCAGCTGAAGGACATCGGCCTGGCGCCGGGCGCCGGTGCGTTCCAGGTCGCGGGCCAGGGCGGCCAGGATCTCACGAGTCTGCAACGGGCCGGTACCAGCCCGGATGACCTCGCCGTACAGCGGGTGGGCGAGGCGCAGCCGCAGGCGCTTTCCGTCGGCCTCGGCCGTGACCAGCTCACGGCGCTCCAGCTCGGCCAGCGTCGCCGCGTCGGCCACGCTGGCCAGCTCGCCCGGTCCGCACGGCTCGGCGAACGCCAGGTGGGCCAGGGCGCGGCGATCGGGTGCCGAGAGCTCGGCCAGTCGGTTCTCGACCACGGCGATGAGATTGGGCGCCCGCACCGGCAGGGGGTCGATGCGCACGGGCGGCGGCCCGATCATCAGCCCGCGTCCGTGGGCCGCGATCAGCACCTCGCGAATGAACAGGGCGTTGCCGCGGCACAGTTCCCACAGCCGGGCCTTGGTGTCAGCGTCCAGCTCGGCGCCGCCGATGGCGTCGGCGACGTCGCCGGCGGTCGCTTCGTCGAACGCCTCCACGTCGAGGCGTTCGACGTCGCCGCGCTGCACCAGATCGGTCAGCTCGGGGGGAGCGAGGTGGCTGCTGCGCAGCGTGGCCAGCAACGACGCCTCGCCGGCGACGAGCGACTGGTGGACGAACACGGCGGAGGCGTCGTCGAGCAGATCGATGTCATCGACGTGGAGGACGACGCGGCGCCCCGCCGCCTGACGGGCGATGCCGTCGCGCAGGTCGGCGAACTGGAAACCACGGGACCGGTGGGCGACGCCGTTGGCGACCGTCACGACCCGGGCCAGCAGGGGCCCGAGCGGGACCTCACTGGCACCGGGTGTGGCCCGCACCGAGATGACGTGGCAGTCGCGACCCTCCAGGCGGCCGGCCACGGCGGCGGCGACGGAGCTCTTGCCGACGCCGGCCGGACCGACCAGCACAACGCTGCGAACCCCGTTCAGCGCGGTCAGGACGCGCTTCACGAGATCGGCGCGCCCCGCAACGTTCAACCGCGTCATCGCTCGCCCGAGTGTAGGTCGTCAATGAGTATCGATTACTCACGACGACACTGCTTGGCGACGTCACGATGACCCTCGGCGACACGACAGTGCAGGGAGGGAGTCCGCGTGTCGGGAGGGAGTCCGCCGACCAGGGTTGCGAGATCACCGGGGAGGGATCCGGTGGCTCGTCCCTGGAACTGCCGTCGTCACGGGACGGCGGCGGCCAGCGCGTCACGGGTGCGCCGCGCCACGCTGCGGGCCGCCTCGACAAAATCGTCCCCCGAGCTGGCGTACAGGATCTGGCGCGACGAGCTGGCCAGTAGACCGGTGCCGTCAGCGGTGACGCCGGCGCGCACGCTGGCGGCGACGTCACCGCCCTGGGCTCCCACGCCCGGGAGCAGGATCGGCAGATCACCGACGATCGAGCGGACTCCGGCGAGCTGTTCGGGATACGTCGCCCCGACGACCAGCCCGCACTCGCCGATCTGGCGCCATTTCCCGACGACCATCTCGGCGACGCGCTCGTACACGGGGCGTCCTCCGGCGTCGAGGTCCTGCAGTTCACCGCTGCCGGGGTTGCTCGTCCGGCACAACGCGAGCACGCCGCCGTGCTCGAGGAACGGGGCGGCGGCGTCGGTCCCGAGGTACGGGTTGACGGTGACGGCGTCGGCACCGTAACGGTGGAATGCCTCCCGGGCGTAGTACTCGGCGGTCGAATCGATGTCGCCACGTTTGGCGTCGAGCACGAGCACGACATCGGGATAGGTGTGGCGGATGTACTGGCAGATCGCCTCCAGCTGGGGTTCGGCCCGCTGGGCGGCGAAGTGGGCGATCTGCGGCTTGAACGCGCAGACGAGGTCGGCGGTGGCGTCGACGATCGCCCGGCAGAACCGCTCGATCGCTTCGGGGGCGCCATCGAGGGGCGCCGGGAGGCGAGCCGGGTCGGGGTCGAGACCGACGCAGAGCAGGGAGCCGGAACGGGCCCAGGCCGTGGCCAGCCGGTCGTACCACCCCACCCGGCGTCAGTCCTCGACGGTGATCGCGGCAGTCGGGCAGAGGTCGGCCGCCTCGCGCACCCGGTCGTGCAACTCCGGCGGCGGCTCGTCCTGGAGCACGTAGAGGTAGCCGTCGCTGCGCACCTCGAAGACCTCGGGGCACACCTGCATGCAGCTTCCGGTCGAGGCGCAGACGTCGTAGTCGACCGTGACCTTCACTCGATCGCTCCCGAGTCCTCGCCGCCGGGGGTGGCGCCTTTGGCCGCCCGGTACCCGTCGGCCTCGGCCCGCGCCGGGTCGGCGTAGCAGCGCTCGGGCCGGGTGCGGTCGTAGAAACGTCCCCCCGGCTGGTGGTAGATCATCGAGTTGTCGTTGGCCTTGATCGGGTGCGACATCGGGCAGGTCCCGTCGGCGTCGGGCGCCACCCAACCTGCGTCCCCGCCCGTCGCCTCCTCGGCGGCCGTCTCGGTCGGGGTGGCAGTCGAGGCGGGGGAGCGGTCGCTGGCGACGTCGGCGAACGTATCGATGCGGTCGGCCGCGTCGGCGACGTCCCCGCGGGCGGCGACCGGCGGCTCGTCGACGGTTTGCAACGGCGGCCACGTCGCCGGCGCACCGAGCGACTGCGCGCGTTCGGCCCGCCGCCGGCGGGCCTGGCGAGCCGTGATGACGGTGCCGCTGAACGCCCCGAGATAGGCGAACCGCTTGATCCGGCGAAACCTCTTGCGCATCTGCATGATGGCCAGGCTAAACCAGCGCCACTCCCGGCCGGAGCGGGTCAGCGGCGGCGTCGTTCGAGGGCGCTGAGCACCGCCTTCAATCCGGCCATGGTGATGTCGGGGTCCAGGCCGAGGCCCCAGCAGGTGTCGCCGTCGCCGTCGATCGACTCGACGTAGGCGGCGGCGGCGGCGTCGGCCCCGCGGCCGATGGCGTGCTCGGCGTAGTCGACGACGTCGAGCTCGGTGTCGAAGTGGGTCCGCAGGCCCTGCACGAACGCGGAGATCGGACCGTTGCCCTCGCCAGTCACGGTCTCGTGGCCTCCGTCGACGAGCAGTTGGGCCGTCACGGTCGTGCGCCCGTCCTTGGTGTGGACCTCGTGGCCGAGCAGCCGGTACGGCGGCTCATCCGGCAGGTACTCGGCTGAGAAGGCGTCCCACATCACGCCGGGCGTGATCTCCGTGCCCGAGTCCTCGGTGATGTGCTGGATCGTCTTGGAGAACTCGATCTGCATCCGCCGGGGCAGATCGAAGCCGTGCTCGGTCTTCATCACATAGGCCACGCCACCCTTGCCCGACTGGCTGTTGACGCGGATGACGGCCTCGTAGGTCCGCCCGATGTGCTTGGGGTCGATCGGCAGGTACGGGACGCCCCACTGGTCGTAGTCGTCGGGCAGGGCGTCGAAGCCCTTCTTGATGGCGTCTTGGTGGCTCCCCGAGAACGACGTGTAGACGAGGTCACCGGCCCACGGGTGGCGGGGCCCGACCGGGAGGCGGTTGCAGTACTCGGCCACCCGGCGCAGGGCGTCGATGTCGGAGAGGTCGAGCTCGGGGTCGACGCCGTTGGCGAACAGGTTCATCGCCACGTTGACGAGATCGAGGTTGCCGGTGCGCTCGCCGTTGCCGAACAGCGTGCCCTCCAGGCGGTCGGCGCCGGCCATCACACCGAACTCGGCGGCGGCCGTCGCCGTACCGCGATCGTTGTGCGGGTGCAGGCTGAGCACGACCGCGTCGCGCCGGCGGATCGTGCGTCCGAACCACTCGATGACGTCGCCGTAGACGTTGGCCGTGTAGCACTCGACGGTCGCCGGCAGGTTGAGGATGATCGGGCGCTCGGGCGTCGGCTCGATGACGTCCATCACGGCCTCGCAGATCTCGACGGCGAAGTCGGGCTCGGTCAGCGTGAAGCTCTCCGGCGAGTACTCGTAGCGGATGGCCGTGGCCGGCACGGTCTCTTCCAGCTTGCGGGCCAGGCGGGCGGCGTTGGTGGCGATGTCGACGATGCCGGGCTTGTCCAGCCCGAAGACGACCCGGCGCTGCAGCGGGTTGGTCGAGTTGTAGAAATGGACGATCGCCCGCGGGGCGCCCCGCAGGCACTCGTAGGTGCGCTCCAGCAGATCCTGGCGGCATTGCACGAGCACCTGGATCTCGACGTCGTCGGGGATCAGGTCCTCCTCGACGAGCTGGCGCACGAAGTCGAAGTCGGGCTGGCTGGCGGCCGGGAAGCCGACCTCGATCTCCTTGAAGCCCATCGCCACGACGGCGTCGAACATGCGCATCTTGCGCACCGGATCCATCGGGTCGATCAGCGCCTGGTTGCCGTCGCGCAGGTCGACGGAACACCAGCGGGGGGCACGTTCGATGACCCGGTCTGGCCACGTGCGGTCGGTCAGCGTGAGCGGCACCCACGGGCGGTACCGGTCGAACGGCATCAACGGCGGGGTGACGGGGTCGGGCGGCATGGCGAGTCCTTTGGCGAGCAGGGGCGGGTCGAGCGAGCAACTCCGGCCGGAAAACGCAAGAGCCCCCCGGCCGGGAGGGGCGGGGGGCGGGCGAACGCGATGAGTCGGCGCTCGCCCTACGTAAGCAGGAGGAGGCCGGGACGGGTCATCGCGAAGCACGCTACATGCGAAGGCGGATGCGTGCCAAGGCGGAAGTGCCGCCCAGACGGTCCGGTCGTCGATGCGCCAGACGACCGGACCGTCGAGCCGCCGAGACGGTCCGGCCACCACCGCGAGGCGACCGGACCGTCTCAGCGTTCCCTCACTGCGGCCGGCGAGCAGCCGTGCGCAGGAGGGAGCCGACCCCGATGCCGGCGGCGGCGAGCACCACCAGCCCACCGACGACCAGACCGGTCGTGGGCAACGGGGACGAGGATGACGCCGTTCCGGTTGCGGCCACCGGTGTGGCCGGATCGGCGGAGGCAGCCGGAGCCTGCGGTCCAGTCGGGGCAGCCGGAGCCTGCGGTCCAGCCGGGGCAGCCGGAGCCTGCGGTCCAGCGGGCCGCTCGGGTCCCGGCGTCTGGATGCCGGCGGGGCAGGCGGCGTTCGCTCGCCCGAGCACGCCGACGGCGTTGCCGCAGACGGTGATCGGCATGGTCACGTCGATGAGGCCATCGCCGTCGGTGTCGATGCCACCTTCGCCGGTCGTGCACTCGGCCGCGGCCTCCCCGGCGGCGGCGACGGCGTTGCCGCACACGGTGACCGGGATCGTCGCGTCGATGATGCCGTCGTCGTCGGTGTCGATGCCGATGGTGCCCCGTCCGCCGGAGCATTCGGCCGTTGCGTCACCGGCGGCACCGACGGCGTTGCCGCAGACGGTCAGCGGCACGGTGATGTCGACGATGCCGTCGCCGTCGCTGTCGACGGCCGCCCGGCCGGGGGCGCATCCGGCCGCCGCCTCGCCGAGCACGCCGACGGCGTTGCCGCAGACGACGATCGGAATCGTCGCGTCGACCACGCCGTCGTCGTCGGTATCGACGCCGACATGGGAGCCGGCGGGACCGCACTCGGCGGCGGCCTCGCCGGCCGCAGCGACCGCGTTGCCGCAGATGGTCAGCGGGATGGTGGCGTCGATGAGGCCGTCGCCATTCGTGTCGACGCCGACGGTGCCGGGCTCGGTCGAACAATCGGCGGCGGCGTCGCCGCCAACGGCGCCGACGGCATTGCCGCAGGCCGTGATCGGCACGAACAGGTCGAGCGTGCCGTCGCGGTCGGTGTCGATGCCGGCGTTGCCGCCGGTGCAACCGGCGTCGGCGTCGCCGAGCAGGCCGAGGGCGTTGCCGCAGACGAGCAGCGGCAGTGTCGCGTCGACGAGGTCATCGCCGTCGGTGTCGATGCTCGCCCTCCCGGGCTCGCTGGCGCACTCGGCGGTGGCGTCGCCGCCGGCGGCGATGGCGTTGCCGCAGACGGTCAGCGGGATGGTGGCGTCGATGAGGCCGTCGCCGTTGGTGTCGACGCCGACGGTGCCGGGCTCGGTGGAACAATCGGCGGTGGCGTCGCCGCCAACGGCGCCGACGGCATTGCCGCAGGCCGTGATCGGCACGAACAGGTCGAGCGTGCCGTCGCTGTCGGTGTCGATGCCGGCTTGGCCGGCGGTGCAACCGGCGTCGGCGTCGCCGAGGAGGCCGATGGCGTTGCCGCAGACGAGCAGCGGCAGTGTCGCGTCGACGAGGTCGTCGCCGTCGGTGTCGATGCTCGCCCTCCCGGGCTCGTTGGTGCACTCGGCGGTGGCGTCGCCGCCGGCGGCGATGGCGTTGCCGCAGACGGTCAGCGGGATGGTGGCGTCGATGGCGCCATCACCGTCGGCGTCGATGCCGACGGTCCCGGGAGCGGTGCAGCTGGCCGCAGCTTGACCGGCCGCGGCCGCCGCATTCCCGCAGAGGGTGATCGGCACGACGATGTTGATGAGGCCGTTGCCGTCGGTGTCGATGCCGACCGAGCCGGGGGTGCACGTGGCGCCGGCGTCACCGATCAGGGCGACGCTGTTGCCGCAGACGGTGATGGCCAGGTCGGCGTCGATGACGTCGTCGTCGTTCGTGTCGGCGGTCGTCGCCAGCAGCCTCGAGTCACAGGCGGCGCCAGCCGAGGTGGCCGAGCCGAGGACGGCGACGCTGTTGCCGCAGATCTCGGCGGCCACGTCGAGGATGACGAGGTCGTTGCCGGCGTCACCGCTGGTCGGGGCCAGCTGAGGGGCGGGCGGGCTCTCGCCCGCCGGTGGGTCGTTGCCGGTCTCGGCCTCGCGGCTGTTGTTGCCGCCGATGTTGACGTCGTTGTTGCGAACGTCGACGGGCACGTCGACGTCGACCAGGTCGTTGCTGGGTGCATCGACGACGTCATCGACGACGTCGACGACGTCGTCCACGACGTCATCGACGACCGGCGGGACCGTCGGCAGCGGGACCGTCGGCAGCGTGACGTCGGGCAAGCCGTCGTCGGGAATGGCTTGGGCGGATCCGCCGCCGATGCCGATGGTGGCGGCGGCACAGACGCCAAGTGCGGCGGCCACGAGGCTGCGGCGTCGGCGGTGGGGTCGGTCCCCGGTGGTGGTGGCGCCGGTCAGGGCGCCGTTGGTGGTGGTTGGTACGCGCATGGCGGCGACCTCCTCGGTGGTGTGCGGTACACCCCCCAGAAGTCACCAGCGGCGCGATCATGACATCGCCCACGAATTTTCTTTCCGGCGTCGCCGGGTCCGGACGCTCAGCCTCCGGTGAGACCGGGGAGGACGTCCTGGATGACGTCCGAGATGACGTCTGGGATGACGTCCGGGAGGGTCGTCACCGGGGCCGGTACCACCGTTGGTACCGCCGCCAGGATCGTCGCCACCGGCCCCGCCGGCGGCCTGGGGACGACGGCCGGCACCGGCGGCGGAGCGACGATCTCGACCGTTGCCGCCGGTGCGGCCACCACGGTGGCGACCTCGACGATGGCGGTCGCGTCGGCCGCAGCTCCCACGCCGGCGGCGGAGAGGGCGCCGATCGTCGGCGCCAGGGCGGCGGGCGGGCCGACGGTGATGGGGACGATCGACACGGGCGCCACGAGCGCCGGGACATCGACGGGGAGCATGGCTCGAACCACCCCGGCGGTGTCGACGAGCGGCCCGGTCGGGAGACCGGCGCGCGTCGTCGTGACGGTTGTCGTCGACGCCGTCGTCGCCGCCGTCGCGGTGGTCGCCGCCCGCCCGTTCGGCGGACCGCTGGCGCTCTCGCCGCGTTGATCCGGTGCGGACGGGCTCATCTCGGCCCCAGCGGTCACACGCCGCGACTCGGACCCGGGTGCCCGCTCGTCGACCTCGAGCGCCATCACCTGCCGACCAGCGTCGCGCGCCGGTTCGGCGGCGGCCGGCTCGGCGGCGCTGACGGCGACGGTGAGGGCGACCACAAGGCCGGCGGCCGGCACCAGGGTGCCGGCCGAGGACAGGACGGCCCCGAGCCGGGGGAGCAACCCGACGAGCGGCGCACGGCCCCACGCGTCCAGCAGCACGCCGAGCGGGGCCGTGCGGAGGCGGGCGTTGACGCGCTCCAGCCCCTGGCGCGCGTCTTGGCACTCCGGACAGGTGGCGAGGTGGTCCTCGACCTCGTTCCGACGCCGCGCACCGGCCGCATCGCGCACGACGGCGGCCAGATCAGCTTGCGCCGCGGCGCAGTCCGCGGCGAGGTGGGCCGTCTCGGTGACGTGGCGGTGGAGGTACTGCCGGGCCAGCTCCCGCCGGGCCCGCATGGCCAGGGCGGCCACGGCGGCCGGCGTGGCGTGGATCTGGTCGGCCACCTCGGCGTGGCTCCGCCCTTCGACCTCGGTGCGCCAGAGAACGAGACGCATCTTGCTGGGGAGATCGCGGAACGCGCTGCGCAGCACCTCCTCGTCGACCCGTTCGTCGGCGCCGTCGGAGACCGGCCCGAGGCGGGTGGCGACGGCGGCTTCGGGCGCCGGGCGCTGGCGGTCCTGGCGTCGCCACGTGCGCAGGCACTGGTGGCGGACGCTGCGGCGGATGTAGACGTCGAACCCGTCGACCGGGCCGCGGCCGTGCTGGATCGCGGCGTACGTCTGGGCAAACGCCTCGGCGACCGCGTCCTCGGCGGCGGCCGCGTCGCGCAGCATCGAGCGGGCGACGCGGCGGGCGCCGTCGACATGGCGGGCGAAGAGCGCGTCGTACGCCGCGACGTCACCGCCGCGCAGGCGCGCGAGGTCGTCACCATCGTCCCCAACCCGTCCGCGCATAGATGGGAGGTACAAGGACGCTCGTCCCACCCGCGTCCCAGCCCGGCCCGCAGACAGCCCGGCAACCGCTTCTGACCTGCGCCCGGGGGCAGTGGCCCGGCACCGATACCCTGTCCCCCACCATGACCGAAGCATCTTCCCGGCGGGGAGCGCCCCGCCAGCGACGCCGGACGCGCCGCCCTTCGGCGGACGGCCTGCCTGCCTTCTCGTCCGCCAACCTGACCACCATCACGGCCCTCCCGCCGGTCGAGGCGCCCACCGGGTTCGCCGACTTGGGCGTGCCCGAGCGGGTCGATCTCGGCCTCGCCGCGGCCGGGTTCGCCCAACCGTTCAAGATTCAGCACGCCGCCATCCCCGTCGCCCTCGACGGTCGCGACGTCTGTGGCCGGGCCAAGACGGGCTCGGGCAAGACCCTGGCCTTCGGCGTGCCGATGCTCGCCCGCATCACCGACAGCGCCGGACCGGCCGAGCCGCTCGGCCTCGTGCTCGTGCCGACCCGCGAGCTGGCCGTCCAGGTCGCCGAGGTGCTCTTGCCGGTCGCCCGCCACGCCGGCCAGGAGGTGCTCGCCGTGTACGGCGGGGCCAGTCGCCAGGATCAGGTCGACGGGCTGCGCCAAGGTGTCGAGATCGTCGTCGCCACGCCCTTGCGCCTGATCGACTTGATGAAGTCGGGGGAGGTCGACCTGTCATCGGTCCAGATCGTCGTGCTCGACGAGGCCGACCGGATGGCCGATGACGGCTTCACGCCACAGGTCGAGTGGATCCTGCGCCACTGCACCGGCCGGAGCCAGACGATGTTGTTCTCGGCGACGCTCGACGGTGACGTCGGCCACCTCATCCGCCACTACCTGAAGGACCCGATCGAGGTCGCCGTCGACTCGGCCACCGACACGGTCGGCACGATGCACCACCTCTTCCTGGCCGTTCACCACATGGACAAGGCCCGGGTCATCGGCGCGATCAGTCAGGCCCTGCCCAAGGTGGCCGTGTTCTGTCAGACGAAGCGCCTCTGCGACAAGGTTGCGCTGACGCTCCAGGAGCTCGGCGTCAACGCCGCCGCGATCCACGGCGATCTGCCGCAGCCGGCGCGCGAGCGAGCGCTGCGGCGCTTCGCCGAGAGCACGCTGCACGTGCTCGTAGCCACCGACGTGGCTGCCCGGGGGCTCGACATCGACGACATCGGCGCCGTGATCCACTACGACCCGCCCAAGGACGCCAAGGAGTACCTGCACCGCTCGGGCCGCACGGCCCGTGCCGGGCGCGACGGATGGGCCGTCACGCTCGTCGAGTACAACCAGCACACCCAGATGCGCATCATCCAGCGCACGTTGCGCCTGCCGCTGGAGCCGGCGATCGAGGTCTTCAGCAACGACCGGCGGCTGCACGACCTGACATCGTTCGCCCCCGACCCGGTCGGATGACGATCGGGCGGAGCCGTCGTCGGTGGGCGGCGGTGGTCGCTCTCGGGCTCCTCGGTGGCGCGCTCGCCGGGAGCTGCTCGTCAGACTCGACGAGCGACGACACGCTCGGCCCCCTCGACGGATCGGCGGCCACGGCGACGGGAATCCCGACCGGTACGGCGCCACCGGTCAGCGCCGCGCCCGCCACGCCCACCCCGGCCGCCGGCCCCGCCGGCGCCGGTGTCGTGCGTCTGGCCGTCCGGCTCAGCAGTTCCGGCACCGACGAGATCCTCTTGCTCGACCGGGGCACCGTCGCTGCCGATCAGCTCGACCCCGTCAGCCTCGACGCCGCCTGCACCGCGTTGGACGGCGGTCCCGGGTTGACGGTGTCGGTGATCGACCTCAGCCGGGTGACGGCCGGGCAGCGGCTGCTGTCGGCTTCGCTCCGTGTCGATGGCGACGTCGCCGGCGCCGGCGACTACACCGGCATGCTGGAGGTGGGCGACGCCGACCAGCAGCTGACCCGTTTCGAAGGGGCCGTGCGCGTGGACGAGGGTCTGGCCTCGGGCACCTTCGATCTGGTCGACGGCGCCGGCAACTCGGCCACCGGTTCGTTCGCCTGCGCCGCCGATCAGGCGTCGCTGCCGACGACGACCACGATGGCGCCCGCCCCCGCC
>Ga0183260_10004575_pt1 | contig 10958 bp, 6 predicted proteins | sample AntDrymUQ4972206_2_FD_129768 | JGI IMG/M metagenome (GOLD analysis project Ga0183260, IMG submission 129768) | Polar desert sand microbial communities from Dry Valleys, Antarctica - metaG UQ497 (22.06) (version 2) (version 2) | ecosystem: Environmental > Terrestrial > Soil > Desert | place...
CCCGGGGCGCAGGCCGACCTCGACCTCGACGCCCGAGTCGCGCAGGTTCAGGGCATGGGCGTGCCCCTGGCTGCCGTAGCCGATCACGGCCACCTTGCCGGAGAGCAGGTCGAGGTTTCCGTCGGTGTGGATCCTGGCCATTTCGTGCTCCTTTCTCGGAGGATCAGCGCAGAACGTACTGGGGGCGGCCATCGGGCACCGGCGCGGCCGCGCGAGCGAGCCCGACGCGGCCGGTTCGGACGAGCTCCTTGATGCCGTGAGGGCGGACGAGCTCCTCGAACGCGTCGACCTCCTTCGGCGCGCCGACGATCTCGAAGACGATCGCCTCGGGGCCGAGGTCGGCGACCCGTGCGCGGAAGGCCTCGGCGAGCGCCAGCAGCTCGGCCCGGCGCGAAGGAGGCGCCGTGACGTTGATCAGAGCCAGCTCGCGCTCCACCGATTCGTCGGCCGGAAGCTCGTTCACGCGCAGGACGTCGACCAGCTTGTGGATCTGCTTCTCGATCTGCGAGAGCGCGTGCTCCCCGCAGTCGACGCGCAGGGTGATCCGCGAGACGTCGCGGCGCTCGGTCGGCCCGACGGCGAGGCTGTCGATGTTGAAGCTGCGCCGCCGGAACATGCCCACGACGCGCGCGAGCGCTCCCGGCCTGTTCTCGACGAGGACCGAGAGCGTGTGCTTCACGCGGGCACCGCCTGCCCGTGCGGGTACTCGACGAGCTCGAGCGCGGCCGCGCCGGCCGGGATCATCGGGAAGCAGTGCTCGCGTGGGTCGACCCTGCAGTCCACGACCGCGGTCCGGCCGCAGGCGAGTGCCTCCTCGAGGGCGGCCCGCAGCTCGCCGCCCCGCTCGACCGTGAAGCCGCGGGCGCCGTACGCCTCGGCAAGGGCCGCGTAGTCGGGCAGGTGGTGGGTCAGCTCGATCTGCGAGAAGCGCTCGTCGAAGAACATGTCCTGCCACTGGCGGACCATCCCGAGGGAGCCGTTGTTCACGAGTACGACGACGATGGGCAGATCTTCCAGCACCGATGTCACGAGCTCCTGGCACGTCATCTGGAAGCAGCCGTCGCCGTCCACGCAGACGACGGTTGCCTCCGGTCTAGCCGCCTTGGCGCCGACCGCGGCCGGAATGCCGTACCCCATCGTGCCGAGGCCGCCCGAGGTGATGAAGGTGCGCGGGCGGTCGCAGAGCAGGTACTGCATCGCCCACATCTGATGTTGCCCGACGCCCGTCGTGAAGATCACGTCGCCCCCGGCCGTCAGCTCCTGTAGCGCCTCCAGCACGGGCTGCGGCTTGAGCATCTCGCCCTCGTCTCCGGCCCCGTACCGAAGCGGGAACTGCTCCCGCCACTCGCGGAGCTGCGCGAGCCACGGCTCGGTCGAGCCCGCTCGGGCAACCTCGCCCAGCTCACGCGTGAGCTCGGCCAGGACGGGCTGGAGCGGTCCGACGACCGGGACGTCGGCGTAACGGAGCTTGTCGATCTCTGCCGAGTCGACATCGAGGTGGATCACCGTCGCGCCCGGCGCGAACGCGGACAGCTTCCCGGTGACCCGGTCGTCGAAGCGGGAGCCGACCGCGACGAGCACGTCGCACGTGTTCATGGCCCAGTTCGACCATTTCGGGCCATGCATGCCCGGCCAGCCGAAATGGAGCTCGTGCGTCTCCGGAAACGCGCTCTTGCCCATGAGCGTCGTCACGACCGGGAGTCCGGCCGTCTCGGCGAGCTCGAGCAGCTCCGCGGTCGCATGCGCGTTCAGCAAGCCGCCACCGACGTAGAGGACAGGGCGCTCGGCCTCGGCAAGACGGTGGGCGGCCTCGCGCACCTGCCGTGCGTGCACGCGCTTCGGGGGGCGCCAGCCGGGGAGGTTCACGACGTCCGGGTACGCGAACTCGAGCGGCGCCTCCTGGATGTCGCGCGGGATGTCGACGAGGACGGGCCCGCACCGGCCCGTGCGGGCGACGTGGAAGGCCGCCTTGAGCACGGCGGGAATCTCCTCCACGCTCTGCACGAGCCAGGAGTGCTTGACGATCGGGAGCGTGATGCCGGTGATGTCGCATTCCTGGAACGCGTCGGTGCCGATGAGGTTCGAGCGGACCTGTCCCGTGATGCAGACGAGCGGCGTCGAGTCGAGCCACGCGTCGGCGATCGGGGTGACGAGGTTGGTCGCGCCCGGCCCCGAGGTGGCGAACGCGACCCCGATACGGCCGGAGGCACGTGCGTAGCCCTCCGCCATGTGTCCCGCGCCCTGCTCGTGCCGGGCGAGCACGTGGCGGATGCTCGTCCCCCGCGCGAGCGCGTCGTAGATCGGCAGGATCGCGCCGCCCGGGATGCCGAAGACGACGTCGACCCCCTCGGCCTCGAGCGACCTGAGGACTGCGTCGGCGCCGTTCGTCACTGTGCCTCCCGAACGAACTCGAACCGGAGTCCCCGGGGAAGCTCGGCGAGAACCGCCTCGGTGGCGCCTCGGGTCGAGACGGCGAGGGACTCCCTGCGCGTACTGCCGACGGCTCGCGCGAGCGTGTCGGCGGCGCTCCTCTCCCCGAGCCCGTCGCCGAGCGTCAGCGCGGCGGCGAGCAGCAGCGGACCGGGGTCGGCCACGCCTTCTCCCGCGTGCTCGTGGCCGTTGTCGTCGGACGTTCCGAAGATGCTCGGCCCATTCTCGGCGAGCCGGCCCCACGCGGCGATGCGGCTGCGGGCGCTGCATGCGGCCACGGCGGCGAGCGAGGCGGCGAGGCCTGCGGGCGCGACCACGACGTCGAAGTGGCGCGGTGTCGTGACGAGGGCCGACATGGCCGCCGCGATCGGCATCCGCTCGACCTGGAAGCCGGGATGGGCCGCCTCTGCGGAGGCAGCGTCCGCCTCGTACACGTGCGGCACGCCGACGAGCGTGACGCGCGCCCGGCTGGCGCGAGCGATGTCGAACGCGCGGTTGAGCGTCCACCGCCAGGCCTCGTCCTGCAGCGGCGCGACGATCGACAGCTCGCACCGTCCCTCGTAGCGGACGCGCGTGATCGAGGCGCGGAGGTCGAGCTCGGCCTCGAGCGCGTCGAGCGGCTCGTCCGCGCCCGGCGCGACGAGGACGGCGTCGGCGGCGAGCACCGCGCGGCGCGACGCATTCGGGTATGGATGCCCGAAGCACATGACGGCGTCCATGCCGAAGGGCACGAACTCCTGCTCGACCTCGAAACCGTGCAGCCGCGACGCTGCCCCCACGGCGCGGCTGGTCGCCGCCACGAGCTCGGGCCCGACGCCGTGTCCGGCGATGCACGCAACGGTGTAGCGCTTGCCGCTCACGGGGCGGCCACCGGGAGGACGTCGTGGACGCTGACGGGGACTCCCGAGTCGGCGAGGGCCTTGAAGCGGGCGAACGCCTCGGCGAGCTCGGCGCCCTCCAGCGGGAAGCCGGCGTTCGTGCAAGCGAGCGCGAAGCCATGCCGGCCCGAGTGTTTCCCGAGCGGGAGCGTCATGGCCAGCCCCAGATCGGCCGGCTCGATGATCTGGTAGGTGGAGACGTCCTTGAGGAGGCCGTCCTGGTGGATGCCCGCCTCGTGCGCGAACGCATTCGCGCCGACGATCGCCTTGTTCGGGGGCACGTCGTAGCCGGTGGCGAGCTCGACGAGCCTCGACGTCGCTGCGATCTGGCTCGCGTCGATGCCGGTGTCGACGCCGATGGAGTCCCGCCGGACGCGCAACGCCATGGCGATCTCCTCCAGGGCGGCGTTGCCCGCCCGCTCGCCGATCCCGTTGACGGTGCACTCGACCTGCCCCACGCCGGCCTGCACGGCCGCGAGCGAGTTGGCAACGGCGAGACCGAGATCGTCGTGGCAGTGGGCCGAGAGGACGACACCGCTGAGCCCGGGACACCGTCGCCGCACCTCGCTCAGGAACGAGGCATATTCGGCGGGGAGCATGTACCCGACGGTGTCGGGAAGGTTGATCACGTCCGCGCCGGCGGCGATGGCTGCACAGCAGACCTCGGCGACGAAGGCGGGATCGGAGCGGGTCGCATCCTCGCACGAGAACTCGACCTCGTCGGCCCGGCTGCGGGCGTAGGCGACTGCCGAGACCGTCTGCTCGAGAACCTGCGCCGGCTCGAGGCCGAGCTTCTTCTCCATGTGGATCGGGCTGGTCGCGATGAAGACGTGCAGTCGCGATCGGACCGCGCCCGAGAGCGCCTCGGCCCCGGCGTCGATGTCCTCGCTGCGCGTCCGGCAGAGCGTCGCGACGGTCGCGCGAGTCGTGGAGCGGGCGACGGCCCGGACGCCCTCGAAATCACCGGGCGACGCCGCGGCGAAGCCCGCTTCGATGACGTCGACGCCGAGGCGCTCGAGCTGACCGGCGATCTCGACCTTCTCGTGCGGCGTCAGCGCGATTCCCGGCGACTGCTCGCCGTCGCGAAGGGTGGTGTCGAAGATGTCGATCCTGCGCGAACTCACGATTCCTCCTTGTGTCGCCCCGAGGGCGCACCGGTGGCCTGGACGGTGGACGTGTGCGCCGAGGCGCGTGTTCGCGTTTCTCCCCTAGACGGGGAGAATGAGGATGAGGCCGAGCACGAGCGACGACGCCAGGTCGGTGGCGTGCGCGGAGTTCGATGTCGTGCTTGCCTGCATGCGAGGCGTCAGCGTGCCAGCCGCGCTTTACTTTGTCAAGCCGCTGTACAAGCAACACTTTTCAGCGGCCGAGCGCGTCAGTCGGTTGCGCTCGGAGGGCTCGTGCTTTACTCTCGAAAGCGATGGGCCTCCGGCGTGGAGCGGGAAAACGGATTTCGGCGTTTGCCGCCTTCCTCGTGCGCCCTCCCGAGCGCTAGCCGGCCCTTTGCTCCCACCGCACCGGACTAGCGCCCATTCATGCGGTGGGGGGCCACGAGCACGCGGGCTCTACGATCCGGCGTACGAGCACGACGCGTGCGGCGTCGCCTTCGTCGCAAGGGTCGACGGCGAGGCGACGCACGAGACGGTCCAGCGTGCGCTCGGGGCGCTCGAGAGTCTCGAGCACCGCGGCGCGGCGGGAGCCGATGCCGGCACCGGCGACGGCGCGGGGATCCTCGTCGGCATCCCGGACGCCTTCCTCCGGGCCGTCGCCCCGGCACAGCTCCCGGCGGTGGGAGCGTACGGCGTCGGGGTGCTGTTCCTGCCCCGGGACGACGACCGGGCAGCCGAGCTCGAGCGCCTCGTCGTCTCGACGGTCGAGGCCGAGGGGCAGGTGGTCAGCGGGTGGCGCGACGTTCCCGTGGATCCGGCGCACGCGGGCAGCGTCGCCGGCGCGTGCGCGCCTCGCGTGCGCCAGGTCTTCGTGGCCGCGGCGCCCGAGCTGCGTGAGGATCCGGGCGCGTTCGAGCGGAAGCTCTACGTCATCCGTCGCGTGATCGAGCTGACCGCCGGGGCGGAGCTCTCGATTCCGAGCTTCTCCTCGCGCACGCTGGTCTACAAGGGGATGCTCACTCCGCCGCAGCTCTCGCGCTACTACCCGGACCTCCGCGACCCGCGCCTGCGGACGCGCGTCGCGCTCGTCCACTCCCGCTTCTCGACGAACACGTTCCCGAGCTGGGAGCTCGCGCACCCCTACCGGATGCTTGCGCACAACGGCGAGATCAACACGCTGCGAGGCAACGTCAACTGGATGAAGGCACGCGAGTCGCAGCTCGCCTCGGACCTCTTCGGCGAAGATCTCGCCAAGGTGCTGCCGGTCGTTCGCGCCGGCGGCTCGGACTCCGCCACGTTCGACAACGTCCTGGAGCTGCTGGTGCTGGCGGGCCGCTCGCTCCCGCACGCGATCATGATGATGGTCCCCGAGGCCTTCGAGGGCCGCGCCGACCTCTCGCCCGAGCTCCAGGGGTTCTACGCCTACCACGGCTGCCTGATGGAGCCGTGGGACGGCCCCGCGGCACTCGCGTTCACCGACGGGCGCGTCGTCGGCGCGACCCTCGACCGGAACGGGTTGCGGCCGGGCAGGTGGCTCGAGACGAAGGATGGGTGGGTCGTGCTCGCGTCCGAGGCCGGCGTGATCGACGAGCCGCCCGCGAACGTGCTGCGCAAGGGCAGGCTTCAGCCGGGGAAGCTCTTCGTCGTCGACCTCGAGCAGGGCCGCATCGTCTCCGACGAAGAGGTCAAGCGCGAGGTCGCGACGCGCCGGCCCTACGGCGAGTGGTACGAGCGCGAGGTGGTTCGGCTGGCCGACATCCCGACCCCGCCACGTCCGCAGATCGTGTCGACCGAGCCGCTCCGCCGGCTCCAGCTGCTCTTCGGCTACACGCAGGAGGACATGAAGGTATTGCTGCAGCCGCTCGCGCAGAACGGCGAGGAGGCGGTCGGCTCGATGGGGAACGACACGCCGCTCGCGGCGCTCTCGGATCGCAAGCCGCTCCTGTACTCGTACTTCAAGCAGCTCTTCGCACAGGTCACGAACCCGCCGATCGACTCGATCCGCGAGGCCGTCGTGATGAGCGTTCGCGCGAGCGTCGGCTCCGAGCGCAACCTGCTCGACGAGACGCCGGAGCACGCCCGCCAGCTCGTGATCGACAGGCCGATCCTGCTCGACGGCGAGCTCGAGGCGCTGCGGCAGGTCGACTCGGACGTCTTTCGTGCGCACACGATCGACGTCACGTGGCCGGTCGACGAGGGCCCTGCTGGGCTCGAGCGTGCCCTGGCGCGGGTCTGCGCCGAGGCCGACGGCGCCCTCGCCGCCGGGGCCAATATCCTCATTCTCTCCGACCGCGGCGTCTCGCCGGAACGCGCGCCGATGCCGTCGCTGCTCGCGGTGGGCGCCGTTCACCACCATCTCGTGCGCGAGGGGACGCGCCTGCAGGCAGGGCTGGTCGTCGAGTCGGGGGAGCCGCGGAGCGTGCAGAGCGTTGCCGTCCTCGTCGGCTACGGCGCCGCGGCCGTCAACCCGTACGTGATGCTCGCCACGCTCTCCGAGCTCGTCGAGGAGGGCTGGCTCGAGCTGACGCCCGAGCAGGCGCAGCGGCGAGGCGTGAGCGCGATCGCGAAGGGGCTCCTGAAGACGATCTCGAAGATGGGCATCTCCACGATCCCCTCGTACTGCGGCGCGCAGATCTTCGAGGCGGTCGGCATCGCGCCCGAGCTCGTCGAGCGGCACTTCACGGGCACGGCCTCACGGATCGGCGGCATCGGCCTGCGGGAGCTCGCCGAGCACGCCCTCGCGCGCCACGCCCGCGCCTACCCCGGGACGACCGAGGAGCTGCTGCCGGTCGCGGGCCTCTATGCCTGGCGGCGCGACGGTGAGCACCACCAATGGAACCCCGAGACGATCGCGCTCCTCCAGCACGCCGTCCGCCAGGACTCGTGGGCGACGTACGAGCAGTACTCGCAGGCTGTCAACGACGAGACCGCCCGCCGCTCGACGTTGCGGGGCCTGATGCGTTTCCGCTTCCCGGAGGACGGCGCGCTACCGCTCGAGGAGGTCGAGCCGGCGGCGGAGATCGTCAAGCGCTTCTCGACCGGGGCGATGTCGCTCGGCTCGCTCTCGCGCGAGGCGCACGAGACGCTCGCGGTCGCCATGAACCGGATCGGAGGGCGCTCGAACACGGGGGAGGGGGGCGAGGACCCCGAGCGCTACCTCGACGAGCGCCGCTCGAAGATCAAGCAGGTTGCCTCGGGCCGCTTCGGCGTCAACATCGACTACCTGACGAACGCCGACGAGCTGCAGATCAAGATGGCCCAGGGGGCGAAGCCGGGCGAGGGCGGCCAGCTGCCCGGGCACAAGGTCGACCGCTACATCGCGAGCGTCCGGCTGACGACGCCCGGTGTCGGCCTGATCTCGCCGCCGCCTCACCACGACATCTACTCGATCGAGGATCTCAAGCAGCTCATCTACGACCTGCGCTGCGGCAACCCCGAGGCGCGCATCTCCGTGAAGCTCGTCGCGGAGGTCGGTGTCGGCACGGTCGCCGCGGGGGTGGCCAAGGCCAATGCCGACCACGTCCTGATCTCCGGCCACGACGGCGGTACCGGCGCCTCGCCGGTGTCCTCGATCCTCCACGCGGGGATTCCGTGGGAGATCGGCCTCGCCGAGACCCAGCAGACGCTCGTGCTGAACAACCTGCGCTCGCGCATCTGGGTGCAGACGGACGGACAGCTCAAGACCGGCCGCGACGTCGTGATCGCGGCGCTGCTCGGCGCCGACGAGATGGGGTTCGCGACCGCGCCGCTGATCGCGAGCGGGTGCGTGATGATGCGCGCCTGCCACCTGAACACGTGCCCGGTCGGGATCGCGACGCAGGATCCCGAGCTGCGCAAGCGCTTTCAGGGCGAGCCCGAGCATGTCGTCAACTTCCTCTTCTTCGTCGCCGAGGAGGCGCGGCGGATCATGGCGAGGCTCGGCGCGCACCGGCTCGAGGAGCTCGTGGGCCGGGTCGACCTGCTCGAGGCGGACGACGCCGTCGAGCACTGGCGCGAGCGCGGCATCGATCTCTCCAACATCCTCCACCGGCCGGAGGTGCCTCCCGCGACGCCGCTCAGGCGCACGCGGGGCCAGCGCTCGCCGCTCGAGGGCGCGCTCGACTGGCGGCTCGTCGATCGCGCCAGAGGCGCGCTCGAGCACGGGGCCCCGGTCGAGGCCGAGTTCCCGATCCGGAACGTGGATCGAACCGTCGGCGGCATCCTCTCGCACGAGGTCACGAAGCGCTTCGGCGCCGCGGGCCTGCCGCCAGGGACCATCCGTTTCGCGTTCCGCGGCTCGGCCGGCCAGTCCTTTGGTGCCTGGCTCGCTCCCGGCGTCGAGCTCACGCTCGTCGGCGAGGCGAACGACTACGCCGGGAAGGGCCTCTCCGGCGGCGTCATCGCCGTCCGGCCTCCCGAGGAGTCGACGTTCCGGGCCGAGGAGAACGTGATCGTCGGCAACGTCGTCCTCTACGGGGCGACGGCCGGCCGCGCCTTCTTCCGCGGCGTCTCGGGCGAGCGCTTCGCCGTCCGCAACTCGGGTGCGCTGGCGGTCGTCGAAGGGGTCGGCGACCACGGCTGCGAGTACATGACGGGCGGCTGCGTGGTCGTGCTGGGGCGGACGGGACGGAACTTCGCGGCAGGGATGAGCGGCGGCGTTGCCTACGTCCTCGACGAGGACGGCGGCTTCGCCGGGCGCTGCAACGGCGAGCTCGTCGCGCTCGAGCCGCTCGAGACCGACGATGTCGCGACACTCCGCAGGCTCGTCGTGGAGCACGGCGCCCGGACAGCCTCGCTGGTGGCCGCGCGCGTCCTCGCCGAGTGGACGAGGACGCTGCCCCTCTTCGTGAAGATCATGCCGCACGACTACAGGCGGGCGCTCGCCGAGGACGGGGATGTGCGCCTTCGCAGCGGCGCGATCTCGAGCGGTGGCATCGGCTTCGTCACCGCCGAGACCGAGGCCGCGTGATGGGGAAGGTCGGCGGCTTCCTCGAGTACGCGCGGGAGGAACCCCCGGAGCGCGACCCGCGGGAGCGGATCCGAGACCACCGGGAGTTCATGCGCACGCTCCCGCTCGTCGAGCTCCGCACCCAGGGGGCCCGCTGCATGGAGTGCGGGGTGCCGTTCTGCCACCACGGCTGCCCGCTCGGCAACCTCATCCCCGAATGGAACGACCTCGTGTACCGGGATCGCTGGGCGGAGGCGATCGTCCAGCTCCACCGCACGAACAACTTCCCCGAGTTCACCGGGCGGCTCTGCCCGGCGCCCTGCGAGGCGGCCTGCGTGCTCGAGATCGTCGAGGGCAATGCCGTCACGATCAAGCAGATCGAGGCCGCGATCGTCGACCGGGCGTGGGAGGAAGGGTGGATCGCTGCGCAGCCGCCCCATACGCGCACCGGGCGCTCGGTGGCCGTCATCGGCTCGGGTCCCGCCGGTCTCGCGTGCGCCCAGCAGCTGGCCCGCCGCGGTCACGCCGTGACCGTGTACGAGCGGGACGAGGCCGGCGGGGGCCTGGTCCGGTTCGGGGTGCCGGACTTCAAGATCGAGAAGCGGGTGGTCGAGCGCAGGCTCGAGCAGCTCGCCGCCGAGGGCGTCAATTTCCGCTACGGCGTCGACGTGGGCGTCGACGTCGAGGCCGACGAGCTGTGCTCCCTCCACGACGCCGTGGTGATCGCGACCGGTGCTCGCGTGCCCCGCGATCTCCCCGTGCCGGGCCGAGATCTCGACGGCGTGCACTTCGCGCTCGAGTACCTGTACCAGCGCAACCGCTTCGTCGCGGGCGGCCCCGCGCCGGAACGGCCGATCTCTGCGGCCGGCAAGCACGTCGTCGTCATCGGCGGCGGCGACACGGGCGCGGACTGCATCGGTCAGGCGCACCGCGAGGGTGCGGCGTCCGTGACGCAGATCGAGCTGCTCGGCGAGCCACCACCGCTGCGGCCGGACAACGTCAGTCCCTGGCCGCGCTGGCCGATGAAGCTGCGCACCTCGTACGCGCTGAAGGAGGGTGGCGGCCGGGACTTCGCGATCTCCACGACGGAGCTGTCGGGCCGCGACGGCCACGTCGAGAGCATCCACTGGCTTCGGAACTCGGGCGTGCCGCCGTTCGATTCGATCTCGGGAACCGAGGAGACGCGGCCGGCCGAGCTCGTCCTGCTCGCGATGGGATTTCTCGGGCCGGAGCCGGCCGTGCTCGACCAGCTTGCAGTCGAGCGTGACGGCCGTGGCAACGCGCGTGCCAGCTCCTTCGCGACGTCGGCTGAGGGCGTCTTCGCCGCCGGCGACGCGCGGCGTGGCCAGTCGCTCGTCGTGTGGGCGATCGACGAAGGCCGCCGCTGCGCGAGCGCGGTCGACGACTGGCTCACGGCGGCAGGGTGAGCGAGGATCCCTCGTACACGTCCGTCCGTCCCTGGACACCCGGGTCACACCACTAGTGATGTGGCCGGTAACGTTGCCCGGTTCCTGGGTCGCGAGCACCAAGCCAGAGGGCGTCATCGCCCGCCGGCAAGGCTGGTGGCCTTCGACAAGGGCGAGGGCGGACTCTGGCGCCGCGTGATCGCGGGCC
>Ga0183260_10004576_pt1 | contig 10957 bp, 14 predicted proteins | sample AntDrymUQ4972206_2_FD_129768 | JGI IMG/M metagenome (GOLD analysis project Ga0183260, IMG submission 129768) | Polar desert sand microbial communities from Dry Valleys, Antarctica - metaG UQ497 (22.06) (version 2) (version 2) | ecosystem: Environmental > Terrestrial > Soil > Desert | place...
GATGTCCGACCACGCCGACCACATCCACGTGGGATTCCAGCCGCTGTTCGGCAACAACAGCAAGCTCGGCAAGCAGGCCGTGGCGGTGCTCAAGCCCGGACAGTGGTCCGACCTGCTCGAACAGCTGGGCAAGATCGAGAACCCGGTCGTGCCGACCAAGCCCTCCAAGTACTCGCTGCCCGCGAAGAAGCGCGCCAGCGACGCTCACACGGGCGAGTAGCGCCCGCCGGGGGTCCCCGGGTTGAGCGCCACTCCCGACAGCCTCTTCGGGTTCGTCCAGTTCGAGTTCGGATTCCTGCTCGGACCCGGTGACGGCCGGTTCCTCGTGCGCCGCGCGCCAGGAGAGGAGCCGGAGAGCGTGCTCGTGCTCACTACGCTCGGCGCGCCAGAGCGCCGGCGCTTCAAGGACCGCAAGGGGCGAGCGCTGCAGGAGGCTCAACCCGAGCCCGTACCCACCAACCGGGCGACAGTGGTCCGGGCGAACCCGTTCGAGACCCTGGAGGAGGCCTCGGCCTGGCTGGCCGAGATCAGGGACGGTGCGGGGCGAGCCGACGCAGAGCTGGCATCGGCGGCTCGGGTGCTCGCGCGCGCGCTTCACGCCCACCGCGTAGCCCACGCGGACCCCCATGCCCGCGACGTGGCCTCCCATCAGGCGATCGTGACCCGCATCGGATACGGCGATGGCAACTCCGTGACGGAGGGGCGCTACGAGGAGGCGTGGGAGCTGCCCCGGGAGGACCGCCGGACGCGCCGGTCGATGGAGGCGCCCGAGGAGCGCTTCGCCGCCCTGCTCGGAGCCCGCGAGCAGGTGCTGGTCTGCGAGGAGCTCGTGTTGCGAGTGCGCGCGGACATCAGCTCCGGACGCGCGCGTGAGGCCGCCCTCAGCGCCCGCGTGGCGCTCGAGAGCGTGCTCGCGGAGCTGGAAGGCGATATGGCCGGTCCCCGCCGGGAAGCGCTGGAATCCGACCGCGTCGCGGTGGCCGACGCTGCGAACGCCGCCCTGCGCGGTGGCCTGTCCCCCGAGCTCACCGGCGCGCTGGCCCAGGCCGCCGAGCACATGGAGGCCGCACTACGAGCGCGGCGCCTCGAGAGCGCCACCTGACGTCACCGCATCTTTACCGGGCGTCCGGGGCCCGGTAACGTGGCGCTCGACATGCGGTCGAGCCGGCCCGCCCGGATCTTGGCCATCGGTCGATAGGAGGTTGGAGTGGCAGACGACAAGATGGGCCGCGTGAAGGCACCTGAGACACACCTTCCTCGTGGTGTGGGCCGCGACCAGCGGGTGTCCAGGGGATTCCGGACCGGCCGCCGCTCCATCTCTCCCCGGGGCGGCGGCCGGGCCTGGATCAACGGCCGCGAGGTGGGCGGCGCGGATCCCCGTTATCGCCACCTCGACTGCTCGTACGACTAGAGCGCGGCGAGCAGCGAGTCGAGCTCTGAGACCACGTCGCCGTCGAGCTTTACGACGGCCTCGCGGTCATACGGTGTCCAGCCCGCGGTCACCAGCGCCACGCGCCCGCCGTTGGCCTGCGTCAGAGCCGGCAAGCCGGCCACGGGGTAAACGGAGAGCGACGAGCCGATGCACACGATCAGGTCGGCCTCGGCGGCCAGGGCCTGAGCCTCGGCCATGGCCTCGTCGGGCAGCAACTCGCCGAAGAGCACGACGTCGGGCTTGAGGGGAGCGATGCAGGCCACGCACTCGGGGGCGCCGTCGCCCGAGCCCAGAAGCTCGACCACCCGCTCCAGCGCCACCCGCCCGCCGCACTCCATGCAGCGGCTCCACTCGATCGAGCCGTGCACCTCCACCACCCGCTCGCTGCCGGCTTTGCGGTGCAGGCGATCCACGTTCTGGGTGATCACGCCGCGCACCAGCCCACGGCGCTCCAGCTCGGCGACGGCCTCGTGGGCGGCATTGGGCCTGGTGTCGATCAGCGATGCGAAGCGCTGCCCGTAGAACTCCCAGAACCGGTCCGGGTCGCGTCGCCAGGAGTCGATATGAGCGACCTCCATGGGATCCACGTTCGCCCACAGCCCCGTGCCCGGCGAGCGGAAATCGGGGATCCCGGACGGCACCGAGATGCCCGCACCGGTGAGGATGACGGCACGCTCTGAGCCGCGGAGCAACTCGCCGAGAGCCGCCGCGCCGCCAGTCACTGCGGTGGCCACTACTTCCCCTGGAACCTCGGCTCGCGCTTGCCGAGAAAGGCCCCGATGCCCTCCTTGGCGTCTTCGGAGCCGAAGACCGTCGCAAAAGCCTGCTTCTCCGCCTCGATGCCCTCGTCCAGATCCCCCGCCCCGGACACCTGCTTGATCTGCTGGACCGCCAGCGGCGCCTGCTTGGCCAGCTTGCGCGCCCAGGAGAGGGCTGTGTCGAACAGCTCGTGGTCGGGCACCACCGCGTTGGCCAGGCCCAGGCGCAGCGCCTCGTAGGCGCCGATCGGGTCGCCCACCAGGTTGAGCTCGAGCGCCTTGGCCTCGCCCACGAGCCGGGCCAGGCGCTGGGTGCCCCCGAATCCCGGGATGATCCCCAGGTTGATCTCGGGCTGGCCGAAGGAAGCCGACTCGGCCGCCAGACGGAAGTCGCACGCCATCGCCAGCTCGCAGCCGCCGCCGAAGGCGAGTGAGTTCACCGACGCAATCGTCACGGTCGATGAGCGCTCCATCGAGCGCATGAAGCCGTGGGCCGAGTCGACCAGCTCCTTGCCCTCCTTGTCGGGCGACATCTTGGTGAACTCCTTGATATCGGCCCCGGCGGAGAACGTGAAGATGTTCGAGCTGGCGAACACCACCGCGCGCAGCTTGCCGTCGATCTCTGACCACAGCTCGGTGAGCTCTGCGATCACCTGCGGCGATAGTGGGTTGGCGGGCGGGCGGTTCAGCCACACGATGCCCACGCCGCCACGGGTCTCCAGGGCGACCGTCTCGCGCGACTGGCCATCGTCGGGGTTCGGGTAGGGAAAGAACCCCTGGCCGCTCGACTTGCCCAGGCGCCCCTGGGCCACCAGCCGGCGCAGGATCTGCGGCGGCTCGAAGCCCTCGCCCCACTCCGAGTGGGCCCGTTCGAGCGCCTCGAGCACGGAATCCAGGCCCTGTTCGTCGGCGCGAGAGAAGGGTCCCGGCAGGATGCCGGCGCCCATCATCATCCCGATCTCGATGTCCTTGGCCGAGGCCTCGCCCTCTTCCAGGACGAGGCACGACTCCACGATCGCCTTCAGCGAGAAGCGCTCTACGAGATTCTGAGAGGCGGCAGCCGGGGGGGTGCCAGGGGGGGATTCCCCCCCTGGGTTGTTGTCCTGGTCAGTCGTGCTCATAGAAGCCCTTTCCGGTCTTCTGGCCGAGGTTGCCGTCGGCCACAAGCTGCTTCATAGCGGGCGACACGAAGAAGCGGTCGCCGTAGCTGTCGTTGAGGTGCTCGGCCACGTGCAGGACGGTGTCCAGGCCCAGCAGGTCGGTGAGGAAAAAGGGGCCCATGGGAGCCGCCTTGGACTCCTGGATCACCTTGTCCACCTCCTTCACATCGAGGCCCTCCTCGTGGGTGACCTTCCAGATCTCCGACACGGCGGAGTTGAGGATGCGGTTGACCACGAAGCCCGGGCCCTCGCCGCAGCGGATGGCGGTCTTGCGGATCTGCTGGGCGAAGGTGGTGGTGGCCTGGAGCGTCTGCTCCGAGGTCTCCTCGCCTTCGATCACCTCGATCAGGCGCATCATCGAGGCCGGGTAGAAGAAGTGAAAGCCCACCACCTTGTCCGGCCGCCCCGTGGCGTCGGCCATCTCCGAGATCGACAGCGACGAGGTGTTCGATGCCAGGATCGCGTGGCCGGGCGTGAGGTCGTCGAGCTCGGCGAACACGGCCTGCTTGATCTGCATCCGCTCGGGCACGGCCTCGATCACGAAGTCAACGTCGCCGAAGCCCTCGTATTCGGTGGTGCCGGTGATGCGGCCGGTGATCTCCTCCAGCTGGCGGTCGGCATCCTCCTGCGAGATCTTCTCCTTGGCGACCAGGCCGCCGAGCTGGCCCTGGGTCACGTCGTGGGCCTTCTTCAGGCCGGTGTCCACGAAGCGCTGCTCCACGTCCTTGAGCACGACGGGCACGCCTGCGGAGGCGATCACCTGGGCGATCTCCCCGCCCATCGTGCCGGCGCCGACGACGGCGGCTTTGAATACGTACATGAGTCCTCTCGAGTCGAAACTGATTCGCAGCGTTCGGCATCCTGCCGAATCCTTCCCGCGAGCGAGCCGGGAGGCTACCGAAGGCCCGCCTGGTCCTCGGCCTCGACGGTGTACCGCCGCACCGTCCGGGCCAACGCGTCGCGCAGGGCACGGCGTATGAACAGGACATCGGTGAGCCCGGAGAACGGGCCGGCGTCCACGAGCTCGTAGTCCAGCTGCACGCGGAGCGTGGTGTGGCCCTCGGTCTGCGAGGGCTCGAAGAGTGCGGTCTGCGTACCTGCCAGGCGCTGCTCGTAGACCAGCGTCGCGAACCTCGTGGGCTGGTTCTCACGCACCTTCTCGGTCACGCGCCCACGACCCCCGGGACCGGACTCCCACACCACGCGGGAGTCCACGGCCGGCCACTGCCCCCTCTGCTCCACCACCCGCGCGAAGTTCTCGACGAAGCTCGGCCAGCGCCTGAGGTCGCGCCATAAGGCCGCCGCCGTCTCGGGCGTCAGCGGAACGTCGCCGGCCGCCGCCACGCTGCGTCCCACTAGCGGGCCACCTACCCGTAGACCTCGCGCACAATCTCGTCGATCGAGTGCGCCACCGAGTCCAGGAAGGGGCGCACTTCCTCCACCAGCCGCTCGTACTCCGCGCGCCCGGTCGTGGTGAGCGAGTAGAACCGCCGCGTGCGCCGCTCCGGGTGCTCCCAATTACCCTCGATCAGCCCCTGCTCCTCCAGCCGGCGCAGCAGGGGATACATCGTGTTGGGGTTCACCGAGAGCACGCCCTCGGTCATGCCGGCGATGCGCTCCATCAACTGGTTGCCGTAGGACGGACTCTCTGAGATGAGGTGAAACACAAGCAGCGGAAGCACCTCACGGCGGCGAAGCTCGCCGCTGAAGGGGTCCGAGCCCCGGCCCTTGGGGGCGGGATCGGTGCGCTGCGGGGAGATTCCACCAGCCTGCTCCACCGCCTTGCGCGCGGCCTCCCGGCTGCGATCGGGCTTCGACCTGGTGGCCCGGCTCATGCGGGTGCATGCTGACAGGCGCGCCGGGGGTGCGCCCCGGAGGCCGCTGCGGGTATTAATCGACGTAAGCACTGTCCCCAGACCAGGAGAGCCCGCCATGCTGAAGATCTCCCCCACCGACGGCGACCGCGCCGACCTCCGCGGCCTCGGCACGCGCTATCTGCTGCGTGGCGAGGACACCGGCGGCCAGTTCGCGCTCATCGAGCACACGATTCCGCCGCGCGCGCTGGCCGCGCCGGTGCACCTCCATCAGAACGAGGATGAGTACTCGTTCGTCCTCAGCGGCCGCGTGGGCGTGCAGATAGGAGACGAGGTGGCCGAGGTGGGCCCGGGCGAGCTCGTGGCGAAGCCGCGCGGGGTGCCGCACGCCTTCTGGAACGCCGGCGACGAGGAGGCGCGGCTGCTCGAGCTGATCTCACCGCCCGCTTTCGCCGGCTACTTCGAGGAGCTCGCGCCTGTGCTGCTGGCGGACGGGCCGCCCGACCTCGAGAAGCTCGCCGCGATCCAGAAGCGCTATTCGCTGCAGATGGACTTCGACACGATCATGCCCCTGATGGAGCGCCACGGGCTGGAGCAGTAGCCCGTGGCGCTTCGCTTCCCTTAGGCGCTAGGCCACCGCGGCTGCGGGCTCCTCGGCGCGGCGGGGCATCAGCACCTCACGGGCGATCACCAGGCGCTGGATCTGGGACGTGCCCTCGTAGAGCTGCATGATCTTCGCGTCGCGCATGAGCTTCTCCACCGGGTACTCCTTGATGAAGCCGTAGCCGCCGTACACCTGCACGGCGTCGGTGGCGATCTCCATCGCGGAGTCGGCGGCGAAGCGCTTGGCGTGCGAGCTGGCGAGCGTGTTGCGCTGACCCTGGTCGAGCAGCACGCCCGACTTGTAGACCAGCAGGCGGGCCGCCTCCAGCTTGGTCGCCATGTCGGCGATCATGAACTGGATCGCCTGATGCATCGCGATCGGCACGCCGAACTGCACGCGCTCCTTGGAGTACCCAGACGCGAACTCGAACGCCGCCCGGCCGATGCCCACGGCCATCGCCGAGACGCCGGGGCGCGTACGGTCGAGGGTCATCATCGCGAGCTTGAAGCCCTTGTTCTCCTCGCCCAGCAGGTTGGCAGCGGGGATCTCCACGTCGTTGAACGAAATCGTGGCGGTGTCGGAGGCGCGCTGTCCGAGCTTGTCCTCCTTCTTGTCCACGGTCACGCCGCCCGCGTCACGCGGGACCACAAAGGCCGAGATGCCGCGGTGGCCGGCCTCCTTGTCGGTCTTCGCGTAGACCGTGTACCAGGAGGCGTGCGAGCCGTTGGTGATGAAGCACTTGGAGCCGTTGATCACGTACTTGTCGCCCTGCTTGACGGCCGTGGTCTTCATACCCGACACGTCGGAACCGGCGTCGGGCTCGGTGAGGCAGAAGGAGGCCAGCTTGGGCTCCTCGGTGAGCATCCCGAGGTACTCCTTCTTGACCTCGTCCGAACCGCCGAGGGCCACGGGCGCCGAGGCGAGGCCGTTGCACATCAGCGACGTCCCGATGCCGGAGCAGCCCCAGCCGAGCTCCTCCTCGATAAGACATCCGGTGAGGTAGTCCAGGCCCGGCCCGCCGTACTCCTCGGGCACGTGGGAGTTCATGAGCCCGACCTCCCAGGCCTTGTCCACCACCTCCTGGGGCCAGGTGCTGTCCTTGTCGTACTCCCAGGCGACCGGACGAATCTCCTTCTCGGAGAAGTCGTGCGCGAGATCGCGGATGTCCTTCTGCTCGTCGGTAAGCGTGAAATCGACCACTGTGCACCTCGTAGGTCAGCGGCGCCCGCGCGGGGGAAAGACTGCTTCGGCGGCGCCCGATTGATTCGTCAGTCAACGATGGACCCGGCAAGCCTACCGCACGACCGGACGCCCCGCCAGAGCGGTTCAGAAGAGGAGCTTCACCACCGTGTAGATCCCGCCGCCGATCGCGATCAGCGAGAACAGCGCCAGCCCCACCTGCTCGGGATAGAGGAGCGGCCGGCTCGGGGCCATCGTGCGGCGGCGAAGGCGCTCGAGCATGCCGTCAGACTCTACGGGGGTGGAGGCAACCTTCGGGACAATCCTGATCGCGATCGCGCTGGTGGCAATCGTGGTGGCCTGCGTGAGCTACATCGGCAGCGGCGGGATCTACCAGGGCCTCGGCCGTACGGGCATGACCACGCTCGACGAGCCCGACATGCGCGCGGACCCCGCCCCCGGTTCGGCCGCCGCAAACGCCGAGGCCCAGGAGGAGATTCGCCAGATGCTCGAGGCGAAGTCCGACCGCCGCGAGGCCCGGGGCGAGGCACCGCTGGACATCGACGCCGAGATGGCCGACCTGCAGGGTGCCTCCACCCCGGTCGACGAGGCACTCCGCGAGGAGGTGCGCCAGCTGGTGGTGGCCCGCAACGAGCGCCGCGTGCGCCGCGGCGAGGAGCCGCTGGACGTGGACTCCGAGGTGGATCGCCAGCTGCGGGATCTCACCTGAGTTCATCGGAGTCATCGATCCTGGATCGGGTATACAGGGCGCATGGCCGACGATCGCCGCTACGAGCTCGAGGACCTGCTGGTCCGCCCGGGCACCTATTTCAACCCTCAGACCGAGGTCTTGGTGGTGGTCGACGACTCCAACTCGATGGACGCCGAGATCTTCAACCTCGAGGAGTTCGAGGGCGCGGACTGGGTGCTCGTCTCCGACGACCTGCCCGTGGACGAGGCCCAGCGCGACGTGCTGCTGGAGGAGTTCCAGGCCACCTGGAGCGCCGGCGAAGGCCGTAGCGCCCCCCCGCTCGACGACGCTGTCACCGCCGACGAGAACAGCGATCTCGAAGAGGATGAGGACGATGACGCGCAGGGCGATCAACAGCCCGAGGCGTAACCCTTCCGGTCCCAGCGCTTAGTCTGCGGGCCGTGCGCCCCGTCTACTTCCTAGGCGTCTTCATACCCGCGGCGATCGCGCTGGAGCTGGCGCACGCCGACCCCCTGCTGGTGTTCGGCGCCGCGGCGCTGGGAGTGATCCCCACGGCCGCGGTGATGGGCGAGGCCACAGAGCACCTCGCCGCGAAGACCGGGCCCGGCATCGGCGGCCTGCTCAACGTGACCTTCGGCAACGCGCCGGAGCTGATCATCGCCTTCTTCGCGCTCAGGGAGGGCCTGCAGGAGGTGGTCAAGGCCTCGATCGTGGGCTCGATCGTCGGCAACATCCTGCTCGTGCTCGGCGCCGCGATGTTCGTGGGCGGCCTAAAGCGCGACAAGCAGACCTTCAACCGCACCGCCGCCAGCGCGCAGTCGGGGATGCTGCTGCTGGCGCTCACCGCGCTGATCCTGCCGGCGGTGTTCCAGCTGGTGCACGGCGGTGGGCTGCCGGGCGTATCCGAGGACCGGGTGGACTTCGGCTCCGACGTGGAGAAGCTCTCCTTCGGCGTGGCCATCGTGCTGATGCTCAGCTATGTCGCGGGGCTCATCTTCTCCCTCAAGACCCACCGCAGGCTGTTCAACCCCTTCGAGGAGGAGTCAGCCGAGGAGGAGGGCGGCTGGTCGATGAAGCGGTCGTTCGTGGCGCTGGGCGTGGCCGCCGTGCTCGTGGGCGTGATGAGCGAGGTGCTGGTGGGCTCGATCACGGAGGCGTCGGACACCATCGGCCTGTCGGAGTTCTTCGTCGGCGTGTTTGTGGTCGCCATCGTGGGCAACGCCGCCGAGCACTGGGTGGCCGTCCTGGTGGCGGCCAAGGACAAGATGGACCTCGCCGTGTCGATCGCCGTGGGATCGAGCGCACAGATCGCGCTGTTCGTGGCGCCCCTGCTGGTGCTGCTGTCGTTCGTGATCGGCCCGGCGCCGATGGCGCTCGTCTTCAACGGCTACGAGCTGGGCGGACTGGTTTTCGCGGTCCTGATCGCCAACCACATCACCGCGGACGGCGAGTCCAACTGGTTCGAGGGCGTGCAGCTGCTGTCGCTGTACGCCGTGCTCGGACTGGTCTTCTACTTCGCCTAGAAATGGCCGACCAGGGCGACCTCGGGCGGAGCCTGGCCTTCCTCGAGACCCAGAAGCGCCTGGTGGCCGACCGCTCGGAGGCCGTGGATGGCGGCATCGCCGTGGTCACGGAGTCGCTGCCCCGGGTCTGGGACCTGAACCTGCTGGTGGCCGACCCCGACGCGGACGCGGACGCACGCCGGCTGGCGGACGAGGCCGATCGCGTCTACGGCGACGCAGGGCTGGGCTTTCGCAAGGTGGTGGTGCGCGACGAGGCCGTCGGCGAGGAGCTTGCCCCCGGCTTCGCCACGCTTGGCTGGACGGTGGAGTCCTCCGCGGTGATGGTCCACCCAGGGGGGCAACCCAGGCCGGGGGCCGCCAGAGCCGACGAGGTGCCGCCCGCCACGGCGGCGGCGGTGATGGCCGCGTTTCGCCGCGAGCGCCCGTTCGGCCGCGACGACAGCGTGCTCGCCGAGCTGGCCGAGGCCGACGCCCGCTACACCGAGCGGCTCGGGGCGCGTGACTTCGCCGCCCCCGCCGGCGGGCCCTACGGGGCCAGCTGCCGCCTGTACGAGCATGGCGGCACGGCCGAGATCGACGAGGTCGGGGCGCTCCTCGAGCACCGCGCCCGGGGCCTGGCGGGCGGAGTGGTGCGGGCCGCGCTGGAGGCGGCGCGCCGCGCGGAGCACGACACCGTGTTCCTGCTCGCCGATCGCGAGGACTGGCCGCGCGAGTGGTACGGGCGCCTCGGCTTCGAGGAGGTCGGCGTGGTGTTCGAGTTCCTGCGCTTTCCCGCCGGGTCGCGGCCACCGCCCTCCTAGTCCTAGTCGGCGGCCGCCGCCGCGAAGCCCGAGGTGCGCCGCTGCAGCTCGTTTCGCTCGATCACGCGGTCGATCAGCCCGTACTCCACGGCCTCGGTGGGATCGAAGAAGCGGTCGCGGTCGGAGTCCTCGTGGATCCGCTCGGCCGGCTGTCCCGTGTGCCGGGCGTAGATGTCCTCGGCGCGGCGCCGGAGCTCGAGCACCTCGCGGGCGTGGATCGCTATGTCTGAGGACTGGCCCTGAAATCCCCCGCTGGGCTGGTGGATCAGCAGCCGTGAGTTCGGCAGCGCCATGCGCTTGCCCTCGGCTCCGCCCACGAGGATCAGCGAGCCCGCCGACATGGCGATGCCGAAGCAGATCGTCTGAACGTCGGGGCGCACGTACTGCATGGCGTCGTAGATCGCGAGGCCCGCGTGCAGCGACCCGCCCGGGGAGTTCACGTAGATCGAGAGGTCCTTCTCGGGATCCTCGGATTCCAGATGCAGCAGCTGGGCCACGACCAGGTTCGCGATGTCATCGTCGATCTGCTGACCGATGAACACGATGCGCTCGTTGAGCAGGCGCGAGTAGATGTCGAAGGAGCGCTCGCCGCGCGCCGTCTGCTCGACCACCATCGGAATCAGTGAACCCGTCACAGCGCCCATCCCCCGGCCTCCCTCGATCGCTAGTATGCAACCCATCAGTTGCGCTTGGTCCGCCGAGCATAGCGCAACCGTTTGGTTGCACTTACGAGAGGAGCCCAGGATGCTCGACGAGGTGACCCGCGAAACAATCCTTCCCGCCGAGCCCGCCGACGTATGGCGCTCGATCACCGAACCCGCGCGGCTGGCGCAGTGGCTGGGCGCCGACGCAGACATCGAGTTGCGGCCCGGAGGCGAGCTGGCGGTCCGCACCGCCGACGGCGAGGCTCGCACCGGCTGGGTGGAGGAGGCCCAGGCGCCGTCGCGACTGTGCTTCTGGTGGAGCGCTGACGGC
>Ga0183260_10004578_pt1 | contig 10956 bp, 11 predicted proteins | sample AntDrymUQ4972206_2_FD_129768 | JGI IMG/M metagenome (GOLD analysis project Ga0183260, IMG submission 129768) | Polar desert sand microbial communities from Dry Valleys, Antarctica - metaG UQ497 (22.06) (version 2) (version 2) | ecosystem: Environmental > Terrestrial > Soil > Desert | place...
ACTGCCGACTTCGCCGAGGGCGTCGCGGCTTTTCTTGAGAAGCGCCCGCCGCGCTTCACCGGACGCTAGCTGTCAGCTGAAGCTTGACGGGGTGGAAAGTTTTTGGGCCGCGGGCGGCCCCTTCAGGGGTTTTTGCGCGGTGAGCATCCGCTTCTGCGGATGCTCATCTTGCGCCAACTATCAGCCCGCGACACACTCCTCGAGACCTAGCGCTCGCGCTACCTCGTTGGCGGCCTCCGTCAGCTTCTCCGCGCGCTCGGCCTGCGTCTGCATCTCGAGCTGGTCATTCTTGCCCGCCGCGGTCGAGAGCCGGCCGGCGAGCTCCGCCGTCTGCTCCGTGAGGTCGACGAGTTTCTCGTGCCGCGCGACGAGCTGCGTTGGAGGCTGAAGCTCGCGGAGCTCCCCGGCTGATTGCTCGAGCGCTTTCTGCCCCACTTTCATTTCCCGCTCGAGCTCCTTGAAGCTCTCGAACCCCCCGAGCGCGTCGAGCTTTTTCTCGGCCTCGACGCAGGACGCGTTTGCTCGCTTCGTGTAGTCCGGGCGCGAGAGGGTGCCCGAGTCGCCCCCGCCGCAGCCGGCGGCGAGCGCGAGCAGTAGAGGCAGCACGGAGAGCCGGCGCATCGGGGAAACGCTACCTACGCGCGGCCGCAGGCTCCACAAAACAGCGCACCGACCCTGCGCGGGGCGGCGCAGTGGGCGCAGGGCCCCTGCACCTCGCGGCCACAGCCCTCGCACCGCTCGTTGGCGCCAACGGGGAAGCCACAGTAGGGGCACTGGCGACGGCGCACGCGGCGGACCGGCAGCCGGCGCGCGAGGTAACGCTGGAGCAGCCAGAACGCGACGACCGTGGCGCCGGCTCCGATGAGCGCGAGCAGGAGGATCCCGGCGTCGAACGGGTCGAAGTAATCGGTCAGGTAGTCGACCGCGACAACGAACGCGAAGACGGTGGCGAAGAGGACGGCCGATCCGGAGAGCGGGACCAGCGTGAGCCTCGGTCACGCAGACGTGTCAGCAGGACGTACGCGGCGAGAATGAAGACGAGAGCGGCCCCGATTCGGAGCGCCAAGATCACGAGCTCCTGGCGGTCGCGCCGCTCTTCGACGTCCCGGTGCAGCCGCTCCTGCGCTGCCGCCGCGGCGGGTCGCGCCGCCACCTCGGCCTGCGTTGCGGCTGCGCGGTCCGCACGAGCTTGCTCGTGCGTGCGTTCGGCGGCCCGATAACGGACCCGGAGCGCAGCAGCGGGCTCGCCCGCATCGAGTGCGGTGCGGTAGGTCTCGCGCCGCAGCTCGAGCTCCTGGCGGGCCTGCCGCACCGCCCCATCGGCCCCGAACCGCCGTTGCTGCGCGCGATCGAGCGCGCGGATCGCCTGCTGCTCGGCGGGCGTGGCTTCGCGCGCGGGGAGCGCCGACCGCACGCGGTCGTCGATCTCCTGGTAGGCCCAGACGCCGCCGATCAGGAGGAAAACGGCGAGCACGAGTGCCAGCAGCTTCTCGCTCTTCGTCGTCTGGAGCTGCTCGATGTCAACGGTCTTTGTCAACGGATGTTCCCCCTTTGATCGCTGTCCGTGGCCGTAGATCGAGCTCGAGCGTGCAGTCGAGCGCGTTTGCGACCCGAAGCAAGGTGTCGAGTCGCGGGGCGCGGCTGCCCCCTTCAAGCCGCGCCACTGCCGACTGCGTCGTGCCCGTCAGTTCAGCAAGCTCGCGCTGGGAGAGTGACCTCCGGGCGCGCTCCTGCGCGATCCGTTCGCCGAAGGCGCTGTACACATCGCCGAACTCGTCGCGGTGCCGCAGGCGTGGCATTGCACGAATGCTATCATCGCACGAATGCTATGTCAACAACGAGCTAGCTGTTGAGGATGCCGAGGATCTCGTCTTCCTCGGGGAAGCGGCCTGCGCGCTGCTTCGAGAAGACGAGCTCACCGTCGGCAAGCACGTCGAACTGGCTTTTTGCCCCCTCGGCGATCGAGGCGGGGATGCCGCGTTCGTTCAATGCGGCCGCGAGACTCGCGGCCCGGCGGTCGTAACCACTTCAGACGGGGCAGTAGTGGATCTCGACGGCCACCTCCCGATCCTACCCGGCCTCGCAGTCGGCAATCCCCGCGCGGCGCGCCTGCGACTTCGCCCTCGCATTGACGACGTCGAGCTCGCTGCCGACCTTCTGGATGCCGTTCATGCTGTTCGCGTCCGCCGCCTTTCCCATCCGGTCGAGTGCCACGCGCCGCTCTGCCAGCGTCGTGAGGTAGCGCGCGAACGCCTCGTCGAGCTCGTCGGGTGGCGTCAGGTCGTCCAGCTCGTCGATCCCATCCCCGACCGCGTCCTTCGCCTGGCGTGCGAACAGCTGCGTCGCGGTGAAGGAGTCCGGCGTCCCGAGCGCCCGCACGCGGTCGGTGGTATCCGCGCAGATCGCCGTCGCGTCCTCGACGAAGTTCTGGCGCGAGCTGCCGCCCCCGCAGCCCGCAAGCACGACAACGAGACCGATTGTCAGCGCCGCCTTCACAGCCGCGGCCGGTGCCGCTCGACGACCGCACCCAGGTCGTGGGAGCGCGGCAGAGTGCCGAAGACTCCGCCGGGCCGGTCGAGCCGCGACGCGCAGAACGCGTCGGCGACCTCGGGAGCCCCGTGCCGGACGAGCAACGAGCCCTGGAGCGCGACCGCGAGCAACTCGAGCAGACGGCGCGCTCCTTGCTCCTCTGGATCGGCGAGCTCAAGCTCGAGTCGATCGATCGTGGCGTCGAGGCGAGAGTCCGCCCCGGCGGCGAGCCTCACCTCGGCGAGGAACGCCTCAGCCGTCTCGGGCTCGCGGGCGAGGGCGCGCAGGACGTCGAGCGCGTTCACGTTCCCGGAGCCCTCCCAGATCGAGTTGAGCGGGCTTTCGCGGAAGAGCCGCGGCAGCTGAGACTCTTCGACGTAGCCGTTGCCGCCGAGGCACTCGAGCGCTTCGGCGACGAGCGGCGGTGTCCGCTTGCAGATCCAGAACTTCGAGACCGCGGTCGCCAGGCGGCGGAATGGGCCGTCCGCCTCGTCGTAGGCTCGCGCCAGCCGCAGTGCCGTCACCGTCGCCGCCTCGCTCTCGACGCAGAGATCGGCGAGGACGTTTTGCATCAGCGGCTGCTCGGTGAGCAGGCGTCCGAACACGGAGCGGTGCGCGGCGTGGTGGGTCGCCTCCGCGACCGCGCGACGCATCAGCGCGGTCGAGCCGAGCACGCAATCGAGCCTGGTGTGGTTGACCATCTCGAGGATCGTGGGGACGCCACGGCCCTCCGCGCCGAGGAGCCGGGCGACAACGCCGTCTAGCCGCAGCTCGGCCGAGGCGTTCGAGCGGTTGCCGAGCTTGTCCTTGAGCCGGTCGATCCGAAAGACGGGCTGCGGCCGCTCGAGCAGGAAGCACGAGAGTCCGGCGGGCGCCTGGGCGAGCACAAGGAAAGCGTCGGACTGGGGCGCCGAGCAGAACCACTTTTCCCCGTCCAGCACCCAGGACTCTCCGTCCCGGCGCGCCGTCGTCTCGTTCGCGCGCACGTCGGAGCCGCCGACCCGCTCGGTCATCGCCATCCCGCAGAGCGCGTCGCCGCTCGTCAGCCTGGGGACCCACTCCTCGGCGAGATCGGTTTGGGCACGCAACGCCGCCACCGAGGCAAAGGTCATCGAGAGCGGACAGCCCACACCGGCCTCGACCTGGCCGAGCAGCATGAAGAGGACCGCTCGCGCGACGTGTGCGCCGGGCCGTTCGTCCACCCACGGCAGCGATTGCACTCGCGCCTCGAGGCCGAGCAGCAGGAGCGAGTCCCACGCCGGGTGGAACTCGATCTCGTCGATCCGCTCGCCGTAGCGGTCGTGCGTCCGCAGGACCGGCGGGTGCTCGTTCGCCAGCCGCCCCCACTCGAGCGGCTCGCCGCCGAGCACCTCCCCGAATGCGGCGATCTCGGCCTCCCAGGGACCGCCGCCCTCGCGCCGAACGCCTTCGGCGAGCGCGGCGTCCTGCTCGTAGAGGTTGTAGCCCGCAAGTGGGGGCGGCTGGTTCGCCGTCGAGGTCGCTTGCGTCGTCGCCATCCGTGCCATTGTGGCCTGCGTGGCCACCACTCGCTACATCGGCCGTGCCAACGTCGCGAAGCGGCTGCGAGCGCTAGACGGGTCCGAGGGGCATGTGCTTTACCGCGACGGCAGCGCTCGCATCGAGCTGGAGGAGGGGGCCTTGACCGTGTCACCGCCGTTCGGTCTCGACCACGGAGGCGAGTACGACGTCGTCCGGACCGGGCCGTTGCTCGACGCGCTGGAGGCCGAACCGACCGTGGCGGCGGTGCTCGTTCGCCTCGGCGGCTACGCGATCGGAGTCTTCGAAGGGGAGCGGCTGGTCGCATCCAAGGTCGGCTCGCGCTTCGTCAAGGGCCGGCACAAGAAGGGCGGGTCGTCTGCGAACCGCTTCAGGCGCCGACGCGAGGAGCAGGAGCGCGAACTGATCGACGCGGCCGCGGAGGAGGTGGCGCGCGTGCTCGGGCCGTGGCGAAACCGGGTCGAGCACGTGGCGCTCGGCGGCGACCGCTCGGCGGTCTCGCGCGTGCTCGCCTCTCGCGCCGACCTCGGCTGGCTCGAGCCCATTGCGCTCGAGCGCTTCTTCGACGTCCCGGAGCCGCGCCTGCGCGTGCTCGAGGCGCTGCCGTACCAGCTGTACGCGGCGAAGGTCGTCGAGGAGGACTAGCCGTTCAGGTGAGCGATTGTCGCGCCGTCGACCGAGTCGCTCTCGTGGCGGTCGACTAGCGGGTGCCCGTCGAGCTCGTCGCGTACCGCGGCGCGGACCGCTCCCGTGCCGCGGCCGTGAATGACCCGAACGTTCGTCAAACCCGCGAGCGCGGCGTCGTCGACGAAGGAGCGGACCGCCTCTCGTGCCTCCTGCGCCCGCTCTCCGCGCACGTCAAGCTCGTCTGAGACGTCACTGCTCCCGGCGGCGACGACCCGCACCGGAGTCCCGGCCTCGGGGGCGCGCTGCCGGGATGGGCGGAGTCGCGCGAGCGGAATGCGAAGCCGGTGGCCGGCGGGCCCGACCACTTCCGCCTCGTCTCCCTCGATCGCGGCGATCGTCCCCTGCACACCGAGGGTCGGCGCCTCCACGGGGTCGCCCGTCGCGAGTGGCCCAGTCGGCGGCAGTGGCTGGTCGAGTGCCCGCAGAGTCTGTTCCACCTCGGCGGCCCGCGCCGACGCGGCTCCGAGCCGCCGGTCGCGCTCTCTCGCGGCCGGCGCGGAGCGCCGCGACTCGCGATCGCGGCGCCGCGCGACCCGAATCTCCTCGCGCAGCGCCTCGAGCTCCTTCCGCGCGCCGGCCAGATCGCGATGTGCCTCCGCGATCGCGCGCTCCCGCTCGGCCGCGGCCGACTGTCTCACGGCGGCGATCTCCGCGTCGAGCTCGACCTCGCGCGCACGAGCGTTCTCTGCGAGCCGAGCCGCATCGGTATGCGCCTCCTCCGCCAGCACGCGCTCGTCGCCGGCGGCGCGCTCGGCACTCTCCGCCTCTGTGAGTAGCTCCTGGATGCGGACCCGCTCCGGTGCGACGCGCCCGCGCGCGTCGGCGACGACCGACCCGTCGAGGCCGAGCCGCTCGGCGATCTGGAGCGCGTGCGAGATCCCCGGCCGCCCCAGCGCGATCCGATAGAGGGGCGCGTAGGTGGCCGGGTCGAGCCCCGTCGCCGCGTTCGAGACGTCGTCCGTCGTGCTCGCCCACTCCTTCAGCTCGGAGTAGTGCGTCGTCACGACCGTCAGGCGCGCCTGCTCCGCGAGCCGCGCCAGGAGGGCCTGTGCCAGCGCGGAGCCCTCGACCGGATCCGTGCCGGCGGCCACCTCGTCGAGCAAGACGAGCGACCGCCCCCTGGCCGCATTCAGGATCGCCACGAGGTTGGCGACGTGGCCCGAGAAGGTCGAGAGGCTCATCTCGATCGACTGTCGATCGCCGATGTCCGCGAGCACCTGGTCGAATACCGGCAGCGCGGCGGTGTCCGCCGGCGGGCGCAGCCCGGACTGGTGCAACAGCGCGGCCAGGCCGAGAGTCTTCAGGGCGACGGTCTTGCCGCCGGTGTTCGGCCCGCTGATCACGAGCGCGCGCAGGCCGCCGAGGTCGAGGTCGATCGGCACGGCGGAGGAAGGGTCGAGCAGTGGGTGGCGCGCTCCGACCAGCCGCACCTGATCGGCGACCTCCACGGGCGTGCCGCGCCAGCCGCGCGAGACGGTGCCGAGCGCGACCGCGAGGTCGATCTGCCCGGCCGCCTCGACGAGGAGCGCGAGCGTCTCCACCTGCTCGCCGACGACGCCGGAAAGCTCACGGAGGATCCGCTCGACCTCCTCGCGCTCCGCGCCAGCCGCTTCCGACTGGCGGTTGCTGAGCTCGACGATCTCGAACGGCTCCACGAAGAGCGTTTGGCCCGAGTCGGAGGCGTCGTGGACGAGGCCGGGCACGCTGCTGCGTGAGCTCGCCTTGACGGCGAGGACCGGCCGCCCGCCTCTCTGGGTGACGAAGTCCTCCTGGAGGTGCTCGCGGACGCCCGTCTTGCGGACGAGCTGCTCGAGCTTCTCCGCCACGCGCTGCCTGCCGGTTCGGAGCTCGACACGGAGCTTGCGGAGCCGGGTCGAAGCATTGTCCTTCAGATCCGACCCGTCCGGCTCGACGGCGCGGTCGATCGACTTCGCGAGCGGCGCGAGACTCGGCGCGATGGTTGCGGCGAGCTCGCGCAAGAGCGGCGCCTCCCCCTGCGCGTCGAGTGCGGCGCGCGCTCGGAGTGCTCCGCCGACCGTGTCGGCGACCTCGCGCAGTGCCCTGGCCGTGAGGACGCCGCCGCGAGCCGCCTGGTCCGCCGGCTCGCGGATGTCGCGGATTCCGTCGAGCGGAGGTTCGTCGGCTGTGTCGAGGAGCCCAACCGCCTCGGCTGTCAGCGTCTGGCGGCGCGCGACCTCGTCCGGATCGGGTGAGGGAACGAGCGAGCGCGCGAGCTCCGCGCCGTACTCGGTCGCAGCCGCGTGCGCGACCCGCTCCGCGATCGCGGGAAACTCGAGCGCAACGAGGGCGTTCGGGTCCACCCGACGAGTTTAGGACGGAGTCGGCTGGATCTGGCAGGCTCAGGGGGATGTCGACGCTCCAGCAATCTGTCGAGCGCGAGGCGGCCGCCGCCCACGAGGCGGTACCGCGTCTTGCCGACGCGCTCGTCACGGCCGCGCTTGCGATCGCAGCCGACCGAGTCACCAAGCGCCGCGGCTCGATCCTGGCGGCCAACGACGCCGACGTGGCCGGGGCTGCCGGCGATCTCGACAGCGGTGCGCTCGACCGGCTGCGCCTCGACGAGCCTGGGCTCGAGGCGATCGAGGCGCAGTTGCACGAGCTCTCGGCGCTGCCACCGCTAGAACGCGAGATCGGCTCCTGGCGGCTTTCGAACGGGCTCGAGGTGTCCGAGCGTCGCATTCCGATCGGCGTTGTCGGCGCGAACTTCGAGGCACGACCGAACGTTGCCGTCGACGTCGCCGGGCAGCTGCTGAAGAGCCTGAACGGCGCGGTGTTGCGCACGGGCGGAGCGGCCCTCGGCACCGTCACGGTTCTCGTCGACGAGGTGCTGCGACCTGCGCTCGCGGAGGCAGGCCTTCCCCCCGAGACGGTCGGGCTCGTACGCTCGCCCGACCGGGAGGGAGCACGAGTGCTCGTCTCGTTGCCACGGCTCGTGCCGCTGGTGATCCTGCGCGGGAGCGGCGAGACGACGGCGACCCTGGCCCGGCACGCCGCAGAGCAGGGAGTCCGGACGCTCGCCCATGCGGAGGGGGGCGGCGTGCTGTACGCCGCCGCGTCAGCCGACCTGCGCAAGGTCGAGGCGATCGTCGAGGCGAGTCTCGACCGGCTCGGTGTCTGCAACAGACTGAATCTCCTCCTCGTCGACCGGGCCGCGGCGGCGGCGGTGCTGGGGCGAGTGGTGCCGCTCCTCGCGCGACTCGGCATCGAGCCGCGCGGCACCGAGCGGGCGCGCGCCCACGCCGACATGGCCCCGCTCGACGTGCGGCTTGGGCATGAGTGGGCCAACGACCCCGAACGGGTCGCGACGGTCTCCGTGGATGTCGTCGAGGGCCCGGAGGAGGCGGCCGCGATCGCGAACAGCGAGACCTCCGCGCTGGCCGCGACGATCGTCTGCGAGGACAAGGCAGTCGCGCAGCTCTTCCTCGAGCGCTATCGAGGTACGGCTGCCTTCTGGCAGGCACCGACAAGGTTCACCGACGGCTTCGCCCTGACCGGGGCGCCTGAGACCGGCATCAACGTCGACTGGGTGCCCGGACCGCGCGGCCCGGTCACCTACCGGGACCTCTGGCTGCGCCAGTACCGCGTCGTCGGTGACGGCACGCAAAGCCGGTGAAACGGCCGGTTGTCGTCAAGCTCGGGTCAGCGCTCGTCGCTGACGGGCGTGGGCGCGTGCGGCGGGAACTCCTGCGCGCCCGGGCGGCCGAGATCGCCGAGCTCGTCGCCGCCGGGACACCGGTGTGCGTCGTCTCGTCCGGCGCGATCGCGCTCGGGCTGCCGCTGCTCGGGCTGACCTCGCGGCCGCGTTCGCTGCCGCGCCTCCAGGCCGCCTCGGCACTCGGGCAGTCGCGGCTCCAGCGTGCCTGGGAGGAGGTCTTCGCCCGTAACGGCGTACGGGCGGCGCAGGTGCTGTTGACAGGCGCGGAGATCGCCGACCGGCGGGCTTACGTCAACGTCCGCGGGACGCTCGATGCGCTCTTTGCGCTCGGCGCGGTGCCGGTCGTGAACGAGAACGATGCGACCGCGACCGACGAGATCAGCTTCGGTGACAACGACTCGCTTGCCGCCCAGGTCGCCGTCCTTTGCGGCGCGAGGCTGCTGGTGCTCTTGACCTCGGTGGACGGCGTCTACACCCACGCGCCGGGAACGCCGGAGGCAACGCTGATCAGCGAGGGATTGGAGGCGCGTGCCGCCGCTTTTGGTGCAGGCTCCGCTCTCGGCCGCGGCGGGATGGAGAGCAAGGTTCAGGCGGCCGAGCTCGCGGCGGCGGCCGGGATCGCGACCGTAATCGCGGGCGGGACCGGCGCGTCCGTCCTCGGTCCGCTCGTTGCCGGCGATGGGCGCGGCACCCACTTTTTGGCCGCGGCGAGCTCAGGCTCCGCCTACAAACTCTGGCTCCGCTTCGGAAAGCGCATGGACGCGGCCGTCACGGTCGACGATGGTGCCCAGCGGGCCGTCGTCGCCGGCGCCAGTCTCCTCGCCGTCGGGATCGTCGGCTGGGAGCCGGACTTCCGCGCCGGTGACGGGGTCGAGCTGCGGGGCGAGAACGGTGTCGCGTTTGCCCGCGGGATCAGCTCGGTGGACTCCGCCGAGGTTGCCGGCCGCCCGGCGAACGTCGAGGCGGTGCACCGCGACCGACTCGTGCTGCTGTGGCAGCCGAGCCCGTGACTCCGTCAGCTCACAGACAACAGATCGACGACGAACACGAGCGGCTCGTGCGGCTCGATCACCCCGCCCGCCCCGCGGGCTCCGTACGCCATGGCGGAGGGGATCGTCAGCTTCCGGCGCCCGCCGACCTTCATGCCCAGCACGCCTGCGTCCCAGCCGGGGATGACCTGGCCCTTGCCGAGCTTGAACTCGAACGGCTGGCCTCGGTTCCAGGAGGCGTCGAACTCCTCCCCCGAGGAGAAGGCGACCCCGACGTAGTGCACGGTGACCTTCCTACCGGTCGTCGCCTCATCTCCGTCGCCGAGGGCGAGGTCCTCGACTCCGAGCTCGAAGGGGATGTCACCTTCGGGTCTGTCGATCTGCGGGCGTTCGACTTGCACGAGAGCCTCCTATTCAAATTGACTTGAACTGCTCGAACGGCTGCTTGCAGCTCGTGCAGTAGCGGAGCGAGCGGCACGGGGTCGGGCCGAAGATGTTGTCGAGGCGCGTCGCCGTCGAGTTGCAGTACGGGCAGCGGTGCACGGCCTTCTGCAGCTGGAGCAGCGACGGCGCCACTTGGCCGCGCGGTGCAGGCGGCGCGAAGCCGGCTTCGCGGAGCTTCTCGCGGCCCGCGGGCGTGATCTTGTCGGTCGACCAGGAGTCGTCGAGCAGGACGTCGACTTGCGGCTCGGCGCCGAGAGCGGTCACGGCCTCCTCCATTTGGCGGCGCATCGCGTCGAGCGCAGGGCAACCCAGGAACGTGGGCGTGAACTCGATCCGCACCCGGTCGCCCGCAACCGACACCTCCTTGACGACGCCGAGGTCGACGAGTGAGATCACCGGGATCTCGGGATCGGGGATCTCCGCGAGCGCCTCCCAGACCGCGGCCTCCGTCACCATTGCGCGCCCACCGGCGCCGACCGTCGCACCATTGTCATCTCGTCCCAGAGGCCGGAAAACTCGGCGCCGGGCGGGGTGCGCTCGATCGCCTCGACCTCGTCTCGGCCGATCTGCTCCGCCAGCGTCGGACGCAACTCCGGCGCGAGCACGCCGAGTGCATACGGCCAGAGCTCGTCGACCGCCTCCGCATAGCGTTCCTCGCGGCCGAGCCGGTCGAGCCACATCTCGGCGTGCAGGCGGTGGTAGACCTCCTCGCGCTCGATCTTCGCTGCGATCCCGGCCAACTCGGCGTCCTCGTGGGCCTTCAGCCGCTCGATCCGGATCGCGTCCGCGGTCTCGTAGAGCACGTGCCGCGCGATCGTCCGCGCCCAGTCGGGCACCAGCCGGAGCTGAACGATCGGCGCGCAGCGGTACTCCTCCGGCTTGCGGTCGAAGGCGAGCGCATCGGCGTCCGTGCCGAGCTCCGCCGCCGCCAGCTCGTAGAGCACCCGCGCGTGGCCGATCTCGTTCTGCGCGATCGAGGAGAAGGCGACGTCCTCTTCGAGAAAGGGCGCGATCCCCGTCCACTCCGAGTTGCGCCAGCCGAGGATCAGCTCGTCGTCGGCGAGCTCGAGCAGAAGCTGTGCCCGCTCGCTGTTCACTCCCGATCCGACGCCG
>Ga0183260_10004579_pt1 | contig 10953 bp, 12 predicted proteins | sample AntDrymUQ4972206_2_FD_129768 | JGI IMG/M metagenome (GOLD analysis project Ga0183260, IMG submission 129768) | Polar desert sand microbial communities from Dry Valleys, Antarctica - metaG UQ497 (22.06) (version 2) (version 2) | ecosystem: Environmental > Terrestrial > Soil > Desert | place...
ACGTCGCCCGTGAGGTCCCCTAGGACCGCCAGCGCGCCGCGCCGAGCGCGTTCTCCCGCGAGACGGCCGAGCCGTCGGCGCTAGCGGGTGTCGGCCACCGCTTCTACGACCGGCTGCGCAGGTCCACTGACACGGCCCGCAACGACGCCGACGTGTGGGGCAAGCGGGCCGCCGAGGCCCCCAGCGGCGGCAGCCCGCGCGTCCGCTCCTGAAACGACCCGAGGAGTCCCTGCATGTGCTTCAAGACCCTGCCGGTCGAGTTCGACGAGCGTGGCAACGCCACGCTGCGAGGCGGTATCCCGAACCCGTACGACGTGACGGTTGCGATGCCCGACGTCGGCATGAGCGAGACCCAGCGGCGCGACCGGATCGAGCGCCTGATGGCCCGCAACGGGCACATCAAGGATCTCAACATGGACCCGGTCACACGCATCGCCGGTGCCCTCGCGGTGCACGTGACGGCGGACCTCGAGAAGGGCGTCTATCTGGACTCCCACGCACAGGCCACGCTCTTCCGCGGCTATGAGGTCATCCTCATGGGTCGCGACCCCCGCGATGCGATCTTTGTGTCCTCTCGCGCCTGCGGTGTCTGCGGGGGGGTGCATGCGCATGCCGCCGCCTACGCCATCGAGCAGGCGATGGGCATCGCGCCGCCACCGCTCGGCACCGTCGTGCGCAACATGACCGAGGCCGCGGAGATGGGATACGACAATCCCCTGCACCTCTATCTGCTCGCCGGTCCCGACTACTCCGAGTCGGTCATCCGGTCGTCGAACCCGGAGCTGTGGCCGAAGGCGGAGACCTGGCCCTGCCCGAGCGAGCACATCCACGGCTTCAAGACCATGGCCGACCTGATGACGGCTCTCAACCCGCTCACCGGTGTCCTCTATCGCGAGGGCCTGGAGTTCACCCGGCTGTCCCGGGAGATGGTCGTCATCCTGACCGGGAAGTACCCCCACCCGCAAAACGTCGTGCCCGGCGGGGTGTCCACGACACTCACCCTCCAGACGTTGAACGAGTACCACTCCAAACTCGGCAAGATCTTCGACTACGCCCAGCGGATGATGGCGGTGTGGGACGACATCCCGACGTTCTTCTACGAGGCCGACGAGCGCTACCAGTTCGTCGGCTACCGGCCCACGAACCACATCGACCCCGGCTACTGGGACGACCCGTACTCCTACGACGCGACGTACGCCAACTGCAACGCCTGGGGGGAGAAGCGCTGGTCCACCCCGGGTGTCGTGCTGAACGGCGAGCTGATCACGACCCGGCTGACCGACATCAACATCGGGTGGGAGGAGTTCGTCGAGCACTCCTACTACGAGGAGTCGTCGTCCACGCGTTACGCGGAGGACGAGCTCGGAAGCCCGCTGTCGCCCTATCACCCGTGGAACAAGCGGACACTGCCCAAGCCAGGTGCCCGGGACTGGAAGGACAAGTACACGTGGGCCTGCGCGCCAAGGTGGGACCGGCAGGTCGTCGAGGCCGGCTGCTACTCACGGCTGCTCATGACCGCGCTGGCGCAGAAGATGCCGGCGAGCGACTTTATCACCGCCACCGGCTCGAGCATGCGCTTCCTGGTGCCGAAGGGCGAGACCGGGGAGCGGGAGGTCGAGTGGCGGGTTCCGGAGCGCTGGAACGCTTTCGAGCGCAACCGGGGTCGGGCCTACCACTACCTGTTCAGCCAGCTGGTCGGCTTGGAGACCCTGTTCGAGGCGTACAAGCTGTTCAAACAGGGGGAACGCCGGGTGGCGGCGCTGAACCCGGAGGAGCTGGAAAAGGCGATCCCCCAGGACGAGCGAGTCGCCGTCGGCTGGTGGGGGGCGGGACGAGGCTGGCTGACGCATCACCTGGTGATGGACAAGGGGAAGATCACGAACTACCAGATCTGCACACCGTCCACGATCAACGCGTCGCCTCGCGACCCGTGGGGGCAGCCGGGCCCTTACGAGGAGGCGGTGATGAACACGCCGATCATCGAGGACGTCTCCGATCCCGCCAACTTCACGAGCATCGACATGCTCCGGAGCATTCGTAGCTTCGACCCGTGCATGCCGTGCACGACTCACGCCCATACCGGGGATGGCGAGATCGTGCGGGAGGTCAACACCTGCTCGTGCGGCGGTGACTGACCTCGCACCGGCTCCCGTGCCCCTCCTCGTCGGCGGCGTAAGCGAGCTGTTCCAGCACGACCTCGACCTGGGCCGGCTTGCGATCGAACGGCTGCAGGCAGAAGACCTTGGCCGCGGCGTCGTCGTCGAGGAGCTGCACTATGGCGCGGTTGCGGTGGCGCAACGGCTGGAGGACCTGCGCCCGGCGGCGCTCATCCTCATCAGCGCGGTTCGTCGCGGCCGTTCTCCGGGCACCGTGGAGCGCCGGCGCCTCGACGCCCCCCAGCTGGCCCCAGCGGACGTGCAGGCAGCGGTGGGCGACGCGGTGACCGGCTACGTACACCCGGACCTCGTCATCGAGGTCGCTGCGGCGCTGGGTGCCCTGCCGACCAGGACGATCACCGTGGAAGTAGAGCCGGCGGTCACCGGGCCGGGTGAAGGGCTCAGCCCGAGCGCGACGGCAGGGCTAGAGGTGGCGCTGGACCTAGTGCGAGCCGAGGCCCTCCGGGCCCCGCTGCTCGCACTCGCCGCAGAGCTGCGGCAACTGGTCAGCGGAGACCGGCTCGAGGAATCTCCGGCGCTGTCCGCATTGCGCGCGCTGCTCAGCGAACTGGCCCGGGTGGACCGGGACGGCCGATGGGGCCACACGTTCGTCCTGCGTGACCAGCTGAGGAGGGGCATCGCCCAGAGTCCGAGCAGCGAAGGCATGGACCACCGCGACTGGGGCCTGTGGTGGACGCTGATCGAAGAGCTGGACCGCCTGCAGGCGGTCGAGGCAGTCCCGATCTAGGGCCTGGCTCGTCCGAACAGCTGTTCTGGGGGTCTCGCGGGCCCCCGCGGCTCCTCGAGCAGTCCGAGGTTGTGCGGTGGGACGGCGACACGGTTGCCGCGTTCGGTGCGCAGGACCAGCGCTCCGTCGGCCAGCACGTCCACGGCCTCGCCGGTGACCTCCGGCCCGCCGGGTCCCATCGGGATGAGCCGAGCCAACAGCTGCCGGCCGAGGGTGGTGCAGCGCGGGAGGTAGTCCACGAGCACCTGGTCGGCCGGTGCGACCAGCCGCTCCTCGATGGCGGCCACGAGCTGGGCCAGCAGCACGGCCCGCGGTGGTGACGCGTCCTCTATGAGCACGGTTGCACTCACCCACTCGGTACAAGCCGGGCCGAGCTCGACGTAGACGCCCAGACGCGCCAGGGCGGCGCCGTTCGCGGCGCAGACCGTGTCGGGCCACTCCAGGCCGCCGTCGGGCGTACCCACGACGTCGTCCAGCGCCTGCAGGGCGGCGACGTACGGCCAACCCTCACGCTCGGGCGGCAGGTTGGGCCGCATCAGCAGCGTGAACCCGAGACCGTGGCCCGGCCGGACGGTCCACGGAAGCCCGCCGCGCCCACGCGGTGATGCCTGGTAGTCCGCGACGACCACCGCGCCCGACGGGGCGCCTTCCCGGGCCCACGCCATGGCCACTGCCTCCGTCGACAGCACCGCCGGGTAGCTGCGCACCGGCCGATCGCCGAGTGCGAGGGAGACCTCGGGTCCGTCGAGGTCGCCCGTCATGTCCATGTGGCCGGGTCTCCGGATGCCGCCGCCACGGCGTTGAGGCTCGCAGCGAGCCGCTGCCATTGCGGGATGGCGAACCTCGCCATCGCCGAGGCGAGAACGGCCCGGAGGCGGTCGGACCCCGGCTCGGAGCAGGCTCGGGAAACCGCCGAGATGAGCAGCTCGTAGGTCCGCGGCGGCTGCTCCAGCACGACCTCCAAGAAGCTCTGCGCCATGTCGTACGACTTCCCCGCATGTGCCACCACACCCCGCAGGAAGCCGCTGACCATGGCCTGACGTTCATCGCCGGACAGCTCGGGCCACCGCAGCACCTCGTCGCGGAGCACCGGCAACCAGTGCTCCCGGTCTTCCCGGTCGAGGACGGCCAGCAGGTCCTCGTGCGCCCACCCCGGCAGCCGGGTCAGCAGCAGCTGGGCCTGGGCGCGCACAGGTGGGGCGGCGCTGGGCACCGCCAGCGCCTGGCCGGCAGCCAGCCGAGCGCGCTCCCGGTCACCGGCCTGTTCGTGCGCGAGAGCGAGGTTGGCCTTCGCCATGGCGTGCTCGGCCGGCCGCACACTGCGTGGGAAGGCACCAACGGCGCGGCGCAACGCGGCGACCGCAGCCAGCGACTCCCGCACTGCGAGGTACGCGAGCCCGACCGCGTTCGCCGCCGCCCCCACGCCCGGTTCGTCACCCGCACGCTCAGCCAGCGTCATCGCCTCCTGCAGCCGGGGCAGCGCGGCGTCGACGTCGCCCGTCGTCAGCAGGGAGGCGCCGTGGTCCCGGGCCGCTGCTGCCGCACGGCCGGGATGGCCGGCTGCCAGGAAAAGCTCCCGAGCACGACCCCAGGCGGCGTGCGCGGCGCTCAGCCGGCCGGCCTCGGAGAGCACCAGGCCCAGGTTGTAGGAGGCGGCCGCCTGCTCGGCTGGCTGGTCGAGTGCGGCAAGCTCGGCGCAGGCAGCGGAGAAGGCGTCGGCCGCCTCCGGCAGGCGACCCGCCGCACGGAGGGCAACGCCCAGCATGACGGTCGCCTTCGCCCGCTCCAGAGTCATGGCGGAACGTGCAAACGCCTCGCACGCGGTGGTGAGCGCCGCTATCGAGGGCCCCGTCTCCCCCGACTGCAGCAGCATCGACCCGAGATGGAACTGCGTCGTCGCGTACTGCACCGGATAGCGGTCGACCGGATACCTGTCGAGCCGTGCGAGCAGCACGTCCCGCTCGGACTCCGCCACGCCGCCTATCCTTCCACCATGAAAGCGGTCGTCGCGTGCTTCGGCAACGTGCTGCGAGCAGACGACGGGGTCGGTCCGGCGGTGGCCAAGGCCCTGCTCGCCGAGCCGCTGCCCGACGGTGTCCGGCTGCTCGAGATAGGAATCGGCGGCATCCATCTGGTGCAGGAGCTGATGACCGGTGCTGATCTCCTGCTGGTTGTCGACGCCGTCGACCTCGGGCGCCCGGCGGGAAGCGTGGTAGTGCAGCGCCCGGACGTCCTCGACGTCAACAAGCTGACCGTCAACCAGCGACGCGACGAGCTCGCCGACATGCACCTGGCGACGCCGGCGCGAGCCCTCATGGTCGCGCGCGGGCTGGGCGTGCTCCCGACGACCACGCTGGTCATCGGGGTGCAGACGACGGACACGCAGGAGCCGAGACATGGGTTGTCAGAAGTCACGACGCGGGCTATCCCCGTCGTGGTCGAGGAAGTACGGCGACAGCTGGCCCGGCACGAGACAGCGAAGACTTGAACGCCGGAACCGATCAGTTCGGCGGCCGGGGTGTGATCTGCAGCAGCACCTGGGTGGGGGGCGGGTGCGGCGCCGCACCGTCATCGGGGGCGACGTCCATGGCGACGAATCCGGGCAGGTTCTCCCTCAACGCCTCCTCTACCCCGTGGCGCAGAGTCTCGGCGGCCGAGGTGCAGCCTGAGCAGGCACCGATGAGCCGCACCCGGACGACACCGTGCTGCACGGTGAGCACCTCGACCTCCCCGGCGTGCTCGTGCAGGTACGGCCGGATCTGCTCCAGGGCAGCCGACGCGGCGTCAACATCCTCGACACCCACGCCGTACGCCTCGAACAGCCAGTCGACCGCGGGGTCGCTGCGGCGCAGCCCCGGCAAACCATCGCTCAGGGCATCCGCAAGCCTGGTGACGGCCAGTCGGTGAACAGCGTCCACGCCGTCGAGCAGCTCGAAGACTCGGTCACGTACCTCTTCGTCTCGTTCGACGTCCGCGAGCAGCTCCTCCAGCCGGTCCAGGAGAGGGCCGAGCGCGGCGAGGGCCGCGTCCGGAGGCGCAGGACTCGACCGCTCAGCGACCGGCTCAGCCACCAGCCGGCCGGACCTTGGTGAGGGCATAGGCCACGAGTGTCTGGTTCAGCTCGACACCATGTTTGTCCTTGGCGTGCTCGGCGACCGCGGCGACGAGCTCCTCCGCGGTCTCGGCCTTGGCTATGTTCTTGCAGGCGACGCCGACGTCCCGGCAGCGGAACTCGAGGGTCATCGGGTGCTCCCCAGCATCGCTGTGCTCATGAAACCCGCGTCTCGCGCTGGGGGTCGAGATCGGCTGCCAGCGCCTCGAGAGCATCAGCGACGCCGATGAGGTCGCCGTTCATCTCGCCGACGAGACCTTCGACCGGCTGTACGCGATGGGCGATTGCGGCGACCCCGAAGACGACCTTGCCAAGCGTGTCGGTCAGGCGCCGCAGTATCAGCACGACCCAGAGCAGGTAGAACGCGAGGGCCGCGATGAGCACTCCAGTCACGACTAGCGCGGCGATGGCAGCTACTGACACTGGGGGCTCCTCAAGACTTGGCGACGAGGCGACGAAGAGCGCCTACGTAGGCGACGGCGTTGGTTGTGACCTCAGCAACCAGCTCGCGGGTGTTGACCAGTACGGGTACGGGCTCGACCGCGGCGGCTATGCCGAGCCCGTGCTCCAGGATATCGTCGGCGTAGCGCGCACATTCCAAGGCCGGGCGGATGACATAGGTGGCGAGGCCCACCACGAGTGGTGCCACGACCAGCAGTCCGACCGCGGACATGACCCAGAGGACGACCATCCGCAACTCCTGCCAGTCGACGATGCGGCGTGCTGTTGGCAGTGTGCACGTCGGTAGGTGTTCTGCGCTAGTACCGTTCGGGGGACACCGACACCGGAAGGAGCAGGCATGACAGCCGTCGCAGGACAGCTCAGGCTCAAGCTCGGAGTCGTCGGCAAGGGCGGCGTCGGCAAGACGACGGTCTCGGGGCTCCTGGCGCGGGCCTACGCCCAGAGAGGGCGACACGTGGTCGCCATCGACACCGACTCCAACCCGAACCTTGGGCTGTCGCTCGGTCTCTCCCTGGCTGAGACGGAGGCAGTTCCCGTGCTGCCCCGGTCTGCGGTCGTCGGGTCGGGAGGCTCGGCGCGGGCGACGGACCTCATCGCCGAGTACGGCCGGCACACGCCCGCTGGTGCGACGTTGCTCTCGGCCATCAAAGTCGCCGTGGCCGGCGCCGGTTGCACCTGCAGCGGGCACGCGACCGTTCGCAGCTTGCTTGCTGACGCGCTCGAGGAGGTCGACCTCACGTTGGTGGACATGGAGGCAGGCCTTGAACATCTCAGCCGGTCGGGGGGCACACTCGCCTACGCTGACCTCTTGCTCGTGGTGTGTGAACCGACGCGCAAGTCAGTGCTGACCGCGGCCCGCACCGCCGCTCTCGCGGCCGAGCTCGGCATCCCGGAGGTCCTCGCGGTCGGTAACAAGGCGCGCACCGGTGAAGACGTCGCCTTCTTCGCCGAGGCGCTGTCGGCTGAGCGGGTCGACCTGGCCGGCGTCCTGCCGTACGACGCAGCCGTCGCGGCCGCGGACCGTGGCACCGCCGTTGGCCTCACCCCCGTCGCACCCGAGGTCCAGCGCGCCCTCGACGAGGTGATGGACGCACTGGACGCAGCGCATGCGCGCGCCGGAGCCCTCAGCCGCTGACCCCGCCGGCGTCCAACAGGAGTTCCGCAAGGCCGATGAGAGCCCGGACGCCGGGGGCATCCGGAGCTGCGTCGAGGGGAGCGACACCCCGTCGCTCAGCATCCATGATCGCTGGGTCGTCGGGGATCATCACAGGGTCAACGCCAGCGAAGGCGGCACGCACCCGGGCCATGTCCTCGTCGCCGCGTACGCGGTTGGCCGTCACCACGATCCGCCCGAGGGTTGCTTCCTGCACGGCTGCCGCGGCACGGCGGCCTACCTCGAGCGACTTCGCGGTGGGCTCGACGGTTACAACGACGACGTCGACGGGGTTGCCGTGAAGGCGCATGATGGTGCCGAGACCCGCCTCGAGGTCGGCGACGACCACGCGGCCGGGACGCGCGAGCTGCCCAAGCATCTGTTCAGGTGAGATCCCGCAACATGGGCAGCCGGGTTCTGGGTTCTGGATAGCGGATACCACGGCCAAGCGGACACCATCCGGCCCGTCGACACCGAACCGCTCTACTAGGTCGTCAGCGCTGGTGGCGTGCTGCTCCTCGCCGGCGCCGACTGCGTCGCGCACGGAGATAAGCTGCTCGGTGGCCTCCTCGCCGATGCCCAGCGAGATCCCGAGGTTGGGATTGGTGTCGCAGTCCAACGCCAGGGTTGATTGACCGGCGTGGGCGAAAGTCCGGGCGATGACCGCCGAGGTCGTGGTCTTGCCGGACCCACCTTTGCCGACCACAGCGATCTTCATCAGTGTTCCGTCTCCGAACGCAGGCTACCTACCAAGGACCGTACTGCCTCGACGGTCGGGCCGTCGGGGTCACGCTCGATGATGGCCCGGCCCAGCCGATCGGCCTCACCGAGCACGGGGTCGAACGGCACCGCACCGAGCAGCGCCAACCCGGTGCGGTCCGCGATGCGGTTCGCATCGTGCGGTCCCCGCACCTTGTTCGCGACCACGACCACGCGCGGATTCGTTGGCGCGCTTGCCAACTTCGCGAGTCGGCGGCCGGTGAGCATCGAGGCCGGCGTCGGCTCGACGACGACCAGGAAGGTCTCGGCGTAGCGACCCCACGTGAAGAAGGGCTGGCGTGTGCCGCCCGGCAGGTCACCGACCACACTCCAGCCCTCGTCGGGAAGATCGTCCATAACGCGCTGGTAGCCGACGTGCTGCCGCGTATTGTTCCATCGCGCCCCGCGAGCCTTGCCCAGCTGAAGGAAGTGCACACCGTCGGGCCCGCGAACTGCGTACTTCTCCACCGCGTCGGTTCCCGACAGGCCAGCCCGCAGGCGGTAGCGGAGGCTGCCCTCCGCTTCATACTCCTCGACCGCCTCGTCCGGGAGCCCGGCATCGCTCTGCTCGACGCCCAGCGAGAAGGCCATGCCGGGCATCGGATCGGAATCCAGCGCTAGCACGCGATCTCCGGTCCTAGCCAGCACTCGGGCAAACGTCCCGGCCAGCGACGACTTGCCGGCGCCGCCCTTGCCGACGAATGCGACACGCATGGTCGAACTCTACGGCTGCGTGGGATACGAGCTGACCAACAGGGTTGAACCTGGCCGATACCCTTGCCAAGCTCCCGGATCGGGGGTGAGGATCGTCGTGATGGATCAAGACGGCGCTGTTGCGTTGTCAGATCGCGACGCAGGCCGCCAAGGTCTGGCTGCGTGAGCGGCTCTCGTCAGATCACCGGTACCAGCTGATCAAAGGCTGCCCGTAGTCGGTGTTGTGGGGGTGCATGGGTATAGAGGCATGCGGCGGTGAGGTTTCGAGCGGATCGGAACGTGTGGAGGCCGCGCATCGGTCGGAGCCTGGCTTTGAGTCGACCGTGGTCGGCCTCGACTGAGTTGTTCGCATACTGCTCCGTGATATGCGGGGCGGCCGGAATCAGCTCGTCGAAGAGTCGAGGCCGCATGCAGTCCGGCTGATCAAACGATCCTGCGCTCCGGACTCGACTCAGGCCTGGCCCTACTCGACCGGAAGCCGGCCGGCGACCCCCACTCGGGGGAGCCAATCCTCGATCCGTAACGCCTGCCAGACTTGAGGTCGTCGCTGTCTGAGCGGGTCAGCAAGTGATTTCACGCCTTCGTCAGCCTTCCTGTTCGAAGAGGCGCAACAGGCTGCGGCGGTTACTGGCTGGCCAGAGCAGGTCACGGAACTGATCGACGGGCCCGACCGGCCACCTCTCGGCAATGCTCAGCACGGCGGGATCCAGGATCTGGGCTCGCAACAGGCTTGGGATGTCTGCCCAAGCGACCTTGAACGGCCGGTTCCACATCTGCTCTACCTCGGTCGCGACCGGCTCGGTGAGCAGCAGCGCGTTGTGCATCGCCGCCAGCTTCTCGTACGCCGCGATGAGCGCGGTCTCGCGTTCCCGCCAGGTCTCGGCCTGAAGCACGTCCCACAGGGTCGGCGACAGCTCAGGACCACAGTCCAGCCGGGAGAACGCCGTACCGAACCACTTCGAATACGGCGCGTACTGCCGCTCCATCAAGAAGCAAAGCCGCATCAGGTCCGACACGAGCCGCGATCCGATCAGCGCCGATCCCAGCTCATCCCCCACCGAACCGGCCCTGCCCACCAGGTTTATCTCGGGATGGACGCGCCACCAGCCGGCCACCAACAGATAGAGCCAGACGTCGCGGGGGTAGTAGGCGAGCCGGTCGCGGACGGCCTGCAGACCAACGTCGTCGTGATGGACCGCACCCGCGGTGAACATCCGGAGCCCCTGCTCCGGAAAGGTGAGCCAGTCGCGCGCCTCGATCCTGCCGTCGACGTCGACGGCCAACCGCTCCAGGAAGTAGCCACGCACCGTGAGGATCTCGTAGTCGACCGGACGACCCCGGAACTGCGGCGGCAGTTCTCGCCGCAAGCTATCGCCGATGGCATCGCCGTGGCGAGCATGGTCGTCCTCCTCCAAGAAGAGCAGGACGCGCGGCTTCCAGTCGTGGTCTGTCGACATCTCGTCGTCGTATCCCAGAACCTCAGACCCGCGACCGAGCAGTGCCGCACTGTGGGGCAGGCTAGAAAACCTGGCATCCAGGATCGGCCGGACTGCCTCGCTGTAGAACTGCCGGCTCAGTTCGAGTCCGGAAACAACAGCAGCCACCAATGCAGCCTCCTCAAGCCCCGATCCACCGATCGGCTGGGTGGTGTGAGCGCGTCGTGAAGTGAGAATGCCCTTACGTGCTGGGAAAATCGGACTTCTTCAAGGTTCCGATTTCATCAGAACGAAGGGCATCTAGTAGATGCAACTCTCTCATGCTCCTCGGACGAGGTCGGCGGTGTTCGACGATCCCAATCTCGTGTCGTCCTCGGGGCTGGTCCCGGTCCTCACCCTGGCCCGTACCGCCG
>Ga0183260_10004580_pt1 | contig 10951 bp, 11 predicted proteins | sample AntDrymUQ4972206_2_FD_129768 | JGI IMG/M metagenome (GOLD analysis project Ga0183260, IMG submission 129768) | Polar desert sand microbial communities from Dry Valleys, Antarctica - metaG UQ497 (22.06) (version 2) (version 2) | ecosystem: Environmental > Terrestrial > Soil > Desert | place...
AACATCATATGAGAACAGAATCTCTCCACGTCTGACTAATGAGCGGTTGTAAGAAGGCCAATCCATCAAGAACGATAAATTGGTTAAATCCCAGCTAAATAGTTTGAGTTAGGCGACAAAGCAGCAAATATGTCGAGATAAAATGGATATCGATTTTATTTATAATATGTCTATTAAGTATCAAGATTAGGTCTGGATATATGATATGTTAGGGTTATCATACTGATCATTACTAATAGGATTACTTAAAAATATATTTATGCAAAGAAACTTGTAAACTTTATAAACTTTGTTTGTTATACTAACTTAATGAAAATTTTAATGATCTTATCTATTCCATTGATATTATCTATGAGTATAATGCTCGGATTAAGTTCTGCAGATTTGGGTGTCTTTGGCCAACAAGCAAATCAAACATCACCACAAGCAAACCAAACATCACCACAAGCAAACCAAACATCACCACAAAGCCAAGGTCCACAAATGAACGAAAAACTATTAAATTTGACTAATACTGCAATCAGTGCACATAACGACGGTAACGAAACTGCTGTAGGCGCAAGTTTAGCTGAAATACAAGGGACATTGATAAATGCTTCAAGTGCTGAAGGTAAACCAGTTGTAATCGTTCCATCTATGGTAGTAAGTGAAAACGCTGACGATGAGACCACAGACGATGAGGAAGAAACTGAATAATTTTTTTATTTTTTAGTTTAGTTAACTTATATTATAATTCCTATATTAAAAAGATAGTCCATATAAACTCAAATTTATTTTCTTATTAACAATCTCTTTTAGCCTTTGTCCTATTGACGGTATATCAATAACAGCAAGTATTTTTGTCTTTTGTATTTCTTATCAATATTGAAATGTCTATTATTGCTACGTGTGGATAATTAATTGCATTGATGAGATTTAGTCTATCTGATTTATTGCACCCATTAATTACATAATGATATATTATAATGATATTGATCTATCAATCTAAATAAACATTAAGTTAATTCTTACATATTCTTAAAACAAAAAATATAAAAATAAACAAGTATTTAATTAAGACAACTATGAAAAAAATAATTTTATTGTTGTCTATACCTTTAATTATGACGATAAGCTTAGTTTTAGCCTCTACAAACCTTAATACTATTTATGGTCAACAAAATCAAACAACGCCCCAAAGTAATCAAACAAGCAATTTGAACATTGAAGATCTTATAAAATTTTCAAATAACGCTGTTATTGCATTTGAAAGCGATAATGATGCAGCCTTAACCCAAAATCTTGTAGAAATTCAAAATTCTATAATAAACTCGACCGGTAGTCAGGTTATTAGAATCCCTGCAGATGCAATAGTATCAAACTAGTTTCATTCCTCATTTTTATTAACGTAAATAAAAAAATCATTATTTTTGTTTTTATGAAATGTCATTAATCATGCCTATATAAAAGATAAATAATTCTTATATTCGCCCGAATGCATTTTTATAATGCGAATATTCTTTAATTTTCATGACTACATTGCAATTAGAATAGCTGTGTACAGATAACTGAAAGTTCACATAATTGCCAATGGTGCTTTTGTTAAGATAATTGGAATAATATCTATGATCTACTATCTTTTTGACAATTCTGTTGTTTTTATGTGGTTTTTAGAATGTTGTTAGTCGGCCTTTGATGACTTTGACTTTTTTGTATTCGTATAAATGGTCAAAGATTCACATTAAAAAATTTATGATATATATATCAGTTAACAGAACTAAAACTAATTAGAGCGGGGGTTGTAGAGCCTGGCCAAATTAATTGAAACAATTTTGGAGACGCGGGACTTAAGATCTTCATAAGGGATCCCGTCTCTCAGGGGTCCGTGGGTTCAAATCCCACCCCCCGCACTAATAAATTAAAATGACTGATTTATTATCATTGTATTGCATAGATTATTACATTGAAAGTATGACATATTGTTATGCATCCCTATTCATGTGCCCGAATATTTTTAACGAGTTTTTCATTAAAATTAGCATTAAAACAAAAATTGTGTTATAATTTTCCCCCTAATTTTTAATGTATATCTTCTTTTATCAAAATAAATTTGTTTTTGAGTGTCTTTAACAAATGTTATTTAACTTTATTTTCGTTTAGTTTTTCTTTGTTTTTCAGTATACTTTTAATAAAATAAACATGAATCCTGTTGTCTTCTGTTAGCTCTGGATGAAATGATGTTCCAATTATATTGTTTTGTTGAACAGCTACAATTTTATTATTATATTTTGCTATCGTTTTAACATCTTTACCAGCTTCTTTAACAACAGGCCCTCTGATAAACACCGCTTTAAATGGTTTTTCACCAATCATTGGTATGTTTAAATCTGTTTCAAATGATTCATGTTGCCTACCAAACGCATTTCTTTCTACCGTTATATCTAAATTCTTTAATAATTTTTGTTTTGTTTCTCCAATGGTTTTATCTTGAACTCTATTTGCTAATAATATCATTCCTGCACATGTAGCTAAAACCGGTAAACCTTCAACAATTCTCTGATTTAGTAATTCCCAATTGGATTGGTTCAATGACATCAATATGCTAATTACAGTGCTTTCCCCTCCGGGAATTATCAATCCATCTACATCAAGTATTTCTTCGTAATTTTTTACTTTGACTACTTCTCCTGTAACACCAGATTCATTCAAAGCTGCTCTACAGGAAAGAATATTCTCTTCGATATCGCCTTGTATACTTAAAACACCAATTTTCAAATCCTCTTTCAAAAGGATGGACCTCGTTCTTGCATCCTTAATTCTAAATTTTTTGTATCAAGGCCTAACATTGATTTTTTCTCATCTACCGATTTTTGTGCCTCCATTACCTCTTTCACATTGTTATGATGGGTAGTAGCTATTACTATGGAAGTTGCTCTTTGGGTCGGGTCTTCTGATTTGAAAATACCTGATCCAACAAAAACTCCATCACATCCTAAATTCATTAAAAAAGCTGCATCAGCCGGAGTTGTTATTCCGCCAGCTGCAAAATTTACAACTGGAATTCTTCCTAATTTCCCTACCTCTTTAACCAATTCCAGAGAGACTTTATGTTCTCTCGATATCCTTATTAATTCTTGATAATCATTTTCATAATAAGCTGATTTTAGTTCTCTCACCTCTTTATTTATTTTTTTTAGGTGGTTTACTGCTTCTGCAACGTTTCCTGTACCTGGCTCTCCTTTTGTTCTAATCATTGACGAACCTTCTTCAATTCTTCTCAAAGCCTCTCCCAAATTTTTAGCACCATTAACGAAAGGCGTTGTAAAATCCCACTTCCATATGTGATTCTCGTCATCAACAGGCGTTAACACTTCACTTTCATCGATCATGTCTACACCACAGGCTTCTAATACTTCGGCTTCTGATGTGTGCCCTATTCTACATTTGGCCATGATGGGTATGGATACTGCATTCATTATATCGGTAATTGATTTTACACTTGCTGTTCTTGCAACACCACCAGCTTTTCTTACATCGTAAGGTAGTTTGTCCAAAACCATTACTGCAACAGCTCCTGCATCCTCAGCTATTTGAGCTTGTTCTACATTTGTTACATCCATTATTACCCCATGTTTTTGCATATGGGCAAATCCTCTTTTGAGTAAGGTACTTCCTCTAACGATTATGCCGCTTTCGATGATTTTTGTTTTTTGTCCCTTTGAGTTAGAATCTGAAGAAATTAATGAAATGGCCATAATATTTTATATATACTATACACAATAGAGGTATATTATTATTGAGTTTTCTTTAATTACAGATTCTAATGGTTTTTATAAATATTTATTGTCATATAATAACCATAAATTAAAATTTTGTTAACTTGTATTTTTATATTGAATAATAAGTTAATGATGCTTGTTAGTATATATCTTTACTTTTGATTATACCTCTTTTTGTTATGCATTTCCATTAAAATAGAAAATTCGTTCTATTTTTTAAAATTTATTCTCAGTAGTATATTTTATTTAAATAATAAGAGGATTTTAAAAAACAATAATATGAGTTTTTGATTTTATGGTTATTTTATCAATATAAATACAAAAGTAGAAGTAAATTTGCTTTAAAGTTTTGTAAAATGTTAATAATATAAAAACAGATAGCAAAATTTAAAAAGGTATTGTATTAATTACTGTTAATATGACTTTACCAAAAGGATATAGTCCTAATAAACCATCAGGAACCAGTGGTGGAGGTAGTTCAGGCTCATCAGGCTCATCAGGCTCATCAGGCTCATCAGGCTCATCAGGCTCATCAGGCTCATCAGGCTCATCAGGCTCAAGTAGGGATGAAATTGAACGTATGATTGGACGTAGAGTTGAAAATATGAGAGGCATTTTCGTTTTAGGCTTTATCTTGTGCTGGGTAGCTACCGCAGGGGGAATATACGTTGGTGTTACTATTTATCCCTGGGCATATCCATTACCAAGTGGTATTTACGCACTATCCGTACTAACTGTGATTGAAGTATTAGGATTGATTTGGATATTGAAAATAGCTGGTGAAAAACCAGTAAGAATGTAATATCCTTTTTTTATTTAATTACATTTAATTTTAAAACCTATAATTTATTATAATTTATTTTCCCCGTTTCTTGTATTGCTTTTTTTAAGCAAAAAAAACAATATACAAAATCTTATATATTACCTATAAGAACAGCATTATAATGGTCTGGTTAAGACGTACAACTCACTATCTGTTCATTGTTGTTGTTGCAGTAAACAGTACCTTGCTCACAATCAATGCAGGAGATTATATTTTCTATACTGATTGGGCGTGGACATCATTTGTCGTATTTTCTATTTCCCAATCAACAATGCTTGTAGTAGGAGCTATATACTATATGTTGTTTACAGGTGTTCCTGGTACAGCGACGTATTATGCAACTATAATGACTATCTATACCTGGATTGCCAAAGGCGCATGGTTCGCTTTAGGTTATCCATATGACTTTGTTGCGGTACCGGTATGGATACCATCGGCTATGTTGTTGGATCTAGCTTACTGGGCAACAAGACGGAACAAACATGCAGCAATACTTATCGGTGGAGTATTAGTTGGAATGTCATTGCCATTGTTTAACATGATTAACCTGCTGTTAGTTGCGGATCCTCTGGAAATGGCATTCAAATACCCCCGACCCACTCTACCTCCATACATGACTCCAATAGAGCCCCAAGTTGGTAAGTTCTATAATAGTCCTGTGGCCTTGGGAGCAGGTGCTGGAGCAGTGCTCTGTGTTCCTATCGCTGCATTGGGTGCAAAACTCAATACATGGACTTATAGATGGATGGCTGCTTGGAGTAAGTGGGATTAAACCCCTCTTTTTTTTTAAAATTCTACAATTATTATAAAATTATTTATATATTCAGACTTAACTTACCGGTCTTTTAATGAAATTTATTATATTTTTTATAAGGGAAATGGGTGAATAGTATTACTTGATGGTGAGATATTAAAAAAATTATCTTATAAAAAAAAATGGTATATGGTATATAAGATTTATCTTTAAATTATTTTACTAATCCATAATTTGTTTTTAACCTTTCTAAAAGACTATCAATATTTGCTATTGTATTTCCTTCTTTATCGTTTACTATTTGATATGCGGGAGGCGACGAAAAATAGTTTTCTATTCTGTTCTCTAATCGCTCACCGTAGGTAATAAATTTGTCATTTTGATAGAATACTCCTATTGGTATTCTTTTTTCCCATTCTCTAGATTTTTCTAAAGCTATTGACATTTTATCTTCTGTTTCAATTTCATTGTTAACAATACCGTTGTAGTTCTCTTCTTCTAATTTGTATATTTTTGGTATTTTTATTGATGGATCTTCTTTGTCTGTCTCATAACTTTGATACCATTCTTTTGTATTAATGTCATTATAGGTTGGACACGGTTGCAGAACGTCTATAAAAGAAAGGCCCTTATGGAGTATACCCTTTTTTATGATGTCTTTCAAATGTTTTACGTCATAAGAATAGCCTCTAGCAATAAATGTAAATCCACAAATAATGGCTAAGGAAATGGGATTGATACTATCGTTCATATTTGGTTGAGACAATGATTTTGTCTTCATACCTAACTTTAGTGTAGGTGCAGCTTGTCCTTTTGTCAAACCGTAGACTCCATTGTTATGAATAATATATGTGATGTCTACATTTCTTCTTCCAGAGTTAACAAAATGTCCAGACCCGATGCCTAAACCATCCCCATCTCCACCAACTGCAATTATTTTTAAATTGGGGTTTGATAATTTCGCCCCTTGTGCGAATGGAAGTACTCTACCATGAAGAGTGTGTATTCCATAGGTATGGATAAAATGTGGAGTTTTACCTGAGCATCCTATACCTGAAAACATTGCAACATTGTGTGGGGGAATTTTCAGTTCTGATAATGACATTTGAATTGAGTTTAAAATACCAAAATCTCCGCATCCAGCACACCAATCATTGTGTACTTCTGTTTTATAATCGGAAAGCTTATACTCCATTCTCCAAAATCACTCTTTTTCCTAAATTTTTATTAATGATGTTTAAGACTGACTCATGCAGTTCTGATAATGAAATGGGTCTACCATTATATTTTAATATGTTATAGTCTGTATTTATTGTTGTATTTTGCTTCAATAAAATATCTAGCTGTGCTAAATAATTCATCTCTATGCTTATTAACGTTGTCTTGCTATTTGAATCCTGTTTAAAGTCATTTCCTGTCTTTTCACCAATTAGTTTATTGATTGTATCTTCTAATAATTTGGAGGGAAATGGGTGTAATAATTTAACTTGGATAAAAACGAATTTTATATTTTCAAATTCTGGCGATATCCTTTCTAAGGTATCCAAAATTACGCCTTTAGTAGATCCCCAGCTTAAAATTATAATTTTATGCTCAATATTTTCTTTCAAAATGTCCTCAAATTCAACAGTTATTTGATCTTGGGATGGTGTCTGTTCAATAATTAATTGCAGTTTTGACATTCTTTTCTCTACCATTTTTTTTCTAATTTCTGGATCTTCTGTTATATGTCCTTGTTCATCGTGCTCATCACCTGTATTCCAAAATATTCCATTTTCGGTTCCTAAGGAAACTCTTGTGGATACTGGACCTTCATCAAGATTGAAACGCTTAAAGTGTTCTATGATATTACCATCATTTAAATTGAGATGGGAATTTTTATTGATGAATTTTCCTCTTTCAATTTTTATTTTTTTGTAATCAAACATTTTACAGGTCATTATACTGTTTGCAATAAATTTATCTATCATGTGAATAACCGGTAGTTGGTACTTTTCGGCATAATTGAATACTTTAATGGTGTCATAGAAACTCTCCTCAATGTCTCCTGAAGCATATACAATTCTTGGAAACTCGCCATGTCCAGCATTTATTGCGAATAATAAGTCTCCTTGTTCTTGCCTTGTAGGTAATCCAGTAGATGGTCCTGCTCTTTGATATAGTGATACAATTAGGGGTACTTCGTTAATCCCTGCCCATCCTAAAGCTTCTGCCATTAATGAAAATCCCGGGCCTGAAGTAGTTGTACAACTGCGAACCCCAGTTAATGATGCTCCTATGGCCATAGCAATTGCAGATATTTCGTCTTCTGTTTGAATTACAACCACCGAACCACTGCCATTATCTGTTTGTTTTATTATTTGATTAGATTCCAAATATTCGCTGTCATCTGTAGCAGGTGTGATTGGATAATATGTTTGAAACCTACAACCTGCTACTATTTTTCCAAGAGGTGATGTTTGGCTTCCTTGTGCAATAATAATGTTATTGTCGTTATTATTTGTTTTTTCATATGTCAGTTTTTTGGAGAATCTTTCAGAAATGTCTGCATATTTAGACTTGATGTAATTATATGAGTAATTTGCTGCATTTACATTAATTTCTGCTATTTTTGGTTTATTTGAAAAAATTGATCGAATTCCATTTTCCATTTTCTTTGTGTCAAAATCCAATATTGCTAATGAAGCAGCTAAAGACATTACATTGGTTATCCTTGCTAGTTTGCTTAACGAATGGTCATTAATTTTTTCAGAAAAATCTTTAATTAGTTCAAAATAAGGCAATTCTATTAAAAAAACATTTCTTTCTCTCAAATTCTCTAATATCCCTATAAAGTCAAAAGATTTGTTATTATCATTCAATATTTTGTTTATTTTTTTTTTAGATGAGAAATCTAAAGTATGGATATCCTCAATTTTCTTGCCTTTAATCTCTGGATCAAATATTAATACTCCTTTGTTTGCCAAATAGGGGGAGTGCCTTACCACAGTTTCAGCATCAAATGTAACCAATATGTCTATTTCATCTACATGTGATCTTACTGGGCTGTTTGAAACTCTTACAGAAAAATAACTGTGTTCTCCTTTTATGTTTGAATAATATTCTCTTTTACCAAACACGTGTAAACCGGCCATTGTAATAGATTTTAAAAAGATATGCGATGCAGAATCAACTCCACTTCCTTGAGGGCCACCAATTACCCAAGAAACGGATTCTCTAAAATTTTCCATTATTTGTATTTAATATGTGTGCATTTGTTATTATTATAGTTTAGAATATATTTATTTCATTTTATCCGCCAGTTGCTGCGTCATGAAGACAGCATTCGCATTTGTCTCTAATTCCACAATAAGGACAAACACACATACAGGCTTCAATAATGTTTCCGCAAAAATCACAAAGAATATTCCCTTGTTCATTCTCATACTTGGAATTGGCGTCCTGGCTCAAAATCTAACTCTGTCTACATATTGTTATAATGATACTTATACTTTGCATAAAAAATTGGTATATATTTAGGCGAGTATTAAGAGGGAATTAATACTAATATTGATTATTAATTTATTTTCAATCCAAAAAATATATTGAATGTTAATTTTATTATAGTAAACTTTTTATCTATGTTTTTAGTTGAAAGCCTAGATGAATATGAAAAGCGGCAACAAATCCGCTATGGTGTTTTTCGTTGTAACCGTAGTTGCTGGATCTGCATCAGTTTTAGGTACGATGATGACATTGATACCGGATGCTGAAGGTCATGGTGTACAAGCCCAACTTCAAAGTAGGTTCGTTAGGATTAACAATGAAGCATTTTCTGCACAGTCTGTTAATACTGGCGATACCATAGTCGTTACGGGGGAACTTCAAAGTTTGGTTAATAGGGACATGAGGGGATGGATTTCGATTTTCAGTGAGTCTACAAATGCGGGTAATAGATGGGAGTTTATTAGTAGGGATCCTCCAGGTAACATAATTAATGTAGGGCCACAAGAAACAATTCCATATAGACTGGAAGCTAAAGCTTTAGAGCCTGGTATATACCATGTACATACTCAGCTAAATCTTGCAGGAGTTGGCCCAGGATTAGGTCCAGGACAAACAGTACAGGTAGTGGGAGAAGCTATACTGAAACCAATTCCATGGAATAACATTATTTACCAAAGCATAATAATTGCTGCAGGACTTGGTGTTACTTTTGCTACAAGACCATGGCAGGTAATCTAAAACCTTTTTCTTTTTTTTAAATATCATTTCTTAAAACTCTATATAATATCTGTAATGTCTATTTATTTTCTTTAATTTGTACTGATTGCCTATCAGTAAGTCTTGCTAATTGAATAAACCTAATAATGCATGAATAGTTGTAAAAAATTGTTTATTGTTTGATAAATATGGATATAAACTTATTATTGCTCTAAGCTGTAACTTTATGTTTTCTGGATGCTCTTATAAGTCGTATGATGCTTATTATTTTGTTAAAGACATTCTTTGATTCCATTTATATAATAATATTTTAACTTTAACATTTTTAAACCTTTTGTATGGTGTATTATGTTCAACTTACATTATGAGATGTTTTTGTTATGTTGAGAAATCTTTTTTTATTAATTATTTCAAAAACTGTTGTGCAAGAAATTGTAAGTCAGATAATGACACGGCATGTAGTTACTATCAATTCTAATAAATCTGCTTTAGACGCTGCATTACTCATGAAAGAAAAAAGAATTAGTTCTCTCATAGTTCAAGATGATGATAACGAATCATTGGGAATAATAACTGAGAGAGATTTTGTAAAAAGGGTGTGTGCCCAGGATAAAAAATCTTCTGAAGTTCTTATATCTGAATTGATGTCTAAAATTCAAACTTTTGCAGAACCTGATACTCCTGTAGATGTAGCTGTGCAAAGAATGATTAATAACCGTATAAGGAGACTACCGGTGATTTCTGATGGACACGTTATTGGAATTATTACCGTAACTGATTTGGCAAAGGAGTTGAGGAGAATAATGTTAACTAAGGGCATAGTTGAGTTAATTGATTAGATGTCAATTGAACTTTGATTTGTAAATTATATATTATTTATGGGTCCTTATACTTATAATTATTGTTGATTATTGATTATTTTTTTAATTAGTTTCTTTTAATACCCTTTATGTTCATATTTAAAATAATGATAAAAATGGATATGGGCAAAATAATAAAAAAGTGGATTCCATTAGTTATTATCATATCTGTTATTGTTATAACAATCGGTGTGATTTTTGGTAGTTCGTTTTCGCAAATTATTTTATCTATTATTGTTTCATTGTTATTGATTTTGTCGGCGATGTTCTTTAGATCTTTAGGAGGAAATAGGGAAACCGAAAAGAATAACTCCAATAAATATAATTTTGACAATGATGTCAAATAATAATTATTTTGCTTCCTAAAATAGAATCTTGATTAGTAATTTACAAGACTATGGGTCATTTCTTGGCAAACAAGTTCCAGTTAAACCTTTTGTGTTTTCTATTACTTATTATATTATAATTGTTAAATTATAATATATAAAATCTATGACTAACGATGCACTATAGTAATGGTTTAGAAGTAATGCTATGGGTAAATACTAGACAT
>Ga0183260_10004582_pt1 | contig 10951 bp, 13 predicted proteins | sample AntDrymUQ4972206_2_FD_129768 | JGI IMG/M metagenome (GOLD analysis project Ga0183260, IMG submission 129768) | Polar desert sand microbial communities from Dry Valleys, Antarctica - metaG UQ497 (22.06) (version 2) (version 2) | ecosystem: Environmental > Terrestrial > Soil > Desert | place...
ACTCGTTTCACATTGACGCTTCGTCGCCGGGGTGCGCTCAGCCCCAGAAAGTGCTGCGCACTTTCTGGGGTCCCCGACAACCTCGGTGGTGCGAGGCAAGGACGCAGGGAGCGTCCATATGAGCCATATGGACGCGACTGAGGACGCCGCAGCGCGCCGCCCAGCGCGGCCCGGCGGCACAAGGCTTCATTGTGAAACGAGTTCTTAGGCCCAGCGATCCACTAGAACCGGCCGGAGAGGGCCGAGGCGGCGAGGTTCGAATCGAACCGAGGAGGACCGCCCCGACGCCGATCGCGACGTAGATGGCTTCGTGCCGACATGTTGTCACCCGTCGCGTCGATGTCACCTTCGATAGACGCACTCGTCGCGCGTATCGCCGAGCTCGTGGCTGTCCGACGAACGGGAAGTCGCCGGGCGCGGGGGGAAAGCTGGATGCCCGCCCCCTCGAACCTCGAGAGGCCCGAGTCGAGCACCGCAGCGGGGGTGCCACGCCCGGCGAAGTCCTAGCGTAGTCCGTAGTTGATCCAGTTGCCCGTCCACGCCCGCCCGGCGCCCTCCGAAGACCGGGGCTGGCGGCGAGCCGAACACCGTGACGCCTGACGTAGCTGCACCGAGCGAGGCAAGTGGCCAGGCCGCCCCCCTCGTCCGGCGAACCACCCGCCCTCTCGAGCAAGGTCGCCGTTGGCTCGTCGACGAGGGCTGCCAGCTCGTGAACGTCGTCGGAGCTGACGGGTGCCCGCCGGCGTCATCGGAGCAAGAACGCTGCCGAGCTAGTCGATCTGCGTGGCGGCGATCTGCGGTTCGTAGTGAGGTTCGACGAGAGTCACGCGAGCGCGGGTCACGCGGCCTCGGAGGAAGCGCACAACTTCGATGATCTCGCCCTCCTCGGGAAGCTTCTCGCCGACGTACTTGTAGAACGGATCGACGGCGTGCGTCGAGTCCTTCGAGACGAAAGCGACTCTGAAGGTTCTCGTCTCGGTCACAGGAGGACTATCGCAGGTCTCGACCTCGAGGAGGGGAATCCGCCGAGATCGTCGAAGCCCCGAGGTGACTGGGTCGGCCTTCGGCGTCCCGACTACTCTCGTTTTGGGGCCCGAAGGGGCGCGCTCGAGCTCCGAACGACCGGGGAGCGCACTTTCATCGTCTCGAACTCGTCATTCGGCGCGGCCAGCTGTCGGGCTACCCCGTCCGTCGGCGAAGCAATTGTGCGACGGGAGGGAGGCTGCCGTGAGCGGCGAAGCGGACATGCGGCCAGGTCGTCCGTCCGGCGTTCACCTGCCGCCGCAGACTGCGCTGGAACTGAGAACTCTCGTAATGGCGCTGACGATCGACGACCGGAAGCGGATACTTCGGGCGCTCGACGATCCGCCGACCGGTCTCGCTCAACTCCATGCAGTGCTACTCCTCGAGCACGAGGGCCGCGTTCGCGACGGCTCGTTCAGCGAGATACCCTTTGTCCAGTTGTGACGGTTGACGACGTGCAGTTCCAGTCGCTGCTCGAGCAGGTGCGTGAGTTGCATGAACTCGCCGACGAGCTCACACGCTCCCCTGCGAGGATCCATGAGAACGTTCGCGCTCGTCTGAGCTGGAACGAGCCGCCGACGCTTCCGCCCGAACAGACGAAGCTTGCGGATGAGGCAGTGGAGATGCTCGGACTGCCGCGGCTCTCGCCTTCCCAAGCCCGGCAACTCCAACAGGCGTTTTTTGGCCGGTAGCGATCCGGCCAGGCCGATTGTCCCAAACGAGACCCGTTCCCTCGGTGAACTGGATGCGAGGAGGTCGGCCCGGCCGTAGCCCTGCGTGCCGGAGTCAGAGCCGGACGCGGCGACCTCTTGCTGAAAAGCAGAGTCCTCCCAGCCCTTCAACCTCTCCAGTCGTCGATGCGCGTCCGGCTTTCCCATCAAACGCTAATTTGGCGCATCTTGCAACCCCGGATGCGCGCGAACCAGGTCGGTGCGGCAGAGTGCCGAGCCGCGCGCGCACACGCGGCGGCGCCTATCGAACCATGTCACCCACTCTGCGATTCTCACAACCTGTAACGGACGTGTTTGCAGATTAGCAACTTGCGCAGTAGACTCCAGCCGTGCCGGACTCCTCCCGCGCTTCACCGCTCGTTGGCGCGGCCGGCACCAGCCGAGCGTGTCGGACCCTCCGTCAACGTCCGCTGCGACGGGTGCGGCGATGTCTTCGCGCTCTCGGTTCGCAAGCGGGACGCTCGCCGTCGACATCTGCATAGAGTCCGAGGGCCTCGTCGGGCCCCTCCCCCAGGTGGCCGATGGCCAGACATGCCTCTTACTCGGTGAGCACTCCGAGCTGGCGAAGCAGTGAGCCGGTATCCGCAATCTCCCAAGCCTCGACGATCAAGCCGTCTCGAAAATGCGCGAACACAACCTGATCGATGCTGAAGCTCTTCCCCTCGGCGGAGATTCCAGCGAACGCGCCTCGAAGGGTTCCGGTGACGATTACGCGGGCTGCCGCGCGTGACGCCAGTCCGATCGTTTCCTGGACATCGTGGCAGATGTCCGGCATCGCGCTTCTCGCGTCCGCCCAGACGGCCTTTTCAGCCTCGATCCCTTTGGTAGATAGACCAAGGGGGCGTGGACGATCACGTCAGGATGGAGGTACTCGGGGAAATTGTCCAACTCCCCGCGATCACCAGCGGCCAGCCATTCCCGAAGCAGCAGTTCGTTGGAATCCACGCTTTCGGATCATCGCCTCTGAGGAGCAGACAAGCCAGCGGGCGTCCCAAGCCAGGGATCGTAGGTTCGAGCCCATAGTCCGCTCTGAGAAAGTCCCGGAAGTCCGGGCTCCTTCCCGAGAAGGTCCCGCGCGGAAGCAGTGGCGGTCGGTTTCCTCGACGGACATAGCGGGTATCGCGTGCTCGCCTTGGCTCTCGACGACATCGAATACCACAAGCTGCTCCTGCGGGCCCGTGAACTTCGGCGCGTCGTCGAGGAGCTCGGGTCGCTTACCGCCCCCGCGATCCGCGCGGGTGTCGACGCGCGGCTGGAGCGGCAGGACGAGGCTCACCCGCTGCCTCCGGGGCAGCGCCAACTCGTCGATGAGGTCGTCGAGATCCTGGACTGCCCAGGGCTCTCGCCTCTGCAGGCGCGCGGCCTCGCGCACGCTTTCCGCACTGAGTAGAGAAGCGCCCACAGCTTCGTCGACAGAACGGAGGTCGAGATGTCAGAAGAACCGGGCACCGAGCGCGAATCGCGCGAGCGCGTCGAGGACCCCGAGGGCAGGAAGGGCACCGAGCCCGACGAGCAGGTCGTGGGAGATGACGAAAGCGCCTATGGAGGCGCTGGGCGGAACGATCCGGCTGAGGAGGATCACGTCGACCCGGGAAGCGGCGAGAATCGTTCCCCGTCCGAGCTGGACGAGGATCAGGGCATCTGAGCGAGCAGGCGGCCGGACGAGCGACGTCTTCCGCTCGTCCGGCCGGGACTGCGGTCCGACTAGACGGTCGCCTTCTGCTTGGCGCCTGCGTCGGCGAGGCGCTTGCCGATCGCCTGCACCTTCTCGAGCGCGTGCTTCTCCTGATCGAGGTTCTTCCCGAGCAGCTCCGCCACGCCGGTCTCGCCCATCGCCTCGGCCATCGTGACCAGGCCCTCGTAGGCAGCGATCTCGTAGTGCTCCGTGCGAGCCGCGGCTCCTGTGAGGAAGGAGTCGAGAACTTCCTGCGACGGAGACTCGTTGGCGACGAACTCGTCGTGCTCCTTCTTGATCCCGTCGATGCCCGGGCACTTCTCCGCTTTCGGCTCTTCGCCGAGCTTCTGGAACGCAGCTTCGACGTTCTTCACGTGCTGCCGTGTCTCCTCGAGATGCGACTCGAAGCCCGCTGCGAGCTCGGCATCCGAGGCCTCTTCCTGCAACCTCGGGAGCGCTTTCACAAGCGTGCGCTCCGCATAGAGGATGTCGCCGAGCTCGTGCATGAACAGCTCGCGCGGATCCTGCATTCCTGTGGCCATGAACTCTCCTCGAATAGTTGGGTCGCTTCCTAACGTGCCCGAACGCCGGGGTTCCAAACGCCGGAGAGGCGGCATCTCGGAGCCGCCCCTCCGACGCGACGAGTCTCTCGGGTCAGTCGCCGTCGGCGTAGCGCACGGTCGGAGCCCCTTCCTGCAACTCTTCCTTCTTCGCCCTCGCCTCTTCCCTGGCGCGGCTCACGCCGGTCTCGAGGTCCTGCTTGATCTGCGCCTTACTCTCCTGGCCCTTCTGGTAGGCCGACTCGAGGATTCTCCCGGCCACCTCACGGCCGCCAAGGCCGAAAGCCAGCGCCGAGGCCAGCGCGATCGCACCGAGCAGCAACGTGTAGGTCGTGATCACGATGTCATGAGCGATCTTCAGCTGCTCGAGGATCATGAACGTCGCAATCGTCATCACGAGGATCGGCGCAACGGTCGCGACGATCTTGCCAAGCCCGGTGTCGCCCATCACCTTGGTGACGAGGGTGGCGATGCCAGCCGAGATCGCGCTCGCCACGAGGAAGATCAGGAACGCGGCGAGAACGTTCGGAAGATAGGCGTACACCGCAGCGACGAAGTTCGTCAGAGCGTTGATCCCCAGCACCGACACGGCTAGCGAGATCGTGCCGAGCAGGATGAACCAGAAAACAAGCGTACCGACGAGTCTTGACGGGCTGGACGTCACCTTGCCGACGAACTGCCCAACCTGGCCACGTTGCAGCGTTCGGTCGAACCCGGCTCTCTGCAGCATCTTTCCGACGAGCTTTCCGAGCATTTTCGCCACGGTGTAGCCGATAACGAGAATGACGAGCGCGCCGACCAGCGCGGGGAGTCATGCGAAGAACACGTCAAACGCGCGTTCGATGCTGTTACCGATGTCCATCTGAGTTCCTTCCGGCTGGCCCATTGGCGGGATACCGACCGGTACCCCGCCCTGAAGGGCTAAACCAACTACCGCGAACCGCCGCTTCGAGCGAGGGAACGCGTCACGCCGGGACCGGCTGCTCCATCTCCGCGCTCCACTCGCCTGCGACGGCGAGCGAGTTCATCCGCGCGCGGTGGATGAACACCGACTGCGCGGCTTCCGCGTTGGCCGGGTCGCCTCCCCACGCCTCGAGCGCCGATGCCTGTAGAGCGCGGCCGTAGGAGTAGGAAAGCACCCATGGGCCGCCGATCCGGTTGATCGCGCTCAGGTTCTCGGTCGCCTGAACCTCGGACTGGCCTCCGGACAGGAAAACGATGCCGGGCACGGCGGCCGGCACGACTCCGAGGAAGCAGTCGACGGTTGCCTGAGCGATCTCCCTCGAGCTGGCCTGTTGCGCGCAGCCCTTGCCGGAGATCACCATGTTCGGCTTCAGAAGAAGGCCCTGGAGGTCGAGGCCCTCCTCGTAGAGGGCGTCGAAGGTCTCATGGAGCGTCCGCGTCGTCACCTCCTGGCACTCCTCGAGCGTGTTTTCCGCGTCCATGAGCACCTCGGGCTCGACGATCGGCACGATGTCCGCCTCCTGGCAGAGCGCGGCGTAGCGGGCGAGCGCGTGCGCGTTCGCGCGGATGTTTCCGTCTGTCGGAATGCCGTCGCCGATGGTGATCACCGCGCGCCACTTGGCGAAGCGGGCGCCGAGGCCGCGGTACTCCTCCAGTCGGGCACGGAGGCCGTCGAGCCCTTCGGTGACCTTCTCGCCGGGGAAGCCGGCGTGATCGTGCGCCCCGGTGTCGACCTTGATCCCGGGGATGACGCCCTTCGCCGCCAGTACCTCTGCGAGCGAAGCGCCGTCGTCCGCGCTCTGGCGGAGCGTCTCGTCGTAGAGGATGACGCCGCCGATCGGCTCCTCGATTCCCGGCGTTGTGAAGAGGAGCTGGCGGTAGAAGCGTCGGTTCTCCTCGGTCGACTCGACGCCGATCGAGTCGAAGCGCTTCTTGATCGTGCCGGTGCTCTCGTCCGCGGCGAGGATCCCCTTGTGGTCGGCCACGATAGCGCGAGCGGTCTCGTGTAGCTCGGTCGGCGCCATCAGCGCGCTCCTTTCATCAGGCTCTGGATCTTGGTCAAAGGGTGCGTGGCCGTGATCCGCCGCACGGTGCCCGAACGGGAGCGCATCACGATCGATTCGGTCTCGACGTGGTCGCCGACGACGCGTACTCCGCGCAAGAGCGCGCCGCTCGTGACGCCGGTTGCCGCAATGAAGACATCGTCTCCTCGCACGAGATCGTCCGCGGTCAGCACGCGATCGAGGTCGAAGCCGTCGTCAACGAGGCGCTGCCGCTCGTCCGTGTTCCGCGGCCAGAGCTTGCCGTGCATCGCGCCGCCAAGGGTCTTGATGGCCGCTGCGGAGATCACGCCTTCTGGCGTTCCGCCGATTCCCATCAGCAGGTCGACCCCGGTCCCCCGCTGAGCTGCGGCGATGGCGGGGGCCACGTCGCCGTCCCTGATCAGGTTCACGCGCGCGCCCGCCTCGCGCAACTCGGCGATGAGGTCGTCATGGCGCTCGCGCTCGAGCACGACGACGGTGAGGTCGTTCACGGCCACGTGCTTCGCCTCCGCCACGCGCTCGAGGTTCTCCGTCGGGCTCGCGTCGATGTCGATCGCGTCGGCAGCCTCGGGCCCGACCGCGATCTTGTCCATGTACAGCGCCGCGCCGGGAAAGAACAGCGCGCCGCGCTCGGCGACGGCGATCACGGAGATCGCATTCGGCATGCCGAGCGCCGTCAGTCGGGTGCCCTCGAGCGGGTCGACGGCGACATCTACCTCGGGTCCTGTGCCGTCTCCGACCTCCTCGCCGTTGAAGAGCATCGGCGCCTCGTCCTTCTCCCCCTCGCCGATGACGACGATCCCGCGCATCGAGACGGTGTCGAGCATCAGCCGCATCGCGTCGACGGCTGCCTGATCCGCTGCGATCTTGTCCCCGCGGCCGATCCAGCGCGCCGCGAACGTCGCGGCCGACTCGGTTACGCGCACGAGCTCCAGCGCGAGGTTCCGGTCGGGAATGGACCGATCGACGTCGCTCACCCCCTCATGCTAACGCCGTTCTGGCACGAACCCTGCCTTGTGACACAGTGTCACAAGGCGGACGTCGTCCTTTCGGTTACATCCGGTCTGGAGCGTCGACCCCGATCAGATCGAGGCAGCGGGCGACGACCTGTCGTGTCGCCAGGCTGAGCGCGAGCCGGAACTTCTCGTTCTCGGACTCGAGGACGCGATGCTCGTGGTAGAAGCGATGGAAGTCGTCCGCGACGCGAATCGCGTAGTTCGGGATGGCGTGCGGGGCGCGCCGATCGGCAGCCTCGGCGGCGAGCACCGGGAACTCGAGCAGCCGCTTCACGAGATCCCTCTCCTCGCGTGCGAGCGGCGGAGCCGGTGTGTCGAGCCCGGCCGTGACTCCCGCTTCGGCCGCGTTCCGCAGGATCCCGGCGATGCGTGCGTGTGCGTACTGCACGTAGTAGACCGGGTTCTTCTGCGTTCGCTGCTTCGCCAGGTCGACGTCGAGATCGATCGTCTGATCGTGCCCTCGCGAGACGAGATACCAGCGCGCTGCGTCGACGCCGATCGTGTCCAGCAGGTCGTCGAGGAAGGCCACGTCGCCGCGGCGCTTGGACATCTTCCTCGCCTCTCCGCCTTCGACGAGGTGCACGAGCTGATAGATCAACACCTCGAGCGAGTGGCGCGGGTGACCGAGCATCTCGGCGAGCGCCTGCAAGCGGCCGACGTATCCGTGGTGGTCGGCACCGAGCACGTAGATCAGCCGGTCGAACTCTCTCGCGTACTTTCGGCGGACGTAGGCGGCATCGGCGGCGAAGTACCCCGGAGTTCCGTCCGAGCGAATGAGCACCCGGTCCTTGTCGTCGCCATGGGCGCTCGTCCGTGCCCAGACCGCGTCGTCCAGCTCGTAGGTGTCGAGGAGCGCGACCGCCTCGGGAATCTCACCTTCCATCTCGCTCTGTAGCGCCCACGTGTCGAAGTGCACCCGAAAGCGCTCGAGCGTCTCCTCGATCCGGGTCAGCATCGGCGGAACGGGGTCGCCCGGCAGGCTCGCGAGCTCGACGATGTAGTCGGCGCGGTAGCCGTCGGCCGGCGGCTCCTCCCCACGGCGAACCGCCTCGACCGACGCATAGAAGCGCTCCATCTGTGTCCCGGCGTCGTTGTAGTAGTGCTCCCGCTCGACGTCGTGACCCGCGAACGCGAGCACCCGCGCGACGGAGTCGCCGTACGCGGCGTTGCGCCCGTGAGCGACGGTCAGCGGTCCGGTCGGGTTGGCGGAGACCATCTCGACCTGGATTCGCTCGGGGTTTTCGGCGGTTTCTGCGCCGAACGAGTCGGCCGCCGCCAGAACTCCGCCCAACGCGTTCGTGAGCCACGCGTCGGACATGCGCAGGTTGAGGAATCCCGGACCGGCGGGCTCAGCGGCTTCGACCAGCTCGTGTCGAAGGGCCTCAGCCGCCAGCTCGGCGGCGATCTCACGCGGAGCGCGCCCGCGGGTGGGCGCGAGCCTCAGGGCGACGTTGGTCGCGTAGTCGCCGTGCTCGGGATCACCCGGACGCTCGAGAACGACCGGCACGCCGGCGATCTCGGTGAGCGAGCGCGCAAGATCTGAGACAGGATCGTGGGCAGCCACCGCGCCATGGTATTTGGCGCGAGCAGCGAGGTCCGGTTGAAGCCAGACCCACGGCGTGATGCGAGGCCTGGCCGGAGCCAGACCCCTGTCCGTCGTTTCCGCTAGCTCCGGTCGGCCGAAACGGCAGACGGCGCTGAGCGGATCGGCACGACCACGCCTTCCCGGTGGAGCGCGAGCTGAACCTCTTCCCGTGCCTTGTAGATGCGCCACTTGACCGTTGCGAGCGTGATCTCGAGCGACTCCGCGATCTCGGTGTACGAGAGACCGACGACGTCGCGCAGAAGCAGTGCCATCTTGAGATCGGGGTTCAACCGCTCGACGGATCGCCAGACGGCATCGATGGTCTCGGCGCGCTCAGCGGGCGCGTCCACGACCTCGAGCGGCGGAATGTCTTCGAGCTGGACGACGGCCCGCGGTCGACGCTCGATCGCCCGGAGCTCGTCGAGCACCCGGTTCTTCGTCACCTGGAAAAGCCAGGTCGTGAAGCGCGAGCGCAGCGAAAACCCGGATATCCCCTGGAAAACACGCAGGAAGACTTCCTGGGTGAGGTCTTCGGCGAGGTTACGGTCGCCCGTCAAGCGGACGATGTAGTTGAAGACGGGCTGCTCGTACGTCCGGACGATGATCGCGAAGGCGCGCTCGTCGCCGCGCTGGGCCTTGCGCAGGACTCCGAGGTCTGGTTGCGGAAGCGACATGTTAAGCGGGCCGAGTATAGAACGTCGTGTGTAAGAGGGTTTGTGCGGGAGCCTTTACAGGCCGGTTGCGAGGGGCTTTCCGGCCATTTCAGCCGGGATGGAAAGGCCGAGCAGTGCCAGAATCGTCGGGGCGAGGTCGGAGAGCTCGCCCTCCGAAGACAACCTGAGCGCATTGTCGTTTACGACGAGAGGGACGGGATTCGTCGTGTGCGCCGTATGCGGGCTCACCCCGTCGGCCGCGAGCATTACCTCAGCATTTCCGTGATCGGCCGTTACCAAACACACTCCCCCTGCTTTCTTTACGCAGGCGAGAACCCTTCCGAGGCAGCGATCGGTCTCCTCCACGGCCCGAACGACGGCCGGAATCGAGCCCGTGTGGCCGACCATGTCGGGATTGGCGAAGTTCACGACGGCGAACCGGTACGCGTCTCCGACCTCTGCGCAGAACCGTGTCGCCACCTCGTCGGCGGACATCTCGGGCTTCAGGTCGTAGCTCGGGACGTCGCGCGGCGAAGGGACGAGGACGCGCGTCTCGCCCTCCCATTCCCGCTCTTCCCCGCCGTTGAAGAAGTACGTCACGTGCGCGTACTTCTCGGTCTCGGCGGCATGGAGCTGGCGTGCGCCGTTTCGGGCGAGCACCTCCGCGAGCGTGTTCTCGACGACCTGCTTTCCGAACGCGACGGGACACGGGGAATCGGCCCGATAGCGTGTCATCGTCGTCAGGTCGACGCCGGCTTCGAGGAGCCGCTGGGTGAGCTGGCGCCCACGGTCGGGCCGAAAGTTGAAGAAGATCGCCGAGTCCTTGGCAGGGTCGAGCCGCGGCCGACCGGTGAAGACGACGGGCTCGACGAACTCGTCCGTCAACCCCCGGGCATAGCTCTCCTCGATCGCCGCGACCGGATCGTCCGCGAGCTCTCCCTCGCCGGCGCAGATCGCGAGGAACGCGCGGTCGGTCCTCTCCCAGCGGCTGTCGCGGTCCATCGCGTAGTAGCGGCCGCAGACCGTGGCGATGCGGTCACGGGGGAGCTCGGCGAGATCGGCCACAGCCGAGTGCGGCGACACGTCGCGCCCGTCCGTGAACGCATGAATCCATGTGTTCTCGCTCATGCCTTCCGCGGCGGCCAGCTCGAGCAAGGCGCGCAGGTGATCCATGTGGGAGTGGACGCCTCCGTAGGAGACGAGACCGAGAAGGTGGACGTCGCCCCCCCGCGCGGCGGCACGGCGGAAAGCGCCTTGCAGAGCCTCGTTCGAGAAGAAGGAGCGATCCTCGATCGCGACGTTCACGCGCATCAGATCCTGGAAGAGCACCCGCCCCGAGCCGATCGTGAGATGTCCGACCTCCGAGTTGCCCATCTGACCGGGAGGAAGTCCCACGGCTTCGCCCGATGCCCGCAGGACGGCGTGCGGATACCGCGCCCAGAGCGCGTCGAAGACCGGGGTATCAGCCAGCTCGACGGCGTTGCCAGAGCCCGGTGGCGCCAGCCCCCACCCGTCCAGGATCACGAGCGCCGCGAGATTCCTCACGCGCCTGCGACGTCTGCAGCCGCAAGGCAGATCGCCTCGAACGACCGTGCGTCGAGCGAAGCGCCTCCGACGAGCGCCCCGTCCACGTCGGGTTGCGACAGCAGCACCCGCGCGTTGTCGGCGTTCACCGAGCCTCCGTAGAGCACGCGGGTTGGAT
>Ga0183260_10004583_pt1 | contig 10949 bp, 14 predicted proteins | sample AntDrymUQ4972206_2_FD_129768 | JGI IMG/M metagenome (GOLD analysis project Ga0183260, IMG submission 129768) | Polar desert sand microbial communities from Dry Valleys, Antarctica - metaG UQ497 (22.06) (version 2) (version 2) | ecosystem: Environmental > Terrestrial > Soil > Desert | place...
GGGGTTTGGCTAGCCGGCTGTGTCGCCACTGCCGCTGGTGGGCTCTTACCCCACCGTTTCACCCTTACCGGCCTAATCGTGCACAAATCGGCCGGCGGTCTCCTTTCTGTTCCACTTTCCGTCAGCTTTCGCCGCCTGGGTCGACCCCAGCGTCCTTGCCCTGTGGTGTCCGGACTTTCCTCGAGCCGCCTCCGCCTAAACGACGGAGCGGCCCGCGGTCACCCGGCCTGCACGACCGATGGTAGCTCGTAATTCGGCACTTCTCGACCATCGGCGAGGATCGAGCGGCATTCGGGACAGGCAAGCGTGCCTTGCGCGCGAAGCAGAAACTCCCCGCACACGAGGCATTCGAGGCTTACTCCGCGTGCAAGTGACGCGAGCTCCTGGTCGAGGGTGCGGTTCAAGGGCGCTACGGTCATCCGAGACTCCTGAAGACGCCGGTCACCTTCCCGAGGATCTGGACGTGCTCCGGGTAGAGGGGCTCGAGCGCGCTGTTCTCGGGCTGGAGGCGGATGCGGCCGTCTCGATCTCGGTGGAACGTCTTCACCGTCGCCTCGTCTGCGGTCTCGTCCTCTCCCACGAGCGCGACGACGATGTCGCCCTGGCGCGCGTCGTCCTGCCGATGGACGACCACGATGTCGCCGTCAAGGATGCCGGCTTCGATCATCGACTCGCCCTTGACGCGGAGAAGGAAGTCGGCATTTCGTCCGAGCGGCTCGGGGACGGCGATCCGATCCTCGATCTCTTCCTCGGCGAGCAGCGGCCCACCCGCGGCGATTCGACCTACGAGCGGGAGAAGGTGTGGGGCCGCACTCGCGCTGGAGCCCTCGGAGCGGACCCTCCCGACGAGCTCGAGCGCTCGCGGTTTGGTCGGATCGCGGCGGAGAAGGCCCGCGCGCTCGAGGTTGGCGAGATGCGCGTGTACCGTTGACGGGGACGCGAGGCCGACCGCGTCGCCGATCTCCCGCACGGTTGGCGGATATCCGTGGCCGTCCACGTACTCGGCCAGGAACTGCCAGATCTCCTGCTGACGTGACGTGAGCATCGGGGTCTCGAGCATCGGGTCCTCTCCTGTCTCGGGGAACGAACGTATGTTCGTCGAGAGAGTAGATCCCTGCTCGGACGTCGTCAAGGGTGTCGAGCGACGAACACTGCATGCTCGCCGGCGAAGGGATCCTCCACCATGGGCTCGACGAGCTCGAGCCCGGCCTCTTGGATCAGACGGTGCCATGTAGAGACTGGAAAGAGGCCGCGGACGAAGTGATCGTGTTCAACGCGAAGCGGTGTGTCCCGCTCCCGCAACACCATCACGATGTCCGCGTCATACGTCGTGTCGTCGGGCGTTGGGTCGGTGAGCCATTGCAGATAGCGGAGGCTCCTCCCGTCTTCGCCGTCGTGACCTCCGTGGCTCGTCGCGGGCGCGAACTGCTCGCGGGTGGTGTCCGGCGTGAAGATCGCGACGCCGCCCGGTCGAAGGTGAGCTGCAGTGGTCGCGATCGCAGCCCGAAGATCGTCTTCGGTCGTCATGTACATCACTGCGTCGTGCACGAGGGCAGCATCGAAACGGCGATCGAGTCTGAGTGTGCGCATGTCGCCCTGGAGGTGCTCGCACTCGGGGTTGATCGATCGGCTCAGCTCGAGCATCTCAGCCGAGAGGTCGGTCAGCGTGCACGAGAAGCGCCGCCTGAGGTGCGACGCGTTGTTTCCGCCGCCCGAGCCGAGCTCCAACAACGTCGTGGCCCGGCCGTCGAACGTGGCGTCGACGATGCGCGTGATGAAGTTCGCCTCGTCCTCGTAGTCGGAGGGATGCGTCAGCAGATGGAACCAAGGGGCGAGATCGGAGTAGAGCCGCATGGCTCCCATTCAAGCCGAAGGGCGGTCTACGAGACCGCCCTTCAAGTGCGCTGGAGAGGACTTGAACCTCCACGGCCTATGCGGCCACTAGGCCCTCAACCTAGCGCGTCTACCAATTCCGCCACCAGCGCGAGCCGAGGGTGATTCTACGCGAGAAGGCGGTACAGGATGATCGTGTTCAGCGTGAACGCGGCAGCGACGACAACCGTGAGCCGCGTGAGATTGCGCTCCACGATGTGCGTTCCACCCTGCGAGTGAGGCGTGAAGCCCAACCCTCCCATGCCCGCCTCGCGGCCGGAGTGCATGAGGACGAGCGTGACCATGAAGGCGCTCAGGAGCACCTGGATGACGGCGAAGATCTGAAGCCACGGCACGCGCGCCAGGGTAGCAGTGGCTATAGCCTCTCCCAGTGGCTGACGATGCGCGCGAGAAGATCCAGAAGCTCCTCGTCACGGGCGACAACCGGCTGAAGCAGGGTGTCGCGCCGGAGAAGGTACGGGAGACCTACGAGCAGGCGCTCTCCGTGGCGCGGGAGGCCGGCCTCGAGGCCGCGGTGCGGCCGCTGGTCGAGGTCAGGCTCGCCGATCTCGAACGGCTCGCTGGAGGATCGCCTCCACCCGTGCCGCCTGCAGCTTGACGTCGTGATCGTTCGCGGCCTCGCGGGCCGCAGGGTTGGGACGCGGTAGCGCTGCCGCTCGAGACAGCGCTGAGATCAGCCCGTCCTCGTCTTCCGGGTCGACGAGCACTCCCGACTCGGGCGTGACGAACTCGGGTGGCCCCCCGATCCGGGTCGCGACGACCGACCGTGCGGACGCCATCGCTTCGAGAGTCGCGAGGCCGAACGGCTCGGCGAGGCTCGGCTGGCAGAGGACGTCGCACGCTGCGATCCAGGCCGGCACCTTCTCGTGGGCGACGCGGCCGCCCAGCTCGATCCCGGGGCGACCTTCGAGGGCTTTACGGAGCGGCCCGTCTCCTACGAAGGCCAGCGTTCCTTCGCCGCGCCGCTCGAACGCGCGCGCGAGCCGGAGGACGTTCTTCCGCTCCGAGAGCGTGCCCAGACAGAGGAATGCCGTCCCGCTGCAGTGCCAGCCCACTTCCGCGCGCGCTACGGCTGCGTCACGCGGCGCGAACCGCTCGAGATCGACGCCGCAGTCGACCACCTCGGTCTTGGCGGCTGCCTCCGGTGCCGCTTCCACCAGTCGGTCGCGAAGCCAATTCGAGACTGCCACCACTGCGGACGCTCGGCGGACGACATGCCGTGTGGCCGCGCGTACCGCAGGGCGCCTGCGGGCGTTCTCGACGTCCTGTCCGTGCGCGGTGACCACGAGTGGCGCCCGGGACGTGAGTGCGGCGACCAGCCCTGCGGGAACGAGGAAGTGCGCGTACACCACCTCCGGGCGGAACCGTCTGGCGGCTCGTAGCGTGTCGAGCGTAAGACCGAGATGACGGCGCTTCCCTCCGGCGCGGCGATCGACGACAGCGCGGGCGAGATCGTGGCCGCGCGCAGCGAGCTCGCGCTCGAGGTTGGCCACGAACACACCGAGATCCGGGTCGTCCGGACCTGGGTACATCTGCGAGACGAGAAGAATCCGCAGCGGGCTTACCCGCGGGTCACCTGAAGAATGCCGAGGCACATCTCGTCTGTCGTGCCTTCGCCCCAGAGGATGTAGCGCGGCGTCTTCGGGATGCCGTGCCCGCCGGGCATCCGCTTGTTCACGTCGTGGCGACACGTGACGCGGACGATGTCGCCGGGGCCGGCCGCGACCCTTCTCGCAAGCGTGTAGGAGTTCTGCCAATGGAAGTCCCAGCGCGGGATGTCGAGCAGCATCTGCGCACGTGGCGTTCCCGGGTTCAGCTCCACTCGGATCGATGCGCCCAGCAGGTGCATGTGACCGGCCGCTACGTGAATCGTCGTCGGCTGCGTCAGACGCCGGTCGCAGGTGGAGACGGCTCCCGCTCGAGGATTCGCGGCGTTACCCCGGCACAGAATCAGGAGGCCAGCCGGGACGAAGGCGGCCTGCGACCCGTACTTGCCCGTGAGATCGAACAACGCCTCGTTCCGGTTGCAGAGGCGACCTTGCTCACCTTGCGCGCAAGGGATCTCTACAGGCGCGGGTAGGAGCATCGTCTGCAGCGGGGTGAGCTTCGCGGCGGAGGGAGCGACCGTGAGCACCGCACGGGAGCGATCGGGAGTCCGCCCGTTCAGGAGGTTGTAGTGCACCTGCATCACGATCTGGCTTCCCGCGGGCAGCGGCACGCCTGTTCCCTCCGGAAGACGGTTCCCGCCCCACCCGGGAGCCCACGCCGCAACCCAGTTCGCGTCGTTCAGGGAGTCCTGGATCGCGCCTGAGCCGTCGCCTGCGGGCAGCCCCGTTCCGCCGAAGCAGTTCCACCCAGGCCCGGCGGCGCCTGAGTCGAGGCGTTTGGCGTCGCCAACCTGGCCTCGCGAGACGCGGAAGAGGATCACGTGGTGGACGATCTTTGCCGCACCGGGGGCGATCCGCGCCGAGGTGACGAACGAGTCCCCCGCGCGCCTGGGGTCGAGGAGGAAGCAGCGGTAGTCGTCCGTGACTCCCTTGGCCGCGCGCGGCTTGTATGCAGAAGACATCCCCAGCGTGAGGACGGACTCTCCTGGCGCGGCCTGCACCGGCTTCTTCGGGAGCGGCTTGCGGGCAGGGCCGTCGACCTTGCCTCCCGCACGGGCCCAGGCCAGGAGTGTCGCCCGTTCGGCCGCGCTCAGCCGGCGCTCTTGCTCACCGACGTAGCTCGGCGAGCGGGGGCCGGGCGGCCACGGCGGCATGAGCCCGGACTGCACCGCCGCCGCGATCAGCGCCGAACGGGACGAGATCTGCTGCGCTGTCTCGAACGGGACGGGTGCGATGCCGCCGATCTGATGGCAGCCCGCGCACTGCTGGATGATCGGAGCGACGTCGCGGGTGAAGCTCGGCACCGCAGAGGACGCGGCAGTCGACTCGCCTCCGCGAGACGAGGCGAGAGCCGCGAGCGGGATCCCGAGCGCGAGGACGACGGCCATGACGCCTGCAAGTCGTGTCGCTCTACGCATGCCGATCGTCATATGTACCCCAAAGCTCGCGGAGGACGCCACAGATCTCACCGATCGTGCAGCGCGCACTGAGCGCCTCGCGCATCGGGGGAAGGAGGTTCGCGTCGCTCTCAGCGATGTTTCTGACCTTCGCGAGCGCGCTCGCCGCGGCCCCCTTGTCGCGCTCCGCTCGGACCCGAGCTGTCCGCTCCTTCTGGCGCCCCTCGCTCTCGGGATCGACCTGCAGGAGCTCGACCCGCTCTTCTCCCTCCTCCGTGAAGCGGTTGACGCCCACGACGACGCGTTCTCCGGCTTCGACCTCGGCCTGATGACGGAACGCGGAAGCCTCGATCTCGCCCTGGACAAAGCCTGCCTCGATCGCGGCGACCGCGCCGCCGAGCTCGTCGACCCGCTCGATCAGCGCTTTGGCTTTCTCTTCCAGCTCGACCGTGAGAGTTTCGATGAAGTACGCGCCGCCAAGCGGGTCCGCCGTGTCCGTGCCGCCTGCCTCGTCGGCGAGGATCTGCTGCGTTCGGAGCGCGATCCGCGCTGCTCGCTCGCTCGGCAGCGCGAGCGCCTCGTCGAACGAGTTCGTATGGATGGACTGTGCGCCGCCGCACACCGCGGATAGCGCCTGGATCGCGACACGCACGATGTTGTTCTCGGGCTGCTGGGCGGTCAGCGTCGACCCGCCGGTCTGCGCGTGAAAGCGAAGCGCAGTCGCTCGAAGGTTCGTCGCCCCGAAGCGCTCGCTCATGATCTCCGCCCACAGCCGGCGCGCAGCCCGAAACTTCGCGACCTCCTGGAAGAAGTGGTTGTGCGCGTTGAAGAAGAAGGAAAGGCGCTCCCCGAACTCGTCCGGCGACAACCCGGCGGCGATGGCGGCTTCGCAGTAGGCGATGCCGTTACTGAAAGTGAATGCCAGCTCTTGCGCCGCGCTCGCCCCCGCCTCGCGGATGTGGTACCCGGAGATGGAGATCGTGTTCCAGCGCGGGAGCCGTTGCTCGCAGTAGGCAAAGAGGTCGGTCGTCAGCCGCATCGAGGGGCGAGGCGGATAGATGTAGTTCCCGCGGGCGACGTACTCCTTGAGGACGTCGTTCTGGACCGTGCCGCGAAGCTTGTCGCCGCTGACGCCTTGCCCTTCGGCCACGAGCTCGTAGAGAAGGAGGAGCAGCGCGGCAGGCGCGTTGATCGTCATCGAGGTGGACACCTCGCCGAGCGGGATCCCCTCGAGCAGGATCTCCATGTCCGCGAGCGAGTCGATTGCAACGCCGGTCCGTCCGACCTCGCCCTCGGCTAGCGGGTCGTCCGAGTCGTAGCCGAGCTGCGTCGGCAGGTCGAAGGCGACCGAGAGCCCCGTCTGTCCGCGCTCGAGGAGGTAGCGAAAGCGTGCATTCGTCTCCTCGGCAGAGCCGAATCCCGCGTACTGGCGGATCGTCCACGGGCGGCTGCGATACATGGTCGGAGTGGAACCGCGCGTGAACGGATGCTCGCCGGGAAGCTCGAGCGCGCCAGGCGGGAGGTCGTCCGCCGTGTAGACGGGCTTCACCTCGATGCCGGAGTCGGTCAGCCGGCGATCGTCGGCGGTCGCCATGCGTCGCATCGTACGGCCGATACCCTCTTCTCCGTGAAGGTGCGAGTGCGGCTGTTCGCGGCGCTTCGTGAGCGCGCGGGATCTCGGAGCGTCGAGCTCGAGCTGCCCGACGGCGCCGTCGTCGGAGACGTTTGGGACGAGCTCGGTTTAGGTAACGAGCCCGACGGTCTTCTCTACGCGGTGAACCGCGACTACGCGGAGAAGAGCGCGGCGCTGGCGCCCGGGGACGAGGTCGCCGTGATTCCACCTGTCTCAGGCGGCGACTTCCGGCTTTCGGAAACGCCGCTCTCGATCGAGGACGCGGTGACGGAGGTTCGAAGCGACGCCGCCGGCGCGATCGCGACTTTCGTGGGCACTACGCGGGCTCGCTCGCGCGGTCGCGAAGTCCTCCACCTCGAGTACGAGGCCTACGAGGGCATGGCCGAGCAGGTCATGGCCGGGCTGGCTGAGTCGCTGAAGGAGCGCCACGAGCTGTGCGAGGTCGCGATCCACCACCGCATCGGGCGCGTGGACATCGGCGAGACGAGCGTCGTCATCGCCGTCTCGGCGCCGCACCGAGCGGCTGCGCTCACCGCCTGTCACGAGGCGATCGACGAGCTGAAAGTCTCGGTTCCGCTCTGGAAGAAGGAGCTCTACGACGGGGGAGAAGAGTGGATCGGCCGGGGATCATGAGGTTGTGCTCGTGAGCTTCGATCCGGATCGCCGCTACGAGCCGATCGACGCGCCCGAGGCGCCGACGCTCCCGAATCCGGAGGCAACCGAGCACGGATACCGCGGCTACGAGCCGGTGCATCCTCGCTGGGGTGTCCGCGACTTCGTCCGCAAGCTCTTTGCGCCGGCCATCGCACTCGGCTTCCTGATCGTCAAGTACGGCGCGATTCTCCTCAAGTTCAAGGTGGTTGCGACCGGCGCGTCGATGCTCGTCTCGATCGGCGCGTACGCCTGGATCTGGGGCCTGCCGTTCGCGATCGGGTTCGTCGTCCTGATCTTCATCCACGAGATCGGGCACGTGATGGAGCTTCGTCGCCAGGGGGTTCCGGCGAGCGCGCCGCTCTTCATCCCGTTTCTCGGCGCCGTAATCGGAATGAAGGAGCTGCCCGACGACGCCTGGAAAGAGGCGCGCGTCGCGCTTGCCGGTCCCATCATCGGCTCCATCGGGGCTGCCGCCTTCTGGGTCGCGGGTGAGGCGTCGGGCTCCGAGCTCTTGGTCGCACTCGGCTTCGTCGGCTTCTTCCTGAACCTGTTCAACCTGATCCCGATCGTGCCGCTCGATGGCGGTCGCGCGGTCGCGGCGCTACACCCGATCCTCTGGTTCGTCGGGCTCCTGATGATGGTCGGGCTCGTCGTCGTGAGCTTCAACCCGCTGCTCCTTCTCATCGTCTTCATCGGCGCCCTCGACCTCTGGCGACGGTGGCGGGAGCGCGGCCAGGCCGGTGACTACTACCGGCTGCCCACGTGGCAGCGGGTGACGGTCGGCGTCGTCTACCTCGGTCTCGCCGCGGTGCTGGGACTCGCGATGTCGGCGACCTACGTCGAGCGGGACTTTTAGGTACGTGGCCGAGGGTCCGGAGCTCGATCGCCGCGTCCTCCGGGCGAGTCAGGAGACGCTTGCCGGAGACATCTCGCTGATCGCGTCCGAGTTCCTTGCGGGGTTCCAGGCCATCCAGAAGATCGATCGGCCGGCGGTCTCCATCTTCGGTTCGGCGCGCGTGCAGGAGGGAACCCCGACCTACGAAAGCGCCCGGGAGACAGGTCGCGCGTTTGCCGAGGCCGGGTTCGCCGTGGTCACGGGCGGAGGGCCCGGAGTCATGGAGGCCGCGAACCGCGGCTGCCAGGAGGCGGGGGGTCTCTCGGTCGGGTTCAACATCGAGCTGCCTCACGAGCAGGGTCTGAACGCGTGGTGTGACATCGGGCTGACCTTCCGTCACTTCTACGCGCGCAAGGTCATGTTCGTCAAGGCGGCGGAGGGATTCGTGATCTTTCCAGGAGGCTTCGGCACGCAGGACGAGCTCTGGGAGGCGCTGACGCTGATCCAGACCCGCAAGATCGGGAACTTCCCGGTCGTCGTCTTCGACTCCGACTACTGGGGCGAGCTGCTCGACTGGATGCGCAAGGAGATGCTCGACGACAAGCTCATCTCGCCCGAGGACGTCGACCTGCTCTTCCTCACGGACGACCCGCGCGAGGTCGTGGAGCTCGTCGTCTCGCGCTACGAGGTGCGCCTCGCCGAAGGCTCTGCCTGATGCTGGACGGCGCCGTTCGCCGGATCAGGGAGGAGACGGATCTCCAGCCGGTCGTGGGTGTCGTTCTCGGCAGCGGCCTCGGTGGGCTCGCGGACGAGGTGCAGGATCGCATCGAGATTCCGTACGACCAGATTCCCGGTTGGCCGGTCTCGACGGCTGTCGGGCACGCAGGTGTGCTCGTGCTGGGTGTGGTCGACGGTGTGCCTTTGGCGGTCATGCGCGGGCGAGCACATCTCTACGAAGGGGTCGGCGCTGACCGCGCGGTCTTCGAGATCCGGGTGCTGGCGCGGCTGGGGGTTCGAACGCTCGTCGTGACGAACGCCGCAGGCGCGATCGACGAGTCGTATCGGCCAGGGATGCTCGTGCTCATCTCCGACCACCTGAACCTGATGGGGACGTCCCCGCTCGTCGGGGCGAACGATGACGCACTCGGCCTCCGCTTCCCGGACATGAGCGACGCGTACGCCCCCGAGCTGCCCGCGAGGCCGCAGACCGGCTGGGGCTCGAGCTAGGGGAGGGCGTGTATGCAGCCTGGCTCGGGCCGCAGTTCGAGACGCCGGCCGAGATCCGCTTCATGCGTGCAGTCGGGGCCGACCTCGCCGGTATGTCGACCGTGCCCGAGGTGATCGCGGCACGCCACCTGGGGCTCCGCTGCCTCGGAATCTCGGTCGTCACGAACATGGCGGCGGGCGTGGTGGAGGGAAAGCTCGGACACGACCAGGTGCTCGCGGTTGGCGCTCGAGCGCAGCCGCAGTTGACCGCCCTTCTGCGCGAAGCTCTGCCGGCGCTTGCCACGTAGAAGTCCGCACGCCACACTCTCGCGACATGCCCGGCCCTCGCTCGCTCCGCGATCTCCCCTCGGTCGACAGGCTGCTCGCCGACGAGCGGCTCGCCCAAGAGCCGCACGACCTCGTCCTCGGCGCTGCGCGCTCTGTGCTCGAGCGCGCTCGCGAGGAGATCCGCGCCGGGCAGGTGCCGAGTCCGCTCGTCGATGCCGTGTTGGATGAGCTCGAGCGAACGCGCCAACCCTCGCTGCGCCGCGTCCTGAACGCGACCGGTGTTCTCGTGCATACGAACCTGGGACGAGCGCCGCTCGCGCAGGCTGCTCTCGACCGCGTCGTCGAAGTGGGGTCGGGGTACTCGAACCTCGAGTACGACCTCGAGCGCGGGCAGCGCGGCTCCCGCCAGGATCATCTCGGGTCGCTCCTTCGAGGCCTCACGGGCGCTGAGGCTGCGCTCGTGGTCAACAACAACGCGGCGGCGGTGCTGCTCGCGCTCGCGGCACTCGCCGAGGGACGGGAGGTGGTGGTCTCGCGCGGCGAGCTGATCGAGATCGGGGACGGCTTCCGGATCCCGGATGTGCTCGTGCGCTCGGGCGCCCGACTCGTGGAGGTGGGCACGACGAATCGGACGCGCGCGTCCGACTACGAGCGGGCGATTGGGCCGCAGACCGCGCTGCTGCTCAGGGTGCACCAGTCGAACTTCCGGGTCGTCGGCTTCTCGGAGCAACCCCGCCTGGACGAGCTGGCCGAGCTTGCCCGCAAGCACGACCTGCCGCTCGTCGACGACCTTGGCTCGGGGGCGCTGTCTGCTGTCGGGGACGAGCAGACTCCGGCGGAGAGCCTGCGCGCTGGAGCCGATCTCGTCTGCTTCTCGGGAGACAAGCTGCTCGGTGGGCCGCAGGCAGGCATCGTCGTCGGACGAACCAAGCTCGTGAAGCGGCTGCGCCGCCATCCGCTGCAGCGCGCGCTCCGGGCGGACAAGTTGACGCTCGCCGCACTCGAGGGGACGCTTTCGCTTGCGCTCGATCGGCAGACGAAGGACCAGATTCCCGTGCTGCGCATGTTGCACGAGCCCATCGAGCACGTGCGCACCCGCGCGGCACGGCTCGCTTTGCTCATCGGAGGCGAGGTCGAGGAGACGGTCGCACGCGTGGGTGGAGGAGCGCTCCCCCTCACTGACCTCCAGAGCGCGGCTTGCGCAGTCGAGGAGGAGCTGGCCGAGCCGCTCCGGCTCGGAAGCCCGCCGGTGATTGCTGTCGTTCGCGACGGCCGCACGCTTCTCGACTGCCGCACGGTCACCGACGCGGAGGTCGACGAGGTCGCGGCGGCTGTGGCGGCAGCGCGAGCAAGAGATGCCAAGTAGCAGGCTGTTACTTGGCACGACCGAACCGCGCCGGTGAGCGCCCGCGCGCCCGAGTCCGCGCTCTGGGACA
>Ga0183260_10004584_pt1 | contig 10949 bp, 15 predicted proteins | sample AntDrymUQ4972206_2_FD_129768 | JGI IMG/M metagenome (GOLD analysis project Ga0183260, IMG submission 129768) | Polar desert sand microbial communities from Dry Valleys, Antarctica - metaG UQ497 (22.06) (version 2) (version 2) | ecosystem: Environmental > Terrestrial > Soil > Desert | place...
CGAGGAACTCGACGGTGGCCGCTGAGGCAGATCCGTGCCGTCGACACTGGCATTGGCCACGGACGCTCGGTTCGAGTGTCGGTAGCGGACAGACCCGTGGAACCGGCGCCCACCCGAGGCGACAGCCGGGCTGATGTCACCACACCGTAAAGGAAGTTCGCGATGTACCACGCCATCATTCGCCGCAAGCTCCGCTCGGGCCGGTCTCGAGGCGACTTCGACCCGACCGTCGTGGGAATGGCCAAGCCGTTCGAGCACCGATTTGCTGGCCAGCACTGCCTCGGAGGGGTGCGACACACCCCTGAGATGTTGCGGGCATGGTTCGAGAGGCTCATGCGTCTCACCAACCACCTGGACTTCGAGATCCACCACATCGCCGTCTCGGGGTGGCCGTGGGATACGACCGCGATCGCAAATGGACCGACCGCGCCGAACTGGCCGACGGTAGTTCCTACGAGAACAGCGATGTTCATGTCGTCCGCCTTCGTTGGTTCAAGGCGACCAGCATTCATGCCTACCTCGACACATCCGTCTGGGACGCTGCGTGTTCACGCATGGCCGCCTCGGGCATCACCGAGGCAACCGCCGCGCCGATAGAAGACTGAGTGCTTCGCGCCGCTCCGAGCTGTCCTGCTTCGATGCCGTCGAGCGCGACCCGGATGCCGTTGGTGAGCGACCACGCCGCGGCGGAAGCCAGCGGGGACATCCTCGGGTCGCCGGTGCGGGTCCGCACTGCAGAGGTGCAAGATCACCCGCCATTCATCTGAGCGTCTTATGCGGTCCTGGTTTACGTGCGAGAGTGGTGATGTCTGCCACGTTGTCCCGATTTGGGAGTACTCATGCGTCTCGCCGCTCTCGTCACCGTGTCGTTGCTCGCCGCAGGGCTGGTCAGCAGCGCGGCCGGCCCGCTCGCCGCCGTGGGCGCGGCGGACCGGCACGTCGACGAGCCGCTCACCCGTACGTTCCGGCAACTGGACCGCGACACCGAGTGGGAGCTGACTGAGCGCATCGCACTCGACTTCCCGACCCACCACCCGCAGGGGTTCGCCCTGGTCGGACGGCGGATCTTCATGTCGACGGTGGAGATCACCAAGGCGCCGGTGCCCTACGACGAGCCGCGCGACGGCTTCGACCGCTCGCCGGGCAAGGGCGTCGGTCACGTGCTGGTGCTGAACCGCGAGGGCAGGCTCCTGCGCGACATCGAGCTCGGGCGCGGCCACATGTACCACCCCGGCGGCATCGACTTCGACGGCCGGCGGGTCTGGGTCCCGGTCGCGCAGTACCGCCCCGACAGTCGGGCCATCGTCTACACGATCGACCCGCGGACGTACCGCGTCCAGCAGCAGTTCCAGTACGCCGACCACGTGGGCGGCGTCGTTCGGGACCAGGTGACCGGGCGCATCCACGGTGTCAGCTGGGGTTCTCGCGACTTCTTCCGGTGGGGCGTCGGTGGCAGGCTGCAGGAGGCGACAGCCAACCGCAGCCACTTCGTCGACTACCAGGACTGCACGTACGTCGATCGGGGCAAGCAGATCTGCAGCGGTGTCGCCGAGCTGCCCACCGCCGGCGACGACACCTACGAGCTCGGTGGTCTCGCGCTGCTTCGACTGCGTGACGACTCCCTGCGCTACGAGGTGCCGTTCCCGTACTTCTCGGCGTCGGGCCACGTCGCCACGCGCAACCCGGTCGCGCTCGAGGTCGAGGGCGACACGGTGCGCCTGCTCGCCGCGCCCGACGACGGCGACGAGGGCGACGGCACCGAGCTGTTGGTGTACGAGGCGCCGCGGTAGGCGCACTAGTGTCGCGTGTTTGAGGTTGTTGGACGGTGCCTTGGTTTGGCTTTGGCCTGGGTGCAGGTCGCCGTGCAGAACCCGGTCCTCGACGGGGTCGCGCAGCAGCCGGTCCAGCGTCACGCGGGCGGTCCGCACGACCCGGGGCGGCAGCGGCGCGACTCGCGACTGCCTGGTCATCGTCGAGGACGGCGCATTCCTGGTGCACGGTCGGGAGCCCGCACCGCGCAGGCACCGGAACCCACAGCGCGAGCAGTGTGGCGGCGACCGCAGCCATTGCCTCGTCGTCCGGGAGCTCGGCTGCAGGTGTGCCGGGCAGCATGTGCTCCAGGATAAGAACCTGATCCTCAATCCGCAGCAGCCGCACGACCGGTGGGCCCAGAAGGAGCAGCGCCTCGGCCTCTCGGCGTAGCTCCTCCCAACTCCGCGCTCCCTTGCACCAGACTGGACGGTCATCCACGCCGGGCACCGTAGGGGATCGTGCGCCGATAGCCGATCGGCCGGCGGGACGCTGGCCCAGCGCGGGCTCGGGACGGTTGTTCGGGCACTCCCGGGTCGCCAACGTCGGCTGGGCGACACCACCAGCTACCTCATGACGACGGCGCGCGAAGGTTCTCCCGGTCCGGGTCGTACGCAGGCTCACGGTCATCGACACTGGCACGGCCAGGACGTCGACTTGGTGGAGACGGCGGAACTGCTCGTCTACAACTCGAGGGCCCACTGGGGTGTACAGAATCGCCCGTCATTGGTGAGGTAGTAGAGATCGTCCACCGCGACCCGGAAGCCGGTCAGGGACCGGTCATCTGCGGACAGGAGATGGGATCCAATGCAGACCCACGGAGAGTGCCAGAACTCCTCTCGCATCGCGCCCCCGACGTCTGCCTTGTAGTTGTGACGCTCGGCATCCCAAAGCGTGACCGGCTTGCCGGCGTCGGTCTCGCCGTAGACCGTGCCCACGTTGGTCTCGAGTACTGACAGACCGCCTTGGTCGTTAGTGCCGACCATCTCGTGGTCGCCTCCCCGCAGACCACCGATGAGCTCCAGTTCCGAACCGCTGCTAGGAGTCCAGGTCAACACACCGGGCGCGCGCACCTCTGGCGCGTCGGGGAGATACCACCAACCCTTTACGCGGTGCGAGTCGCATGTCCTCATGAACGGCAACCCTATGCCGCATTGAGGCAGCGACAGGGCCGCGTCCCGACGTCGAGCAGAGTCCATGTTGGGGTCAGCACAGACCTGCGGGGGCTTTGGCCATCCCGGCCAACGCGTGGTGAGGCCATCAGGCAACTGTGGACGCGGTGCATACCCCGAGTCCGTCCCGCAACGGGAACCCCCTACCGGAGCGCGTTCGACCTCAACGGCGAGTGGCAGCCGGGACGCGGAGCGACGCGCAGGGGATCCGCTGCGGGCGCCGCATTGACGCCGTGGCATACTGATGGCATGAACCGCGCACGATTGAGTACGACCGTGGACGCGGAGCTCCTCAACGGTGCGCGCGGCCTGCGTTCGGGGGCCACCGACGCCGCACTTATTGATGAGGCGCTTCGAGCGTTGCTCGCGCGTCACCGATCCGCCGAGGTGGATGCGAGCTATGCCGCCTACGACGAGCACCCGGTCTACGAGCCGGATGAGTGGGGCGACCTGGCATCGTGGCGACAGGCAGCGGCCACCTCGTGAGTGAGCTACCGGCTCGCGGGGAGGTGTGGTGGTGCGAGATGGCGGACATCGGCCGACGGCCGGTCGTCGTGCTGTCTCGTGACGCGGTGATCCCGCGGCATCGACGGGCACTCGTCGCGCCGTGCACGACAACGATCCGAGGGCTCGCCAGCGAGGTCCTTCTCGAACCCGGTGACGATCCGGTTCCCCGGCGTTCGGCGGTGAATCTGGACTCGGTCGAAAGCGTCTCGATCGCAGTACTCGTCAACCGGCTTGGCCGATTGGCCGACACTCGGATGCGGGAGATCTGCGCAGCCCTTGAGATAGCGGTCGACTGCTCTAGCTGACGACGGGTGTCCCAGTCGTCGATCCCGCACCGGCGGACTGAGAGGCTAGAAGAAGGGCCGCAAGCGTGAGGCGATGGCCTCCGTCTCGCTCACGCTCAGTTCGGTCACGTCGCCCCATGCCGTGCTACCGCCGTCCACCGTGCCAACCACGTGGAAGTGGACGTGAGGGATGGCCTGATGCGCGTCCACCCCGTTGTTCTGCCAGACGCTAATTCCAGGTCTCTGTTCCACGCGGTCGATGACGGTTGCGGCTCGCCGTACCAGGTCCACGACGGCGTGGCCCTCGACCGCCTGCAACTCCAAGATGGTCGGCACGTGGCGCGTTGGTGTCACGAGTAGGTGGGCGATGCCCCGCTGCTCGCGAGTGACGAGTACGGCGGCGGCATCCTCGCGATGGAGGATGGTGTATGGCCGAGCGCCGCTCAGGTAGTCGCAGAAGGCGCAGGGGAAGGCGTCGGGTACGACCAGGCTGCTCATCAGGACCTCTTCAGGGAAGTGAGGAAGTCTTGTACCTCGAGCATGTCGACTCGCTTGTCGTCCTCTGAGCGAACCACGATGCGTAGCTCGTCGCAAACCCGCTCCTGGCGCGAAGCGAACATGAAGGTAAGGATGAGGAAGCGGATGGCGTCCTGGATAGGAAGCACGGTGGACAGGCCCGACTGCCCTAGGCCGATGATTGGCACGGAGACCGCCTCACCGTTACTGCGGCGTCGCACCTCGCGCCACAGTTCCTTCATTGCATCCCAGAGGATGCCGATGGTGGAGGACACGTTGTTGCGCTCGTCCATCTTCGTGTAGGCCACGCAGTAGTAGTGCGTGCGGTGCTGCCTGATAGCGACCACGGTGCCGCACTTGTAGCGGTCCGTGTTGCCATTCTTGGCAATGCCCGTCTCGATGGGAGTCTCAGCCGCGAGGGCCGCCGCGAGGTCCGAGTGCAACTGCCCGAGGTCGCCTCTGTAGACGCGGCTCAGAAACTGTCCCTGCACGCTGTCCGTGCGGATGATGTGCGGGGTCTCCACGTCGAAACAGTCCGACATGCCGATGACGAGACTGGTGTTCTGGCTGAAGAGGTCGCCAGTCACCAGTCGAATGGTGGTGTCTGGCGTCGAGTAGTGCTGTTCGATGGGGCGTGGCCAGGACCGCCTAACCGCGTACAAGAGCGCCACCACGGATACCAAGAGGAAAAGCCACCAGCCGAGTCTGCTCAGCGCGTCGGTGAAGAAGACGTCGATGATGGTAAGCGCGGAGGCGAGAGCGCCGAGCGCGCTCAACAAGTGAGTCGCGAAGCTCTTCCAGAAGCGTCGGTTGCGCAAGTCGCGGGTGGCGGCCACGGGTCAGAGCTTGTCGTAGATGTGCTGCTCGTAGTAGTGCGGCCCTGACTTACTGCTCGCCGCGTAATTCGGTGCGTAGTGGTCCAACGCGTACTTGATGATGGCGGGGCTGAAGGCCACGGACAGCGTGTAGTAGTCAGCGTCGAGGAGCGGCTTCGGGATGAAGTTGCGATCCACGTTCTTGTCGCCGTCGTGGTTGGCGATGACCACAGGCAAGTCGAACTCCATCATGACGGACACCTCGTGGGCGAGAAACGACTTCCCGTCGCCGCCCTTCTTCTTCCCTTCGGGCGTGCCGATCAGCACCACCTGCTTGACGTTCTTCATGCGCTCTCACAGGTTGCTCTTGATGGTCTCGGGCTTACTCGTGTCCAACGAGATGTAGAGGTCGTGTGCTTCGTAGAACTGAAAGTCAATCTTGTCGTTGTCGCGCCAGGCCTCCATGAGCCGATATAGATGGATGTTCTCGCTCGCGAAAGCCACGTACGTCTTGTTGCGATAGCTCATGGCATGCTCCTCTCGTTCTGGTCGCGGGCCGCCGAGTCTAGGCTCTGGGGCCGACAGTTGAGTTAGTTCAACCCACTGTGCGTCCGCCGAGCCCGTCCCGTAGTCGGAACCGCTACTGGAGCACCTTCGGCCTCGTCGACGAGGCCGCCGCGAACAACGACGGTTGTCCCACAAGCGGATCCGTCACCGGGGCACCGCACGCGCTGTGTGCAGCGGGTAACGGGCGTTGTGTTGGCGGTCAGCGTCCTTGTGGCTACCGCAGGAAGGTGCCGATGACACCGCGCATCTGGGCGCCCGAGGGGCCGAGCCAGAACAGGTGGCTCGGCGCATCTGACTGAAAGAGTTGAGCTTGCGGGATCGTTGCCGCGAAATCTTGAGCGTGTGTGAACGCGACGCCGCCATCGTGACGGGAGGCGGTCACAAGCGTTGGGCAGGGCACCTGGGTCTGGTTGTACCGCCGATAGGTCGACAGGGCGTCGGTCGCCTGACGGAGGTCGTTGAGGAACCCAGAACCCGAGTCCATGGACTGAAACAGGAGGCGTGCTTCGTTCTTGTCCTCGGCGTTCCAGAGGTGCCACCACTGATCGAGAGGCAGCGTCGATAGGGAACGAACCATCGCCTTGAGACCTTGCTCGGTGGAAACGATCCGCGCGACCGCAGCCCACGTCAGGTGCTGAATGGCGGGTGAGAACGCCACCGAGCCTGCCAAGCGCTGAGAGGTGGTGTCAGGGTAGGCGTGGGTCGCCGGGGCGCAGCTGTGCAAGACGAGGCGAGGCACCAAGGCCTGGAGTCCGATGACAGCATGGATGGCCTGCAGGCCGCCGAATGACACTCCGACGGCCGCGGCCAGTGTGTCGACCCCGAGTAGCTTGCAGCACTCGGCGACCGCGGGGACGAACTCAGATGTGGTCAGGGGGCCCACGGACGTTCGTCCGTAACCAGGACGTGAGAAGCTCACGACGCCGTGGCCCAGGCTGGCGTAGAGGCCGGTGCCACAGTCGCTCGACGCGACGCAGTGCCCTCCGGGGAAGAACAGCACCGACGGTCTCGTGCCGGGGTGATACATGACCTCGACGGATCCCCAGACCGTGTCGATGACGTGAGCCCGGCTCATGTCTCAACCATAGGAACAACTCGAGTCGGAACGCCAACGCCGCGTCGTGCTACGCCTCGCGCTCATCGGCATGTCCGCTCGACGAACGACTTGCGGTGACGACCTCACAGTCGCCGCCCGTGAACACGCATGTGGTGGATCGGTCCGGGGCTACCACTTCCTCCGGCATCCACCGCCTCTGGGACGCGTTCGACACGGGCGGTGCTCAACGGCGCCCACAGCTGATCAGGCTCGGCGCCGACGTCGTCATCACGGGGAACGCGATTCTGCGTGCCGGGGCACCGATCCCTTACGGCTCGAGCATGGTGGCTGCGGTGAGCTGGGCCGGGCACCGCCCCTCGGGCCGGCCGCATGCGGCGAAGTCGCAGGTGCGACACCACCAGCCGCCGGGCTTGTCGGCGGATTTTCCAGCGAGGCGGTGCTCGACCCGAGCGGACACCCGAGCCTCGACGAGACGGGCGAGCAACCCCTCCAGCGTCGCGACCTCGTCCGTGTCCAGACCGCTGGTGGCCGCGCGCACAACGGCGTCGCGCGCGGCCCGCGACGCCCTGGCGCGGCGTCGGCCGCGTGCTGTGAGCCGGACCTGGACGCGGCGACGGTCCGCGCCGGTAACCCGCTGGGCGAGTTCCTCGGCTTCCAGCAAGGTGACCAGGCGGACCGCACCGGAGTGAGTCAGCCCGAGCACGTCGGCGAGGCGCCCGACATGCGCGTCGCCCAGGAACTCCTCCAGCGCCAGCAATGCCACTGCGGCGCTGCCTGCCAGCCCTGAGGTGCGCTCAAGGGCGGCGGCAGCCTCCTCAGCCAGATTGAGACTAAGCGAGACCAGCAGGTTGTCCAGCCGGGGATGCGGAGGGGGCGCCATGCCCGCTACTGTATGACTCAGTCATACAATTCAAGGAGTTGAACACTCATGTCTGGAATCATGGCTACCGCCGCGACCGACGTCGCTGTCACGCCGGATCGGGTGTGGACCGCGCTTACCGAGCCGGACCAGATTGCGGCGTGCATGTGGGGAACGCAGGTCGAGACCACGTGGGAGGTCGGCACCCCGATCAAGTGGAATGGCGAGCACGACGGGAAGGTCTACCAGGACCTGGGCACGGTGCTCACCCCATGTCCTCACTCATCTTGCGCGCAACGCCGACTCGGTGGTCCGCAGGCTTGAGGCCGTGTCCCGCGCAGAACTGGTCGAGCAGTATCCAGCCTCGCATTCCGCGGATCGGGGCTACTATCCGATGGTGACCAAGACTGCTGAGGTGTCCTCGCTGATGGAGCGCGTGGGCGATGGAGAGCGCGACGAGTGCATCTCGGTTTTGAATGGCCATCGGGCTCAAGGAAGGCTCTCCGCCGGCGAACTGGATCGCCGCCAAGACTTGGCGCTCGCTGCAGTCACTCGCTACGACCTGCTGACCCTCGTTGCGGACCTGCCCAGCGCCGTTTCCGTCAGTACTGCGTCCTCTGCGCCGAGTTCGTTGACGAGTCTTGAGTTGTGGTCGGCCACGACCAAGAAGGTCGCCGTTGGACTGTTGTCCACCACGCCCGTGATCCTCAGCGCATGGTGGTCGGTGGGACTGTGGGAATGGGACAACGCCGGCGCCTTCTACGGCGCCCTCGTTGGTGGCGCAGCAGGCTATGGCACGTATGCGGGTAAGGCTCGCTTGCGCGCGCTGTTGCGTCGCCGAAAGAGCTGAGGTTTCAGAACTGAAGGCGTCGCGAAGCACTGCAGTGACGCTGTCCCTCGCGGAGCCCTTGACTGGTGGCCGCCACTGCATCGCGGCCCGCCGCTCCGCGCGCCTAGAGGTCGTCCGAACCGCCCACGGGAACCGCTAGCTGAACGACCACCGGACACTTGTGCTGCCCCTCAGAGGCCTGGCGAGTGTCCGGTGGTCGTTCCCTTACGGGCACCGGTCCACGAACCCAATCGAATTCGGTGCTCTCGCGCTCGCGGCTGGGATTTGTCGTCGGACTTGCTGGCGGGACTTTCATGCTGTGATGGAGGCAGTGAGGGTTTTCGGGTCAGTCGCAGACGTTGTGCTCGTGCGGTCTGGTGCGAGGTTCACCCGTGAGCGCGGCGGCGCATGCGGCGAGGTCGGCAAGGAAGCGTTGTTGAGCGCTCGGTGTCAGGGGTGCGAGCATCTGCTTCTCGATGGTGCGGACCGCGACGCTGGCCGCACGCAACTGCACGCGGCCAGCAGCGGTGAGTTCGGTGGGTAGGGCCTTGCCGTGGCCGGCGACGGCGGCCCGGGTGAGCAGGCCGCGTTGCTGCAGGCCGTGGAGGACCAGGTTCATGGACTGGCGGGTGACGAACGTGGCCCGGGCCAACTCCGAGCTGGTCAGTCCCGGCCGCTGGTCGAGGACTTCGAGGCAGGAGTACTGCGGAACCGTCAGCTCCAGCGGACGCAGCACGGTGTCCATTGCCGCGCGCAGGGCGGTGGTGGTCTGTTTGAGCACGTATCCCACCGCCTCGTCCACAGGGCCGACGGCCTCCACTTGACTCATGTCAACATTCTGACACACTGGCTGGTGTCAATACATTGACACACGATCAAGAGGAGTTCACCATGGCCGTGACCGGACCGACCTTCATCGCTCTGCAGGTGCGCAACATCGAACGCGCGGCCGAGTTCTACGAGACCCGCCTGGGATTTAAGCGCACGCCCGCGGCTCCGCCCGGCGCCGTGGTGTTCGACACCAAACCGGCCTCGTTCGCAGTCCGGGAACCATTGTCCGGCGTCGACCTCGACGAGGCCCGCCCAAACCCCGGGATCGGGGTCGCACTGTGGCTGCACGCCGACGACGCCCAGGCCCTGCACGACAGCCTGGCCGCCGACGGCGTCCCCATCACCGTTGCCCCGTTCGACTCCCCGTTCGGGCGGACCTTCACCTTCACCGACCCCGACGGCTACGCCATCACCATCCACGACCAGGCCTGATACGCCGACGAGCTCACTATCCGGAAGGGCACGGCGATGAGACGACGCACGGTCGACGCGGAGGTCCTCGGCCCGTGGTCCCTCACCACCAGCCGAGCCTTCTGGGAAGGCTTCAGCCCCTCTGCGCTCGACGACCAGCGAGCCGGAGACGGGATCCGCACCGTGTTCCGGGTGGAGGCCGACTGGTCACGGGCCGAGGTGGAGGTCACGCAACGCGACCACCTCGCGACCATCAACTTGGCCGGCAACGGCAACCTCGAGGCCGCCGCCGACCAGGTCCGTCGGTTCCTCTCCTTGGACGTCGACGCGCGTGGTTGGCCGGACGTCGCTGGCCGCGACCCGGTCATCGCCGACGCTCAGGCGCAGCTACCCGGGTTGCGTCCGTGCGGTTTCCACTCACCGTACGAGGCCGCGGCCTGGTCGGTGCTGTCCCAGCGCATCCGCATCGTGCAGGCCGCCCGACTCCGGGGCGACCTCGTCGACCGCCATGGCGACGACGGAACATTCCCGGCTCCACGAGTTCTACGCGCCCTGGACCTCGATCTGCCCGGCCGCAGGACCGAGTACCTGCACGCCGTCGCCGACGCCGCGCTCGACGGGCGCCTCGACGGCAACGCACTGCGGGCCGTCGACCCCGACGACGCCGTCCGATCGGTCCAGGAGATCAAGGGGCTAGGGCCGTTCGCGGCCGAGCTGGTGGTGCTGCGTGGCGCCAACGCACCTGACGTCCTGCCACGACACGAGCGGCGCCTTGAAGCTGAGATCGTCGAGCGTTACGGCACGGACCGGACGCTGGCGGAGGTTTCCGAGGCCTGGCGTCCCTACCGCACGTGGGCGGCAGTCCACATGCGCGTACTGCGCGAGCAACGGACCCACGAGATCGGCGGACCCAACGGCCACTGACATCGCCTGCGTCCGACGTCAGCTCAATCGACTATGGACCCGGTGCGGGTAAACGCGATGCCTCACAGGGCCACGCCCTGCTACCGAGAGATGCTGGGTAAGCGCGCGGCCCGATTCCCTCCAGGGCGTCGAAGCACGGCTCGAAGGGCGTGGAGCGTGTCACGGACGATGTCCGTCAGGGATCGACTACCGGGATGCGCGCGCTGCTGCGTTCAGTCCCGATGGTTCACGATGTTGAGTACGTTGCCGTCTGGCGCTCGGACGAAGAACCGTCGCACACCCCAGGGCTCTGTCGTCAGCGGGTGGACGATCTCGTAGCCGAGTTGCTGCGCCTCCTGATAGGCGCCTTCGACGTCGTCGGTGTGAAC
>Ga0183260_10004585_pt1 | contig 10946 bp, 12 predicted proteins | sample AntDrymUQ4972206_2_FD_129768 | JGI IMG/M metagenome (GOLD analysis project Ga0183260, IMG submission 129768) | Polar desert sand microbial communities from Dry Valleys, Antarctica - metaG UQ497 (22.06) (version 2) (version 2) | ecosystem: Environmental > Terrestrial > Soil > Desert | place...
ACGTCGGCGCAACGGCCCGGATGCCACGGCGGCGTCGCGCCGGCGCGGATCCCGACGTCGGCGCCGAGCTCCCGCGACAGCTCGCGCACGGTTGCCACTGCGTCCGCCCACGAGGCGGCCCGTGCTGGCCCCCACCAGCCGGAAGGCTCGCGCCGCCCGGCGAGCACCACTGCCAGGTGCCTTGGCTGACGCGGGAGTGCCGCCTCCAGGGTCATGAGCTCGGCCGCGGTCGGCCGTCGGTCTACCGGCAGGACGGGCGCAGTCGGCGCACCGTCGTCCGGCAGGAACACCGCTGCGCTCTCGAACAGCGCCGCGTCCGACTGTCCCCGGCCGGCGTTGCGTGCCAGCGCCCGCAGCAGGCCAGGCAGGATCGTGGTGCGCAGCTCAGGCTCCTGGTCGGACAGCGGGTTGGCTATCCGCACGGTACGCCGGCGTGGGTCGTCGACGCAGAGTCCGAGAGCCGCCCAGTCCGCCGGCCCGACGAACGGGTAGCTCAACACCTCGACGTAGCCGGCACCTGCCAGCGTCGTACCGACCCGGCGACGAAGCCGCTGGACCCTGGTGAGCCCGCGACCGGCCGGCGCGGGTGGGAGCGCCGAGGGGACCCGGTCGTAGCCGACGAGGCGTGCGACCTCCTCGACGAGGTCGTGCCCGGCGGTCAGGTCGGGTCGCCAACTGGGCGGCCGCACGATCAGCGAGCCGGCTCCCGGGCTCACCCCTGGGCTCGCCTGTGGGCTCACCTCGCAGCCGACCTCGCGCAGGCAGGACGCCGCGGTCTCCGCGTCGATGACCATTCCGGTCACCTCGGCCGGCAAGGTCGCGGCCATCGTGATCGTCGGTGTTGGTGGCGCCGTGCCGACCACGGTGTGCCCGTCGTCGATGTGCCCGCCGCCGTACCGGACCAGAAGCTGCGCGACCCGCCGTGCCGCCACGACCGGCAGCAGCGGGTCGACTCCGCGCTCGAACCGCTTTGACGCTTCCGAGGGCAGCTTGTGCCGCCGCGCCGTCCTGGCGACAGGGACCGGCGCGAAGTGCGCGCCCTCGATCACCAGGTCGGTGGTCTGCGGCCCGATCTCGGTGGCCTCGCCGCCCATCACGCCGGCCATGCCGATCGGACCGGAGTCATCAGTGATGAGCAGGTCCTCCCGGTGCAGCTCGCGAGTGGTCCCGTCGAGGGTCCGGAGCCGCTCACCATGGCCTGCCCGGCGCACGACGATCGGCCCCGTCAACCGGTCGCGGTCGTAGCCATGGATCGGCTGCCCGAGCTCGAGCATGACGTAGTTCGTGACGTCGACCGCGAGCGAGATCGGGCGCATCCCGGCCAGCTGCACGCGGCGCACGAGCCAGCCCGGGGTCACCGCCAGCGGGTCGAAGCCGGTGACCGAGCAGGCGGCGAACACCGGGCACGCTTCGGGGGCGTCCACCGCGACCGGATAACCCGGCCCGTTGCCGTCGACCGGTTCCGCCTCCGCCGGGTCGGTGAACGGGAGGTCGAACGCCGTCGCGGCCTCACGCGCCACCCCGCGCACCGACAACGCGTAGGCCCGATCGGGATTGATCTCGAACTCGATCACCTCGTCGCGCAGCTGCAGCAGCTCGATGGCGTCGTCGCCGGGCTTCACCTCGTCGGCTTCCAGCGCTTCGGCACCACCCAGCACGACGATGCCGTGGCTGTCCTCTCCCGAGCCGAGCTCGCTGGCCGAGCAGATCATGCCGTCGGAGACGTGACCGTAGGTCTTGCGCGCCGCGATCACGAAGCCCCCCGGCAGGACCGCACCGGGCAGCGCGACGACGACCACGTCGCCGACGTCGAAGTTGTCGGCGCCGCACACGATGCCGCGCGGCTCGCCCGCGTCGTCGTACGGGCCGACCTCGACCTGGCACCAGCGCACGGTCTTTCCGTTCTGGTGCGTCTCCACCTCGAAGGACACCACCTGGCCGACGACCAACGGGCCACAGATGTCGTGCCCGGGCGTCTCCAGCGACTCCAGCTTCAGACCGGCCATGGTGAGCCGGGCGGCGACCTCGGCGGCGGCTGTCCCGGCCGGCAGGTCGACATGCTCGCGCAGCCAGGAGAGTGGGACCCGCATCAGCTCTCCACCCCGAACGCCAGCGCGAAACGCACGTCGCCCTCGACGATGTCGCGCATGTCCTCGATGTCGTGACGAAACATCAGCGTCCGCTCCAGACCCATCCCGAACGCGAAGCCCGAGTAGCGGGCCGGGTCCACACCGCAGGCCACCAGCACGCGCGGGTTGACCACCCCGCAGCCACCCCACTCGATCCAGCCCTCGCCCCTGCAGGTGCGGCAGGACTCGACCGCGGGTGACCGGTTGAGGCAGACGAAGCAGACGAGGTCCACCTCGGCGCTCGGCTCGGTGAACGGGAAGTACGACGGGCGGAAGCGGGTGGAGATGGCGTCGCCGAACATCGCGGCGGCGAAGAGGTCGAGGGTGCCCTTGAGGTGCGCCATCGTGAGACCCACGTCGATGGCCAGGCCTTCGACCTGGTGGAACACCGGGGTGTGGGTCGCGTCCAGCTCGTCGGTGCGATAGGTGCGCCCTGGACAGATCACGTAGATCGGGGGGGTGCGCTCCAGCATGGTCCGCGCCTGCACCGGCGAGGTGTGCGTGCGCAGCACGATCCCGGCATCGGCGGGCTCGAGCCAGAACGTGTCCTGCATGGTGCGCGCCGGGTGGTCCGGGCCCATGTTGAGGGCGTCGAAGTTCAGCCACTCGGCCTCCACCTCGGGTCCCTCCGCAACCTCCCAGCCCATCGCCACGAAGACGTCCGAGATGCGCTCCTCGATGGTGCTGAGCGGGTGCCGGGCACCGCGCGGCCGGCGGTCCCAGGGCAGGGTGACGTCCACAGCCTCCTCGACCAGGATCCGGGCCTCGTGCTCGGCCTCGAGTGTCGTACGGCGTCCCTGCAGCGCCGCGGTGACCGCGCGTCTCGCCGCGCCCACTCGCAGACCCGCCTGTTTGCGGGCCTGCGGCGGCAGCGCCCCGATCTCGCGGTTGGCCAGGGCGAGTGGTGACCGGTCACCGGCGTGCGCGCGCCGCACCCGCTCGAGCTCGTCGAGCGTGCCCGCGACGTCGATCGCCGCCAAGGCGTCTTCTCGCATCACGGCAATCTGGTCGGCCTGCAGCGGGGTCACCTGGACCGGGTCGTACTCGGAGTTCGGGCCCGACATGGCTCCCTCTCGACGCGATTGCCTGCTGCTGTGGTCGAGCACGAGTCTAGGAAGGGCCGTTCAGCAGTTGCGAGTGGGTTTCACTCCATCACTGCCGGCTGACCGCTCGGGAGGCACACCCGCAGCCGGGCACCACCACCGGTGGCAGCCTCGACCGTCACCGAGCCGCCGTGCGCCGCGACCAGCCCGTGCACGATGTACAGGCCGAGCCCGGTCCCGGTGTGGCTGCCGTGCCGCCAGAACTTGGTGAACACCCGCTGGCGCAGCTCTGCGGGGATTCCGTGGCCCTCGTCCTGCACCCAGAGCTCGACCACCCCGTCACCCGGCTGCACACCGACGGTGATCGTTCCCTCCCCGTGCCGGACGGCGTTCTCCATCAGGTTGCTGAGCACCTGTGCGTACTTGTCGGGATCCACCCAGGTCTCGGGGACCTGGTGCAGCCGCAGCCGCCTCGGCCGCCCGTCCCCGGCCGGCAGGTTCTCGACCAGCTGGCGCGTCCTCTGCGCGAGGTCGAGGGGTTGAGTCCGCAGCTGCAGGCGGCGCGAGTCGATACGGGCGACGTCGAGCAGCTCCGCGATCAGCCGGGTGAGCCGGTCGGCGTCGGCGTCGACGGTCTCCAGCATCAAACGTCGCTGGGAGTCGCTGAAGCGTTCCCACTTGCTGAGCAACGTGGAGGTGAAGCCCTTGACCCCGGTCAAGGGGGACCGCAACTCGTGTGCAACGGTCGCCACCAGGTCGGAGCGCGAGCGGTCCATCCGTTGACGTGTCCGGGCGTCGCGCAGGACCGCGGCCAGGCGGGTCACCGGGCCGGTCGCCTGCTCTCGGTGCAGCCGCACGGTCAGCAGCACCTCGGTGCCGTCGGCGAGGTACCAGCTGCTCTCGACCAGGCGGCTGCGGGTGGCGATCCCGTCGTACGGGCGAACGCAGTGCCACCAGTCCTGGCCCTCGACGTCACGCAGGGCCAGGACCTTGCTCAGCGCAACACCGTCGAGGTCCGCGCGGCGCCGTCCGAGCAGCCGGACAGCAGCGTCGTTGACCTCGCAGACGAGCCCCTCGCGATCAGCGATCACCACCGCATCGGGCAGGTCGTCGTACTGACCGGCTCCCATGGGTGAGAACTTACCGTAGTCGGACCACTACTACGAGTTCAATCTCTGCGGTGGTCAGGCGCCACGTCTGGCCCGGGCTGAGGCATACAGACAGACCGCGGCGGCGGTTGCCAGGTTGAGGCTCTCGGCACGGCCGAAGATCGGGACGCGTACGACGAGATCGGCGAGGGCCGTCAGCTCGGGGGGCAGGCCCCAGGCCTCGTTGCCGAACAGCCATGCGGTCGGCGTGGACAACAGCCCCGCCGTCTCGGCTTCGAACAGGTCGTGCTGCCCGGCGCCGTCGGCGGCGATCACTCGAAGCCCGGCACCGCGCAGCGTCGCGACGGCGTCGGCGACTGGTGCACCGGCGGACAGCGGGAGGTGGAAGAGGCTGCCGGCGGTCGCACGCACACACTTGCCGTTGTACGGGTCCACCGAGCTTCCGGACAGCACGACGGCGTCCGCTCCGGCCGCGTCCGCACAGCGGATCACCGTCCCCGCGTTACCGGGGTCACGAACATTGGCGCACAGCACCACCAGCGACGGCTGGCTCCCCACCACCGGAAACACATCGTCCAAGGGCCGGTCGAGGAACCGACAGACGGCCACCACCCCTTGGGGAGTCACGGTCTGCGTGAGCGAGGCCAGTGCCTGCACAGAGGCCCGATGCCACGGGATCTGAGCCTGTCCGGCGCTCTGCACGAGACCGCGGTCGCGCCGGTCGAAGTCGGAGGTCGCGAACACCTCCGTGACCGTCCCGGCCGAGGCGAGGGCCTCCCGCACCGCCTGTGGGCCCTCCGCGAGGAACAGCCGTTGGCGGGCCCGCGGAGCGGGCTTGGTCAGCCGACGGGCCGCTCTGACCCGGGCGTCCTCAGGCCGCGGCACCGTCGCCGGAGGCCGCACCCTTGGCCGACAGCGCGCCCTCGGCGGGCACGTTGGCCCTGGCCACGTCCACCAGCGCGCTGAACGCGACGGCGTCGTTGACAGCGAGGTCGGCAAGCACCTTGCGGTCGACCTGCACCCCGGCTGCGCGCAGACCTTGGATGAGGCGGTTGTAGGTCATGCCGTTCTGGCGGGCCGCTGCGTTGATGCGGGTGATCCACAGGCGGCGGAAGTCGCCCTTGCGGGCGCGACGATCCCGGTAGCTGTAGACCAGCGAGTGGGCGACCTGCTCCTTGGCCTTGCGGTACAAGCGCGAACGCTGGCCGCGGTAGCCGGAGGCGCGCTCCAGCGTCACCCGGCGCTTCTTGTGGGCATTGACCGCCCTCTTGACGCGTGCCACGTTCGGAACTCCTCGATACTCGCTGGTGGGGTGGGTGTCGCGCTCTGGGTCAGGTGTCCCTGCTCACTTGCCGAGCAGCTTCTTCACTCTCTTGGTGTCGGCCTTCGATACGGCCTCCGTGCCGCTCAGGCGGCGCGTCAACGTCGACGACTTGTGCTCGAAGTTGTGCCGCAGACCCGCCTTCTGGCGGCGCAGCTTGCCGCTTCCGGTCAGCTTGATGCGCTTGCCGGTGCCGGAGTGCTTCTTCATCTTGGGCATGGCTCGCTGGCCCTTTCTCGCGTCTCGGGGTCACATGTCGGGGTCGAGGCTCTCGGAGCGGCGGCGTTCCTTCTTGACCGTCGGGTGCTCGACCCGCTCGACGTGCTCAGCAGTGCGTTCGACGCGCTCAGCCTCACGGTCGGCGTCGCGCTCCGCCGCGACCCGCTGCTTCTCGGCCTTGACTTCCGCTCGTGCCTCGGCCTTCTTCTTCGTCGGACCCAACACCATGATCATGTTGCGGCCGTCCTGCTTCGGCGCGGACTCGACGTACCCGAGCTCGGTCACGTCCCCAGCCAGTCGTTGCAGCAGCCGGAAACCCAGCTCGGGGCGGTGCTGCTCACGGCCACGGAACATGATCGTGATCTTGACCTTGTCGCCCTGTCTGAGGAAGCGCACGACGTGGCCCTTCTTCGTCTCGTAGTCGTGCTGGTCGATCTTCGGCCGGAGCTTCATCTCCTTGATGACCGTGTTGACCTGGTTGCGCCGCGACTCACGCGCCTTCTGGGCCGTCTCGTACTTGAACTTGCCGTAGTCCATGAGCTTGCAGACCGGGGGCCTGGCGGTAGGGGCGACCTCGACGAGGTCGAGATCGGACTCCTGAGCCAGTCGGAGGGCGTCGTCGATGCGGACGATGCCGACCTGCTCGCCGTTGGGACCGACGAGCCGCACCTCGGAAACACGGATTCGGTCGTTCACTCGCAGCTCTGTGCTGATGGGTCCTCCAGTTGGTTGTGCCCAATGTTCGCTTTCTGGTGTCAGCTCCAGCGTTCGGTGACCGCACCGAGAACGACGAAGGCTTCCGCCGCATGCACAACGGAAGCCACCTGCGCCGACGGTCCGCCGACGCGCACGCCCGCGATCTGGCGACCGCGCCGTGACCGAACCCGACGGCCGCAAGGCCGATGCGGGTGGGAGGAAACTCCACTTGTGCCGCCCCGGGCCACCCTCTGCGCACAGACGTCAGGTCCGAAACCGGTCGCGCCCAGGGTACCAGCCAGTGTGCGTGGCCCGCACCTGGGAGGACGGAGCAGGTCTGCGAACCAGGGACGACACGGGCGACATCGTCACACCTGGTCGCTGCCGCCCACCCACGCGTAGTGCTTGCCGACGCGTACCAGCCGGTGCCCGGCGGCCACCGCTCTCAAGTCCGCGCCGGCGACCGGCACCATCACCGGTCCGGCTACATCGACGACGAGCGCGTCGGCCCCTTCGCCGAGGGCCGCCTGCGCTGCCGTGACAGCGCTCACCGGCACCGGTCGTGCCTGCGGATCCCACCGCCGCAACGCGGACATGCCGGTGAAGGCGAGCAAGCCCAAACGGCCGTCGCGTCCGGTGAGGAGTACGACGGCCAGGTCCGCGTCCTTGTGCTGCGCCGCCCGGGGAGCGTGGTCGGGCTCGGTGCGCCCCGGCTCGTCGTACCCCGTCTCGTCGAGCACCGCGACCACGGGAACCAGTAGACGTGCTCCTTGGAGGGCGACGATGGCCCGGCGCACCGGTGCGCCCGAGGCGACGTCGGTCATGGCGGCGCTCACCAGCGGATCGCTCTCGCCGGTGTCACCGGCGAAGCCGGGATCGGGGATCGAACGCACGACAACACGCTACGGCGACGGTTATCCTGCTTGCCGATGCCCACCGATCGCGCGACCTGCGTCCTCGCGCTGAGCGACCTGGCTGCCGTGATCGGTACTGCCCCGCCCCGGCTCGGGCGCACTCGGCTGGTCTGCGTCGACGGGCCCGCAGGCTCGGGCAAGACGAGCCTTGCCGGCCGGCTGGAGGCGCTGCTGAACCGGGCCGGAACCGTCGTGGCGGTGGTGCACATGGACGACGTCTACCGCGGCTGGGAGACCGACTTCGGTGAGGTCCACCAACGGTTGCACCAGCAGCTGCTGGAGCCGTTGTCGCGCGGTGTGCGCGGGCGCTACCAGCGCTACGACTGGGTGGCCGGGAAGTTCACGGAGTGGCTCCCTGTGGCGGTCTGCGAGGTGCTGCTCCTCGAAGGGGTCGGCTCGGCCCCGCAACGGCTCGCGCCCATGTCGTCGATGGTGATCTGGGTCGAGGCACCCGCCGACGTACGCCTGAGCAGAGGCAGGCTGCGCGACGGTGCACGGGTACTGCCGAAGTGGCGAGCCTGGATGCAGCACGAGGACGCCGAACATCGTCGCGAGCGCACGCGCGAGCGCGCGGACCTGCGCATCGACGGGTCGCCGTCGGTCGATCTGCCTGCCGACCAGGTGCTCGCGAGCCGGTCAGTGCGATGATCGAGCAATGAGCACGACGCCGACGCGTCACCCTGTCAGCCCGGCCGACGACCCTGTCAGCCCGGCGGACGACCCTGCTGGCCGCGGGCATCAGGTCACCGACGCCGCGGAGCTGCTCCGGATGTACGGGCCGGTGCCCAAACGGGCCGCCGGCAAGGTGCACGGCCACGTCGACCACCACGACCGGGACTTCATCGCCCGGTCACCGTTCCTCGTCCTGGCCACCGCCGCCAGTGATGGCCTGCTCGACGTGTCTCCCCGCGGCGACCTGCCCGGCTTCGTTCGGGTGCTGGACGACAAGCACCTGGTGCTACCGGACCGGCCCGGCAACAACCGGATCGACTCGTTGCTCAACCTGCTCACTGATCCCCGGCTGTCGCTGATCTTCCTGGTTCCCGGGCTCGTACACACTCTTCGCGTCAACGGCACCGCGGTGGTCAGCACCGACCCCGGATTGCGGGAACTGTGCGAGGTGAAGGGCCGGCTCCCGGTCACGACACTGTTGATGCAGGTCCACGAGGTTCTGTACCAATGCCCCCGGGCACTCGTGCGCGGTCGGCTGTGGGATCCCGAGCGCCACGTCGACCCCCGGTCGCTGCCCACCCTCGACGAGGTGCTCGCCGATCAGGTCACCGGCCTCACGCAGGCCGAGTCCGTCTCGATCGGACGAGCGAGCGTCGACGATCCGCTCTGGTAGGCCGCGTGCCCGGCCGTGCTTCGATGCTGGACGACCCGCGGTGCCGGTCGCTGCGGGTAGCATTCCGGCTTCGAGCCGACCTCCGCGCGTCGGCACTGGCACCGCTGATGCCCGTCACCCGAGGAGGCTGGACATGGACTTACTGGCGAGGCTGCGCACGGGGCGCCCGGAACTCGACATCTATCTCAACGACCACCTGACCGGCGCCACCGGTGGCGTGGAGTTGATCCGGCGGATGGCGGACACCCATCGGGGCACCGACCGCGCGCCCGCGTTCGCGCGACTCGCTGCGGAGATCAGCGAGGACCGCGACGCGCTGCTGGGCTTCATGGCCGCGCTCGGCGTCCCGGCCCGCGCGCACCGGATCGCGCTCGGCTGGGCGGCGGAAAGGGTCGGCAGGCTCAAGACCAACGGACGCCTGGTGACTCGGTCACCGTTGAGCGATGTGCTCGAGCTGGAGGCGATGTCGACTGGTGTCTACGCCAAGTCGTCGCTGTGGCACGCGCTGCGGACGCTGGCCGATCACGACGTCCGGCTCGATGCCGCCAGGCTCGACGTCCTGCTGGGCAGAGCAGCCGACCAGGTGTCCCGGCTGGAGGAGCTGCATCTGGCCAGCGTGCCTGCGTCCCTCAAACCCGCGGTCACGACAGCAACCGACTGAACCTCGTCAAGGTGAAACCGGCTCCACGACGAACAGCGGTATCTCTCGCTCGGTCTTCTTCTGGTAGTCGGCGTAGTCGGGAAACGCTGTGACTGCCCGCTCCCACCACACCGCCTTCTCCTCGCCGCTGACCTCGCGTGCGATCATGTCGCGCCTGACCGGGCCGTCCTGCAGCTCGACGAGCGGGTTGGCGACCACGTTGTAGTACCACAGCGGGTGCTTGGGGGCGCCGCCGAGCGAGGCCACGACGGCGTAGCGTCCCCCGTGCTCGACCTTCATCAGCGGTGTCTTGCGGATCTTGCCCGTCCTGGCTCCCTTGCTGGTCAAGATGATGACCGGCATCCCGCGCATCGTGGCGCCCCGAGTCCCCCCGGAGCCTTCGTACTGCGCCACCTGGTCGGCCACCGACTGCTGGGTGCTGGGCTCGTAGACGCCATCGAGGGCCATCCGCACAGTCAACCACGGGTCGCGCCGCTGACCGGGTACGACGGCGTCGACCCGTCAGTCGTTGGTCGAGGTCGTGGTCTGCTGGTCGACGAGCTGGCGCAGCTGGCGTGCGGCCCGGCGGGCCCGGTCGCCGTCCGAACCCTGGATCGCCATCACGTACACCGTGGTCCCGTCGTCGGTGTCCAGCACCGCCCACGCGTCACCGCGGCGCAGGTTCACCCGCAGCACCTGCGCCCACTCCAGCCGACGTACCCGATAGACGTTGACCACGGTCAGACCGGCGGTGTCGGCGTGGACGGCGGTGCGGAAGACGCCGTTCAGCACCAGCAGCGCGACCACGAGGAACAGCACCAGGGTCAAGGTCTGCAGCCCGGAGAAGGCCCCGCGCACCTCGCCCGGCATGCCCATCCAGACGAACGCCCCGGTGCCGAGCAGCAGAGGTGCCATCGCGCCGACCGCCAACCGGGCACCGAGCGGCCGGTGCCGCCAGGGCAGCCGCGGGACGGTGGCGGACTCGGGGCCGAACCCGGGGCTGGACACGCGACTCAGAGCCGGCAGGCGTGGATGTCGGTCACCAGGATGCCGCGGCCACCGAGCTCCCACAGGTCGTCCATGATCTGCTGCGCCTGGCTGCGCGGCACCATCGAGCGCACCGCCACCCAGCCTTCGCGGTGCAGCGGCGACACCGTCGGCGACTCGATGCCCGGGGTCAGCGTGCACGCCTGCTCGACCCGCTCCACGCGGATGTCGTAGTCCATCATCACGTAACGGCGCGCGACCAGGACTCCCTGCAGCCGCCGCAGGAAGATCTCCAGTCCGGCCGGCTCGGGCGCCTCCGCCCGGGTGATCAGCACCGCTTCCGACTCCAGGATCACCTCGCCGACGATCTCCAGCCCCGCCTGCCTCAGCGTCGTACCCGTCGACACCACGTCGGCGATCACGTCGGCGACACCGAGCCGCACCGCCGTCTCCACCGCGCCGTCGAGCCGCACGACGTGGGCCTCGATCCCGCGTCGATCCAGGAACGCGCGCACCACTCCGGCGTACGACGTGGCAATGCGC
>Ga0183260_10004586_pt1 | contig 10946 bp, 11 predicted proteins | sample AntDrymUQ4972206_2_FD_129768 | JGI IMG/M metagenome (GOLD analysis project Ga0183260, IMG submission 129768) | Polar desert sand microbial communities from Dry Valleys, Antarctica - metaG UQ497 (22.06) (version 2) (version 2) | ecosystem: Environmental > Terrestrial > Soil > Desert | place...
GAGCGACGCGGTAACGGCCGACCTCGACGCCGCGCGCTTCAGCTCTGCCAGGGATTCCGAGATCTACTCGATACAGAAAACCCCCTTCAACGGGGGTTTTTAGAGCGGATGGCGGGACTCGAACCCGCGACCTTCTGCATGGCAAGCAGACGCTCTAGCCAACTGAGCTACATCCGCATAGGTGCGCCAGTATAGCGGCGGTCAGTCGGCGGCTTCGGCGTCGAGCGCCTCGTTCACGAGCCGGTCGGCGACCTCGTTATGTTCTCGGCGGACGGCTTTGTAGCGAACGGAGTCGAGCTCACGGGCAAGCCGCGTGGCCCGGACCGACAGCTCGCGGAGCGCCTCGTTCTTCACTTTGTACTCGCCGCGCATCTGCTTGACCATCAGCTCGGAGTCGGAGAGGACCTCGAGTTCCCGGACGCCAAGCTCGACCGCCTTCTCGAGCCCTGCGATCAGCGCGCTGTACTCGGCGACGTTGTTCGTCGCGACGCCGATCGCCTCGCCATGCGCAGCGAGCGCGCTCCCGTCCTCCGCCTCCAGTACATACGCGTAGGCCGCCGGGCCGGGATTGCCACGCGCGCCGCCGTCGGTCCAAAGTTTTGCTCTCAGGGAGCCGGATGCTCGACGTTGTCGATCTGCGCGCGCTGGAGCCGCCCGGAGTAGTCGACGTAGATCGACTTCCACTCGGTGAAGACGTCGAGCGCCGCCTGGCCGGCCTCGCGGTGGCCGTTGCCGGTGTCCTTCGTGCCCCCGAACGGCAGGTGCACCTCGGCGCCCGTCGTGCCCGCGTTGATGTAGGTGATCCCGGACTGGAGATCGCGCATTGCGCGGAAGGCCTTATTGACGTCGGCCGTGAAGATCGCGGTGGAGAGTCCGTAACGGATCCCGTTCGTGACCCGCACCGCCTGGTCGAAGGACGCGACGGGGATCAGCGCCGTCGTGGGGCCGAAGATCTCTTCCTGCGCAATCCGCATCTGCGGGTCGACATCGGCGAAGATGGTCGGACGGTAGAAGAAGCCCTTGCTGAGCTCGCCCTCGGAGGCGCGCTCGCCGCCGGTGAGGAGCTTCGCGCCCTCGTCCGACCCGATCCCGGTGTACGCGTGGATCTTGTCGAGCGACTCCTGGTTGATCACCGGGCCGAGGTCCGTCTCGGGGTCCCAGCCGGGGCCGATCGTCATCTGCTCGGCCCGCGCCACGAGGCGCTTCTGCAGCTCGCCGTAGACCGCCTCGTGCACGATCACGCGGCTTGCGGCAGTGCAGCGCTGCCCGGAGGTGCCGAACGCAGACCAGACGATGCCTTCGACGGCCAGTTCGAGATCGGCGTCGTCCATGACGATGATCCCGTTCTTGCCGCCGAGCTCGAGATGGACGTGCTTGAGCTTGTCGGCCGCATTCTTCGTTACCAGCACGCCGGTCTCGCGCGAGCCCGTGAAAGTGATGATCGGGACGTCCGGGTGTCGCACGAGCCGGTCGCCGGCCTCCTCTCCATAGCCGTGGACGAGGTTGACGACCCCGTCCGGCAGGCCCGACTCGCCGAGCAGCTCGATGAAGCGCTTGGCCAGCAGCGGGGTGTCCTCCGCCGGCTTCAACACGACCGTGTTACCGCAGACAAGCGCGGGCGCGAGCTTCCAGGCGGGGATCGCAATCGGGAAGTTCCACGGCGTGATCGCTCCGACGACGCCGACCGGCATCCGCACCGACATCTGGAACTTGTCCCGCAACTCCGACGGTGTCGTCTGGCCGAAGAGGCGCCGTCCCTCGCCCGCCATGTAGACCGACATGTCGATCGCCTCCTGGACGTCGCCGCCGGCCTCCGCGAGCACCTTGCCCATCTCGCGGCTCATCAGCTCGGTCAGCTCCTCCTTCTGCTCCTCGAGCAGGCGCGCGAAGCGGAAGAGCACGTTGCCGCGCTCAGGCGCCGGGACGAGCCGCCACTCTTCGAACGCGGCCTTGGCGGCCTCGACGGCGCGGTCGACGTCGGCGGCAGCCGAGCGCGGGAAGCTGCCGAGCGTCTCGCCGGTCGCCGGCGCGAGCGACTCGAAGGTGTCCCCGGAGGCCGCGTCCGTCCAATCGCCGCCAACGTAGTTCTGGAACTGTTTCTCCGCGACCGCCATCGGCGGCCAGTGTACTTAGAGCTTCTAACGTGATGGGCCTCGTCGACGGGGTGCGCTGGGTGGCGCGAGGTAAGGACGCAAGCGTCGATATGCGCATATCGACGCGACTGAGGACGCCGCATCGCGCCGCCCAGCGTGCGCCGGCGGCCCAGCGCTTCATTGCGTTAGAAGCTCTTAGGAGCCTTCGATGTCCGGGAAGGTGCCCGGAATGCGCGCGCGGCGGCGGTCGCGGAGCTCGCGCTTGCCGCCGTACTCACGGCCGTCGCGACGGTCGTCCCCCTCGCGCCGGTCGACGATCACCGACACGTTCGGGTTGTCCTTGTAGTACTCGACCATCTTCTCGTAGAGCTCACCCTCGAGCTCGCGGGGGATCACGCAGTAGATCACCCTCTCAGTGTACGAGCCTGGGCGGCCAGCGCTAGACGCGCGCGATGTCGGGCATCAGGCGCCCGTCGTCCGCGAGTTGCGCGTTCCAGCTCTGGTAGCCCTGCTCGAGCTCGTCCAAGTCATGCCCGCGCTCGGCGAGCCGCAGCGGCTGCGTCGCGTCTGGCGACACGCGGTACTGGTACCAGGAGATCTCCCACGCGACGGTCACGACCATCTCGCCGCTGACGCTCGAGAGCGGGACGATCGACGCCTTCGGCGGACCGAGGCTCTTCGCGACTCCGGCCACGGTTCGCCGGTGCGAGCTCGCGTTGAAGAGGTCGGCTGCCTCGACGACGGCGAGCTCGGGCTCGGACAGGCGACGCAGGATCGGCGCGTCCGCAACCGGCGCTTCCCCGCCCCGCTTGGCCCAAAACAGACCGCCCCAGCGGCCCTTGCGGCGACGCACGTCGAACGGCACCGCCGGTACCGACGGGCCACCCTCGCGCAGCCAGCCGTGCTCGAGCGCGATCTCAGCGCAGAGCGGGCAGACGTCGACGTACTCGCCCCCATTGGGCGAGAAGCGGATCGCATGCTCGCCCATGAGCAGGGAGCGCTCACAGATCGCGCAGGTTCGCGTCACGGCGGAACGCGTCACACGCATTCGGCGACCGTAGCAGAGCCTTGGGAGTTATCCACAGCTCGTGTTCTGCTATATGTAACTCACATATGTATCGACGACGGGGATGGCACGGACGAGGCGGACGCATTGAGCGCTTCCAGGTTGCCGCGCTCCTCCTGCTTCTCCGCGAGCGCAAAGCGCACGGTTACGACCTGCTCGAGCGGCTACCGGAGCTGACAGGCGAGGAGCGCATCGATGTCGGCAATCTCTATCGCGTCCTCCGCGCGCTCGAGGAGCAGGAGCTCGTGAGCAGTGAGTGGGATGAGAAGCTCCCCGGACCGGCCAAGCGCACCTACGAGCTGACCGACGCCGGCGGCGGGGCGCTCGAACGCTGGGCCGCCTCGCTCGCCGACACCCGCACCCAGATCGATCGCTTTCTCACGCGATACCAGGAAAGGAGGTGACCATGCATCACCGCAGATTTCATCGCAGGCGCGCACCGCTCGGCGCGCGCTTCTACGCCCGCGAGAACGTGCTCGAGCGGCTGGACGAGTACCAGCGCGACCTCGAGCAGGAGCTCGCCGACGTCGTCGAGCTGATCAGCCGGCTTCGAGCCGGCGAGGGCGCGAGCCCGCAGGCCCAGACGGCCTGACCGAAGCCGCACTGCGGCTTCCTTCAGGGACTCTGCCGGCTCGGGCGGGCCTTGCCCGTCCCAGCCCTGGCGGAAGAGAGGATGAAGTGATCGTCGAATCCAGTCGCTACTCGACGTCAACGGCAGCTAGAGATCAGTGCGTAGCGGCTGCCTCGCGCTCGCGCTTCGTGTCCTCGATCACCTTTTGGGCGACGTGCGAGGGCACCTCCTCGTAGCGCAGAAAGTGCATCGAGTAGTCGCCTCGGCCGCCGGTGATCGACGTCAGCGTCTGCAGGTAGGTCAGCATCTCCGCCATCGGCACCTCGGCCTTGATCGTCGTCATCCCCGATGCCGGCTCCATCCCGTGCAGGCGCCCACGCCGGGAGTTGAGGTCGCCGTTGACCGCGCCCACGGCCCCGTCGGGGACGGTCACCTCGAGCTCCATGATCGGCTCCAGCAAGACGGGCTCGGCCTTCGAGTACGCGTCCTTGAACGCCATCGAGCCGGCGATCTTGAACGCCATCTCCGAGGAGTCGACGGTGTGGTACGAGCCGTCCACGAGCAGCACGCGGACTCCCTGGACGGGAGCGCCTGCGAGCTCGCCATGGTGCATTGCCTCCTGGACTCCCTTGTCGACGGCGGGCCGGAAGCTCTGCGGGATGACGCCGCCGACGATCTTGTCGACGAACTCGTAGCCGACATTGCCGTCGATCGGCTCGAGTACGATCGTGCAGTCGCCGAACTGGCCGCGCCCGCCCGTCTGCTTCTTGTAGCGGGCGTGCGAGCGCGACTCCCGGCGGATCGTCTCCAGGTAGGGCACGCGTGGCGGGTGCAGCTCGACGTCGACGCCGAAGCGACGCTTGGCGCGGTCGAGCGCGACCTCGACGTGCATCTGGCTCATCCCGGAGAGGATCTCCTCGCCGGTCTGCTGGTCGCGGCGCAGGTGGAGGGTCGGGTCCTCCTCGGCGAGCCGGCGGATCGCCTGCGCGACCTTCTCTTCGTCCCCCTTTATCCTCGGCGTGACGGCGAAGCTCATCACCGGCTCGGGGAAGCCAATCTCCGGCACGTCGGTCGCGACCTCCTTGTCGAGCAGGAGGTCTCCGGTCTGCACCTCCTTCAGCTTCGCGACGGCGCCGATGTCGCCGGGGCCGAACTCCTGGGCGGCGATGTGTTCCTTGCCCTGCTGGAAGAGCAGCGAGCCCATCCGCTCCTTCGCGTGCGTCCGCGCATCGACAAGCGTCTGCTCTGGCTTGACGGAGCCCTGTAGGACGCGGAAGAGGTTGATCCGGCCCGCGAACGGGTCGGCGATCGTCTTGAAGACGAAAGCGGCCGTGTCGGCGCCCTCGATGTGCGTGATCGAGCCCGCCTTCGCCGGCGACGGCACCCCTTCGACGATCAAGTCGAGCAGAGCGTGCGTGCCGAGGTTTTTCGTCGCGACGCCGCAGGCGACCGGGAAGACCTCGCCGCGCGTGACCGCGTCCTTGAGGGCGTGCGCGACCTCTTCGACGCCGAGCTCCTGGCCGTCGAGATAGCGCTCCATCAGGCCCTCGTCGGTCTGAACCACCTCGTCGAGGAGCTTCTCGCGGTACTCCCGGACGAGGTCGACCAGATCGTCCGGGATTGGGCCCGGCTCGGGCTCCTGCTCACCCTCGGCGCTCGTGTACGCGCACAGGTGGAGCACGTCGACGATCCCGGTCAACTCGTGCTCGGAGCCAATCGGGAGGTGGACGGCGACGCAGCGCGCGGAGAGCTGCTCCTGTAGCTGCGCCAGCGCGCGGAAAAAGTCGGCGCGCTCGCGATCGAGCATGTTGACGAAGAGGACGCGCGCGAGCCGGAGCTCTTCGGCGCGCTTCCACACGCGCCCGGTGCCTACCTCGACCCCCATGACCCCGCTGAGCACGACGAGCGCCCCTTCGACGACGCGGAGCGAGCAGCGCGCCTCGCCCTGAAAGCTCGGGTCGCCGGGAACGTCGATCAGGTTGATCTTTCTGCCCTGCCACTCCGCGTGCGTGAGCGAGAGCGAGATCGACATCCTCCGCTGCTGCTCGTCGTCATCCCAGTCCGCTACCGTCGAGCCCGCGTCGATCGTGCCGAGCCGGTTCGTCTCCCCCGCCTGGAAGAGGAGCGCCTCGACCAGCGAGGTCTTGCCCGTGCCACGGTGGCCGACGACGGCGACGTTGCGAATCTTTCCAGGCTCGAAAGCGGGCATGCGGGGCTTCCTCCTTGGCTCTCCGGGTGCGGGGACGGCAATCGTAACCCGCTGGCTATGCGACCGGCGCGCGGGCGCTGATGCTACCCAGGCGAGCCTTGAGGCGGAGGATCGCCTTCGTGTGCAACTGCGAGACGCGCGACTCGGTGACGCCGAGCACCTCGCCGATCTCGCGCAGGGTCAGCTCCTCGTAGTAGTAGAGCGTGACGACGAGTTTCTCCCGCTCGGGCAGACGGGCGATCGCCTCGCCGAGCGCCTCGCGCGTCTCGGTCTGCTGAAGCGCCGACTGCGGCTCAGGCCCCTGCGTGTCCTCGATCGTGTCGATCAAGGCGATCTGGTCGCCGCCGGCCGACACGGTCCAGAGCTCGTCCAGCGCCGCGATCGACGACCGCGAGATCTCGGTCAGGCTCGCGCCGAGCTCGTCCTCGGTCATCCCGAGCTTCGTGGCGATCTCCTCGTCGGTCGGGGCGCGGTGCAGCTTCTTCTCCAGCTCGGCGATCGCGCGCTCGATGTCCCGCGCGCGAGCGCGAACCGAGCGCGGCACCCAGTCGAGCGCGCGCAACTCGTCGATGATCGCACCCTTGATGCGCGCGATCGCGTAGGTCTCGAACTTGATCTCGCGGTCGGGGTCGAAGCGCTCGATCGCCCCGATCAGCCCCAGCAGGCCGTACGAGACGAGATCGCCCTCGTCGACGTGCGCAGGCAGGCCGCTGCCGAGGCGGCCGGCGACGAACTTGACGAGCGGCGCGTACGTGAGGATCAGCCGGTCGCGGACCGCCCGGTCACCCGTTTTCCGGAACTCCTGCCACAGTGCGCCTGTGTCGTCCACGTTCGCCACGAGGAGAGAATACGCCGCGTCAGGCTGGATTCTTGCTCAGCGCGGTCGAATGAGCTTTGCGGACATCGTCGCCATCCATCCGCCGAGCGCCGCCGAGGCCACTGCGATCACCCATTGATCCGCCCGCGCGGCGGCGAACGCGACGAAGCCGAAGCCCAACGCAAGGACGAGGAAGAGCAGCCCGAGCGCGTGTCGCTGGGAGAGCATCCGGGCCAAGGCTACAATCCGACCCGACACATAGGGGCGTAGCTCAGTTGGTAGAGCGGCGGTCTCCAAAACCGTAGGTCGCAGGTTCGAGCCCTGTCGCCCCTGTCCTATCGGCACATGATCGGAATCTGCGGAAGCAGATTCCGATCGCGCTAAGACCCCTGGAGGGTCGCTTCGCTCCCGGGCCCGATCTGTCAAAGCTCGCGTCCCCGCCGTAGCCCGAATCGCGCGAAGACCGAGAGACATGAAATTGGCCGTCGGCGCCGAATTCCTGGCGTGGGCGCGCGCCCAGCGATCGTGCTGCCCGAGCAGCCCGTACCCCCTGCGGCGCTCGTGGTAGACGATCGTGTTGGGGAGGTGGCCGCAGTCTCTCCCCGGGCGCGCGCCCGCTTTTTGCTTCACATCGTGAGCAGGCGCCTCCGTGTTTCTCAGCTGAGACCCCGTCAGGCGGGGAGCGGTGCGAAGCTGGCTTCGGTGGGCTACGCTGCCGCCGTGCGGCGCCTGCTGTCGATCTCCGTGTTGCTCCTTGTTGGCTCTCTCGCCCCGGCGGCGGGGTCCGTTTCAGCGGGCACGACGCGCGTCAACGTGCACGAGAAGTGCAGCTACAAGCTCCTCCCCAGCCAGGGGGTCGCCCTGACAGCCAGTCTCACCTTCAGCAGCGCGCGCGGGGGGCGATCGGCGACCGTGCACGTCACTCCCGGGTGGAACATCGGGCGTCTCTACCCAAAGGCCGAGACGGCTCTGATCGTGCGATTGAGCCCGGGACAGACCGCACGAAGGGTCGTCACGCGCAGGATCCCCAGCGTGCCGAGATTGTGGAAGCAACTGCAAGCCGGAGGAATCAACTGCGCCTCGACCTTCTCCTACACGATCCCGTAGGCAGTCGGAGAAGCCCGACGTCGTAGCTGGGACGCAGGCTGCGACGATCAGCTCAGGCGGAACGAGAGAATGGGGCCGAGAGGCTGCTGGAGCTTCCATGTGACCCGATAGCGGCCCGGCCCCCGGCTGGGGTAGTTCCGGTGCCAGAGCACCGAAGACTTGTAGAACTGACCCTTGCTCCGGATCGGAAAGCTTCGGCACGTCGCAGCGCCTTCAGGCGGCTCGACGCACAGCTTGTAGCGGGTGAAGTACTGGGCGACCGTCGTGACGTCCAGGTACAGGGCGCCGTTCTTTCGAACAATTCCGAAGCAGAGATCCCCGGTCGAGCTGCAATAGCTAGCCACCGGCTTCGATGCTGCGTCAGCGCCCCCGCCGAGCAGGCTGAACACGACGGCCGCGCCTAGGACAGCGTGCTTTCGCATGTCGTGGATGATCCGCTAGAGCCGGCCGGTCAGTCAAGCCGCACGCCGCGTGCTTCGACGGCCCCACGGCGTCTGGACTAGACGGCGACGGGCATAGCAGCGGAGCGGCCGTCGTCGATCACTCGCTCGAGCGCCTCGACGCAGCGGGCGTCGAAGGCGGTGCCGGCTTCTTTTCGGAGCAGGCCGAGAGCGCGCTCGTGCGTCCAAGCCTCGCGGTAGACGCGCTCGGAGCGAAGCGCGTCGTAGACGTCGCAGACGGCCAGCACCCGCGTCTCGAGCGAGAGCGACGTGGCACCGTCGGGGTAGCCGCTGCCGTCGAGCCGCTCGTGATGGGCCCGGACGAGGCGGCGAACGCCAGGCGAGGAACCCAGCCGACCGAGGAGCGAGTCGCCCCATGCCGCGTGCCTCTGGACGAGCGCGTACTCCTCGTCGTCCAGCGCGGCGGGCTTCTGCAAGATGTCGTCGGGCACGGAGAGCTTGCCAATGTCATGGAGCAGACCTCCCGTGGCGAGCTCGCGTAGGCGCGCAGGCGCGAGGCCCAGCTCCTCTCCGACGCTCACTGCGAGCAGCGCGACACGGCGTGTATGTCCCTCGGTGTACTCATCCTTCTCGGCGAGCAAGCGCACGAGGCCACCCACCTGGGAACCGAGGAACGTCACCTCGGCGGAGACGAGTTCCGCGCCACGGAGGTCGCCGGCGAGAGGCCTGGAGGGTGACGAGCGGAAGAGATCGACGGCGACGGGCGCGCCGACAAGCAGAACGCCCGCGACCTCGAGCCCATGCCCGAGCCACCAAGACAGATCCCAGTAGGACCTCGTCAGGGCGGGGACGAGCGCACCGGCAAGCCAAACGAGACCGACGAAGACGCCGAGATCGGCGCGGCGCCGGGTGAGCAAGACGGTATGGAGTGCCCGCAGTGCGAGCAGGCCGTAGAAGGCGAGACCGACGACGAGCACTGCGATCGCCGGCAGGCTGGCCGGCTCGGGCACGGAGGGGACAAGGCTTGGCAGCACGAGCGCGGCGAGGCCGAGGGCGAGGACTCCGACCATCAACCCGGCCTGAAGCCAGAGCAGCGGTCGCACAGCCCGGGGGCTCCGTGCGGTGGGCAGAGCGGAGAGCGCAAGGATGACGCCGCCGACGGGCAGGGTGGCGGCCCCTGTCAGCGCCACCACGCCATTCATCTCGACGATGAAGCCGGGGCTCGCAAAACCGTGCACGAGCAGCAGGGACGCCATCACGGTGAACGCCGTTCCAACGAGCACCGCACGGGCGTCGCCGCGACGCCAGCCACCGTACGAGAGCGCTACACCGGCGGCGGTGGCGAGCAGCGATGCGAGCACGACGCTCCAGAAGTGCGTCTCGCTCGAGAGCATCACCTTGTCGCGGCTAACGAAGTGAATCAGGGCAGGCGGAAGGATGGCAGTGACACCGCCCGCCACGAACAACGAGGAAAACCTGTCCCACCGCACGGAGGCGTTATCGGCACCGGCAGATCGGTTCGTTAGGCTCAGATGATGGCGGTTCTCAACAGCCAGGTCGACCGAGACGGGATCTTCGCCCAGCGCACGCGGCGCATGGAGACGCTCGTCGCCGAGCTACGCGAGCGGACAGCGCTCGTCGCCCGCGGCGGGGGCGAAAAGGCCGTCGAGCGGCACCGGTCGCGCGGCAAGCTGACGGCTCGCGAGCGGATCGACCGGCTGATCGACCCTGGCACCGCCTTCCTCGAGCTGAACGCACTCGCCGCCTGGGAGCTCTACGACGGGGCGGCGCCGTCGGCCGGGGTCGTGACCGGGATCGGCGTCGTCGAGGGACAGGAATGCGTGGTCGTCGCGAACGACGCAACCGTGAAGGGCGGCTCCTATTTTCCGCTGACCGTCAAGAAGCACCTGCGCGCGCAGGAGGTCGCCGAGCAGAACCACCTCCCGTGCATCTACCTGGTCGACTCCGGCGGCGCCTTCCTGCCGCTCCAGGCCGAGGTCTTCCCGGACCGCGAGCACTTCGGCCGGATCTTCTACAACCAGGCGCGCATGTCGGCCAAGGGGATCCCGCAGATCGCCGTGGTGATGGGCTCGTGCACCGCCGGTGGCGCGTACGTGCCCGCGATGAGCGACGAGACCGTGATCGTGCAGGGCACCGGCACGATCTTCATCGGCGGTCCGCCGCTCGTGAAGGCGGCGACCGGCCAGGAGGTGAGCGCAGAGGAGCTCGGCGGCGCCGACGTCCACACGCGCCGTTCGGGGGTCGCTGACCACTACGCAACCTCCGACGAGCACGCGCTCGCGCTCGCGCGCCAGATAGTCCGCAGCCTGCATCGGCCGCGCAAGGAGCTTCCCTGGGACGTAGCACCGCCCGAGCCGCCCGCGCTCGACCCAAACGACCTCTACGGGCTCGTCCCCGAGGACTTCAAGCACGAGATGGACGCGCACGAGTTGATCGCACGGATCGTCGATGGCTCGCGGTTCGCCGAGTTCAAGGCGCTCTACGGCGAGACGCTCGTCTGCGGCTTCGCTCGGATCGAGGGCTACCCCGTCGCGATCCTCGCGAACAAGGGCGTCCTCTTCGCCGAGTCGGCCCAGAAGGGGGCTCACTTCATCGAGCTCGCGTGTAAGCGGAAGATCCCGCTCGTCTTCCTGCAGAACATCACCGGCTTCATGGTCGGCA
>Ga0183260_10004587_pt1 | contig 10945 bp, 11 predicted proteins | sample AntDrymUQ4972206_2_FD_129768 | JGI IMG/M metagenome (GOLD analysis project Ga0183260, IMG submission 129768) | Polar desert sand microbial communities from Dry Valleys, Antarctica - metaG UQ497 (22.06) (version 2) (version 2) | ecosystem: Environmental > Terrestrial > Soil > Desert | place...
GTTGGTGAGGGCCTCCTGGGCGATGCGGAACAGGGCCTGCTCGACCTCGGCGCCGACGTCACCGAGGTCGTCGTCGCCATCGAGCCGGGTGGTGAGGTCGTGGGCGCGGCCCACCACCTCCAGGTGCTTGGCCAGGCTCGCGCCGAGCCCGTCGCGCTCGAGCTCGGGGGGCCGCAGCTGGAGGATGAGGGAGCGGAGCTCGTCGAAGATGTCGTCGAGGAGGCTCCCGGCGCCGGCGTTGTCACCGGCCTCCAGGCGCAGCCGCAGTCCGAAGAGCGACTGGGTGAGGGCATCGTGCAGCTCCCGGGCCAGGCGGTTGCGCTCCTCGAGCACCGACAGCTCCTGGCTCGCCTCGTAGAGGCGACTGTGCTCGATGAGGACGGCCGCATGGTCGGCCAGGTCCCGTACGAGGCGCTGGTCGTCGGCGTCGAAGCCCCCGTCCTTGTTGGCCAGGTAGAAGGCGGCCACGACGTCGCCCCGGAACACGATCGGGACGGCGAGGAAGGCGTCGAGGTCCGGGTGGGCGGACGGCCACCAGCCCTGGAAGCGGTTGTCGCTGCGCACATCCTCGCTGCGAAAGGGCTCCGGGTCGTGGAGGGCGGCGCCCAGCAGGCCGTGGGTGTGGGGGAGCGGGCCGATGGCATCGATCTCGTCGTCGGTCAGCCCCGCCGAGATCCACTCGCTGAACCCGTCGCCCTCCTCGTCTGGTACTCCGAGGGCGGCATAGCGGGCACCCGAGAGCCCGCGAGCCGCCTCCACCAGTCGCTCCAGCACGGCATCGGACCGGAGGTCGCCGGCCATGCCGAGGAGCGCCTCGCTCACCGCCGCCAGCGCCGCCGACCGATCAGCCACGTCAGGTCCCCGGGGTCTCGCTGAGTCCGCCGTCACCCATCTGCCGGTAGAGGTCGTAGATCTCCTTGCAGACCCCGCACAGCGGCAGCTTCTTGGGGTCCTGCTGGGGGACGAACCGCTCGCCGCACAGGGCCTCCACCGGGTAGCCGTAGATGCGGGCCTCGGTGACCTTGGCCAGGGCCGACTCGCCCGCCTCCGTCTTCACGATGTGGGCCGCCTTGGGCGGGGCGGTCTCGGTGCGCTCGTCGGTGCGCTCGTCGAGGTCGGGCCGCATCGTGGTGAGGGGGGCCGGCGCAGGCGTGCTCATCGAGGTTGATGCTACCCGCCGTCAACTTGCATCATCATGCGTCATACTGCATCATTTTCGGATGAGGGACGTCGGCATCATCGGGGCCTCGGGGTTCACGGGCGCCGAGCTGCTGCGCCTGTGCGCCCAGCACCCCGATCTCGACGTGTGCCTCGCCACCGGCGACACCCAGGCCGGCACGCGGGCCGCCGACCTCTACCCGAGCCTGGCCGCCGCCCACCCCGACCTCGTCTTCAGTGCCTACGACGCCGACGCCGTTGCCGGGCTCGAGCTCGTCTTCCTGGGCCTGCCCCATGGTGCCAGCCAGGCCATCGTCCCGGAGCTCATCGGCAAGGTCGGCCATCTCGTCGACCTGGCCGCCGACTTCCGACTGCAGGATCCGGCCATGTACCCGCGATGGTACGGCGGTGACCACACCGTCCCCGAGCTGCTGGGCGACTTCGCCTACGGGCTCCCGGAGCTCTTCCGGGACGAGATCCGGGCCGCCGACCACGTCGCCACCCCGGGTTGCTACCCGACCGCCGCCGCCCTGGCCCTGGCGCCGCTGGTGCGGGCGGGGGCCGTCGAGACGAGCGGGATCATCGTCGACGCCGCCTCCGGCGTGTCCGGTGCTGGGCGCCCGCCCCAGCCGACCACCACGTTCTGTGCGGTGGACGAGGACTTCAGCGCCTACGGCCTCCTCGACCACCGCCACACCCCGGAGATGGAGCAGGTCCTCGGCGGGTCCGTGCTGTTCACCCCGCACCTGGCGCCGATGAACCGGGGGATACTGACCACCTGCTACGCCCGGCCGACCCGCGCCACCTCCACGGAGGCGTTGTTGGAGCTCCAGCGGGTGGCCTACGCCGCCGAGCCGTTCGTGGTCGTGACCGACGGGTCGCCGTCCACCAAGGCCACCCTCGGGTCGAACTGCGCCCACGTCACCGCCCGGTTCGCCGACCGCACCGGCTGGGTGCTGGCCATCGCCGCCCTCGACAACCTCACCAAGGGCGCCTCCGGCGCCGCCATCCAGTGCGCCAACCTCCTCCTCGACCTCCCCGAGACCACCGGTCTCCCCCTCGCCGGGCTCTACCCATGAGCGTGACGGCGGCGGGCGGCTTCACCGCCCACGGGGTCGCGTGCGGCATCAAGCCGTCCGGCGACCTCGACCTCAGCCTGGTGGCGACCGTCGACGGCGCGCCGGTCAGCGCCGCCGCCGTCTTCACCCAGAACAAGATGACCGCCGCGCCGGTCATCACGACGAACGCCCACCTCACCCTCACGGGCGGTCGGGCGGCCGCGGTGATCCTCAACAGCGGCTGCGCCAACGCCGCCACCGGCCAGCCGGGGCTCGCCGATGCCGAGGCCATGTGCGCGCAGGTCGCCGCCGAGCTGGGCTGCCGGAACGAGGAGGTGCTCGTCTGCTCGACAGGACTGATCGGCTACGCGCTGCCCATGGGTGCCATTGGTGCGGGCGTGCCCGCCCTCGTCGCCGGGCGCAGCTCCGACGGTGCCCTCGCGGCCGCCGAGGCCATCCGAACCACCGACACCCACCGGAAGGAGACGGTCGTGCAGGGCGACGGGTTCACGGTGGGCGGAATGGCCAAGGGCGCCGCCATGCTGGCCCCGGACATGGCCACCATGCTGGCCGTGCTCACCACCGACGCCGCCCTCGGGCCCGAGGCGCTCACCGAGATCCTCCGGTCGGGGGTGGCCGGCAGCTTCAACGCCATGACGTCCGACGGCTGCACCTCCACCAACGACACCGTCATCCTCCTCGCCTCTGGTGCCGCCGGACCTCCGAGCGATCAGCGCTCCTTCGCAGCCGCCGTGGCCGAGGCCTGCCTCGACCTGGCTGGCCAGATGGTGAGCGACGCCGAAGGGCACACCAAGGTCGTGCAGGTGAGGGTCACCGGTGCGCTGTCCGATGATGAGGCGCGGGCCGGCGCCCGCAAGGTCGCCGAGAGCCAGCTGGTGAAGTGCTCGTGGTACGGCAAGGACCCCTATTGGGGGCGCGTGGCCAGCGAGCTGGGCAGCGCCGGCATCGCCTTCGAGGCCGACAAGCTGAGCGTGCGCTACGGCGACCTCCTCGTGGCCGAGCACGGCGTCACCGTCGAGGTGGACCCGGCCGCCATGGCCAGCTACATGGCCGAGGAGCGGATCGAGGTGACCGCCCACCTCGGCCTGGGGGACGGCACTGCGCGCGTCCTCACCAACGACCTCACCCACGCCTACCTCGACGAGAACATGGGCACGTCTTGACCGCCACCACGCGCGCGGCGGCCGAGGAGCGGGCCGCCGTGCTCATCGAGGCCCTGCCCTACATCCAGCGCTTCCGCGACCGCACCATCGTGGTGAAGCTGGGCGGCAACGCCATGGTCGACCCCGCCCTGTTCACCTCCTTCGCAGAAGATGTCGTGCTGATGCGCTCGGTCGGCTTGCGTCCTGTCGTGGTGCACGGTGGCGGACCGCAGATCAGCCACCTCATGGAGCGCCTCGGCATGGTGCCCGAGTTCGTGGACGGGCACCGGGTCACCGATGCTGAGACAGTGGACATCGCCCGCATGGTGCTGGTGGGCAAGGTGAACCGCGAGATCGTCGGCGCCGTCAACCTCCACGGCCCGCTGGCCGTGGGCGTGAGCGGCGAAGACGCCGGCCTCATCCTGGCCGAGGCCCGGGATCCCGAGCTCGGCTTCGTGGGCGACGTGCACACCATCAACCCGGCCATCCTCGAGCGGCTGCTGGCCGAAGACCTCATCCCGGTGGTGTCCACCATCGGCGCCGACGCCAAGGGACAGACCTACAACATCAACGCCGATGCGGTCGCCGGCGCCCTGGCCGAGTCGCTGGGCGCCGAAAAGGTCATCTACCTCACCGACGTCGAGGGGCTCCTGGCCGATGTGGCCGAACCCTCCAGCCTGATCAGCCGCATCGAGGCACCGGCACTGCAGTCTCTGGTGGACGACGGCACCCTCACCGGCGGCATGATCCCCAAGATCGCCGCCTGCCTCGATGCCGTCGCCCACGGTGTCGGCTCGGCCCACCTCCTCGACGGCCGGCTGCCCCACGTGCTGCTCCTCGAGCTGTTCAGCGACGCCGGCGTCGGCACCATGATCACCCGTGGTGCGCCCTCATGACCGCCCACGCGCAGGCGATGGCGGCACCGCCACTCGACCACTGCCCGCTGATGCCCACCTACGGGCCACCGGCGCTCCAGCTCGTACGGGGCGAGGGGGCCTGGCTGTGGGACAAGGACGGCACCCGCTACCTGGACCTGTTGTCCGGCCTGGCCGTGACCGGCCTCGGCCACAGCCACCCGGCCGTCGCCACCGCCCTCTACGAGCAGGCCCAGACGCTGCTGCACGTCTCCAACCTCTTCGGCACCGAGCCGGGCTGGCAGGTGGCCCAGACCCTCGACCGCCTCCTGGGCGTCGGCCAGCCCGGCTGGCCCGCCGATGGCGGGATGCGGGGTCAGGTGTTCTTCGCCAACTCTGGCGCCGAGGCCAACGAGTGCGCCCTCAAGCTGGCCCGACGCTTCGGCGGCCGGGGCCGGCATGTGGTGGTGAGCGCCTTCGGCTCCTTCCACGGCCGCACGCTGGCCACCCTGCACGCCACCGGACAGCCCGCCAAGCACGAGGTGTTCCAGCCCCTCCCGGAGGGCTTCCGCCACGTGGCCTGGCAGGACCTCGACGCGCTGGAGGCCGCCCTCGACCCGTCGGTGGCTGCCATCCTGCTCGAAGCGGTGCAGGGCGAGGGGGGCGTCAACCCTGCCCCCGCCGAGTACCTCCAAGGCGTGCGCCGGCTCTGCGACGAGCGCGGCATCCTGTTCATGATCGACGAGGTGCAGACCGGCCTCGGACGCTGCGGGGCGTGGTTCGCCCACCAGCGGCTCGGGGTGGTGCCCGACGTCGTCACCATGGCCAAGGCCCTCGGCAACGGCGTCCCCATCGGTGCCTGCTGGGCCCGCACCGAGGTGGCCGCCGCCTTCGAGCCCGGCGACCACGCCACCACCTACGGGGGGCAGCCGCTCGCCACTGCAGCCGCCCGGGCCGTGCTGGCCGTCATGGAGGCCGAGGACGTTCCGGCCCGGGCCGAACGGGCCGGGCAGAGGCTCACCGCCGGTGCCCTCGCCCTTCCCGGCGCCATCGCCGTGCGGGGCATGGGCCTGCTGCTCGCCGTCGAGCTCGAGAGCCACGACGCCAACATCATCGCGGCTCGTCTGCTGGAGCTCGGCGCCATCGTCAACGCCGTCACCCCCACGGCCCTACGGCTGGCCCCGTCACTGCTCATCACCGACGACGAGGTCGACCACGCCCTGGCCCTGCTGGCCGAGGCGCTGGCATGACCCGCCACGTGCTGGAGCTGGACGACCTGCATGCGGCCGAGATCGTCCGCGTCCTCGACCTGGCCGACGATCCCACCCGGCCGCCGCTGCTCGCCGGTCAGACGGTGGGGCTGTACTTCGAGAAGCCGTCGCTGCGCACCCGCCACTCCTCGGAGGTGGCCGTCGTCCAGCTGGGTGGTCACCCGGTGACCTTCCGTGGCGACGAGATCGGCGTGGGGGAGCGGGAGCCGATGGCCGACATCGCGAGGGTCCTGGCCGGCTATCACGCCGCCATCGGGGCCCGGGTGTTCGACCACGGGATGCTGGAACAGCTGGCCGCCGCCTCGTCGATCCCGGTCGTCAACCTGCTCTCCGACACCGGACACCCGTGCCAGTCCCTGGCCGACCTGCTGACGATGCGCCAGGAGTGGGGGGCCCTGGAGGGTCGCACCCTCGCCTGGGTCGGCGACTACAACAACGTGGCCCGCAGCCTCGCCCTCGGCGCCGCTCTCACCGGCATGTCGCTCCGCATCGCCAGCCCGGCTGGCTACGGCCCCACGGAGGCCGACGTCGACCGGCTGGTGCTGGCCGGCCTCGAGGGGCCGCCCGAGGTGTTCGACCGCCCCGCCGACGCCGTCGGAGGGGCCGACGCCGTCCACACCGACGTGTGGTCGTCCATGGGTCACGAGGACCAGGCCGAGGCCCGCAACCGCGCCTTCGAGGGCTTCCAGGTGGACGACGCAGTGATGGCGGAGGCCTCCGCGCACACCGTGTTCATGCACTGCCTGCCCGCCCATCGCGGCGAGGAGGTGGCCGCGTCCGTCGTGGACGGGCCGCAGAGCCGGGTGTTCCCGCAGGCCCACAACCGCCTCCACGCCTTCCGGGGCCTGCTGCGGTTCCTCCTCGAGGACGCCGCCTCGTGAGCACGAAGCCCCAGCGCCAGCACCGGATCGCCAAGCTCCTGTCCGAGCAGGCCGTCACCAGCCAGAGCCACCTCATCGAGCTGCTCGGCCGCCAGGGCGTGCGCGCCACCCAAGCCACGGTCTCGCGCGACCTCGAGGACCTCGGTGCCATCAAGGTGCGGGTGGCCGGCAGCGACACCGCCTACGCCATCCCCGAGCTCCCCACCGAACAGCGCGCGCCTGAGGACCACCTGCGCCGCGTCTTCGGCGACTGGGTGGTGGAGGTGAACCACTCCGGCAACCTCGTCATCCTGCGCACCCCACCCGGTTCCGCCCACGTGGTGGGCTCAGCCCTCGACCGCTCCAGCCTCGCCTCGGTGCTCGGCACTGTGGCCGGAGATGACACCCTGATCGTCGTCGTGACCGAGGAGGTCGGCGGCGCCAGCGTGGCCCAGCAGCTATCCGACCTCGCCGGCTTGTAGCTCCCAAGGAAGAAGGAACCCCATGCCCAAGCGCGTCGTCCTCGCCTACAGCGGCGGCCTCGACACCTCGGTCGCCGTCCGCTGGATGACCGACGAGATGGACGTGGAGGTCATCGCCCTGGCCGTCGACGTCGGTCAGGCGGGCGAGGACTACGAGGTCGTCAAGGAGCGGGCCATGGCGGCCGGCGCCACCCTTGCCATCGTCGTGGACGCCAAGGAGGAGTACGCCGCCGAGTACTGCGCCCCTGCCCTCGCCGCCAACGCCCTCTACGAGAGCCGGTACCCGCTGGTGTCGGCGCTGTCCCGCCCCGTGATCGTGAAGCACCTCGTCGAAGCGGCCAAGTTCCACGGCGCCGACGCCGTCGCCCACGGCTGCACCGGCAAGGGCAACGACCAGGTGCGCTTCGAGGTGTCCACCCGGGCCTTGAACCCCGATCTCGAGGTGATCGCGCCGGTGCGCTCTTGGGGCATGAACCGGGAGGAGAGCATCCTCTACGCCTACGACCACGACATCCCGATCATGGCGACGAAGGAGAAGGTGTACTCCATCGACGACAACATCTGGGGCCGGGCCATCGAGTGCGGCGAGATGGAGGATCCCTGGAACCGGCCACCGCCCGGGGTGTGGCTGCTGACCAAGCCGACCGCGACCGAACCGGTGGAGGTGGTGGTCGGCTTCGAGGCCGGCGTGCCGGTGAGCCTCGACGGCGAGGGCCTCAGCGTGCTCAGCGTGGTGCAGCGCCTCAACGACCTGGTGGGCTCCTACGGCTGGGGCCGCCTCGACATGGTGGAGAACCGCCGGGTCGGCATCAAGAGCCGGGAGACCTACGAGTGCCCGGCCAGCCTGGCCCTGATCCTGGCCCACCGGGACCTGGAGGGCATCTGCCTGGAGCGCGACCTCCAACGGGAGAAGGCGCGCCTCGAGCCTCGCTACGCCGAGCTGATCTACGACGGTCTCTGGTTCAGCCCCCTCAAGCAGGCCCTCGACGCCTTCATCGCCGAGAGCCAGCGCTACGTCACCGGCGAGGTGCGGCTGCACCTGTCGCCCGGCTCCTGCCAGGTGAGCGGCCGCCGCAGCCCCCACAGCCTCTACGACTACGGCCTGGCCACCTACGACGCCGGCGACAGCTTCCGCCACGAGGACTCGGCTGGCTTCGTGCGGCTCTGGGGCCTCTCGGTGGAGACCTGGGCCGGCACCCAGGGTCATCTCGGCCAGCCCGGCCACCCCCAGTAGATGTCCACCCTCTGGCACGGCCGCTTCGAGTCCGGCCCGGCCGATGAGCTCCTCGCCTACACGGCGAGCCTCCCGTTCGACCAGCGCCTGGCCCCCGATGACATCGCCGGTTCGCGCGCCCACGTGCGAGGTCTGGTCCGCGCCGGCGTCCTCACCGACGCCGAGCGCGACGCCGCGCTCGGCGCCCTCGATCAGGTGGAGGCCGAGCTGGCCGACGGATCCTTCGCCTTCCTGCCGTCCGACGAGGACATCCACACCGCCGTGGAGCGACGGGTGACGGAGCTGGCCGGTGCCCCTGGCGCCAAGCTGCACACCGGCCGCAGCCGAAACGACCAGATCGCCACCGACCTGCGCCTCTACGCCAAGCGGATGCTGGTCGATGTGGCCGCCCGGATCCTCGTCCTCGAGGAGGTGCTCCTCCAACGAGCGGTGGAGGCCGGCGACTCCTACCTCCCCGGCTACACGCACCTGCAGCGGGCTCAGCCGGTCACCCTGGCCCACCACCTCCTGGCCCACGGCTGGGCCCTCACCCGCGACGTCGACCGGCTGCTCGACTGTCGTCGCCGGACCGACGTATCCCCGCTGGGGGCGGGGGCGCTGGCCGGGTCCTCGATCCCCCTCGACCCCGACGGCGTGGCCTCCGATCTCGGGTTCGCGGCCCGGTTCGAGAACAGCCTCGATGCTGTGTCCGATCGTGACTTCGTGGCCGAGGCGCTCTTCGCCCTCACGATGGTGGGCCTCCACCTCTCCCGCATCGGGGAGGAGGTGGTGCTCTGGACCACCGACGAGTTCGGCTTCGCCCGGCTGGACGCCGCCTTCAGCACCGGCAGCTCGATGCTGCCGCAGAAGAAGAATCCCGACATCGCCGAGCTGGCGCGCGGCAAGGCGGGACGGCTCATCGGCGACCTCACCGGGTTGCTGGCCACGCTCAAGGGCCTGCCCCTCGCCTACAACCGGGACCTCCAGGAGGACAAGGAGCCGCTCTTCGACGCCGCCGACCAGGTCTCCCTGGGCCTCTCGGCGATGCGCGGGCTGATGGCCACGCTGCGCTTCGACATCGAGCGGATGCAGGCCGCCGCCGACTCGCCGTACGGCGCCGCCACCGACCTGGCCGAGCAGCTCGTGCGCACCGGCACCCCGTTTCGCGACGCCCATGCCATCGTCGGCACCCTGGTGCGAGAGGCCCTCGACCGCGGCACCCCGCTGGTCGACCTCGTCCTCGCCCACCCCGCCTTCGTCGCCGATGACAGCGCTCTGCTCGCGCCTGGGGCCGCCGTGCAGAACCGGACCACCCCCGGAGGCGCCGGGCCGGCGGCGGTGGCCGTCCAGCTGGGCCGGTTCCGGTCGCAGCTCGAGGCCGACCGCCGGCGCATCGACGGCTGATGCCCCATCGCCACGGGCCAGACGAGCTCAGGGTCGGGGCCGGCTGATGGCCCGACGCCGGCGCCTGGGGCGAGCGTTCTACCGGCGTGACCCTCGCCTCGTCGCGCCCGAGCTGCTCGGCAAGCTCCTCGTGGGCGGCGGGATGTCCGCTCGCGTCGTCGAGGTGGAGGCGTACTGCGGCGCCGAGGATCCAGGCAGCCATGCCTACCGCGGCATGACCCCTCGCAACGCCACCATGTTCGGTCCGCCCGGCCGGCTCTACGTGTACTTCACCTACGGGATGCACTGGTGCGCCAACGCGGTCTGCGGGGAGGACGGCGACGGGGTGGCCGTGCTGCTGAGGGCGGCAGAGCCGCTGGCCGGCATCGACGACATGTGGGTGCGGCGCCCCAAGGCACGCCGGGTGCGGGACCTGCTGTCCGGACCCGCCCGCCTCTGCCAGGCCTTCGGCCTCGACGGCACCTACGACGGCGCCGACCTCGTCACCGCCGACCGCGGCGTGACCATCGCCGACGACGGCACGCCGCCACCCGACCGCCCGGCCGTCAGCACGCGGATCGGCCTCTCGGTGGGCCGCGATCTCCCATGGCGCTGGTGCACGCCCGGCTCCCTCCACCTCTCGAAGCCGGCATGAGGCGCCTCCACCGGGCCGACGAGCTGACCGCCAGCGAGGCGTGGCCGACGCCCGCGCCGGGGTCAGACGTCGATCGGGGTGGCGCAGGCGATCATCCGGTTGTCGGCCGAGAAGGCGTCGATGAACTCGGTGATCTGATCCTGGTCCTTGGCCGTGACCAGGAGCTGGGCATCGGGATCGTTCCGGAGGGCGCCCACGAAGTCGCGCCGGTCGCCGAGGTACGTGCGCCAGTCAGCCAACCACTGCTGCACGACATCGCCATCCTCTCCGGGCGGCACGATCCCTTCGAGGTCGTCGATCATCGTGGTGAACCGCGCGTTGGCCCGGGTGACGATGTCGGCCCGTTCGGCGGCCGAGCCGGAGGCGATGGCCGACGGGAGCCGGTCGACGTCGTCGTGGGCGGCCTCGCAGATCGCCTGAGCCTCCGTGGCGAAGCTGGGGTCGTCGAGCCGGTCGGGGGGCGGCTGCCGGCCGGGCCCGAGGGCCAGGTACAGCACGTAGATCCACATGACCGCCATGGCTCCCACGGCCAGCCGGGCCAGGACCCGTCCTGGCGTCCACGGACGTCGGGACGGCGTCGGGGTCTCGAGCGAACGCACCTCGGTCACCGTTCCAGCCTCACCGTCGTCCGCTCGTCGTGTCCAGACCGACCGGACCTCAGCCGGAGACCTCGATGCTCACCACGGAGCCCTGGCGGGCGAGGCCCGGCGCCGGCGACTGCGCGACCACCGTGCCAGCCGGGGCGTCGGAGCGGGCCGCCGGGGCGACGACGGTGCGGAAGCCGGCGAGCGCCAGCGCGTCGACCGCGTCGCCCTCGGCCAGTCCCCGCACGTCGGGCAGTGGCACCA
>Ga0183260_10004588_pt1 | contig 10943 bp, 11 predicted proteins | sample AntDrymUQ4972206_2_FD_129768 | JGI IMG/M metagenome (GOLD analysis project Ga0183260, IMG submission 129768) | Polar desert sand microbial communities from Dry Valleys, Antarctica - metaG UQ497 (22.06) (version 2) (version 2) | ecosystem: Environmental > Terrestrial > Soil > Desert | place...
GACCTTGGCGGCGATCTTGGCGATCGGGAAGCCGGTGGCCTTGCTGGCCAGCGCGCTGGACCGGGACACGCGCGGGTTCATCTCGATGACGACCAGCCGCCCGTCGGCGGGGTGCACGGCGAACTGGATGTTGCAGCCGCCGGTGTCGACGCCGACCTCGCGGATCACCCCGATCGCGACGTCGCGCATCCGTTGGTACTCGCGGTCGGTGAGCGTCATGGCGGGCGCGACGGTGACCGAGTCACCGGTGTGTACGCCCATCGGGTCGACGTTCTCGATGGAGCAGACCACGACCACGTTGTCCGCCCGGTCGCGCATCACCTCGAGCTCGTACTCCTTCCAGCCGAGGACGGACTCCTCGAGCAGCACCTCGCCGGTGGGGCTCGCCGCCAGCCCGGCGCCGGCGATGCGCCGCAGCTCGTCCTCGTCGTGCGCGACGCCGGAGCCGACACCCCCCATGGTGAACGACGGCCGCACCACGAGCGGGTACGCCAGGTCGGCCGCCACCGCGAGGCACTCCGCCAGCTCGTGGCACACCTCCGAGCGGGCCACCCCGGCCCGCCACAGGGCGGGCAGGGCCCCGACGACGGCCTTGAACGACTCGCGGTTCTCCCCCCGCTGGATGGCGTCCACGGAGGCACCGATCAGCTCCACGCCGTGCTTGTCCAGCACGCCGGCCTCGGCCAGCGACACCGCCGTGTTGAGCGCGGTCTGGCCACCCAGCGTCGCGAGCAGCGCGTCCGGCTGCTCGCGCGCGATCACCCGCTCCACGAACTCAGGGGTGATCGGCTCGACATAGGTGGCGTCGGCGACCTCGGGGTCGGTCATGATCGTCGCCGGGTTGGAGTTGACGAGGACGACCCGCAGCCCCTCCTCGCGCAGCACCCGGCACGCCTGGGTGCCGGAGTAGTCGAACTCGCACGCCTGCCCGATGACGATCGGCCCCGACCCGATGACCAGGACGGAGTCGATGTCGGTGCGGCGGGGCATCAGCGGGGGCTCGCCGGGAGCAGGTCGGCGAAGCGGTCGAGCAGGTGCGCCGCGTCGTGCGGGCCGGCCGCCGCCTCGGGGTGGTACTGCACGGCGAACGCCCGCAGCCGCCCGTCGTCGTCGGTGAGCCGCAGACCCTCCACCACGTCGTCGTTGAGGCACACGTGCGACACCTCGGCGCGCCCGTGGCGGGTGTCGACCGGGTGCTCGAGGGGGACCGGCCAGGCGACCGCGAACCCGTGGTTGTGCGCGGTGATCTCGACCCGCCCGGTCCGCAGGTCGAGGACCGGCTGGTTGATGCCCCGGTGGCCGTAGCGCAGCTTGTAGGTGCCGAGCCCGAGGGCCCGGCCGAACAGCTGGGTGCCGAAGCAGATGCCGAGGAACGGCAGGCCGCTCTCCAGCACCGCGTCGAGCAGCTCGACCGGCCCCGAGGTGGCCGCCGGGTCACCCGGACCGTTGGAGAAGAACACCCCGCCCGCACCGGTCGCGAGCACGTCGTCGATCGAGGCCGACGCCGGCAGGACGTGCACGTCGAGCCCGCGGGCGGCGAGCAGCCGCGGGCTCATCGCCTTGATCCCGAGGTCGACGGCGGCCACCACCCCGCGCCGCTCCCCCGTCGCCGCCACGACGTACGGCGCCGTCGTGGTCACCTCGCCGACGAGGTCGGCGCCGGTCATCGGCGGCGCGTCGCGGACGGCGTCGAGCAGCGTGGCGGCGTCGGTGGAGACCGACGAGATGCCGCAGCGCATCGCCCCGCGCTCGCGCAGGTGCCGGGTGAGGGCTCGGGTGTCGACCCCGCTGATGCCGACGACCCCCTGGTCGGCGAGCTCGGCACCGAGGCAGCGCCGCGACCGCCAGCTGCTCGGGCGACGCGCCGGGTCGCGGACGACGTAGCCCGCGACCCAGATCCGCCCGGACTCGGGGTCCTCGTCGTTGACGCCGGTGTTGCCCACGTGCGGGGCGGTCATCACGACCACCTGGCGGTGGTACGACGGGTCGGTCAGCGTCTCCTGGTAGCCGGTCATCCCGGTCGAGAACACCGCCTCGCCGACGGTGCGGCCCACGGCGCCGTAGGCGCGGCCGTGGAAGGCACGGCCGTCCTCGAGGACGAGGACCGCCTCGTCTGGGCTCACCGGGCGGCCCCGACCGGCCGCTCCACCGGCACCGGCACGCCGTCGCCGACGGTGGCGCGACCACGCAGGAACGTCCACCGCACGCTCCCCGGCAGCGTCCGCCCGGCGTACGGCGTGTTCCGGGACAGCGAGACCGTGTCGCCCTGGCGCACGTCGCGGCTAGCTGCCGGGTCCAGCAGGACGAGGTTCGCCGGCTCCCCGGCCGCGATCGGGCGGCCCTGTCCGCCCACCCGGCCGATGCGGGCGGGGCGGGCGGACGTCCGGTCGGCGACCCCGGCCCAGCCGAGCAGCCCGGTGTCGACCATCGCCTCCTGGACCACCGAGAGCGCGGTCTCCAGGCCGAGCATGCCCGGTGCCGCCGCGGCCCACTCGCACTCCTTGTCCTCGACCGGGTGCGGCGCATGGTCGGTCGCGACCGCGTCGATGGTGCCGTCGGCCAGGCCCTCGCGCAGCGCCTGGACGTCGGCCGCGGTGCGCAGCGGCGGGTTCACCTTGTAGAGCGGGTCGTACGACGTGGCGAGCTCGTCGGTCAGGAGCAGGTGGTGCGGGGTGACCTCGGCGGTGACGTCCCAGCCCTTGGACTTGGCCCAGCGCACGATCTCCACCGAGCCGGCGGTCGACACGTGGCACACGTGCAGCCGGGACCCGACGTGCGCGGTGAGCAGTACGTCGCGGGCGACGATCGCCTCCTCGGCAACGGCCGGCCAGCCGGTCAGCCCGAGCACGCCGGACAGGTCGCCCTCGTTCATCTGCGCACCCTCGGTGAGCCGTGGCTCCTGCGCGTGCTGGGCGACCACGCCGTCGAAGGCCTTGACGTACTCCAGCGCCCGGCGCATCAACACCGCGTCGGACACGCAGCGCCCGTCGTCGGAGAACACGCGCACCCGCGCGGCCGAGTCGGCCATCGCGCCGAGCTCGGCGAGGCGGTGCCCGGCGATGCCGAGGGTGACCGCGCCGACCGGGTGCACGTCGCACCAGCCGGCCTCGCGGCCGAGCCGCCACACCTGCTCCACGACACCCGCCGTGTCGGCGACCGGGTCGGTGTTGGCCATGGCGTGCACGGCGGTGAAGCCACCGGCGGCGGCCGCTCGGGTGCCGGTCTCGACAGTCTCGGCGTCCTCGCGGCCGGGTTCGCGCAGGTGCGTGTGCAGGTCGACCAGCCCCGGCAGCGCCACCAGACCCGCCGCCTCGACCACGACCGCCCCCGGCGGTGCGTCGGCGGCGGCCTGCGGCCCGGTCCCCGCGACCACCCCGTCAGCCAGCAGCAGGTCCGTCGGCTGCCCACCGAGCACCCGGGCAGCGCGGAGGAGGTACGGCGGCGTGCGGTCGTCGCTCACTGCTCGGACTCCGGGGCGAGGGCGGGGCTGGCCTCGGGGGTGGGCTCGGACGCGCCGCTGAGCAGCAGGTAGAGCACGGCCATCCGTACGGCAACGCCGTTGCGCACCTGTTCGACGATCACCGAGCGCTCGGAGTCGGCAACCTCAGCGCTGATCTCGACGCCCCGGTTCATCGGGCCGGGGTGCAGGACGACGGCGTGGTCGGGGAGCAGCGCCATCCGGCGGGCGTCGATGCCGTACCGCCGGCTGTACTCCCGGGCGCTGGGGAAGAAGCCCCCGTCGGCGCCCCGCTCGCGCTGCACCCGCAGCATCATCACCGCGTCGCACTTGGCCAGCGACGCGTCGAGGTCGTACGACGTGCTCACCGGCCAGCTGTCGATGCCCACCGGGAGCAGCGTCGGCGGGGCCACCATCGTGACCTCGGCCCCCAGCGTGCTCAGCAGCAGCGCGTTGGAGCGGGCCACCCGGCTGTGCAGCACGTCGCCCACGATCGTGACCCGGCGACCGTCGAGGTCGCCGGTGCCGGCGGCGAGGTGCCGGCGCAGGGTGAACGCGTCGAGCAGGGCCTGGGTGGGGTGCTCGTGGGTGCCGTCGCCGGCGTTGACCACCGAGCCGTCGACCCAACCGCTGGCGGCGAGCCGGTGCGGCGCGCCCGACGACTCGTGCCGGACCACGACCGCATCGGCTCCCATCGCCTGCAACGTGAGCGCGGTGTCCTTGAGGCTCTCGCCCTTGGAGACGCTCGACCCTTTCGCCGAGAACGTGATGACGTCGGCGGACAGCCGCTTGGCGGCGGCCTCGAAGGAGATCCGGGTGCGGGTGGAGTCCTCGAAGAACAGGTTGACCACCGTGCGCCCGCGCAGGGTGGGCAGCTTCTTGATCGGCCGGTCCGCGAGCGCGCGCAGCTCGGCCGCGGTGTCGAGCACGGTCAGGGCCTCGGCGTGGTCGAGGTCGCCGGCGCTGAGCAGGTGGCGGGTCATCGGGCCCTCCCGGTAGCCCCGGCGGACCCGGCGCCCTCGGTGGCGCCGGTGACGGCGCGCCCGGCCGCCGCCGCGCCGGCGATGGACACCGCATCGCTGCCGTCCACCTCGGCCACCGAGACCCGCACGCTCTCGACCAGGGAGGTGGGCAGGTTCTTGCCAACGAAGTCGGCGCGCACCGGCAGCTCGCGGTGCCCACGGTCGACCAGCACCGCCAGCCGCACGGCGCGGGGACGACCGAGGTCGTGCAACGCGTCCAGCGCGGAGCGGACGGTCCGGCCGGAGAACAGCACGTCGTCGACCAGCACGACCACGCGACCCTCGACGCCACAGGACGGCAGGTCGGTGTGCTCGAGGGCGCGGGCGGGCCGCAGCCGCAGGTCGTCGCGGTACATCGTCACGTCGAGCGAGCCCACCGGGACTTCGGTGCCCTCGACCTGCGCGATCCGCGCGGCGATGCGTCGGGCCAGGGGAACGCCGCGGCGGGGGATGCCCAGCAGCACCAGGTCGTCGCTGCCCCGGTTGCGTTCGAGGATCTCGTGCGCGATGCGGGTCAGAGCGCGGGCCACGTCTCGGTCGTCGAGGACGACGCGCTCCGTGCTGTGCGCGCGTACCACCTCAGGACCTCCTTCCCCGCCTCACGGGACGGTGCGTTAAAGGACGTCGAGTCGCGTACACGCTACCAGCCCGGTACGCCGCACGGGGGCCGGTGGCGCCCGGACGCGCCGGGGGTCGACCGTACGACGGGCCGCTCCACCGGACGTGTGAGGAAAGACCGATGCGGTTGAGGCTGGTAGCGGCCGCCATTACGATCACCGCGAGTCGGCGTTGCGGACGTACCCGTCCGATCGGGCGTCGGCTCCTCAGGAAACGGAGGCCCGTGGTGGCCAACGACTACGCCCGCGAGCTCGGGGCACGTCTGCGCGCGATCCGCCAGCAGCAGGGCATGTCGCTCCAGGCGGTCGAGGAGAAGTCCCAGGGCCGCTGGAAGGCCGTCGTCATCGGGTCCTACGAACGCGGCGACCGCGCCGTCACCGTCCACAAGCTCTCCGACCTGGCCCGGTTCTACGGCGTCCCGGTCGAGGAGCTGCTGCCCGGGGGGAGCCAGGCCTCGCCCGCCGCCATGGAGGCACCGGACCGGCTGATCCTGGACCTGTCCAACCTGCAGGACCTCGACGCCGCCGACGTCGCGCCGCTCGCGCGCTACGCCAAGAGCATCCAGGCCCAGCGCGGCGACTACAACGGCCGGGTGCTGTCCATCCGCCAGGAGGACCTGCGCACGCTCGCGGTCATCTACGAGGAGGCACCCAGCGTGCTGGCCGCCCGGCTCACCGAGTGGGGCGTCCTGCGCGCCGCCGCCGGCGCCACCGACCACGCCCAGGTGGTCTCCCCGGCCGCGGGGAGCTGACCACGCACGACAGGGCCCGCACCCCCTGGGGGTGCGGGCCCTGTCGCGTGCGCGGTGCCGGCGGGTCAGCCGGGCGGGTGGGTCACTCGATGAAGCCCTCGTCGGTGAGGTAGGTCGACGCCACGTCCTCGACCGGCAGGCCCTCGGAGCTGACCTGCCCATTCAGCTCGGCCATCACCTCGGTGGTCAGCGTCTCGCTGAGCGGCGCCAGCACCTCGAGGATCGGGTCGCCCTCGGGGTTCTCCTCCTGGACGATCGGCGCGCCGTTGTAGAGCGGAAAGAAGCCCTTGTCGTCCTCGAGCGGCAGCAGGCCGAGCGCGGAGATCCGGCCGTCGGTGGTGAACACCTCGCCGAAGACACACTCGCCCTCGTCGAGCTGGGTGTAGATGACACCGACGCCGAGCGACTGGATGCTCCCCTGCGGGATGGTCATGTCGTAGGCCTTGACCATGCCCGGGAGACCGTCGGGACGGGCCGCGAACTCGCTCTCGACGCAGACCGCCGCGTCCGGGTTCTCGTCCATGTACGTCGCCATGTCGGACAGCGTGGCGACACCTTCCTCCTCGGCGAACTCCTCGGTCACCGCCATCGTGTACGTGTTGTTGAACGGCGCGGGCTGTCCCCAGACCAGGCCGTTCTTCTGCAGGTCCTCCTCCTTGACCGCCTGGTACAGCTTCTCGGGGTCGGCGATGTTCTCGGTGTGCTTGAGGTAGGTGATCCACCCGGTGCCGGTGTAGTCGTAGTAGACGTCGATCTCGCCGCGCAGCAGCGCCTCGCGGGTCGCGGTGCTGCCCTGGATGTTCGTGTCGTCGGTGACGTCGGCGCCGGCTGCCGACAGCATCTGGATGGTCAGCTGGCCGAGCAGCAGCTGCTCGTCGAAGTCCTTGGACCCGACGCTGAGCGCGGCGCCCTCGAGCGCGGACGGGTCGACGGACCCCGCGGTCACGTCGGTCGTGGTGCCCTCGTCCTCGGACAGGCCGCAGGCGGACAGCGCGAGCGGAGCGGCGACCGCAAGCGCGGCCAGACTGGTCGATCTGCGGCGGTTCATGTGGTGTTCCCCTTCATCGGATGGACGAGCGTGGCGGTGCGGGTTCGCAGTGAGGGACGGAGCAGGCGGGTCATCGGATGCCTCGCGGGGTCAGGGCGCGCTGTGCGAGTCCGCCCAGCCAGTCGATCAGCAGGGCCAGCACCGCGATCATCAGGCCGCCGGCGACGAGCGCCTCGATGCGGTCCAGCTTGATGGCCGGGAAGACGATCCGCCCCAGACCACCGGCGTCGAGGTCCGTGCCCAACGGCACCACCGCCACGGCGAGAACGAGCGACGTGCGCGCGCCGGCGGCGATGATCGGGACCGCGAGCGGCAGCTCGACGCCGAAAAGGATCCCCCGAGGCGACATCCCCATTCCTCGCGCCGCGTCGATCACCCCGGCGTCCACCTGCTGGATGCCGACGATGGTGTTGCGCAGCACCGGCAGCATGCTGAACGCGGCGACGATCAGCACGACCGGCCAGAAACCGACGCCGACGACGATGCCCACGATCGCGATCAGGCCGACGATCGGCGCGGCCTGACCGACGTTGCCGAAGGCCAGCACGAACGGCGCGATCCACGCCGTCCGGCGGCGGGTGATCAGCACCCCCAGCGGCACCGCCACGGCCAGCACCAGCACGACGATCACGGCCGTGATCACGATGTGCTCCTGGGTGTACTCCCAGATCCTCGCGTTGGTCACCAGGTCGCGCTCGATGGCGTCGAGGGGGGCCTGGGACAGGTAGTACAGCTCGGCCGTCACGACCACGAGGCACAGCAGCGGGATGGCCAGGTCCCGCCAGACGAACACGCGCTCGCGCGGGGTGACGATCTGCTCGGCGACCGAGCTCACCGCTGGTCCTCCGCCCCTGTGCCCGCCGCCAGGTCCACGTCGGCGGTCGTGCCAGGGGTGGGGCCGGGGCGGGAGTCCGGGCTGGTGGTGCCGGCCTTCGCGTCCGCCTCCGCTCGCAGCTCCTTCACCCGGTCGAGGAGGTCCACCAGCGTGACGGTGCCAACCACCTCGCCGTCCCGGGTGACGGGGATCGCGTCCTGCCCGTCGGCGATCATCGCGTCCAGGACGTCGTGCAGCGTCGAGCGGTCCGGCAGCGGCTCGACGCCCGGTGGTGCGGTGCTGGCCGGCTTGAGCTCGATGCTGTCCAACCGCTCCAGCTGGAGTCGCTTCAGGGTGGCGCCGTGGCCGACGAACCCCGTGACGAACTCGTCCGCCGGGCTGGTGAGAATCTCCTCCGGACTGGCGTACTGCGCGATCCTCGACCCCTTGTCCAGCACCGCGATCATGTCGCCCATCTTGACTGCCTCGTCGAAGTCGTGGGTGACGAACACGATGGTCTTGCGCAGCCGCCGCTGGAGATCGAGGAACTCGTCCTGCAGCTTGGTCCGGGTGATCGGGTCGACGGCGCCGAACGGCTCGTCCATCAGCATGATGGGCGGGTCGGCCGCCAGCGCCCGGGCCACGCCCACGCGCTGCTGCTGGCCCCCGGACAGCTGTCGGGGGTAGCGGTGGGCGAACTCGCCCGGGTCCAGTCCCACGACGCCGAGCAGCTCCTCCACCCGGGACGCCGTTCGCTTCTTGTCCCAGCCGACGAGATTGGGGACCATCGCGACGTTCTGCTCGATGGTGAGGTGCGGGAACAGCCCGATCTGCTGGATGACGTAGCCGATCGTGCGCCGCAGCTTGACGTCGTTGAGCGACAGCACGTCCTCACCGTCGATGAGGATCCGTCCCGACGTGGGCTCGATCAACCGGTTGATCATCCGCATGGTCGTCGTCTTGCCACAGCCCGACGGACCGACCAGCATCACGATGTTCCCGGGCGCGATGTCCAGATGGATGTCGTCGACCGCGGCGCTGTCGGTCCCGGGGTACTTCTTCGTGACCCCGTCGAGGACGATCGGGACACCACCGGCCTCCGCCGCCCGGGAGGCCCCGGTCGAGCGCGCGGTCGTGCCTTCGGTCGTGGTGGTGGCAGTTGACTCAGACACGGATCCCCTTCGGGGTCGAGAAGCGGCGGACGAGGACGAAAACGGCGTCGAGGAGCAGGGCGATGACCGCGACCAGCAGCGTCCCGGCGAGCGCCTGGTTGAACGTGTTGACCGAGCCGAGGTTCACCAGGGCGTTGAACAGCTGCTCGCCGAGACCGGTCACTCCGACGTACGCGCCGATCGCGACGAGACCCACGATGAGCTGCCCGGAGACGCGGACGCCGGCGAGGATCACCGGCCAGGCCAGGGGCAGCTCGATCTGCCAGAGGATGCGGAAGCGACCCATGCCGATCCCCCGTGCGGCGTCCAGAGTGGGGGCGTCGACGCTGTTCAGGCCGACGATCGTGTTGCGCAGCACCGGGAGCAGCCCGTAGACCGTGATCACCGGGACACCGGTACCGAGCCCGAACCCGAAGATCGGGACGAAGATGCCGAACAGCGCGATGCTGGGGATCGTGAACCAGACGGCGAGCGAGCCGATGGCCGCGGCGGAGGCCAGCTTGTTGCGGTAGACGAGCATCCCCAGGACCACGCCGACGATGGTGGCGATCACCAGCACGTAGACGGAAAGCAGCATATGACGCTGGAAGCCCCCGATGAGGTCCTCCCGAAAGGCGGACAGGTACTCCGGGAACGGCAGTCCGTACATGCGTGGCCCTTTCGGTCGGGTATCTGGTCCGGCGGGTCCTGCTCCGTGGCTACTCGGTGGTCAGCGGTACGGCGGGATGTTACGCGACGGTCGGTGCGTCCGCCGGGAAATCGGGACGACGCGCCCGGTTGTGACGAGGCTGTGATGTTGCCGAGACGCGGGTATCAGACGGTCAGCGACGGTTTGTGCTCCGCGATCCGTGCCAGCAGGCCGTTGACGAAGATCGGCGACTCGTCGGTCGACAGCTCGCGTGCGAGGTGCACCGCCTCGCTGATCGCGACCGCGTCCGGGACGTCGTCGACGACCAGCACCTCGTACACCCCGATGCGCAGCAGGTTGCGGTCGACGGCCGGCATCCGCCCGAGCGACCAGCCGACGGAGTAGCTCTCCAGCAGGGTGTCGATCCCCTGCTGGCACGCCACGACACCATGGACGAGGTCCAGGGTGTAGTCGTTCAGCGGCGGCGCACCGTCGGCGCTGCGGTCGGCGACCTCCTGCGCGAGAATCCCGTCGAGCGGCATCCCGCGCAGCTCCGACCCGTAGAGGACGTCGAGCGCCCGCTTGCGAGCCTTGGTGCGCGCGCCCATGCGTCAGCCGGTGACCCGGCCGAGGTAGCTGCCGTCGCGGGTGTCCACCTTGACCCGCTCGCCGCTGGTGAGGAACAGCGGCACCGAGATCTCGGCACCGGTCTCGAGGCGCGCGGGCTTGGTGCCCCCGGTCGAGCGGTCACCCTGCAGCCCCGGCTCGGTGTACTCGATGGCGAGCTCGACCGACACGGGGAGCTCGATGTACAGCGGGAGGCCCTCGTGCATGGCCACCACCGCGTCCTGGTTGTCCAGCAGGTAGTGCGCCGCGTCCCCCACGACCATCTCCGACAGCGGCACCTGGTCGTAGGTCTCGGCGTCCATGAAGACGTAGGCCTCGCCGTCGTTGTAGAGGTACGTCATCTGCCGCTTGTCGACGGTGGCCGTGTCGACCTTGACGTCGGCGTTGAACGTCTTGTCGACCACCTTGCCGGACAGCACGTTCTTGAGCTTGGTACGCACGATCGCCCCGCCCTTGCCGGGCTTGTGGTGCTGGAACCAGAGCACCGACCACAGCTGACCGTCGAGGTTGAGCACCATGCCGTTCTTGAGCTCGTTGGTGGTGGCCATGCGCGTGGTGGCGTCCTCTGCTCGGCGGCTGCTGCGGTCTGTGCGGGTCGCGTACGGTCGGTGCCTGCGGGCGCCGGCACGAACCGACGCTCAGCCCACGACGAGGAGCTCGCGCGAGACGTCGGTCAACACCGACGGGGCGTCGGGACCGACCACGAGCGTGTCCTCGATCCGCACCCCACCGCGACCCGGCAGGTAGATGCCGGGCTCCATCGTCACCGAGGTGCGATCGTGAAGTGTACCTGGGTGCTTGGGCCC
>Ga0183260_10004589_pt1 | contig 10942 bp, 8 predicted proteins | sample AntDrymUQ4972206_2_FD_129768 | JGI IMG/M metagenome (GOLD analysis project Ga0183260, IMG submission 129768) | Polar desert sand microbial communities from Dry Valleys, Antarctica - metaG UQ497 (22.06) (version 2) (version 2) | ecosystem: Environmental > Terrestrial > Soil > Desert | place...
CGGACGTCCTTGCGCGAGCCCTGTGCGGCGTTGGCCAGGAAGCCGCCCTCGTTGTCCGCCACGGCGTAGGACCGGCCGGACTCCGACCGCGGGAACGCGCCTCCGACATAGAGCTTGTACGTCTTGCGGACGATGACCCTAGACATCGCTGACCCTAGACATCGCTCCGCCTAGGCAAGGTAGGCCGCCAATCCTTGCCGGCCGCCCTCGCGTCCGAAGCCGGATTCTTTGTACCCGCCGAACGGCGAGGTGGGGTCGAACCGGTTGAACGTGTTGGCCCACACCACGCCGGCGCGCAGCTTGCTGGCCATCCAGAGGATGAGCGATCCCTTCTCGGTCCACACGCCCGCCGACAGGCCGTACGGCGTGTTGTTAGCTTTTGCCACCGCCTCATCCGGCGTGCGGAAGGTGAGCACGGACAGCACCGGCCCGAAGATCTCCTCCTGCGCGATCCGGCTGGACTGGCCGACTCCGGTGAACAGCGTCGGCGGGAACCAGAAGCCGTGCTCGGGCAACTCGCACGGCGGTGACCACCGTTCGGCGCCCTCGGATTCGCCGACGTCGGACAGCTCGCGGATGCGGGCCAGCTGGGCAGCGGAGTTGATGGCGCCGATGTCAGTGTTCTTGTCCAGCGGGTCGCCCAGCCGCAGCGTCCGGAGCCGCCGCCGCAACGAGTCGAGCACCTCGTCGTACACGCTCTCCTGGACGAGCAGCCGGGAACCGGCGCAGCAGACGTGTCCCTGGTTGAAGAAGATGCCGTTGACGATTCCCTCGACCGCCTGGTCGACGGGCGCGTCGTCGAAGACGATGTTGGCCGCCTTACCACCGAGTTCCAGCGTCACTTTCTTTCGGGTTCCGGCGATGGCCCGGGCGATCGCTTTGCCCACCTCGGTGGAACCGGTGAACGCGACCTTGTCCACGTCCGGATGTTCGACGAGTGCCTGCCCAGTCTCGCCGGCACCGGTGATGATGTTCACGACGCCCGGGGGCAGGTCGGCCTGCTGGCAGATCTCGGCGAACAGCAGCGCCGTCAACGGTGTGGTCTCGGCCGGTTTGAGTACGACGGTGTTGCCCGCCGCCAGGGCCGGGGCGATCTTCCACGCGACCATCAGCAGCGGGAAGTTCCACGGGATGATCTGCCCCGCGACGCCGAGCGGTCGTGGGGCCGGCCCGAGACCGGCGTAGTCGAGCTTGTCCGCCCAGCCGGCGTAGTAGAAGAAGTGCGCGGCGGCGCCAGGGACGTCGACGTCGCGCGACTCGCGGATCGGCTTGCCGTTGTCGAGGCTTTCGAGGACGGCCAGTTCGCGGGCCCGCTCCTGGATGATGCGGGCGATCCGGAACAGGTACTTGCCCCGCTCGGCCGGTGCGAGCCGCCGCCAGGTTTGGGTGTACGCCGTGCGGGCGGCCTTGACCGCTCTGTCCACATCGGACGGTCCGGCCTGGCTGATCTCGGCCAGCACTTCCTCGGTTGCCGGGCTGATCGTCTTGAACGGCGTACCGCCCTTGGCGTCGGTGAACTCGCCGCCGATGAACAGGCCGTACGACGGCTTGATGTCGACGATGGACCGGGATTCGGGCGCGGGAGCGTAGTCGAAGGGCACGTGGCTCAGTCCAGGGTGATGTAGTCGGGGCCGGAGTAGTGACCGGTGGCCAACTTCTGGCGTTGCAGCAGCAGGTCGTTGAGCAGCGTGGACGCCCCGAACCGGAACCAGTCCGCCGACAGCCAGTCGTCGCCGACTGTCTCGTTGACCATCACGAGGTGGCGGATGGCGTCCTTGCTCGTCCGGATGCCGCCGGCCGGCTTGACACCCACCTGCCGTCCGGTGCCGTCGCGTAAGTCGCGCACCGCTTCGAGCATCACCAGCAGCACTGGCAGCGTCGCGGCGGGGGAGATCTTGCCGGTGGACGTCTTGATGAAGTCGGCACCGGCAAGCATCGCCAACCACGCGGCCCGCCGTACGTTGTCGTACGTCGCCAGCTCCCCGGTCTCGAGAATCACCTTCAGGTGTGCCGGACCAGCAGCCTGCTTGATCGCGACGATCTCCTCGAACACCTGCAGGTAGCGGCCGGACAGGAACGCGCCGCGGTCGATCACCATGTCGATCTCGTCGGCGCCGGCCGCTACGGCCTCCTTGGTGTCTGCAAGCTTGACGTTGAGGCTCGCCCGCCCCGATGGGAAGGCGGTGGCGACGGCGGCGATCCGGATGCCGCTGTCACCGAGCGCGTCGCGGGCGACGGAGACGAGGTCGCCGTACACGCACACCGCGGCGACCTGAGGGGTGCTCGGGTCGCTGGGATCGGGGCGGCGGGCCTTGGCGCAGAGGTTGCGCACCTTGCCGTGGGTGTCCGCGCCCTCCAGGGTGGTCAGGTCGATCATCGAGATGGCTGTGTCGATGGCCCACTGCTTGCTGGTGGTCTTGATCGAGCGCGTCGACAGCATCGCGGCTCTCGCCTCGGCGCCGACCTGGTCGACTCCCGGCAGGCCGTGCAGGAACGACTTGAGCGACGCCTCGTCCCGGCTGACATCGGGAAGCGTCGCCGTCACGAGCCGGGCTCCGTCCACGAGCACACTGCCGGAGCGCAGTGGACTGAGCCCGGCGGGATTGTCGCCATGGGTGCGGAGTCTAGGCCCCCGACCAGCTTGGCTCCCAGGGCAGCAACGGCGATCGTGGCGCTAGGGTCTGCCCTCGTGCAGACCCTTGTCGTGGATCATCCGCTCGCCCGCGCCCGCCTGACGACGATGCGCGACGCCCGCACGGACAACGCGACGTTCCGAGCGGCGCTGCGCGAGCTGACGCTGATGCTGGTGTACGAGGCGACGCGGGAGCTGGCCGTCGTGACGTCCACGATCATGACGCCGGTCGCGCGGACGGTAGGCACCCAGCTGGCCAATCCGCCGCTGCTGGTGCCGGTCCTGCGAGCGGGCATCGGGATGGCCGAGGCAGCGTTCGGGTTGCTGCCCGAGGCGCAGATGGGGTTCGTCGGGCTGGCCCGCGACGAGGTGACGTTCGCGCCGCGGCCATACCTGGAGTCGCTGCCCACCGATCTGACCGGGCGGCCGGTCTTCGTGCTCGACCCGATGCTCGCGACCGGGGGCTCGATGAGCACTCGTGCCGGCTGCTCACCAGTCGCGGCGCCACCGACATCACCGTGCTGTGCGCCCTGTCCGCACCCGAGGGTCTTGCCCGGCTCGAAGCCAGCGGGCTGCCGCTGCGGGTGGTGACGGCCAGCATCGACGAGCGGCTGAACGATTCGGCGTACATCGTCCCGGGTCTGGGCGACGCGGGCGACCGTCAGTTCGGCGCCGTCTGAGCGGACGCTGTCCCGTGAGTACGAAGCAGGCCGACCGCCCCAGCCTCATGATCGCAACCAGGCCACACAGACGGGCCTCGCTGATGCCAGGCGGACGGCGTGTCGCCCGAAACTGCAGGCGTGTCGCGGTGCATTGTGTGGCCTGGTTGCGATCTTGCTCTCGCTAGTAGTGGTCAGGACCGCAAGTTCGTCGGGTTTCGGTTCGCCGTCGCCGAGGCCCGGTGAGCCCGTTTGCAGGGTGTTCGCCGCGGTGGCACCTTTTGGTCCTTTGCCCGGTGGCCGACCGGATGCGGTGGACCGAAAGATGCCACTATTCGGCTGTTTGTGGCACCTTTCGGTCCACTTCTGCGGCCCAGATCCCAAGCATTGGGCCGAAAAGTGCCGCCCGAAGACGCCCTCGACTGCGCCGCCGGCCTTCACACACCTCAGTGACGACCAATCTTGACCCGACCCCCGACAAACCCGCCGAACTTGCGGTCCTGACCGCTAGGTCGGGAAGCCCATCAGGGCGCTGACCTCGGTGCGCAGATCGGACATCAGCGCGGCGGCCTCGTCGCGCGCGGCCGCGACCGATCCGGTGACCGCGACCACGATCTCCAGGTAGGCCTTGAGTCTTGGCTCTGTGCCGCTCGGCCGGACCACCACCCGAAGTCCGTCGCCGCGGAGCCGCACGACGTCCGCATCGGCTGCGAGATCCTCGAAGACGACTGCCCGACCCAGCAGTTCCACCGGTGGGGAGGCCCGCAACGAGGACATGGCAGTGCCGATCAGCGACAGGTCGTTGACCCGGATCGAGACCTGGTCGGTGAGGTGGACGCCGTGCTCGGCGGCGAGTTCATCCAGCCGGTCGAGCAGGGTCTTGCCCCCGTCGGCCTTGAGCTGCGCCGCCCGAGCGGCCACGAGAAGGGCAGCGGAGATACCGTCCTTGTCCAGGACGATGTCCGGAGCGGCGGCGTACCCGAGGGCTTCCTCGTACCCGAAGGCCAGCGGTACACCGGTCTGCTCGGGGGCCCGGACGATCCACTTGAAGCCCGTCAGCGTTTCTGCGTACGGCACGTCGGCGGTTAGGCACAACGACCGCAGCATGGACGACGACACGATCGTCGTCGCGAACGTTCCTGTCCGTCCGGCGTCGAGCAGGGCGTCAGCGAGCAGGACGCCGACCTCGTCCCCCCGCAGCATCCGGCCGCAGATAACTGCACAGCGGTCGGCGTCCGGGTCGTTCGCGATCGCGATGTCCGCGCCACGGCCGGCAGCGAGTGCGAGCAGCAGGTCGACCGCGCCGGGTTCCTCCGGATTGGGAAACGGGACGGTCGGAAACGCCGGATCGGGCAAGGCCTGCTCGGCGACGATGTACGGCTCGGCGAACCCGGCGCCGACAAAGGCCCGGCGCGCGACCTCGGCCCCCACCCCGTGCAGAGCGGTGTAGGCGACGGTCAGCTCACGGGGGCCAGCAGGCGGTACCGCGCAGACCGCCGCCAGGTACGCGTCGAGGACTTCCTCGCCGAGGATCGTGTAGTCCTCGGACAGCGGCAGTGCGCGAACCGAGCGTACCGATGCGATGGCGACCTGGATCAGCGCGTCCGCGGGGGGCACGATCTGCGCGCCGTCGCCGAGATAGACCTTGTACCCGTTGTCCTGCGGCGGGTTGTGGCTGGCGGTCACCATCACGCCGGCGGCCGCGTCCAGGTGCCGTACGGCGAACGCCAGCACCGGGGTTGGCAATGCGCTAGGCAGTAACAGGGCTGCCCGGCCGGCGCCGGCGAGGACGGCGGCCGTGTCCCGGGCGAAGTCGGTACTGCCCCGGCGGGCGTCGTAGCCGATCACCACGGGTCCGTCGGCCCGAATCGATGCGAGGTAGCCGGCCAGCCCGGCGGCGGCCCGTCGGACCACTGCCCTGTTCATGCCGTTGGGACCGGCCCGGACGATGCCCCGCAGACCGGCGGTGCCGAATCTCAGCGGACCGGAGAAGCGGTCGCGCAGTTCCGCTTCGTCGCCGGAGCCGAGCAGGGCTTCCAGTTCGGCGCGGGTGGCGGGGTCGGGGTCGTCGTCGATCCAGGCCTGGACCACGGCGTCTCTCACTGGTCGTACTCCGGGCCGGTGAACTCACCACCGAGGAAGCCCTGGTAGGTGTCGACGTCATCGCCGATCTCGCCGGCGTAGTCCTCGGCGTCGTCGACGGGGTGATACCCCAGCGCCCGGCCAGGTTCGAGATCCCACCAGCCGCGGGTGTTCGCCGAGATGCCGTAGACCACGGCGAACCTCGGGCTCGCCGCCGACAGGGCCGCGTCCACCAGTCGGACGGCGTCGGCGTCGGACAGCCACGTCGACAGGTGCCGCGGGTGGACCGGCCGGGGTCGCTGGGTGCCGATCCGCAGGCAGACGACGTCGAGGCCATAGCGGTCGGCGTACAGCGATCCGAGCGCCTCGCCGGCGACCTTGCTGACGCCGTAGAACGTGTCCGGCCGCGGCCTGGTGTCGACCGGAACGCAGGTCGCGCGCGGCGTGAAACCGACCGCGTGGTTGCTGCTCGCGAGCACGACTCGGCGAACTCCCGCGCGCCGAGCCGACTCCAGGACGTGATAGGTCCCGTCGATGTTGACCCGCCTGATCTCGTCGTACGCCGCCTCGCTGGACAGCCCGCCCATGTGGACGACGGCAGCCACCCCGGTGGTGGCGGCCAGGACGGCGTCGAGGTCGGTGATGTCTCCACGGATCAGTTCCTCGCCGTCGCGGGCAGCGCCCATGTCGGCGGTGTCGAGGCAACGCAGCGTCCAACCCGTCGACGGCAGCCCGGCTCGCAACAGCCCACCGATCTGACCGACCGCGCCGGTGAGGAGGACGTGCCTCGTCATGAGGGCCGGGTCACAGCCGGCTCAGGAGGTCGGCGAGCAGCGTCCCCATCCGCGCTGCCGCGGCCTTGCCAGCTGCCAGCACCTCGGCATGGTCAAGCGGGTCGCCGGTGATGCCCGCGGCGAGGTTGGTCACGAGCGAGATGCCGAGCACCTCTGCACCTGCCGCCCGTGCGGCGATCGCCTCCAGCGCGGTGGACATGCCGACGAGGTCGGCACCCAGCGCGGTCAGCATCCGGATCTCGGCAGGCGTCTCGTAGTGCGGCCCGGGCAGTGCGGCGTACACCCCCTCGGTGAGGTCGGGATCGGATCCGCGGGCCATCGCGCGCAGCCGCCCCGAGTACAGGTCGGTGAGGTCGACGAACTGCGCGCCGACGAGCGGGGAACGGGCGGTGAGGTTCAGGTGATCGGAGATCAGCACCGGCTGCCCGATCCTGTACTCGGGACGCAGCCCACCGGCCGCGTTGGTGAGTACGACGGTGGAGCAGCCGGCGGCGGCGGCCACCCGGACGCCGTGGACGACGGCTGCGACGCCGCGGCCCTCGTACAGGTGGGTGCGGCCGAGGAGCACCAGAACCCGCTTGCCCGCGACCTCTAGCGAACGGATCTTGCCGGCGTGACCGACTACTCCGGGCGGCGCGAAGCCCGGCAGATCGGTCGCCGCGAGCTCGCTGGTCGGGGGCCCCAGCGCGTCGGCGGCCGGCAGCCAGCCGGATCCCATCACGATGGCGACGTCGTGGCGCTGCACCCCGGTGGCCGCGGCGAGCGCCTGCGCACCGGCCGCCGAGAGCTCCAAGGGGTCCCGCTCGGTAGTCGCCACGGCGCAGCAGCCTAGCCATCGGGGCAGGGGCGGTGTCGGTGTACGGCGGGCAGAAGCCGGTCAGCTGCCTTCGACGGGTCCGCGGCGCTTGCGCTCGCGTGGCGGCAGGTCCTCGTCGGGCAGGATGCGCCGGGCGACGGCCCTGATGAGTACGACCACCCAGGTGCGGAACGGCGTCCAGTGCGCCGCGGCGAACGCGCGGTAGGCGTCGTCGTCCAGGGCCTCGGTCAGGCCGTACAGCGTCGTCACCAGCTCGCGAGAGCGTTGCTCGGCGACCGGCAGGACGTCGGCCAGCCCGCACGCCCGGATGACGATGAGCGAGCTGTAGAAGGGTCCGATGCCTGGGAGCCGCCGCAGGTCTGCCTCGGCCGCGGTTGGTGTCATGGCATGCAGTCGCTGGACGGCTAGCTCGCCGCGGCTCGCGGCGGCAGCGACTGCGTGCAGACGTGGGACTCGGTCAGCGGGCAGGCCGGGAACCCGCTCGAGCCGCATGATTGCGGTGGGCCCGGGGACGGCGGGCGTCTCGACGCCGGCCAGAACGAATGTCCGGCCGGAGGCCCGCGCCAGGCGGTCTCGCAGTACAGCCGCCTGGGCTCGGGGTCGTCGGGCGCTGATGACCGACCACAGCGTGGCCTCGTAAGGGGAATAGAACAGCGGTGGGCGCAGCCCCGGAGTGGCTGCCTGCAGGGAGCCGATGACGTGGTCGTGGCGTCCGAGGGCGGCAAAAGCGTCACCGTCGTGGTCGCATGACAGCACCCGGGCCACCTGCTGGGAGACGCGGTCCAGATCCTCGTGGCCGTGGACGACGAGTTCGAGTTCGTCGCCGTACTGGCGAACCTCGACGCCGGCGTGGGTGTCCTCGTCGCCGTCGACACAAAAGGCCAGGCGCATGACGCCGTCCCAGGAGGACTCGGCGCGATGGCCGAAGCCGAACATGGCCAGCTCCTCGAGGGAGAATGGTCCCCGGGTGGCAATGCGGGTCCTAACGGTTGCGGTCGACCCGGTGAGCGGCATCGCCGACCTCCGTCTCCTCTGGGCGCGGCAGTCGGCGTGGTCCATGCGGCCTAAGACGCTTAGCCGCTCGATGGACGACCTTAGTGACAGCGCGGCCCGTCGACCGCAGATGACTGCCCGACTGACCGATGCCGGACATCGGTCTCAGCAGCAGAGTCGTCCTTGTCAGCAGAGGAGCCACCCAGGCGCCTCTCGGGACGAGGAGGAATACATGTTCGAGATATTCGGATCGGTGTTGGAGACCGAGATCGCCTACCGCAGGGAACGGCTGTACGACGCCGCGGGGGTCGACGGGTGGAAGCGACCGGGCGGGCGCTGGTCGCGACGCTCCAGGGCGGCGATCCGGCCGCACGGAGACGGCGGCCGGGGCTGAGCGTGGCCCAAGCCGCCCAGCTCGTCGGCGCCGGAGTGTCCGTAGCGGATGAGACGATCACGCTTGTGCCGCGCTGGGGACAGGAGCCACCGTTCGTCGGCCGGACCGAGGAGTTCGACCGGCTGGTGGACCGGCTGGCCGCCGCCCAGCGCGGCGAGCCGTCCGCATGCTTGCTCGCCGGCGACGCGGGGGTCGGCAAGACCCGCTTGCTCGCTGAGGTGGCTCGGCGCGCAAGCGCCGAGCAGATGACCGTCCTGGTGGGCCATTGCGTGGATCTCGGTGACGTCGGCCTGCCGTATCTGCCCTTCACCGAGGTCCTCCGCGCAGTGACCGCGGCGGGCACCGCCGGCGCCGAGTTGACTCAGCGCTACCCCGTTCTCGGACCGCTGCTCGGTGGCGGCCTGGCAGCACCGGAACCGGCGCATCCGGGCGCGGCCAACCAGCTTTACGTCTTCGATGCGGTGGCGGCGCTGCTCGCGGAGTTCAGCGCGGCGCGGCCGGTGTTGCTGGTGATCGAGGATCTGCACTGGGCCGATCAATCCACTCGCGACCTGCTCCGCTTCCTGCTCAGCCGGCTCGAGCGCCAGCGGCTGCTCATCGTCGGCTCCTATCGCGCGGACGATCTGCACCGCCGGCACCCGTTGCGGCCGTTGCTGGCCGAACTCGCCCGGCTCCAGCACGTCGGTCGCCTGCACCTGGCGCCGCTGCCGGATGCCGAGATCGCGGTGCTGGTGCGGTCCATGAATGCCGACGGGATGGCGAACACCGACGTGTCCCGGATCGTCGAGCGAGCCGAAGGAAACGCCTTTTACGCCGAGCAGTTGCTGCAAGCCAGCCTGGATCGGGACACCGACGCGGTTCCGGTCGCCCTGGCTGACGTCCTCCTGGCCCGCCTCGAGCAACTCCCCGCAGCGGCACAGCGGGTCGTCCGGATCGCGGCGGTTGCCGGGCGGCGCGTCCAACACGCGCTGCTGCGCGATGCGAGCGGCCTCGGAGACGTCGACCTGGACGGTGCCCTGCGCGAGGCGGTCACCCGCCACGTGCTGATGCCCGGGGAGGACCAGACGTACGCGTTCCGGCACGCGCTGCTGCGCGAGGCGGCGTACTCCGATCTGCTGCCCGGGGAACGGGTCCGCCTCCACGCGCTGTTCGCCGAGTTGCTCGCCAAGGGAGTGAGCTTCACCGGCTCGGCCGCCGAGCTGGCCTTTCACCGTCGGGAGAGCAACGACCTGGCAGGCGCACTCGTCGCCGCACTCGATGCAGCCGAGGAGGCACGCCGGCTCGGGGCTCCCGCCGAGCGACTGCACCAGCTGCAGGGCGCGCTGGCGCTGTGGTCGGCGGTGCCTGATGCCGCCGAGCTGACCGGCCGCGACGAGGTCTCGGTCATGCTCAGCGCCTCCAATGCGGCCGCCCAGGCGGGCGAGTCGCAGCGCGCCGTCGCCCTGACGCGGGCCGCTCTTGACCGGGTCGATTCGCCAGCGGACCTCGAGTTGGCCGCCCGGGTGCGTTACACGTTGGCTCAGAACCTGATCACCGTCGATCTCGACCAGGCCGCCTACGCCGAGACCAGTGCCGCGCTGGACCTGCTCCCGGCGGAACCACCCTCGGCTGCACGTACCTGGGCGGCTGCCACGCATGTGCGAACGGCGTTCTTCGTCGACGACATCCCAGGCGCCCGCCGGGCGGCCGAGGAGGCGCTGGGTTCGGCGGAGACGCTGGGCCTCGACGCTGCATGGGCCGACACAATGGTCTCGCTGACGCGGATGGACCAGCGCCATACCGACGTCGACATCCTCACCGCTCGACTCGAGCAGGCTCACCAGCGGGCTCGGCGCTCGGGCGACAGCGACGTGGAGATGCGCGCGACCTACACGCTGGCCGTCATCCGGTACGAGGTCGGCGACCTCGTCGGTGCGTTGCGCTGGCTGGACGGTGGGGTGCAGCGGGCCATCGACCTCGGACTGACGTGGAGCCTGTACGGCGCGGAGACGCGACATCTGCAGGTGGTGGTGCGCTACGTGGCCGGCGACTGGGACGGCAGCCTCCGCGCCGCGGACCTCGGCGCGTCGGCACCCTCGTCAGCTCAGTTCGTCGCTACCGCGGGGATGTTCGTGGCCGTAGGTCGTGGGGACTCCGAGGCGGGCCAGCGGTTGGCAGTGGAGTTCCGGCTCGGACACGACCACCCGATCCGGATGCTGACGGCGGGCAGCTGTTCGGTCGACCTGGCGTCGTGGACCGAGCCGGAGCGTGCGCTGTCCCTCACGGAACAGACGATCGAGACGGTGTCGCAGTTGTGGGGACCAGAGGTTCTCGGGTTCCTGCGGCTGCTGGCGCTGGCCCTCGGGGCACTGGCCAACCAGGCGAACTCGGCCCGGATGCTCGGCGACGAGCGGGCTGCGGGCAGCACGGTCGAGCAGGCCGACCGGTGGATCGACCAGGTGCGGCAGATCACGTCGACGAGCATCGCCTGCCGCGGCCCGCTGGGCGTCGAAGCCGCCGCCTGGTTGGCCCGGGCAGAGGCCGAGTGGGGTCGGGCGCGCGGTTCGCGTGACCCAGAGCCGTGGCGTGCAG
>Ga0183260_10004591_pt1 | contig 10941 bp, 10 predicted proteins | sample AntDrymUQ4972206_2_FD_129768 | JGI IMG/M metagenome (GOLD analysis project Ga0183260, IMG submission 129768) | Polar desert sand microbial communities from Dry Valleys, Antarctica - metaG UQ497 (22.06) (version 2) (version 2) | ecosystem: Environmental > Terrestrial > Soil > Desert | place...
CGCTCGCGCTTGTCCTCGTGGTAGGCGATGTCGGCGGCAAAATAGGTCAGCTCGCCGGAAGAGCGGATAAGGACGCGATCCTTGTCGTCGCCGAAGGTAGTCGTCCGCAGCCAGAGCGCGCCATCCGCCTCATAGACGTGGCCGTGCTCGCGCAGCAGCTCGATCGTGCGGCCGATGACTCCGTTCTCGTGAAGCGAGCGCTCAGAGCGGAAGCGATCGAAGCAGACGCCGAAGCGCTCGAGCGTCGCGGTGACCTGCGCGAGCATCAGCTCGACCCCCCTCGCGGCCAGCAGCTCGGTGTCCGCCGTAGCCGCGCCATCGATCTGCGCTGCGATCGCGGCCACGTACTCACCCTGGTAGCCGTTGTCGGGTGGCGCCTCGCCTCGCGCGCGCGCGCGAATTGACTCGCCGAAGCAGCGCACCTGGCTACCGTGATCGTTGACGTAGAACTCGCGCTCGACGTCGTGCCCAGCGAGCGCGAGGATACGACAGAGGGAGTCGCCATAGGCGGCATGACGGCCGCCCGCGACGGTGAGCGGCCCGGTCGGATTCGCGCTGACGAACTCGACGAGGATCCGCTCTCGAGCGGGCCCGGGCGACGGCGTGCCATAGCGCTCGCCAGCGTCGGCGATCGCGCCGAGAGCCTCGCGACACCACGAGTCCCCCATGAACAGGTTCAGAAATCCGGGTCCCGCCACGTCGACGCGCTCGACGGTCCGTCCCAGCCCCGCCGCGAGGACATCGCCGAGGCGCCCGGCGACCTGGCGTGGAGGCTCGCCAAGCGCCGGGGCAAGCAGCAGCGCGGCGTTGGTCGAGTAGTCACCGAACTCCGGCCGCGGCGGGCGCTCCAGATGGGCCGCGCTCGCCTTCCGATCAGCGCGCAGCGAGCTCGAGGCAGCCGTGACCGCCGCGCGCAGAGCCCCGATCGGGTCGCTCACGCCGTCAGTCCGACGCGGCGCTGCAACAGCAGATCGTCGAGGGAAGCGGCAGCGCGACGCATCTCAGTAATGGTATGGCTCGCGCGCGAGAATCTTGTGACCCCGGTAGATCTGCTCGAGGAGGACGACGCGGGCAAGCTGATGAGGCAGGGTGACCCGGCCGAACGACAGCCGCAGGTCGCACTCGTCAAGGCTGAGCCCACGCGGCCCGCCGACGACAAAGCAGAGGTCGCGCCCGGACTGGCGGCGCTGCTCGAGGAACGCGCTGAAGCCGATCGAGTCGAGCATCGTGCCGCCGCTGTCCAGCAGGCAGGTGAACGCCCGGGACGGAATCCGCCCACCGACCTTCTCGTCCTCGCTGACCTCGATCAGCTCGAGACGGACGTGTCGCGCCATCAGCCTCTGGTAGTGCTGGACGTCGTCGGCAAACGGTGGACGCAGCCGACCGACGGCTAGAACGAGGGTTCGCATCAGGAAGCCAGCTGCCGGCGGCGCGACGGCCTCGGTGCTGCGATACTAGCCGCGTGCCCGAAGAGCGCGCTGAACGCCACTTCAACATCCACACCTCGCCGGAGATCATGGCGGGCGTCTACGCGAACTTCGCCAATGTCAGCCATTCCGACTACGAGTTCACGATCACTTATGCGCGCGTCGACCACGAGGTTGACGAGGACGAGATTCCAGGTGTCGTCGTCTCGCGCGTAAACCTGTCGCCGCGCTGCATGCGCGAGCTGATCGACGCGATGCAGGACAACTACTCGAAGTGGGAGACGAGCGAGGGGATCAAGAACCTCCCTGAGTTTCCCGGCGCTTAGCGCCCCGGGCCCATCCCAGCGCAGCGCCGATGCGCTCCATTGTGGTCGGATGGGTGCCGAAGAGCGTGTGAGGAACAGCCGCCGGCTGCGGCTCGGCAATGTTCCTGATCGCCAGCCGGCGCTCCAGGCCGATGGCGGCCGCGGGATCCTGCGTCAGCTCGAGCGCAAGCGCGTCGGCCGCAGCCTCGACCCGCCGCGACGTGACGTTCGCCGCGATCCCGCCCGCGAACGAGACGACCGCGAGCGCGAGCGCCAGGCGCGGCAGGACCTCCGTCGCGGCAGCGGCCGACCGTCGCGGATCGCGGCGGTCGAGGGCCTCGGTCAGACGTTGGACGAGCAACATCCCCCCGGGTGCGACAAGCGCTAGCCATGCAAGCCCGCGCCAGAGATCGCGGTGCTTGACGTGCGCGAGCTCGTGCGCCACGACGAGGCGGACCTGCCTCGGCGGGAAGTCCTCGAGCAGGTTGTCGTAGAGCACGACCCGCTTCGTGCTGCCGAGCCCACCGACGTAGGCGTTCGCGCCTGTGGTACGCCGGCTCGCATCGACGCGGTAGACCTCGCCGACGTCGACGCCGGCGCGATCAGCTAGGTCGATCACCTCGGAGCGCAGCTCACCCTCCGCGAGCGGAGTGAAACGGTTGAAGAGCGGCTCGATCAGCACCGGCGAGAGATAGACGAATGCCGCGCTCGCCACGGCGACGCATGCTGCGGACGGGGCCCACCAATGACGAGGAAAGCGCCCGACAAGCGTCAGCGCGATCGCCGCTGCGCCGGCGCTCAGCAGTGCGCCGAGCAGCGCCGACTTCCCGACGTCGGCGAGCCAGTCGGGAAGACCTTGGGTCGAGAGCCCGACGCCAACCGCGCGCTCGTGCGCGGCCACAGCGACCGGCAGCGTCACGACAGCCAGCGCGAGCGAGAGGCCAGCGCCCGTGGCGGCACCGCCAACCGCGACGGGACGCCTGCCCGCCGCGGCGAGAGCGGCGCGCACGGGTGACGGGGGGCGGAGCGCCAAGAGCGCCAGCATGCCCCCGGAGATCCCGAGGTTCGCGAAGCCGAGGACCCGTTGTCCGACTTGAAAGTCGTGAGCGCGCTGGATCTGGGCCTGGCTGAAGTAGGCTGTCTGCTCGACGGAGGTCGGATCGATCGTGGCGCCGCGGGGACGGAGCATGACCGTCGCCACCCCGGCTGCGACCGTCGCCACCACTAATCCGAGCGGCATCCCGTAGCGTTGAGCCTCCATTCCGGAGACACTCTAGACAGCGACCCGCGCGAGCCGCGGACGGTCGCGCTGCTCTCCGACGTCCATGGGAATCTCCCCGCCTTCAAGGCGGTGCTGGCGGACATCGCGGGCTCAGGCGCCGACGAGACGTGGTGTCTCGGTGACCTCGTCGGCTACGGTGCACAACCGGATGAATGCGTCACGCTGGCGACCGAAGAATGCGATCTCTGCCTTGTCGGCAACCACGACCTGGTCGTGCTCGGCAAGCTCGACATCGCGGACTTCTCCGAGAATGCCGCCATCGCGGCGGGCTGGACGCGCGACAAGATCAGCGCTCAGTCGATCGCTTTCCTCAGCGGGCTGGCCTCGCAGGATCTCGCTCGGGCGATCGGCCTCTACCACGCCAGCCCGCGCGACCCCGTCTGGGAGTACGTCGTCTCCGACACCCTCGCCGACATCTGCATCGACGCGATGCCGTCGCGCGTCAGCGCGGTTGGCCACTCCCATCTGGCCCTCTATTTTGGCCGCGCCGAGAGGGACGTGACCGGCGGCGCGATCGCTCCCGAGGGCACGGAGATAGACCTCTCCTGCGGGCGCTGGCTGATCAACCCGGGCGCCGTCGGTCAGCCACGCGACGGCGATCCGCGTGCCGCGTGGCTGTTGCTGAGCCTGGAGCGCTGGACGGCGACCTGGCGGCGGGTCGACTACCCGATCGACGAGGCGGCGAGCGCTATCGAGGATGCCGGCCTACCGAAGGCTCTTGCCGATCGGCTGAGATACGGGCGATGACGGCCGCCCTGCGCAACACTCGCTGGACAATCGTGACCGCCACGGCGCTGGCCATCTCCGCCACCGGCTGCGGCGATAACCGCGGCGAGCCGATTCCGAGCGATCGGGCCGCAGCGCTGATCGAGCAGCTCGACCTCGTCGTCGAGCGGTCTGAGGCCGGTACCTGCAGCAGTGCCGACTTCCAGATCAATCAGCTCGAGGCAAAGACGAAGGCACTGCCGGCGAATGTCGACCCGGACGTTCGCCAGGAGCTCACCGACGGGCTCGTGCAGCTGCGCAGTCTTGTCAGCACCGAATGCGCACGTCAGGGGGCGGAGGCGACCGGGCAGAGCGACGCGACCGAGACGACGGACACAACTGAGCAGACCGAGGAGACGACGGAGGCGACCGACCCGCAGTCCACCGATGAGACGACCGGGCCAGACGGTGGCACTGACACGGGGACGACCACCCCCGACGCGACCGCAGGGGGCCAGCCCGCCCCCGACGGAGGCAAGGGCGGCAAGACCAAGGGAACAAACAGGTGACAACCCCGACCGAGGTCGCCGGGCGCTACCGACTTGACAGCAGACTCGGGGCGGGCGGGATGTCGACCGTCTTCCTGGCGCTCGACACCGTCCTCGAGCGCCGCGTCGCCGTCAAGCTGCTTGCCGAGCATCTGGCGGACGACGAGGCCTTTGTTATGCGCTTCCGCCACGAGGCACTTGCCGCCGCGCGACTCCAACACCCGAACATCGTTCAGGTCTTCGACTCCGGAAGCGACGCCGCCTCCGGCCGCCAGTTCATCGTCATGGAGTACGTCGAAGGCCAGTCTTGCGCGGAGAAGATCCGTGGAGCGGAGCCGCTCGAGATCGAGGAGACCGTCCGGATCCTCGAGGACGCCTGTCACGGGCTCGACTACGCACACCGCGCGGGCATCGTCCACCGTGACGTGAAGCCCGGAAACCTGCTGATCTCGGCGACGACCGGCAGCGCGAAGCTCGCCGACTTCGGGATCGCGAAGGCAGCCGAGCAGACGCGCATCACGCAGGTGGGCTCGATCCTCGGGACGGCGGCCTACCTCTCACCCGAGCAGGCCCGGGGCGAGGAGGCCGGACCGCGCTCGGACATCTACTCGCTTGGCGTCTGTGCCTACCAGTTCCTCGCCGCACGCCTCCCACACGAGTACAACTCGCTCACCGAGCTGGCGCTGAAGCAGCAGCGCGACTCGGTCCTGCCGGTCGTGAGTCTCCGCCCCGATGTCCCGCCCGCGCTCGATCAGGCGATCCGCGTCTGCCTAGAGCGCAAGCCCGAAGCCCGCTATCGATCCGCTCTCGAGCTCGCCGACGCGCTCGACGCCGGGCTGCGGGGGGAGACGACGGAAGCCACCGAGCGCCTGCTGGCGAGCACCGCTCAGATGGGAGCGCCGGACACCGATTCGACCCGCGCGATGTCGATCGACGCCGCGCCGACGCAGGCGCTTGCCCGCCGACGTCCGGTCGCCGAAGCGGCCCGACCACAGCGCCGCATCGCCCGGGCGGCGCCACCTGTGCGGCGACGACGACTAGCGGGCCTCGGGGTCGCACTTGCGGTGTTGCTGGCCGGGGCGGCCGTGGCGATCGCCGTCGTAGCCGTCAGCGACCGCGGCCGCGCCCAGCCGATCGTCCAGGACAATGTCCGCGACCAAGCCGAGAGCCTCAAGGATCTGATCAGACGCAACAGCGAGTAGCAGCGTGGGCAATCGCCGGGGCGGTCATCTGAGAGTCGCCTATAGGACCATAATAAAACCTAAGTCGGTGACTGTCAACGTTCAGCCGTCAGATGCAGCGCTACACCAGTCATCTCGGCGGGTTGCGGGAATCCGAGCAACGCGATCACCGTCGGCGCCACATCGGCGAGTACGCCGTCGCGGGGTTGGGCAACCTCGGCGGTGATGATCACGGGCACGGGGTTGACCGAGTGGGCCGTGTTCGGGCTCCCATCGGGCTCGAGCATCTGCTCGGCGTTGCCGTGGTCGGCGGTGATGACGCACGCCCCAGCGCGGGCGTGAACCGCATCGACGACACGTCCAAGGCAGCTGTCGACCGTCTCGACCGCGGCTACCGCGGCGCTGATGACGCCCGTATGGCCGACCATGTCCGGGTTCGCGAAGTTGATGATCCCGAAGCCGTAGTCATGCTTTGCCCAGCGCTCGACGAACGCGTCTGCAGCAGCGGCTGCGCTCATCGCGGGCCGCTGATCGTAGGTAGCGACGTCGCGGGGCGAATCGACGAGGCAGCGATCCTCGCCCACGTACGGATCCTCCTCCCCACCGTTGAAGAAGTAGGTGACATGTGCGTACTTCTCGGTCTCGGCGACGTGCAGCTGCTTGGTCCCACGCTCGGCGAGCATCGACGCGAGGGTCACCCGTGGGCGCTCCGGCGGGAAGGCGACCGGATACGCCCAGTCCTCGTGATAGGAGGTCAGCGTTGTCAAGGCGACATCCGGAGACGGCAGACGGTCGAACCCGTCGAACGCTGGGTCGGCCAGCGCGCGTGAGAGCTGCCGCGCCCGGTCGGACCGAAAGTTGAAGAAGAGGACACTGTCACCTGGTCGGATGCGGCCCTCGGCACCGACCACCGTTGGCAGGACAAACTCGTCGGTCTCTCCCCGGGCGTATCCCGCCTCGACCGCTTCGACGCCGGTCGCGGCCGAGGGCGCCGCCCCAACCCCGCCGACGAGCGCTTCGTAGGCGAGCTTTGTCCGGTCGAAGCGGCGATCGCGGTCCATCGCCCAGTAGCGGCCGCCGACCGTCCCGACCCGACCCCCGGCCGCGGCGAGCCAGCGCTCCACCTCAGCGAGATGCCCCGCCCCGGAGCGTGGCAGCGTGTCTCGGCCGTCCGTGAACGCGTGCAGGACTATGTCGGAGACACCCTCTGCGGCAGCGAGGCCGATGCAGGCGCGCAGATGTCCGAGGCTCGAGTGAACCCCGCCGCCCGACACGAGCCCGACCAGATGAAGGCGCCCGTGTCGGCGAGCGCGCGCGCAGGTCTCGATCAGAACCGGATTCGTCCGAAATGAGCCATCGGCGACGGCGTCGTCGATCCGCGTCAGATCCTGGCGAACGATCGCGCCCGCGCCGAGGTTCAGGTGCCCGACCTCGGAGTTGCCCATCTGCCCGTCAGGGAGTCCGACGGCTCGGCCGCTGGTGCGCAGGCGCGCGTGCGGGTACGTCGCCCAGAGCGCGTCGAAGACCGGCGTCTGCGCGAGCTCGACGGCGTTCCCGGGCTCTGGGTCGGCAAGGCCCCAGCCGTCGAGGACAACCAGGCAGACTGCCGAGACCGGCGGCGGCCCAGGACCGCCCCTCAGGGCTCTCGGGGTCATCTCCGTGTGGCGGAGACGATCCCGGCGAACGACTGTGCCTCAAGGCTCGCGCCGCCGACCAGTGCTCCGTCGACGTCGGGCTGAGCGAGGATCTCCGCCGCGTTGGCCGGCTTCACGCTGCCTCCGTAGAGGACGCGCACCGCCATCGCGGCAGGCTTCGACCGATCTCCAACGAGAGCCCTGATGAACGCAATCGCCTCCTGTGCCTGCTCTGTCGTTGCGACCTTGCCCGTGCCGATAGCCCAGACCGGCTCGTATGCGATCACCACGTCGGCGAGATGATCGTCGGCGACGTTCTCGAGCGCCTCCTGCACCTGGTTGCGGAGCTTGCGCTGCGTGTCCCCCGCCTGCCTCTCCTCCTCGCTCTCACCGACGCAGAGGATCGGCGTCAGGCCCGCCGCCAGCGCCGCCGGCAGCTTCTCCTTCAGCGCTCGATCGGACTCGCAATTGTGCTCGCGCCGCTCAGAGTGACCCAGCACCACAGCGCCAGCACCAATCTCGGTCAGCATCGCCGCGGATACCTCGCCGGTGTAGGGACCCTCGTCCTGCTGGTGAAGGTTCTGCGCGGCGATCTCGATCGTGGTCCCGTCGGCAGCGTCTACGGCTGTCGCGAGCGACGTGTAGGGGGCGCAGAGAACAACGTCGGCGTCCGCGAAGTCGCCCAGCAGCCCAATCAGCTCCGCGATGTAGCTGCGCGTCGCCGCGATCCCCTTGTACATCTTCCAGTTGCCGGCTATGTAGGGTCGGCGGCCGTCAGGCGTCATCGAGCGCCTCCAACCCAGGGAGGGTCTTGCCCTCGAGCAGCTCGAGCGCGGCGCCACCGCCGGTTGAGAGGTGGGTGACCCTGTCGGCAAGACCGAAGCCGACAAGCGCGGCGGCGGAGTCGCCGCCGCCGACCACCGTCGTGCCGGGAGCCGCGGCAACCGCCTCGGCGATCGTCCGCGTGCCCGCCGCAAACGGCTCGAGCTCGAACGCCCCCATCGGCCCATTCCAGAAGACGGTGCCGGCGCTGGCGATCTCGCGCGCGTAGTCCTCGGCCGTGCGCGGACCGATGTCGAGCCCCATCCAGCCCGGGGGGACGTCGGTCCCCGCGAGGGAGCGCCGCTCCGCGCTCGCGGCGAAGCGATCGCCGAGAACGAGGTCGCGTGGCAGCAACAACCGGCACGACGAGTCGCCGCCGAGCGCCGTGCGCGCGAGCGCCTGGGCGGCAAGGCCGACACCCTCTTCCCCCTCCACTAGCGAGTCACCGGTGGACTTGCCCTGGGCGCGGAAGAAGCTGAAGCACATCGCGCCGCCGATCAGCATCGCATCGGCGAGCTCGAGGAAGCGGTCGATCAGGGCGATCTTGTCGGAGACCTTGGCGCCGCCAAGCACCACGACCAGCGGACGCTCGGGGCTCTCGACGATCGCTTGGAGCGTCGTTACCTCGCGTTCGAGCAGCGGCCCCGCAACCGACGGCAGGTGCTCTGTGACCCCCACGGTCGAGGCATGCGCGCGGTGAACGGCACCAAAGGCGTCGCTCACGAAAACGTCGGCAAGCGAGGCCAGCTCGCGGGCGAAGTCGGGGTCGTTCTTCGTCTCGCCCGCCTCCCAACGCGTGTTCTCGAGCATCAGCACACCGCCGGGCGCAAGTGCCGAGACAGCACTGCGGACGTCGGGCCCGACAACCTCGGCCGCCTGTTCGACCGGTGCGTCGATCAGCTCAGCGAGGCGTGCTGAGACGGGAGCGAGCGAGGTGGCCGCGTCGCGGTCCTTGGGCCGGCCGAGGTGCGAGCAGAGGACGACGCGCGCACCGCGCTCGCGCAGCGCGCTGATCCCAGGCAGGGCCGCCCGAATGCGCGTGTCATCGGCCACCCGTCCCGCGTCGAGCGGCACGTTGAAGTCGACCCGCGCCAGCGCTCGATCGCCCTCGGCGAGCTCGAGATCGCGCAAGGTCCTCTTCGCGAAGCTCGCCACCGGCGCGCGACTCACCTCCGTTGCGCCTTAGAGGACGCGCTGGACGAGGTCGACAAGCCGGTTCGAGTAGCCCCACTCATTGTCGTACCAGGCGACGACCTTGACGAGCCTGCCCTCGACGACCATCGTAAGCCCGGCGTCGAAGATCGCCGAGTAGGGCGACTGAACGATGTCGCTCGAGACGATCGGGTCCTCGGTGTACTGCAGAACTCCCGCGAGCGCGCCCTTGTCGGCTCGCTCTCTGAACGCCGCGTTCACCGCCTCAACGCTCGTCTCGCGCTCGACGCTGCAGACGAGGTCGACGACCGAGCCCGTCGGGATCGGGGCGCGAATCGCGATTCCGTTCAGCTTCCCGTCGAGCTCAGGGATCACCGAGCCGATCGCCTTGGCGGCACCGGTTGAGGTCGGCACGAGATTGACCGCCGCGGCGCGCGCGCGGCGCAGATCCTGGTGCGGGAGGTCCTGGAGGCGCTGGTCAGCCGTGTACGCGTGGACCGTGGTCATCACGCCGCGCTCGATGCCGGCGACCTCATGCAGGATCATCGCCACGGGCGCCAGGCAGTTGGTCGTGCACGAGGCGTTGGAGATCACCGCGTGGGTGTCCCTGTCGTAGGCGGCGTCGTTGACGCCGGGGACCAGCGTGACGTCCGCTCCCTTGGCGGGGGCGGAGATGATCACCTTCTTCGCACCGGCGGCGAGGTGCTTTGCGGCACCGTCGCGGTCAGTGAAGTGGCCGGTCGACTCGATCACCACCGCGGCGCCCAGGTCCGCCCAGGGAAGCGCGCCGGGGTCGCGCTCGGCAAAGACGCGCAGCTCGGTCCCGTCGACGATGATGGCGCTGTCTGTCGCCTCGACTGAGCCCTTGAATGGCCCTAGGATCGAGTCGTACTTGAGCAGGTGCGCAAGGGTCCGAGTATCGGTGATGTCGTTTACGCCGACCCACTCGATCTCGGCGCCCTTGGCAAGCGCCGCCCGGAAGAGGTTCCTGCCGATGCGGCCAAAGCCGTTGATGGCGGCCTTTACGGCCATGCAGCTCCCTTCGTAGCGGTTCGCGGCGCGGGAATCTATCAACCGCTCGGCCGCAGGCCGATCGTCGCTTGGCACTCGGCGGGGCGGCCGGTGGCGCTCAGGCGTTGCGTGGTGGCTTGTCGATGTCCCGATGGACGACGTCGACGACGTAGTCATCGCCGTCGCCGTAGCGCTTCGCGAGGCGCTCGGCAATCACCACCGACCGGTGGCGGCCACCGGTGCAGCCGATCCCGATCGTCAGGTGGGCCTTACCCTCGCCGACGTAGGCGGGCAGCAGGTAGTCGAGCAGCGGCAGCAGCCGGGCGTAGAACTCGTCGAGTCCGGGCGATCTCTCGACGTAGTCGATCACGCGCGCGTCAAGGCCTGTCAGCTCACGCAGATGCGGCTCGTAGTGGGGATTTGGCAGGAAGCGCACGTCGAACGAGAGATCGGCGTCGCGCGGCGCGCCGTGCTTGAAGCCGTAGGTCAGGAACGTGATGGCGAGCCTGCCGAGCGACCCATGAGGCAGCATCTTGTCGGCGACAACCTTGCGCAGGCGCGCCGCGGAGAGCTCCGTCGTGTCGATGCAGACGTCGGCGCGGCGGCGCAGCGGGTCGACGAGGGTGCGCTCCGCCGCGATCGCGCTCGCGATCGCGCCGCCCGTGGCAAGGGGATGGCGCCGGCGCGTCTCCTTGTAGCGATCCACGAGCGCCTCCTGCGAGGCGTCGAGGAACAGCAGCCGGTGGTCGGTCCCTCGTGCCTGGAGCTGGTCGAGCACCTTTACGAGGCTCTCGAAATAGCTGCCGCCGCGAACATCGGAGACGACGGCGGCGCTCTCGACCTTGCTTCCCTCGTGCTCGAACAGATCGGCGAG